>ENA-OQHF01000456-OQHF01000456.1-human-gut-metagenome-genome-assembly--contig:-NODE-456-length-25386-cov-6.301239_pt1 | contig 25386 bp, 24 predicted proteins | sample MGYA00242559_ERZ504709 | MGnify/ENA primary metagenome ERZ504709 (study PRJEB26092, sample SAMD00036203) | human gut metagenome | host: Homo sapiens | study: EMG produced TPA metagenomics assembly of... | reverse complement strand
CATATTGTCCGCATTTGTTGCCTATCTGTTACTTAATGATAGTCATTGGTGTGGTTTATATGAAAAAAACAAGCAGCTCGGAAGATTATTTTCTGGGCGGACGTGGACTGAATGCATGGGTAGCTGCTCTTTCAGCACAGGCATCAGATATGAGCGGATGGCTCTTAATGGGACTTCCGGGAGCAATTTATTCACTGGGAACAGGACAGATCTGGATTGCTGTAGGTCTGTTCATCGGAACTGTATTAAACTGGGTGTGTATTTCACACAGACTTCGTAAATATACGATCGCAGCAAACAATTCCCTTACAATCCCGGCATTTTTTGAGAACAGATTTCAGGATAAGAAGAGAATCCTGTTATTGCTTTCATCCATCGTGATCGTAATCTTTTTCCTGGTTTATACAGCTTCTGCACTGGCAGCAGGCGGTAAACTTTTTAACACAGTATTTGGAATTGATTATCATATAGCTCTGGCAATTGGTGCAGCAGTTATCCTCTGTTATACATTTATGGGGGGATTTATGGCTGTATGCGTAACTGACTTTGTACAGGGAACACTGATGCTGATCGGTCTTCTGATCGTTCCGCTGGTTGCATATCTGACACTGAGCGGAAGTCTGAGTGATCTTCTGACACAGAGCGGAGTACCGGGTGGAGCAGCAGCTTTCCTGAATCCTTTTGAGAACGGAGAGCGCCCATATACATTTGTTGAAATCTTTTCCCAGCTTGCATGGGGACTTGGATACTGTGGCATGCCTCACATCCTTACCCGTTTCATGGCTGTAAAGAGTGAGAAAGAATTAAAAAAATCCAGTGCGATCGCAATCGTGTGGGATATCCTTTCTCTGACAGCAGCGTGCTTTATCGGTATTATAGGTCGTGCATATCTGCTTCCGACTGTACTTGGTGAAAATGGTGCATCTTCCTCAGAGAGTGTATTTATCGAGATGATCAATAAACTGTTTTCCAGTCATCTGGGACTTCCGTTTATCGGAGGAATCTTCCTCTGCGGTATTCTTGCGGCAATTATGTCCACAGCGGATTCACAGCTTCTGGTAACAGCGTCCGCAGCATCTGAGGATTTATATCATCAGTTCATTAAGAAGGATGCAGACTCAAAGGAAATCCTTGCAGTTGCAAGACTTACGGTTATCGTGGTGTCTGTTCTGGCATTTGTGATCGCGTGGAATCCGAACAGCAGTATCATGGGACTGGTATCCAATGCATGGGCCGGTCTTGGTGCAGCGTTTGGTCCGACTGTGGTAATGTCACTGTTCTGGAGAAGAACAAACCTTACAGGTGCAGTTGCAGGTATTGTTTCCGGTGGTCTGACAGTAATCGTCTGGGACTATATACCGCTTGCGGCAGGACAGACTCTTGGTTCTTATACAGGACTTTATTCTCTGGCTGTAGGTTTTGCTGTCAGCCTTGTGATGATCATTATCTTCAGTCTGGCTACAAAAGCACCATCCAAAGAAATCACAGATGTGTTTGATAAAGTGGCAGGAAAATAATAGAATAGAAAGACTATCCATTTTCGGATGAATTTGTTATAATGGCAGTAGCGCAAAAAAGCGTTACTGCTTTTTTAACCTGATAAACTGCGGAGCAGTTATTCGGTGTAGAGTTGCGTAGCGAAGCGGATGATTTTATCCGCTTGATTATTACAAGAAGAAGGTGTCGCACATGAAGAAATATGATTATCTGATAGTAGGAGCCGGCCTTTTTGGTGCAGTATTTGCACATGAGGCCACAAGACGGGGGAAAACATGCCTTGTGATCGATAAGAGAGGTCATATCGGCGGTAATATTTACACAGAAGAAGTAGAGGGGATCCAGGTACACAGATACGGTGCACATATCTTCCATACTTCCAGAAAACAGGTGTGGGATTATATCAATCAGTTTGCAGAATTTAATCATTTTGTAAATTCACCGATCGCAGTCTATAAGGATGAGTTATATAATCTGCCGTTTAATATGAATACCTTCCATCAGCTCTGGGGAGTACGTACTCCGGCAGAGGCAAAAGCGAAGATACAGGAACAGATCGCAAGAATGCACATTACCCATCCGAAGAACCTGGAGGAACAGGCGCTTGCACTGGTTGGACAGGACGTATATGAGAAACTGGTAGAGGGATATACAAGGAAGCAGTGGGGCAGGGAGTGTAAAGATCTGCCGGCATTTATCATAAAAAGACTGCCTTTGCGTTATACTTATGATAATAACTATTTCAAAGATCCTTATCAGGGAATCCCCAAAGGTGGATATACACGTATTGTGAAGAAACTTCTGGAGGGTGTACAGGTATGTCTGAATACAGATTTCTTTGCAAACAGAGAAGAACTGACTGCACAGGCAGATAAAGTACTCTTTACAGGTATGATCGATGAATTTTATGACTATTGTTACGGAGAACTGGAATACAGATCACTGAAATTTGAGACAGAAGTGCTGGATATGGGAAATTATCAGGGCAATGCGGTTGTCAATTATACAGATTATGAAGTTCCGTATACAAGGATCATCGAGCATAAACATTTTGAATTTGGTACACAGCCAAAGACTGTGATCACCAGAGAATATCCGGCAGCATGGGAGAAAGGCAAAGAGCCGTACTATCCGGTCAATGACCCGAAGAACAGTGAACTGTTTGACAAATATGAACGTCGCGCACTGGAAGAGAAGAATGTGATCTTTGGCGGAAGACTTGGCATGTATCGCTATATGGATATGGATCAGGTTATTGAAGAGGCACTGTCTCTGGCAGAAACAGAGCTTACCTATGAAGAGCCATGAAAGTAAATTTTTGGATTGTAAGATAAAGGTAGCAAACAGTTACAGATAAAGTAACCGGAAAGGATAAATATATGACAGACACACCAATAATTGCTCTTTATTACAGAGAGCATGATCCGATGAAAAGAAAGATGTTTCTTGACCAGTCTATTGCTGCAGGCGAAGATGAGGAGGCAAATGCTGTCCGTAAGGAACTGTGGGAACTGCGTTACGGAGAACCTTCAGAGGCAGTTTCCGGTACACGTGCTGATGGGTATCTGGCGCTTTGGATGGCAATGGAATACAGCAAGGATACAGCGGGAAAGCTGTTTGGTTTAAAGAGGGCCAGAAAAGAAATCGAGAAAAACCTTGCCAGACTGAAATTCAGGGAAATGCAGGAAAAAAGCGAACTTCACAGGGAACTGCTTTACAGAGAATGCTGCCATATGGTTAAGACTTATATGGAACTTTGTGAGAAGGACAAGACATATAATACTACCCTGTGCGGAATTGTTCCTATCAGTGAGAAAAGTGCGAAGAGTAAGCTTCAGAAAGATGTCTATACCACTGCCATTGTGTTTCCGGAAGAAATCAATATGCAGGAAGAACTGGAAATGATAACAAAGGCAGCAAGGGAAGCTTACGAAGCTCATTTTCCGGGAGAAGGCGGATTATAAAGAAAAGCCAAAAAAAATTACTGGAGGCATACATGAACAAAGCAAATTTAACAGCTTATGAAGTTGTAACAGAAGAAAACCTGACAGATATCCATTCCACAGGCTGGCTTCTGCGCCATAAGAAAACAGGTGCAAGAGTTATGCTGATCGAGAATGATGATGAGAATAAAGTATTTAATATCGCATTCCGCACACCGCCTAAGGACAGCACAGGTGTGGCACATATCCTGGAGCACAGTGTACTCTGCGGTTCCAGAGAATTTCCATTAAAGGATCCTTTCGTAGAACTGGTAAAAGGTTCTCTGAATACTTTCCTGAATGCTATGACTTATCCGGATAAAACCTGCTATCCTGTAGCCAGTTGCAATGATAAGGATTTTCAGAATCTGATGCATGTTTATCTGGATGCGGTATTTTATCCGAATATCTATAAAAGAGAAGAGATTTTCCGTCAGGAAGGCTGGAACTATCATCTGGAACAGAAGGAAGGACCGCTGAAATATAACGGTGTTGTATATAATGAGATGAAAGGTGCTTTCTCCTCACCGGATGAAGTTCTGGAACGGGAGATTATGAATCACCTTTTCCCTGATACCACTTATGGATGTGAATCAGGCGGTGATCCGAAAAATATTCCGGATCTTACCTATGAGAATTTCCTGAATTTCCACAGAACTTATTACCATCCATCCAATAGCTATATTTATCTGTATGGAAATATGGATATGGAAGAGAAACTGGCATTCCTGGATGAGCATTATCTGTCGCATTTTGATTATCTGGATGTGGATTCTGTTATTCAGGAACAGAAAGCATTCGGAGCATGCCGGGATGTGACTCTTGAGTATCCGGTTGCTGAGAATGAGGGAGAAGAGGACAATACCTATCTTTCTTATAACATGGTTGTGGGAAATGCTGCGGACAGTCAGATGGCGATGGCATTTGAGGTATTGGATTACGCACTGTTAAGCGCACCGGGAGCACCGTTAAAGCAGGCACTTCTGGATGTAAAAGCAGGCAAGGATGTCTATGGATCTTATGATGATGGTATTCTCCAGCCATATTTTACAGTAATTGCAAAAGGTTCCAATCCGGACAGAAAAGAAGAATTTGTATCTGTGATCAGACAGGTACTTGGAGATATTGTTAAGAATGGAATAGATAAGAAAGCTGTAGAGGCAGGAATCAATTACTTTGAATTCCGCTATCGTGAAGCTGATTTTTCCTCTTATCCGAAAGGACTGATGTACAGTCTGGATATTCTGGGAGACTGGCTGTATGAAAAAGGAAATCCCTTTGCACAGGTACAGCAGCTTACAGTTTTTGAAAAACTGAAAAAGGCAGTAAACGAAGGATATTTTGAAGAACTGATCCGTAAATATCTTCTTGAGAATCCACATGGATGCATCATGACTCTTGTGCCGAAGAAAGGTCTGGCAGCCCAGCGTGAGAAAGAGCTGGAGGAGAAGCTGGAAGCATACAGAAGCAGTCTTTCTGAAGAACAGCTGGATGCAATGGTTGAGAAGACGAAAGCACTGGAAGCATATCAGGAAGCCGGCGAAGATCCAAAAGCATTGGAATGCATTCCGATGTTAAAGAGAAGTGATATTAAAAGAGAAGCTGCAAAGATCATAAATGAAGAATTAACGGTAGATGACAGTCTGTTCCTTTACCATGACGTATGCACAAATGGCATCGGTTACGTAGACCTGATGTTTAAGACTGACAGTATTGCGCCTGAGCAGATTCCTTATCTGGGACTTTTGAAATCCGTACTGGGTTATGTGGATACAGAGAATTACACATACGGAGAACTGTTTAATGAGATCAATGCCAATACAGGCGGTATCAACTGTGGGGTAGAGGTTTTTGACAGAGCTGATTCTACAGAAGAGTTTCAGGCTATGTTCTCTGTAAGAGGTAAGGCACTTTATACGAAACTGGATTTCCTTTTCAAAATGATCGGGGAGATCCTGAACAGCTCGAAACTGGAGGATACCAAGCGTCTCTATGAGATTGTTGCATCTGTGAAGTCCAGGGCACAGGTAAACCTGACAGGTGCCGGACATTCCACTGCTGTGCTCAGAGCAGCTGCATATTCTTCTCCGATGGCTGCATTCCAGGATGAGATGGCGGGAATCGGATATTATCAGTTTATCGAGAAACTGGAAAAAGATTTTGAACAGCGAAAAGAGGAAACTGTAGAAGAGCTTTGCAAACTGATGAAAAAAATTCTCCGTCCGGAGAACTTTATGATCAGTTATACAGGTGAGAGAGAGTCCATGGAGACAGTTCAGAAACTGGCGGGAGCTGTAAAGGCAGGACTTGGCACAGAACCAGTGGAGAAATCGGAAGAGAAGCTGACCTGCACAAAGAAAAATGAGGGATTTAAGACTTCCGGACAGGTCCAGTATGTGGCTCAGACCGGTAATTTTAAGAAAAAAGGCCTGGAATATACAGGAGCACTGGAAATTCTGAAGGTTATCTTAAGTTATGATTATCTGTGGATGAATCTGCGCGTAAAAGGCGGTGCATATGGATGTATGAGCGGATTTAAGAGGAATGGTGAGAGCTATCTGGTATCTTATCGCGATCCTCATCTGAAACGTACACTGGATGTATATAAGGGGATTCCGGATTATATCCGCAATTTTCAGGCAGATGAGCGCGAGATGACAAAATATATCATTGGTACCATCAGCGGAAAGGATGTTCCCAGGACACCTCAGATGAAAGGTTCTGTTTCCAAGACAGCATATTTTTGCGGTGTGACAGAGGAGATGCTCCAGAAAGAACGTGATCAGATTCTGAATGCGTCTGCAGAAGATATCCATGCACTGGCCGAGATCATAGAGGCAGTTCTGGCAGCAGATCAGATATGTGTGGTGGGAAGCGAGAGCAAGGTGGCTGAGGCCTCTGATGTACTGATGGAAGTGAAACCACTGATCAATTGTTAAAAAAGGAAAGAACAGAATGAACGAAAATTTTAAATCCGGATTTGTAGCGATTATTGGACGTCCAAACGTAGGTAAATCCACTCTGATGAATCATCTCATCGGACAGAAGATCGCTATCACATCCAAGAAACCACAGACAACCAGAAACCGTATCCAGACCGTTTATACCTGTGACGAAGGTCAGATCGTATTTCTCGATACTCCCGGTATCCACAAGGCAAAGAATAAGCTGGGAGAATATATGGTCCAGGTGGCAGAGCGAACTTTAAAAGAGGTAGATGCCATTATGTGGCTGGTAGAGCCAAGTACCTTTATCGGGGCAGGAGAGCGTCATATTGCAGAACAGCTTCAGGGAATCGGAGTGCCGGTAATCCTGATCATCAACAAAATTTGATACTGTATCAAAGGAAGAAATCCTTCCTGCCATTGACACCTACCGAAAAGTATGCGATTTCGCAGAGATTATCCCATGCTCCGCACTGCGTGGACAGAATACACAGGATATTATCGGTTGTATCCTGAAATATCTGCCTTACGGTCCTATGTTTTATGACGAGGATACAGTTACTGATCAGCCTCAGCGTCAGATCGTGGCTGAGATCATCCGCGAGAAAGCACTTCATGCACTGGATGCGGAAATTCCTCATGGAATCGCAGTTGCCATTGACCGGATGAAAACGCGTCCGGGAAAAAATCCAATCGTGGATATTGATGCGACAATTATCTGTGAAAGAGAGTCTCACAAAGGAATTATCATCGGCAAACAGGGTGCGATGTTAAAGAAAATCGGAAGTAATGCAAGATATGAGATTGAGCGTATGCTGGAATCAAAAGTGAATCTGAAGCTTTGGGTAAAAGTAAAGAAAGACTGGAGAGACAGTGATTTCCTTATCAAGAACTTTGGTTACGATAAGAAGGAAATCTAAATAAAAAGACAGTCAGGAAACAGAGAGAATGAGTGATTTGATAACTGTGCAGGGAGTAGTGCTCTCTGCCATGCCTGTGGGAGAATATGACAAGCGGATCGTCCTTCTCACCAGAGAAAGAGGCAAGATTTCCGCGTTTGCAAAAGGAGCCCGCCGCCCAAACAGCCAGTTTCTGGCGGCTGCCAATCCTTTTGTGTTTGGAACCTTTGCCCTTTATGAGGGGCGTTCCAGTTATAATCTGAATCAGGTATCCATCAGTCATCATTTTGTGGAACTGGCAGGCGAACAGCCTGGAATCTACTATGGATATTATTTTCTGGAACTGGCAGATTATTTCGGACAGGAGGGGATTGACGAGAAAGAATCTATGAACCTTCTGTATGTGACAGTGAAGGCACTTCTGAACCCGAATATTGATGACAGGCTGGTGAGGTGTATTTTTGAACTTCGTATGATGGCTGCACAGGGATTGTGTCCTTCACTGTTTCATTGTGTGTGCTGCGAAAGACAGCCTGTGGAGGGAGAAGAGCTTTTCTTTTCTCAGCAGAATCATGGTATTCTGGATAAAGCCTGTCTGGGACATGTAAATGATGCAAAGAGAATCTCAGCACCTGCATTATATGCCATGCAGTACATAGTAACTGCTTCTCTTGGGAAGCTTTATACATTTACTGTTACAGAAGAAGTACTCCATGAACTGGAACGTCATATCCATACCTATATTGCTGCGAACACTGAAAAACGGTTCAAAAGTCTGGAAATTCTGGAAATAATGAGCTGAGATACCTTGAAAAAGAAATCAGATACAGTTATAATAACGTTAATTGTAGCTGTTTATTACGTTAATCAAATAGCGGAATGGATTGTGAACCAAATTGCCTGACGGATATGAACAGTTACACGCATTTTATAAAAAGAACGAGGAGAATAGTCATGGAAAAAACAATGGACAAAATCATTGCGCTGGCAAAGGCAAGAGGATTTGTTTACCCGGGTTCCGAAATCTATGGTGGTCTTGCAAACACATGGGATTACGGTAATCTTGGTGTAGAATTAAAGAATAACGTAAAACGTGCATGGTGGCAGAAATTTATTCAGGAATCCCCATACAATGTAGGTGTTGACTGTGCAATCCTGATGAACCCGCAGACATGGGTTGCATCCGGACATCTGGGAAGCTTCTCTGACCCGCTGATGGACTGTAAGGAATGTCATGAGCGTTTCCGTGCAGATAAGATCATCGAAGACTTCAGCCAGGAGAATGGCATTGAACTTGAGAGCTCTGTAGACGGATGGTCTCAGGAAGAGATGATGAACTTCATCAAAGATCACAATGTACCATGCCCTACATGTGGCAAACATAACTTTACAGATATCCGTCAGTTCAACCTGATGTTCAAGACATTCCAGGGTGTTACAGAGGATGCCAAGAATACAGTATACTTAAGACCTGAAACAGCACAGGGTATTTTTGTAAACTTCAAGAATGTTCAGAGAACATCACGTAAGAAAATCCCATTTGGTATCGGTCAGATCGGTAAATCTTTCCGTAACGAGATCACACCGGGTAACTTCACATTCCGTACACGTGAGTTCGAGCAGATGGAACTTGAATTCTTTTGTGAGCCGGATACAGACCTTGAGTGGTTTGCATACTGGAAGAACTTCTGCCTGAACTGGTTACATTCTCTTGGATTGAAGGATGAAGAAGTTCGTTATCGTGACCATGATGCAGAAGAGTTAAGCTTCTACAGCAAAGCTACTACTGACGTAGAGTTCCTGTTCCCATTCGGATGGGGCGAGCTTTGGGGAATCGCTGACAGAACAGACTATGACCTGACACAGCATCAGAACGTATCAGGACAGGATCTGACATACTTTGACGATGAGAAGAAACAGAAATACATTCCATATGTAATCGAGCCGTCACTTGGAGCTGACCGTGTGGTACTTGCATTCCTGTGCAGCGCATATGACGAAGAAGTTCTGGATGCAGAGAAGAATGATGTTCGTACAGTTCTTCATTTCCATCCGGCACTTGCACCTGTTAAAATCGGTGTGCTTCCTCTTTCCAAGAAGCTTAATGAGGGCGCAGAGAAGATCTATCAGCAGTTAAGCAAGAAATATAACTGTGAATATGATGATCGTGGAAACATTGGTAAACGTTACAGAAGACAGGATGAGATCGGTACTCCGTTCTGTGTAACTTATGACTTTGAGTCCGAAAATGACGGAGCAGTTACAATCCGCGACCGTGATACTATGGAGCAGGTTCGTGTGAAGATTGATGAACTGGATGCATATTTTGCGGATAAATTTACATTTTAACTGAAAAAACAGCAAAGGAGCTGTATCGGATGGGAATCCGGGTACTCTTTTGCTGTTTTTTATTACAAAATACAGATTATAAAAATTCGTTACTGTTCACTCCGTTCTCAGCAACACGCTTCGCGATGCACAGAATTTATGCTAATCGCATAAATTCGCGCAGTATGTCTCGGGTTTTCTGTGACCTTCGCTCACAAAAAACACCTCGCGGGATATTACCAGTGAACAGTAACAAAAATTCGACATCAAAAAGTTATCAAAATAATTTTTGCTTGTGTAAATATTCATTTTTTAGTATAATGTGCGATAATAACATGAAAAGGAGGCAATAAAAATGAGCGAAAAGAAAAAGAGTGGCGGAGCCTTACTTGGCGCAGCGTTTCTGATGGCCACATCTGCAATCGGACCAGGATTCCTGACACAGACAGCAACCTTTACCGGACAGTATCAGGAAAGTTTTGGATTTGTTATCCTGGTTTCCGTAATCCTTGCAGCCATTGCACAGCTGAATATCTGGCGTGTGCTTTGTGTGACCGGACTTCGTGGTCAGGATGTTTCCAATAAGGTACTTCCGGGACTGGGATATCTGGTATCGATACTGATCGTATTCGGTGGTCTGGTATTTAATATCGGAAACGTAGGTGGCGGAGCACTTGGTTTTAACACATTGCTTGGAATACCTACCAAAGTTGGTTACATACTGGCAGGTCTTTTGGCAATCTTGGTATTTGTGCTGAAAAATGCCAAAAGTGCCATGGATACTATTACCAAGGTACTGGGTGCCATTATGATTATCGTAATCTTTGTTGTGATCATTGTGGTAAAACCACCGGTAGGAAGTGCATTGAAGAATACATTTGTACCGGAAGCCGGTGCCACAAATCTGATTCCTGCAATCCTTACACTTTTGGGAGGTACTGTTGGAGGATATATCACTTTCTCCGGCGCACATCGTCTGATTGATGCAGGAATTACAGGCGAGAAGAACCTGAAAGAGATCAACAAGAGTTCTGTTATGGGTATGATCATTGCTACGATTGTTCGTATTTTCCTGTTTCTGGCTGTTCTGGGTGTTGTTGTCAAGGGCGTAACACTGGATGCTGCAAATCCTGCAGCAGACGCCTTCAAGCAGGGGGCTGGTGAAATCGGATACCGTTTTGCAGGTCTGGTTCTTCTATGCGCAGCAATCACATCCATTATCGGTGCAGCTTATACTTCAGTTTCCTTCCTGAAGACTTTCAGCAAGTCTATCGAGGAAAATGAAAATAAAGTGATCATCGGATTTATTATTATTTCTACAGCCATTATGTTTATCCTTGGAAATCCGGCAGTACTTCTTGTACTTGCAGGTGCTGTGAATGGTCTGATCCTTCCGATCACCCTGGCAATCTGTCTGATCGCTGCACATAAGAAACCTATTATGGGAGAGAATTATCATCATCCGGTAGTACTTACCATTCTTGGAGTGATCGTGGTAATTCTTACAGCATACCTCGGTGTGACTACATTTGTATCTAAGATCGGTACATTGTTATAATTGAGGAAAATGTATCCGGTTTTCAGACTGGAGAGTATATCAAAAAGGTGTGATCGTCCAGGTTACACCTTTTTGGTTCATTAACAGCCATGTGATGCAGAAAGAAGCAGATAAAAAGACATGGCGAAAAGATTAAGAAAAGAGGAGCAGATTATGCCGGACATTAGAATTTTAACAGAAGGTGATTCTTCTGTTCTGGTTGAATTTGGCAAAGAGATCAGTCCGGAGATCAACCGGAAGATCACTGCCACTGTACAGCTTATGAAAGAACAGCATATAGAGGGAGTTGTAGATATGATCCCTGCGTTCTGTTCTTTGCTGGTTAATTATGACCCGCGTGTGATTTCCTACGATGACCTGAAAAAAAGATTGGAAATTCTGTTAAAGATGGAAGTTACAGCAGGTGAAGGATGCAGAAAAGTTTATGAGATCCCTGTATGCTATGGAGGAGAATATGGTCCGGATATTGAGAATATTGCAGAACATGCCGGACTTTCCGTAGAGGAAGTAATAAAGATTCATTCTTCCAGAGATTACCTGATCTATATGCTTGGTTTTCTTCCGGGCTTTTGTTATCTGGGCGGGCTGGATGAAAGGATCCATACACCCCGTCTTGCAAATCCCAGAATCAAGATCAATGCAGGAAGTGTGGGAATCGGTGGTTCCCAGACAGGGATTTATCCTCTGGATTCTCCGGGAGGATGGCAGCTGATGGGAATGACACCTGTAAAAACCTATGATCCGGACCGTGAAATCCCGATTCTGGTAGAGGCAGGAGATTATATCCGTTTTGTACCGATCGATGAAGATGAGTACAAACGGATCAGAGAATTAGTAGAACGTGGCGAATACCAGTGCACCGTTCATGAGGAGGCATAAAATGGGAATTCGTATATTAAAAGGCGGAATGATGACAACGGTTCAGGATCTGGGACGTTATGGATATCAGAGTCAGGGATTCAGTGTAGCAGGAGTCATGGATGTCCGTTCATTCAAAATAGCCAATCTTCTTCTGGATAATCCGGAGAATGAGGCAGTATTGGAGATAACGCTGATAGGTCCGACCCTCGAATTTACATCAGCTACTATCATCGCGATCACAGGCGGAGATTTCCAGCCAACCATTAATGGAGAGCCGGCTCCCATGTATACAGCCCTGTATATGAATAAGGGAGATGTACTGAAATTTGGAAGTGCAAGAACAGGAAGCAGAGGTTATATTGCTTTTTCCAGTTATCTGGATATTCCGGTAGTGATGGGAAGCCGATGCACCAATTTAAAGAGTGGTCTGGGCGGATTTAAGGGAAGAAAACTGGAAGCGGACGATTATATCGGATTTCGTATTAAGAGACGTTATCTGCCGTTTTTCCTTTCCCGAAAGCTTGATATGGATGAGTTTGATCAGACAGAAGCAACACTGCGGGTAGTAATGGGACCGCAGGATGGTATGTTCAGCAAACAGGGCATCCAGACTTTCCTGGGCAGTGAGTATACGGTGACAAATGAATTTGACCGTATGGGCTGCAGGCTGGAGGGACCGTTTATCGCACCTAAGGAGACTTCGGATATTATTTCCGACGGAATCGCATTTGGGGCTATACAGGTACCTTCCCATGGTAAACCTATCATTCTGCTGGCTGACCGTCAGACAACAGGCGGTTATGGGAAAATTGCCACAGTAGCATCTGTGGATATTCCCAAGCTGGTACAGAGAAAAACAGATGATAAGATACATTTCAAGGCAATTACCGTACAGGAGGCTCAGGCTCTTTATGTTGAGGAAATGAAAGAACTTGACGGGCTGAGAAAGATCATTCATCAGCCATGTAAAGAGGTTCTGGATTGCCGTCTGGTGGCAAAGAGACTGCGTAAGCTGTTTGAAGAATAACCATAAAAAATAACATAGAATAGACAGAAAGGATAATGTTCGATGGATTTAGAGAAGATTGAAGGATTGGTAAAGATTATTGAGGATTCATCCCTTAACGAATTCACATATAAGGACAAGGATGTAAAGATTACAATGAGCAAGCTGGATCATCCTCCTGTAGTCGCAGCGGGAGTACCTGTGGCTGCATCTGCACCTGTGAATACAACTGTGGAAAAGGCTGAGGAAGAAGAGGAGAGTCTGTTTATCACTTCTCCTATCGTAGGAACTTTCTATTCTGCTGCTGCTCCGGATGTACCTGCTTTTGTAAAGGTGGGAGATCAGGTAAGAGCAGGACAGACAGTCTGCATTCTGGAAGCTATGAAGCTTATGAATGAGATCCAGAGTGACTATGACTGTGAGATTGAAGCAGTTCTGGTAAGCAATGAACAGAAAGTAGAATACGGACAGCCTCTGTTCCGCGTTAAGAGACTGTAGGATAAGGAGGCTTTCATATTGTTTAATAAAATTTTGATCGCCAACCGTGGGGAAATTGCAGTCCGGATCATACGTGCCTGCAGGAATCTGGGGATCCGAAGTGTGGCTGTTTATTCAAAAGAAGATGCTAAGAGCCTTCATGTACAGCTGGCAGACCAGCGTATCTGTATCGGAGAAGGTCCTGCCAGAAACAGCTACCTGAACATGGACCGGATCATTGCTGCAGCAGAAAATATGGGAGCAGATGCTATCCATCCTGGTTTTGGCTTTCTTTCAGAAAACAGTGAGTTTGTACGTAAATGTAAAGAAAACGGAATTACTTTTATCGGACCGGATGCAGATGTTATTGATAAGATGGGAAATAAATCCCATGCCCGTAAAACCATGATGGATGCCGGTGTACCGGTTGTACCCGGAACAAAAGAACCTGTATACGATGCAGAAACAGGTAAAAAGCTGGCTGAAGAGATCGGATATCCGGTTATGATTAAGGCTTCCTCAGGAGGCGGCGGTAAGGGTATGCGTGTAGCTGCCAATGAGGATGAATTTGAGTTTCAGTTTAATATGGCACAGAGAGAATCAGCCAATGCTTTCGGGGATGATACCATGTACATTGAACGTTTTGTAGAAAATCCCCGCCATGTGGAAATCCAGATTATGGCAGACAGTCATGGAAATGTGGTGGCACTGGGAGAGCGTGACTGTTCGGTACAGAGAAATCATCAGAAGCTGATTGAGGAATCCCCGTCCCCTGCCATTGATGAAGAAACTCGCAGGAAAATGAATGAATATGCAGTTCTTGCTGCGAAAACAGTAGGTTATACCAATGCAGGAACTATTGAATTTATCGTAGATCCAAAAGGCAACTTCTATTTCATGGAAATGAACACCAGAATCCAGGTTGAGCATGGAGTAACAGAGATGGTTACAGGTACAGATCTGATCATTGAGCAGATCCGTGTGGCTATGGGAGAGGAGTTAAGCTTTAAACAGGAAGATATCCGGATTAAAGGACATGCTATTGAATGCCGTATCAACGCAGAGATTCCAGAAAAGAATTTCATGCCAAGTCCCGGAGTAGTACAGCATATGCATCTTCCGGCAGGTAACGGAGTCCGGGTGGATACTGCCCTTTATACAGGTTATAAGATTCCGTCAGAGTATGATTCCATGATCGCGAAGGTAATCGTCCATGCACCTGACAGAGAGGCAGCACTGCAGAAAATGCGCTCTGCGCTGGATGAGATGGTGGTCATGGGTGTGGAGACAAACCTTGATTTTCAGTATCAGATTATGAAGAATCAGGTATTCTGTGAGGGAAAAGCAGATACCGGATTTATTGAGAATGTACTGAAAATTAAGGGATGATAAATAAAAAAGAGGTAAGATAAATGTATACAGTAGATTTAAACAGTGATCTGGGAGAAAGTTTTGGAAACTATAAAATCGGTAATGATGATAAGATCATTCCGCTGATCTCCTCTGCAAATGTAGCCTGCGGTTATCATGCTTCAGATCCGGTAGTTATGGGAAATACGCTGGCAATGGCAAAGGAAGCGGGAATCCGTATAGGAGCACATCCGGGTTTTCCTGATCTGATGGGCTTCGGAAGAAGAAATCTGAGTGTTTCCCCTGCAGAGGCAAAAGCATATGTGCTTTATCAGCTGGGTGCACTGGATGCATTCTGCAGAGTAACCGGTGTAAAAATGCAGCATGTAAAGCCTCATGGAGCCTTATATAATATGGCTGCAGAGGACTATGCCCTTTCTACTGCGATCTGTGAGGCAATCAAAGAATTTGACAGCAGTCTGATCGTACTTGCTCTTTCCGGCGGACAGTTGGCAAAGGCTGCTCAGGATATGGGCCTGCGTACAGCTATGGAGGTTTTTGCAGACCGCGCCTATGAAGAAGATGGTACTCTGGTAAACAGACGTAAGGAAGGTGCTGTGATCACTGATGAAAATGAGGCTATTGTCAGGGTGATCCGTATGGTCAAAGAGAAAAAGATTACTGCAATTACAGGAAAAGATATTGATATTCAGGCAGATTCTGTCTGCGTTCATGGAGACGGAGCCAAGGCTCTGGCGTTTGTGGAAAAAATCAGAGAGGCTTTTGCAAAAGAAGGAATCCAGATCCGTTCTCTGGATGAGTTTGTAAAATAAAAGAAATTTAGAAACAACTATTAAAAGGACTGAAGTAAAGAGGCTGTGGCACAGATTTTCTGATTGCCACAGCCTTGTTGCTGTTTTACAGCTTGCTGCGGTCCTTCTACTGATGCTTCAGATTCAACCCCTGCTGTTTTGCAAGTGAAGTGATAATCTCAATACAGTTATCGTATCCAAGGGTTCCGGTATCCAGACACAGGTCATAATCGTGATAAGTGCCAAGCTCATGTTTTGTATAGGTTTTGAAATAGGTTTCACGCAGGTTGTCCATTTTGGTGAGATATTTCCTGGGATCTTCCTTTCCGTTTAAGCCTAATTTCTGAATATGTTCTGTGCGGAGATTCACATCTGCATGAAGGAAAATATCCAGACTGGGAATACCGGCATTTCGCAGGATAAGATTGGAACAGCGGCCGATAATAATACAGTCCTGTTCTGCTGCGAACTGAAGGATCAGCTCTTTCTGAGCCTGGTAAATAGCATCATGGGAACTGAAATAACCTGCAGAGTTATTCAGAATGTTGTCCAGAAGTCTGGCGCTGCGGCTCAGATTTTCACCCTCACGATCAATATCCTCCTGGGAATATCCGCTTCTGGCAGCAGCCTGTTTTGCAAAATCCCGATCGTAATATGGGATACCAAGCCTTTCTGAAACTACTCTTGCAATACTGTGTCCCCCGGCACCAAACTCCCGGCTGATTGTGATGACAGGGTATTTTCTTTCGGACATAATAGATACCTCCATTGGGTTGTTATTTATTTTGTTATCCATGTTTTTCTTTTATTGTAACGTTTTTTGTAAGATTGTTCAATAAAGATTATCATTTTTTGAAAAAATATGTTATAATTCAAAATATTATGTACCTGAAGGAGATGGATTTATGAGAAACAAAGAGCTTTTCAGAGGCAGGAGAAAAGCTGGCAGGATTGTTGGCCTTGTTTTGACTCTTGCACTTGCAGTCAGCCTTCTGAGCGGCTGCGGACAAAGTAAAGAACGTCTGACGTTCGGTACCGGCGGTACGGCGGGAACATATTATTCCTACGGTGGTGTACTGGCCCAGTATATTACCAATAATACAAATGTAAAGGTTACAGCGGTTTCTACAGGTGGTTCCAAAGCGAACCTGCAGTCAGTACAGGACGGAGATTTTCAGCTTGGATTTGTCCAGTCAGATGTAATGGCCTATGCATGGGACGGTGTAAGAGCATTTGAACAGGACGGTGCAACCCATGATTTCAGGACTCTGGGCGGCCTGTATGCAGAGACTGTCCAGCTGTTTACCATGGATCCTGACATTAAGACAGTGGAAGATCTGAAGGGCAAGAGCGTATCTATCGGTGCGGCAAACTCCGGTGTATATTTCAATGCTCTGGATGTTTTAAATGCAGGCGGCATTACCCTGGATGATATCCATCCCCAGTATCTGTCTTTTGAGGACAGCAAGGAATCTTTGAAGGATGGAAAAATTGATGCTGCGTTTATTGTTGCAGGTGCACCTACAACAGCTATCACAGAGCTTGCAACTACCAATGGTGTCTATATGATCAATATTGATGGCGCGATCAGGGATTCGATACTGAGTGACTGTCCATATTATACATCCTACCAGATTCCGGCAGGAACCTATCCGGGACAGGATGAGCCTGTAGAAACCATCACAGTCAAGGCGACGATCGTAGTGTCCGAATCTCTGGATGAGGATACAGTTTATGATATGACTGCGGCAATTTTTGACCATGCAGACGAGATTTCTGCTGAGAATGCAAAAGGAGCGGAGCTTTCTCTGGAAAACGCTACTTCCGGTATGACCATTCCTTTCCATAAGGGTGCGGCGCGTTATTATGCAGAGCATGGAATTACAGTGGATACGAAAGGGGAATAGTCAGGATGAAAGAAAATAAGATAAAAAAAGCAAACACATCCCCGGAAGGGCAGGCTGGTTCTGAGAACATGAGCACAGCAGATGTAGATGCAGTAATGAAGAAATACGACCGCGAATCCAATATTCGTGTGTGGACCGGCAAATATAAGCTGGCTGTACGCGGCCTGCTGGTTGCCTTTTCTCTGTGGTGTATCTATGTTACCTTATTTGCAACCTTCCTGGAGGAAATCCGACTGACTTCTTTTCTGGGGCTGATCATTCTTATCGGATTTCTTACCTATCCGGCGAAAAAAGGAGATATCAGAGAAAACTACATGCCGATTGGCGATATTATTTTATGATCGCAGGCACAGGTGCTTTTCTGTATTTTACTTTTTCTGCAAATCAGATCATCAATCAGGGTACCAGATTTGCCCCTTATCAGATTGTGATCGGTATTATCGGTATTGCTGCACTGATCGAGCTTACCAGACGATGCGTGGGCCTGCCGATCCTGTTTGTGGCAGGTTTTTTCCTGATCTATGCACTGGCTGTAGGGCTTACCAATCCGGCATTTTTGGGAAGAGTGAAATTCCTGGTGCGGAATCTTTTCTACACAAAAGAGGGTATTTTCTCCACACCTGTAAATGTATGCTCTAAATATATTGTGGTATTTATTATTTTCGGTGCGTTTCTGGAGAGAACAGGAATCTCCAACTTCTTTATTCAGCTGGCTAACTGCATTGCAGGAAAATATGCAGGTGGACCGGCAAAGGTAGCGGTTATCAGTTCTGCACTCTGCGGAATGGTATCCGGTTCTTCTGTAGGTAACACAGTAACAACCGGTTCTGTTACAATCCCGATGATGAAGGACACAGGCTACAAACCGGAATTTGCCGGAGCAGTAGAAGCTGCTTCTTCCACAGGTGGACAGATCATGCCTCCGATCATGGGAGCTGCCGCATTCCTTATGGCAGATTTTGTGGGTGTACCGTACTCCAACATTATTGTCAGGGCGATTCTGCCGGCATTGTTGTACTTTACAGGAATCTTTATTTCTGTACATCTGGAAGCAAAGAAATTAGGACTTTCCGGAATTCCGAAGGAAAAACTTCCGGTATTTAAGCTTCTGATCCGTAAAATCTATCTGTTATTACCTCTGGTCATGCTGGTAATCTGGGTGTCCGGAAACTATATGACCATGCAGAAGGCTGCCAGCTATGCAATCGTTCTTTCTGTTATCGTAAGTCTTTTTGACAAAGAAAACAGAATCAGTGTTACCAAATGTATTGATGCGCTGGAAGCAGGAGGAAGAGGTGTTATCTCCGTAGCAGTAGCCTGCGGTGTTGCAGGAATCATTTCCGGTTCCATCACCATGACAGGACTTGCCAATGACCTGATCAACGGAATCATCAGTGTTGCAAACGGAAAACTGATCATTGCACTGCTTCTGACTATGCTGTGCTGTATCGTACTTGGTATGGGTGTACCTACCACTGCCAATTACTGTATCATGGCAGCAACCTGTGCTCCGATCCTGGTACGTATGGGAGTACCTACACTGGCAGCTCATTTCTTTGTATTTTACTTTGGTATTGTTGCAGATATCACACCGCCGGTAGCGCTGGCTGCCTACGCAGGTTCAGCCATAGCGAAGGCCAATCCGATGAAGACTGCATTTACAGCCTCCAAGCTGGCTATCGCGGTATTTATCGTACCTTATGTATTCTGCTTCAATCCGGCAATGCTGCTGATCGATACCACACCGCTTAAGGTTGTTCAGATCTTTATCACCTCACTGATTGGTGTGTTTGGATTGTCCTCCTCACTGGAAGGCTTCCTGTCAGTGAAAATGTCTGTACCGGTTCGTGTCTTAATGGCAGCAGGCGGACTGATGCTGATCGATCCGTCACTGATGACTGATGTTGTGGGAATACTTCTGATCGTGGGATGCTGCGTATGGCAGACAGCGCAGAAGAAGAAAACTGCATAGAGAAGAATAAAAAAAACCGGCAAAACACCTGTCATTTGGGTGTCCTGCCGGATTTTTTTATTTAGAAATCCAGTTCTTTCAGATACCGTCCAAGTGCATCCTGCCAGGTGGGGAGTGGTGTGAAACCATTGGCTGTCAGTTTGCTCTTATCCAGGCGGCTGTTAAACGGTCTGGCTGCTTTGGAAGCGCCATACTCTGCAGTTGTGACGGAGTTGACTGTCATGTTTTCCGGGAGATATTCCGGGTGTCCCATGGCAGCGGCCTGACGGAAGATTTCTTTTGTGAAATCATACCAGCTGATATATCCGCCCTCATTGGTTGCATGATAATAACCGTATTTTTCAGTTTCGATCATATCTACCAGAAGTCTTGCCAGGTCATAGGTATAAGTAGGTGTACCAATCTGGTCATTGACTACGGAGAGAGTATCATGAGTTTTTCCGAGGTTGATCATGGTTTTGATAAAGTTCTTGCCGTTTTTGCCGAATACCCATGCAATACGGACGATAAAGAACTTATCAACTGTGCCGGATACGGCAAGTTCACCGTCCAGCTTTGTCTGTCCATAGACATTTAATGGTTTATAGTCCTTGCAGTCAGGCTCCCATGGAGTGGTTCCCTGGCCATCGAATACATAATCAGTGGACAGATACAGCATCTTGATGTCAAGCTCTTTGCACACATCAGCAATATTCTGAGTTCCGGTTACATTTACCAGATGGACCTTCGGCTGGTTCTCTTCATCTTCGGCAGCATCTACAGCTGTCCATGCAGCACAGTGGATCACAGCATCAACATTTGCTTCTTTAATGACTTTTTCTACAGAAGCTTTGTCAGTGATATCCATCTGAACATAAGGCATTGTGGTAACTGCAGTGCCATCAGCGATTCCGCTGTAGGAAGGAGCAATGTCGCTTCCCACACCTTCATAGCCGCGTTTCGCAAGTTCGTTCATAACATCATGTCCAAGCTGACCGCCTACACCTGTTACAAAAATTCTCATAAATTATGCCTCCCCGCGGTGTGCGTACATTTTTTCATAGTAGTTCTGATATTCTCCGGAGATGATAGTTTCCCACCATTCCTTGTTATCCAGATACCATTTGATTGTTTTCTTGATACCGTCTGCGAATTTTGTTTCCGGTAACCAGCCAAGTTCGTTGTGAATCTTAGTCGGGTCGATTGCATAACGCATGTCATGACCTTTACGGTCTGCTACGTAGGTGATCAGGCTTTCTGGTTTGCCAAGTTCTTTGCAGATGATCTTAACGATATCAATGTTTGTCATTTCATTGTGTCCGCCGACGTTGTAAACTTCTCCAACACGTCCTTTGTGGATGATCAGGTCGATTGCGCGGCAATGATCTTCTACATAGAGCCAGTCACGAACGTTTTCGCCTGTTCCGTATACCGGAAGTGGTTTGTCATTTAATGCATTGGCGATCATTAACGGAATCAGTTTTTCTGGGAAGTGATATGGTCCGTAGTTATTGGAGCAGCGGCTGATGGTTACAGGCAGTCCGTAGGTTCTGTGGTAAGCCAGTACCAGAAGGTCTGCAGAAGCCTTGGAAGAGCTGTAAGGGCTGCTTGTGTGGATCGGAGTTTCCTCTGTGAAGAACAGGTCAGGTCTGTCTAATGGAAGATCTCCGTAAACTTCATCAGTAGATACCTGATGATAACGTTTGATACCGTATTTGCGGCATGCATCCATGAGAACAGCAGTACCGATAATATTTGTGGTAAGGAAAACTTCCGGGTTTTCGATGGAGCGGTCAACGTGACTCTCTGCAGCGAAGTTTACAACCATATCAGGGTGTTCTTCCTCAAAAAGTTTGTAAACTGCTTCGCGGTCGGTGATGCTTTCTTTTACGAAACGGAAATTTGGGTTGTCCATGACAGGTGCAAGAGTGGAAAGGTTTCCTGCATAGGTCAGACAGTCCAGACAGATGATGCGGTAATCCGGGTATTTTTTAACATGTGAAAAATAAAGTTGCTTCCGATAAATCCGGCACCGCCGGTTACGATAATGTTCATAGTGATTCTCCTTAAAAAATATATAATATGAATATCTGTAAGATTCTGTTATAGAGTCAGACAGATAAAATTATCCGCCTTGCTGCATGGCGGGTGATATATCAAATAACTGTTTGAAAATTTGATATATCACTCACTTGACTGCGAATTCGGTTGTACAGGTCTAAAAGCTTCGGTTAGTGCAATACATCCAGATATTTACCGTCCAGAACATCTTTTAAGTACTGACCATACTGATTTTTCTTCAGTATTTCATAAACCTTCAGCACATCTTCCTTTGTAATCCAGCCATTGAGATATGCAATCTCTTCCAGGCAACCGATTTTACGGTGCTGGTGGCTTTCCATTGTTTTTACAAAGTTGGTGGCTTCCACAAGGCTCTCGTGTGTACCTGTATCCAGCCATGTGAATCCCTGTCCGAGAAGCTCTACGTTTAATTCGCCCTTTTCCAGATAGATGCGGTTCAGATCTGTGATCTCAAGTTCGCCTCTGGCACTTGGTTTCAGATTTTTTGCATACTCTACGACGCGATTGTCATAGAAGTATAAACCTGTGACACAGTAGTTGCTCTTCGGGTGCTCCGGTTTCTCTTCAATTGAGATAGCCTTGCCTTCATGGTCAAATTCTACAATACCGAATCTCTCCGGATCATCTACATAGTATCCGAAAACAGTTGCACCCTCGCCGGATTCTGCGTTCTTTACAGCAGCTTTCAGTCTTTTCTTCAGTCCATGTCCTGCGAAGATATTATCGCCGAGAACCATGGCAACAGTATCATCACCGATAAATTCTTCGCCGATGATAAATGCCTGAGCAAGTCCGTCCGGACTTGGCTGTACTGCATAGGTGAGATGGACACCGAACTGATGTCCGTCACCAAGAAGTTCCTCAAAACGAGGAGTATCCTGCGGAGTAGAGATGATCAGGATATCGCGGATCCCTGCATTCATCAGTACAGACATGGGATAGTAGATCATGGGTTTATCATAGATTGGCAGAAGCTGTTTGGATGTTACCATTGTAAGCGGATAAAGGCGTGTGCCGGAACCGCCTGCTAAAATAATACCTTTCATGTGTATTCTCCTTTGTTATTGGCAGTATGCGGTCGGAGCGATATTTTGTCAGCTATCTATCTGTGTAAATGTGTAAATGATAAGCAAAACATCAGGCGACTGCGATACTAATTCAACGGGTTTCTGGATTGTCAGTCTGAGTTACGATATCATCCTGACTCTGGTGATTGTATTATAAAAGGTGACCTTAGGTCACCTTCAAGTGCTTTTTACAAAAAAGTTAAATTTTGGTTATTTTTCACAAAGAAAAATGCCGGCATCCTTGGTAATAAAGAACCCATCCTTTGTCTTTCGCGATACAAATCCACGGAAATCTTTGTATTTGTCCAGAAGATACTGATTCTGATTTCCAGGCAGGAGAGGATATAGGAAATCAGCGGTTCTGCATCGGGGACAAGAAGAGAGTCCTCATAGCTTTCCCAGAAAATACGGGAAAAATACGGTGCCAGGATATCTGCTCCGTTTTCTCTGCCAAAACGCTCATAGAGTCTGTCTGCGGAGAGAACGATCCGGTCGTCAAAATCCCGGACCAGTCTGCTGACTTCCTGCATGTGTTTTTTTCCATAGGTACTGCAGATCAGTTTTCCGCCTGGAGTGAGCACACGTTGAATTTCGCTGCATACAGCAGAGATATCTTCACAGTAAAAAAGAACATGGTTTGCAATGACCAGATCAAAGCTTCTGTCTTCATGAGGAATTCTTGCACAGTCAAATGCCTCGAAGGAAAAACGGCTGTCTTTGCGTCCGATAGCACGTCTGGCATCACGAAGCATTCCGGATGAAAGGTCAGAAAGAGTAACGGAAACTTTACCGGGGAGGCTGGAAATATTCTGTGTCCACAGAACACCGTCGCCGCATCCAAGTTCAAGGATACGCATCCCCGGATGAATCTGACACTGCTCATAAACCCATGGAAACCATCCCTGTTTATTCTGGGAATACAGACTGTGCAGATTAATGCGTGAGGAAATGTTGGAGGCATTCTGGTATTGATTTTTCATGCTTTTTTCCATGCCTGTCAGATGAATCAGGTCAAGCATCTGATTCCAGTCTATGGCATGATGGGAGCGGATCGCATCTGTGGTATCCTGGATTGCCTTTTCCACCAGCTGCATTTGTTCGATACGGTCACGTACCAGCTTTAGCTGGATGTTCAGGGAATTTTCCATAAAATGATAGTCTGAGTCGTCAATGGTCATTTCCCGTATGTCATCCAGGGAGAAACCCAGATATTTCAGAAGCAGGATCTGGGAAAGTCTTGCAAAATCCTCATCTGTATAAAAACGTGCGCCGGATTCTGTTACATAGGAGGGTTTGAGGATATTCTGTTTGTCATAATAGCGGATAGTGCGGAGTGTTACATGTGCCATCCGTGCAAATTCTCCGGAAGAGTAGTAGCCGTCTTTTTTCATTGTAAAACCTTCTTTAAGAAAAATAGTCTTGCCCGCAAATGCGGATAGAAACAGTTGTTCAGCCTGCATTTGCGTATTGCTGATATGTGTAGAGTATAACACAGCTGACCGGCAGGCTACAAGCATCAGGTATTACCGGATGGATAATATACTGTCTGAATGTACCACTATCCCGCGAGGTGTTTTGGCATAAATATGCCAAAATCCCGAGACATACAAGCCAAAATTCCATTGCCGCAGGCAATCTGGAATGAATTTTGGCTAAGTTACTGTGAATGGAGTGAACAGTAACTTTTGAATTGTAAGTCAGATGGTGATTTTTGACATTTTTTGGAGGATGCTAATCCTTGTCTTTTGACAGAAATTATGGTATGTTAAATAATAACAATCAAAACTGATTTTCATACAAATCATAATCTGGCAGTTCTGCCATATTTTTTCCAAAATACAATAAATATTAAGAGAGAACAGTAATGACAATATGAAAGGTGCAGGGACAGGAGGAGCCTGATGATTAATTTATTTGATTTTACTTATTGCGGAGACTATAATCGGCAGATTCAGAATCTGGCAAGGATGGTGCCGGAGAAGTGGAGCTTTTCGGATACAGATGATAACGGAATTCTGAAAGGATACCTGGAACATACATTTAAACGCCTTTATGAAGAACAGAAGGTGTGGGAGAAAAAGAATTATGCCATATTTAATACAGGACTCTTTAATTACTATTATCAGCCGATTTATGCGTATTTATTCCCAATCTGGTCCCGGACAGGCATGCCCTGGTTTCTGGATGGCTTTTATACAGAATCTATTTGTAAAGAGGAATCACCTGTCTGCCGGAAAAGGCATGCTATGTGGAAATCCGTCAGATCTTGTGTTTGATACAAACTCCGGTAATTCCACAGTACGAGCATATTTTCGGGGATGGGAAAATGCTGCCCGTCTTCCAAAGGAAGTACGTGACAGCAGCATGAAATGCAGCTGTTTGACGGCAGCGCTAGAAACAGACAAAAGGAATGCTTGAGGCAGATTACAGAACGGCAATTCCACAGTATTATAATCACTCAATCCAACTGCTGCTCCCAATCTGTCTCCGCCATCCGGGAAAACCTGACCTTGCACTGGCGTGTATGAAAACTTCGGACGGAAGCAAATATCTGGGGCGTACCTGCCTGACTCTCAGAATGGCCTATCATAATGGCCAGACTCCTTGCAAGGGTGGACCGAAGCTGGGCTGATGACTTCTGTATCTGCCTGAGGTTTGACATGT
>ENA-OQHF01000453-OQHF01000453.1-human-gut-metagenome-genome-assembly--contig:-NODE-453-length-25520-cov-6.603907_pt1 | contig 25520 bp, 22 predicted proteins | sample MGYA00242559_ERZ504709 | MGnify/ENA primary metagenome ERZ504709 (study PRJEB26092, sample SAMD00036203) | human gut metagenome | host: Homo sapiens | study: EMG produced TPA metagenomics assembly of... | reverse complement strand
ATATTCTAAAGAACGGAATATGAGTGTGGGAGGTTCTAAGGGATCAATTTGTGGAAATTATGCGATGAATGAATGTGATCTTATCATTGCATTGGGAGCAAGAGGGGTATGCCAGTGGGATTGTTCAGGAACGGCTTTTCGAAAAGCAAAGAAAATGATCAATATCAACTGCGATTATGATGATCTTGGTCAATATAATAATTCGGTGAGAATCCAGGGTGATGCGCAGGAAGTTCTGATAAAACTTAACGAGTTACTAAGAGGAAGAAACCTGAATTCCGATCCAGAGTGGATTAAAGGGTGTGTTCAGAAGAAAGAAGAGTGGGAAGCTTACAAAAAGCTTAGATATGATCAGCCGGTCCTTGAAGATCCAAAACGAAAGAAGAAGATTCTTACAGAACCGGCAGCAATCAAAATTGCATGTGATTTCGCAGCAGAACACGAGTGTATTAAGATCTTTGATGCAGGTGATGTACAGGCGAACGGTTTCCAGATTGTGACAGATGAAAAACCAGGGTATACCATTTCGGATAGCGGATCTTCCTATATGGGATTTGCAGTTTCTTCTACACTTGCCTTTGCGATAGCAGGCAATAAGGATTATCCGATGGCGTTCACAGGAGATGGAAGCTTTATGATGAATCCACAGATTCTAATTGATGCAGTGCAGCATGGATTAAAGGGAATGATCCTCTTGTTCGATAACCGGAGAATGGGAGCAATTACTAGTCTACAAAACGCACAATATAGTATAGAATATAAAACGGACGATCAGGTTGTAGTTGATTATGTGCAGATGGCTGAAGCAGTACAGGGAGTAAAAGGATTCTACAGCGGAGAAACACCGGAGGAAATGAAAGAAGCGTTAGCGAAAGCATATAAGTATGACGGTCTGTCACTAATTCATATTCCAGTACATTATGGAGATGATGAATTATCCGGTCTCGGAACATTTGGAGACTGGAATGTCGGAAACTGGTGTGAACGTGTGCAGAAAATGAAGCATGAGATTGGCTTTTTAATTAAGAATGTACAGGCGGAAGGCCTGAAAGATAAAGGAGGATAACATATGAATTACGAGATTCCTGAGAAGATGAAGGCGTGGGTACTGGGAAATCCAGGAGAACTGACACTTGAGGAAAAAACCAGTTCCGGAACCGAAGAGAGCAGAGGTTTGATCCATGTGGATGCTGTTGCAATCTGTGCAACAGATTTGGAGATTATTAAGAACGGTCCACCAGCACTGATCCAGGGAGGACTTCCATTTAATAAGGGATTTACTCCGGGACATGAATATATGGGAACTATTGTGAAGCTTGGACCTGGAGTTGATGAGTATAAAGTTGGTGATCGTGTTGCGGTTGAGATTCATGCCGGATGCGACAGTTGTGAAAGATGTCGCGAAGGAATGTATACTTCTTGTCTGAATTATGGACAGAACTATGAAGGGCATGATAAGGGGCACAGAGCAAATGGATTCACAACAGACGGTGGATTTGCAGAATATGTAATCAATAGCGTAAAAACATTATGCCATGTAGGAGACAATGTTACAGATGAAGAGGCAACATTGATCGTAACAGCAGGGACAGCAATGTATGGTCTGGATACGCTCGGCGGATTGTTTGCGGGACAGTCACTGGTTGTGACAGGACCTGGACCGATCGGACTTATGGCAGTAGCAGTTGCCAAAACACTTGGAGCTAATCCTGTAATCCTTACAGGAACAAGAGACAATCGTCTGGAACTTGGTAAGAAATTGGGCGCAGATTACACGATTAATGTAAGAAATGAAAATGTTGTTGAGAAGGTAAAAGAACTAACCAATGGCGAAGGCGTACATTATGTAATGGAATGTTCAGGAGCACCAAATGCAGTAAATGAGGCGGCAGCAATGGTAAAACGTGGCGGTAAAGTGTGTTTGGCAGCGTTTCCGTCCAAACCAGTAGAAGTTGATGTTGCAGCACTTGTAAAAAACAACATTTCTCTGTTTGGAATCAGAGGAGAAGGAAGAAGCGCAGTACACAGAGCAGCGTCACTGATCAGTGAGAAGAGATTTGATGCATCACTGATCCATACACATACATTCAAATTTGATGAGCTACTTACAGCATTGAAATATTCAAAGGAGAGAGAAATTGACGATGCCAAATTAAAGTTGAGTTAAGATTCCAGGTTAAAAAAGCAGGAGAGTAATCGTATGATTCAGTACAAAAAATATTACATGCCCGGTAACAAAAGAAGAGCATTTTGAAAACAATCGATACGATAGATTGTACTTATGATATTCTCGGCTCGGGGGAACGGACCTTTATGCAAAAAGAAAAAACCTCCATTTCAATGGAGCGGATGCAGCGATAGAATATTCAGCGGAATAAAAGAGTTTTACTGTCATTAAATTGAAAAAAGAAGAGGGATTGATAACCTTTGGGTCCAATATTTGTATTCAGCAGTTCCTGGAAGAGAAGGTGCTGATGGAGAATGTACCGATTCTGCGACATGCAGCGATTTATTTCGCGGATCAGCAGATCAGAGAGATGGCAACCGTCGGAGGTAATGTGGCAAATTCCTCGCCTTCCGGAGATACGATTGCTCCGCTGACAGCGTTGGAGGCGGTGATTCATACGATTACTTCAAAAGATAATAAAATATGTGAAAAAGAGACACCAATTACGGAATTTATTACCGGTGTGGGAAAGAATTTACTTGAAAAGGGAGAAGTGATCTCTTCAATCACTTGTCCGGTTTTAAAAGAATATGGATGTGCATTCAAGAAAGTTGGACTGAGACGTTCCCTGTGTATTTCAACAGCCAGTTCTGCATTCCTTGTTAAAGCAGATGCATCGAAGACACATTTTGAAGATGTGAGAATTGCTTTCGGTGCAATCGGGCCGGTGCCAAGAAGAATGATGGAGATTGAAGACAGACTGAAAGGTGAAGTTATTTCAAAAGGACTGATCCAGAAGATGGAAGAATATATTCCGGAAGATGTGGTACGGTCTCGAAGCAGGAAAGAATACAGAAGAAATGTAGTTAAGAATTTTACGCTGGCAGGAATATATGAAGCATTGGCAGAGATTGGGATTATCCCACAATAGTAACAAAGGCACAAATCTTAAGAGGTTTTAAAAGAGTGGATTATGGAGATGGAACGAGTAAAAATTGAATTGACAGTAAATGGAAGAAAGGTATGTAAGTATGTTGCTCCGGCGATGAGACTGGCCGATTTTCTAAGAGAGGAACTCCATTTAATAGGAACCAAAAAAGGATGTAATGCCGGAGAATGTGGTACCTGTTCTGTATTGATCGACGGTGTACTTAAGAAAAGCTGTCTGATACCGGTCATGAAAGCAAATCACAGAGAAATCGTGACGATTGAAGGAATTGGGAAGGCTGGTCTTAGTATTATCCAGAGATGCTTTCTGAAGGTGGGGGCTGTCCAATGTGGATATTGCACACCGGGAATGATTATGGCAGCTACGACAATATTGAAAGAAAACAGACATCCGGACAAAGTGGAGATCAGAAGAAGACTCGGTGGAAATATCTGCCGGTGCACTGGATATGCGAAGATTATTGAAGCAATCGAGCTTGCCAGGGATATTCTCAATCATGAAATTAGTGAAGAGTGCTTGGAAGTAATTCCCCCATCTACAGGGAAAACAATAGGATCCTGTGTAGAAAGGGTGGATGCAAGAGGCAAAATGACAGGGCATTAGAGTACGCAGCTGATATGGAAATGCCAAGAATGCTTCATATTCATCTTGTCAGAAGTAAGGAAGTTCACGCCGAAATTTTGAAAATTGATTATGAAAAAGCATTGGAAATGCCAGGTGTTGAAACAGTAATTACTAGTGAAGATGTGCCGGGAGAAGATAGATTCGGCGTATATTATCATGACCAGCCAGTATTGGCGAAAGGAAAAATCCGTTTTTATGGCGAACCAGTTGTGGCAATTGTGGCAGAGACACTTGAAGATGCAGAAGAAGCAGAAAAGGGTGTAGAGATTACATATAAGAAGCTGCCGGTTGTATCCAATATACAGGAAGCAATCGAGTGTAAAGCTGTTTTACATGAGGATCATCCGGATAATATTGTATCTACAACTTGTGTACAAAAAGGCAATGTGGAAGAAGGATTTAAAAGCAGTGAAATTATTATAGAAAAAGATTTTTCTACTCAGGCAGTTGACCACGCATATCTTGAGACAGAAGCGGGAATTTCATACTGTGATCCTGATGGCACGATAGTTGTTAAATCATGTGATCAGGATATTACCCATCATCGAGTACTGCTTGCAAAGATCCTTGGAATGCCGATTAATAAAGTAAGGGTGATTATGTCTCCGGTAGGAGGAGGATTTGGTGGAAAAGAGGATATGATCTATCAGGCGATTCTTGCAATTGCAACACTGAAGACAAATCAGCCGGTAAAACTTGTTTTCTCAAGAGAGGATTCCATGATAGGAAGCTGTAAGAGACATCCGGTTACAATGCATTATAAAATTGGTCTGAAGTCCGATGGAAAGATTCAGGCGGTTAAGGCAGAAATCAGGTCTGACGGAGGGGCATACTGCTTCTCAACCAAAGGAACCGTTGCGAAATCTGCAATTTGCGGAGCAGGACCATATCAGATTGAGAATGTCAAAGTAACGGCGACGGGCTATTATACGAACAATACTCCATCAGGTGCAATGCGTACCTTTGGAGTGCTTCAACCAACTTTTGCAATTGAATCGTTGATGGACATCTGTTCAGAGAAACTTGGGATTGATCCTATAGAACTTCGCATGATTAACGGAATGAAAGACGGCGCGGTAACACATACACGGCAGGTACTTGGTAAAGTAGCTTATACAGAGACACTGAAAAAGTGTTCTGAGATTGCTGGATGGGAAGTTGGATCATCAAGAGTAAGGGGGTCGGTAAGAAAAGATATAAAGGGAAGTCAGATTGCAGAACCTTATATTCCTGGAAAGGAATTTAAGTCAGAAGAGGCAATGAAACTTTGTAGAGATAGGTTTAAATACGGACGTGGTGTTGGAACAGGTTGGTATGGGATTGGAAGATGTGCAACAATAGATAAAGCAGGTGCATTTGTCGAGATTGATGACGGAGGTACAGCGATGATCCTGACCGGAGTAAGTGAAATAGGAGAAGGAATTCTGACAGTCCTGACACAGATCGCCGCAGACGAATTGGGAATGTATCCGGAGGATATTACGATTGGAGATAATGATACGGCACGAGTTCCAGAAGCGGCACATGTCGGTGCAAGCCGGCAGACTTATATGATTGGAAATGCAGTATGCAATGCATGCAGAGACGTAAAGAAAAAATTTATTCGTGAAATGGCTGCTTATTGGAATATAGATAGCTCTTCAATATGTATGAAGAACAGAAGAATCTATGTGGAAGGAAATGCACAATATAATTTGTCACTGAAAGAAGCAGTCGATATATGTAAGAAAATAAGAGGTATTGTTCCGTTGGGCTCTGGAACATATACCGCACACCATGAAGGACTGGATCCGGTTGATGGAAGAGGAAATCCATGGCAGGCTTATGTGTTCGGAACGCAGATTGCAGAGGTTGCAGTTGATACTTTTACCGGGGAAGTCCATGTTCTTGGAATTTGGGCAGCGCATGATGTGGGAAGAGTAATTAATCCGCGAGGGGTTGAAGGTCAGATCGAAGGAGGAGCTGTACAGAGTATGGGACAGACAATTATGGAGAACTATGTGTTGTCAGAGGGAGTCCCGACAAATAAGAATTTTGCCAAGTACATTCTGCCGACCAGTGTAGATGTTCCGGAGATTCATTCTTACCTGGTAGAAGAAAGAGACCCATTCAGTCCAGTGGGCGCAAAAGGAATCGGGGAACCTGCTCCGTTGCCGACAGCACCCGCAATTGTGAATGCAATTTATGACGCAGTTGGTGTCCGGATTACTTCACTTCCGGCGATACCGGAGAAAATATTAAATGAGATATCGAAAATGAAAAATTAAAAAACGTCAGATACATGTTATATCATAATGTATCTTCCAAGAAAAGGAGAAGAGAATTATGAGTAGTACGAGAAATACAGTTGGTTTATCAGTAAATCAAAAGAAATGGATCTATATAGCGATCAGTTTTGCGGTAATGATGATTATTAAGAATGTGACATTCCCATCATCGATTACAACAATCAATGGAGCAGAACTTACAGCGACAGGACAGGAAGCATTATCCGTTCTGGTTCTGGCATTGCTGTTATGGATCACGGAGGCAATTCCATTCCACTTTACAGGAATCCTTGCAATGGCACTTCTGTCAGTATTTGGAGTAAATTCATTTGCTAATATTGTAAAGGTAGGATTTGGAAATATTAACGTTATCTTCTTTATTGGTGTATTTATTTTAAGTGCATTTATTAATAAATCGGGACTAGGAAAGCGACTGGTTAATATCTGTCTTTCAATTACCGGTAACAGCACGAAGTTTATTTTACTTGGTTTTATTGTTACAGGAGTTATTCTTTCCATGTGGATTTCCAATATGGCGGTTGCGGCAATGTTAATGCCAACTGGCGAAATCACTTCTGGATGAAGAAGGCGTAGAACCACTGAAAAGCGAATTTTGGTAAAGCGCTTATGATGTCTGTAGCATGGGGAAGTCTGATCGGTGGATTTGGGACTCCGGCAGGAAACGGACCAAACCCACTGGCTATTGGATTTATGAAAGATATGGCAGGCGTTGACGTGTCTTTCCTTGACTGGATGAAATATGGTGTTCCAATCTCTATTATCCTGATCCCAGTAGCATGGGGAACTTTTAATGTTGGTGTTCAAGCCAGAAATGACCCATTTGAAAAAATCAAATGAAGAAATCAGAAAAGAATTTAAAAATCAGCCGAAACTCAGCAGAGATGAAATTGTAACATTGATTATCTTTATTGTAACAGTGCTGACATGGATCTTCTCGGCACAGTTAAAGAAACTGCTTGGAATTGATCTTCCAATCGCATTACCGATTGCATTTACTTCTATGCTGTTCTTCTTCCCGGGAGTTAGTACGATTAAGTACAAAGAGATTGAAAAATCTATGTCATGGAGCAGTATCATTCTTGTTCTTTCAGGTGTATCACTTGGAATGGTTCTGTATGATTCGGGCGTTGCAAACTGGATTGCATTAGGATTGTTAGGACGTATCGAAAATTTAAGTCCGATTCTTATGGTATTTGTTGTTGTGCTTAGTGTATCTATTATGAATATTACTCTTTCAAGCGCAACGGTATCAGCAAGTATTGTTATACCAATTATTATCGGACTAGCAATGAACATTGGTGTGCATACGATGGCACTTGCATTTCCAGCAGCATTGGCATCTTCACTGGCGTTCATTTTGATTACATCAACGCCAACAAATGTTATTGCCTATTCAGCGGGATACTTTTCAATCAAGGATTTTGCTAAAGTCGGAGTTATTATGACTGTGTTTTCCTGTATCGTTGTAGCAGTCGTAATGTACGGCGTTGGTTTGATGACAGGATTGTATTAGGAGGAAAGAAAGGAAAAGGAATCATATCGTATGGTATGGTTCTTTTTTTGGTTGCATAAACCTGGCAAACTGCATCCGTGCTTGCACGAGATGCAATTTGCTAGGTGTAAGTGCAGTAAGATCATCGAGCATTAGGTGAGAGAATTAAGTATAACAGCGAGTAGGCATCAGTTAGTTCAAGCGAAAAAAGCTAATTCGACTGGTGTTGCACAATGCGCAATCAGGGAGGGGGAAATCATTGCAGGTAGAGGGATTAAATATATAATTTAAATTAGTAGAAAAAGGATTGGAATCCAATCAGAATCAATTCACGATCAAAGGAGGAATTAACATGAAAATTGCAGTGATCAATGAAGTAAGTGCTTCGCTTAGAAATGAGGATATTATGAAAGCATTGCATAAGACAACAGACGCAGAGATTCTGAATGTAGGAATGAAGACTCCGGAGCAGATGCCTTCTCTTACTTACATCCATACCAGTTATATGGCAGCAATTCTTCTGAATACAGGAAGTTGTGATTTTGTTGTTGGTGGATGTGGAACTGGTCAGGGCTTCTTAAATGGTGTGTTACAGTTTCCGGGGATTGTGTGTGGACTGATCGTGGAACCGCTTGATGGATGGCTGTTTTCCCAGATCAATGGAGGAAACTGTGTATCACTTCCGCTGAACAAGGGATATGGCTGGGCAGCGAATGTGAATCTGGAGTATACATTTGAGAAGCTTTTCAAAGATCCGGCTGGGGCAGGATATCCGAGAGAGAGAGCTGAGAGTCAGGGGCAGAGCCGTAAAAAGCTGGCAGAGATCTCTAAGATGACACACAAGGACCTGACACAAATTCTGTTAGATACAGATTCAGAGATCTTGAAAGCAATTGCCGGAACAGACAGTTTTATGGAAGTTTTGGAACATGGCGGAGATGGTGCGAAAGATGTATTAGAGTACTTAAAAACAGTTTAGATAATATTTTGCTGTGTTGCTTTGAGCTTTGAGTAGAAATGGAGGAAAGAATCAGTATGGATAAAATTTATAGAAAAAATTCAGTCTGGAAGGAAAAAAAGCAATTGTAACAGGAGGAGCAAAAGGTCTATGCAATGGAATGGCACAAGCGTTGCATGATGCGGGAGCAGAGGTGGTTCTTTTGGATATTCTGGATATTGTGGAGGATTCTGCGAAGGAAATGGCAAAGGAAGGAGCAATGGTTCATGCAGTAAAAGGAGATTTGTCAGACACGGAATCGTTGGAATCTGTTTATAATCAGTGTTTAGAAAAACTTGGAGGACGTGTAGATATTCTTCTGAATGGAGCCGGAATTCAGTATCGTGCGCCTGCTGTTGACTTTCCACATGACCGCTGGGAAAAAATAGTAGCAATTAATATGAATGCAGTATTCTACTTATCACAACTTGCAGGCAAAACCATGATTGAACAGAAATATGGAAAAATTATCAATATAGCTTCGATGACAGCGTTTTTTGCAAGTGTCCTTATTCCGGCATATAGTGCAAGTAAGGGTGGCGTTGCACAGATTACCAAAGCATTGTCCAACGAATGGTCCAGTCATGGCGTGAATGTAAATGCTATTGCGCCTGGATATATGGCAACAGAGCTTACAGCTAATATGAAAGAGGTGAATCCGAAGCAGTATGAGGAGATTACAGGAAGAATTCCTATGGGGCGTTGGGGAAATCCAGAAGATCTCCAGGGACTTGTTGTATTTCTGGCATCTGATGCATCAGCGTATATCTCAGGTGCTGTAATCCCAGTAGATGGCGGATTTATGGGTAAATAGCAGAGAATTTGCAGAAACAGGAAAACGAAAAGAAGACTTTTCAACAAGAATATGAAGAAAGAGATTAATAGATAAATCGGAAGAGAGGATATGAACATGAGACTGGAAAATAAAGTAGCAATTGTTACAGGAGCAGGAAGAGGACTTGGTCGTGGAATCGCATTGAAGCTTGCAACAGAAGGAGCAAAGGTGGTTGTAGCAGACATGGCACCGGCAGATGAGACTGTGGCACTGATTGAAAAATCTGGTGGAATAGCAAGTGCATTTACTGTAAATGTTTCTAGACAGGAAGAAGTACAAGCGATGGTCAAGTATGCGATTGATACATATGGAACATTGGACATTATGGTTAATAATGCCGGAATTAACCGGGACGGAATGCTTCACAAGATGCCAGTAGAAAACTGGCAGCTTGTAATTGATGTAGATTTGACAGGTGCGTTCTTTGGAACGCAGGAAGCGATCAAGTACATGAGACAAAAAGGATACGGGCGTGTAATCAACATCTCTTCTGGTAGCTGGTTGGGAAATATAGGACAGGCAAACTATGCAGCAGCAAAAGCTGGTGTTGTAGGACTTACAAAGACTGCAGCAAGAGAAAATGCAAGAAAAGGAATCACCTGTAATGCAATTTGTCCGGGATTTATTGAGACAGATATGACCTTGAAATTGAAAGAAGTAAATGACGGAGCAGCCTGGGAAAGTATGATGCAGAGAATCCCGATGGGCTATGCAGGAAAAGCAGCAGATGTTGGCAATATGGTTGCATTTCTTGCATCTGATGAAGCTTCTTACATTACATCTGAAGTGATCAATGTAGGTGGAGGTATGATTGTGTAAAGAGGTAAGAATGAGGTGATATACAGTTATGGTAAAAGGAAAAGATGTGTGGGGAACGTGGCTTCAGAGAGACATGGAAGAACGACAAATCGGGAATCGTACTGTTTATACCTTCTCAAAAATGAAGAACAGTTTTTACGAAATGTTGTGTGATACAGCAACAAAATATCCGGATAAGATAGGAATTGTAGACAACTGGAATCGTGAGTATACATATCAGAAGTTCTTGGAAATGGTTAACCAACTGGCAGCTTATATGAAACATATACTGAAGGTGGAAAAAGGAAATCATATTGGACTTCTTTTAAATAATGGAATTGAGTTTGCCACTGCAATTTATGCAGTGTGCAAGCTTGGTGCAGTGGCAGTTCCGCTTCCTACGAAATATCGTGAACCAGAGATACAGTCTCTTGTGAAAAAAGCAGATTTAAAATTTATATTCGTTAGTGAAGATTATAAGGTATGGACATCATTCTATACAGAATGTGGGATAAAAGTTATCCTGACCGAAAATGAGAAAACAGAATATGGATTTACGTATCTGGCAATGCAGAAAGAAAAAGAGGAATCTGGAGAAGGAGAGCTGGAGGATGAAGTGATTCTGATGTTTACGTCAGGAACTACGTCAACTAGTAAGGGAGTCATTTTGAAAAATTATAACATAAATCATGCAGTTATGATATATCAGCGAATCCTTGAACTCGGAGAAGATGATCGGACAATCATTCCAGTTCCAATTTATCATATTACTGGTTTAGTTGCACTTCTAGGCTTATTTGTATATATTGGTGGAACGGTTTATCTGCATAAAAGGTATGATGCTTATAGGATTTTAAGTGCTATACAAGAACATGAGATAACATTTTTGCATGGTTCACCGACTGTATTTGGACTTCTTTTAGAACTGAAAAATAAATTTTCTAAGAATGAAAGTATTCGTGTGTTGGCTTGTGGTAGCAGTTATATGCCGGTAGAGACGATGATGAAATTACATCAATGGATGCCACAGATGACGTTTCATCGAATATATGGAATGACAGAAACATCATCTCCGGCAACAATTTTTCCATCTGATGCAGCTACAAGTATTTATGCAAAAGCACAGGGAAAACCAATACCAGGTATGGAACTCAAGATTGTTGATGATTCTGGAAAAGAAGTGCCATGTAAAGAAATTGGAAATGTACAGTTAAAGGGTACTAACATATGCGAGTCTTATTATCATATAGAAAAATCACCTATCGATAAAGAAGGATGGCTTGATACAGGGGATATGGGATATCTGAATGAAGACTCTTATCTGTATATTGTTGACAGAAAGAAAGATATGATTAATCGTGGTGGTGAAAAAATATGGTGCAATGATGTTGAAAATGAAATTACATCATTAAAAGGGGTAAAAGAATCTGCACTGGTAGGAATTCCAAGTGAAAAATATGGGGAAGTAGCAGCTGCTGTTGTTGTGTTGGAAAAAGAAAGCAAGTTAACAGAAGAAGATATCAAACAAAAATTACATGACAGAATTGCAAAATACATGATCCCAGAAAAGATACTGTTTTAGAGAAAATTCCAAAACCCCAGGATTAAAACTGATAAAAGAGCAATCAGAGCACTGTTTTTTCCAGAATAAAAAGTAAAGGAGCAGAGAGGAACATGCTGAAAGCAAATTTTATTACAGAAGATGAAGCTGCACGAAAAGTGAAAGACGGAGATACTGTATGTAGTATTGCGATGACACTTGTAAGTGTTAGTGAATCTATTTTGAAAGCGTTGGAAAAACGTTTTTTGGAAAGCGGACATCCCTCTAATCTTACCTTGCTTCATTCTTGCGGACAGAGTGATAGAAAAGATGGAATCCAGCACTTTGCACATGAAGGCATGGTGACGAGAATTATAGGATCTCATTGGGGATTACAACCACGTTGGATGGATATGATAGCAAAAAATCAGGTAGATGCATATTGTCTGCCGCAGGGACAAATTGCACAATTATATCATAGTATGGCATGTGGTCTTCCGGGAAAAATGGCAAAAGTGGGACTGGGCACATTTATTGATCCACGTATTGAAGGTGGAAAGATGAATGAGCGAACCAAAAGGCTTCCAGATATTGTTGATATTATTAAATACAAAGATGAAGAGTATATGTTTTATAATCAGATTCCGATTGATGTATGCATTATACGAGGTACGGAGTGCGATGAGATGGGAAATCTGACAACAACAGAAGAAGCAATGAAGCTAGAAGTACTTCCGGCTGTTATGGCTGCTAAGCGATACGGGGAAGAGTAATTGCACAGGTAAAACGTGTGGTTCAGACAGGAAGCTTAAACCCAAAAGAAGTAACGGTTCCAGGAGTTTTTATTGATGATATTGTGGTCTGCGAAAATCCTTTGGAGGAACATCGTCAGACATCATCTTGGTATTTTGATCCATCTTATTGTGGGCAGGCAAGAGTACCACAAGAAAATATTCCAGCAGCGTCTTTTAATGAAAGAAAATTTATTGCGCGTAGAGGTGCAATGGAATTGTATCATGGAGCAGTTGTTAATCTTGGAACAGGAATTCCAAATGATATGGTAGGAAGAGTCTGCAATGAGGAAGGCATATCAGATGACATTATGATTACTGTAGAATCAGGAATCTATGGAGGTGTTCAGGCAGGAGGCATTGATTTTGGAATTGGTCAGAATCTTTATGCGATGATTGGACATCATGAGCAGATGGATTATTACAATGGGGCTGGTGTGGATATTACATATATGGGAATTGGTGAACTAGGAGAGGACGGAAGTGTCAATTCAACAAAAATGGGAGTTCGATGTACAGGTGCCGGTGGATTTATTGATATTACACAAAATGCTAAGAAAGTAGTTTTCCTTGGAACATTTACAGCTGGTGGAGCAAAATACAAGTTTGAAAATAGAAAACTTGAAATTCTTCAAGAAGGAAAAATACGAAAAATGGTGCGGCAGGTTGCACAATTATCTTTTAATGGACCAATGGCGAGAAAAAAAGGACAGGAAGTCATGGTTGTAACAGAACGTGCAGTATTTCAATTGGTAAAAGATGGTGTTGAGTTGATAGAGATTGCCCCGGGAATCGATCTACAGACACAGATACTTGATAAAATGGATTTTAAGCCAATTATAAGTAAGAATCTGCGCGTAATGGACGAAAGATTATTTGTTCAGGATGGACCTTTTGGACTTAAATTGAAAGAAAAATAAAAGACTTATAAGATTGTGAAAATAGAAGAAGGAGAAAATTCATGAAAGATGTAGTAATTGTAAGCGGCGTGAGACTTCCAGTTGGAAGTTATGGTGGAAGTTTGAAAGATATCACAGCAATAGACATGGGAGCAATGGTGGTAAAAGAAGCAGTTAAAAGGGCGGGAATCCAGCCATCAGATGTTGATGAGGTTGTAATTGGACAAGTTGGAGAAGTTGCAGAAAATGGATTTATTGCAAGAGCAGTAAGCTTAAAGGCTGGAATGCCGAAAGAAACAACCGCTTATTCTGTAAACCGTCAGTGTGGCTCAGGGCTTCAGTCCATTGCAGAAGCTGTGATGGAGATTCAGACAGGACAGGCGGACGTTGTTGTTGCTGGTGGTACAGAGAATATTTCAAGACTTCCGTATTATGTAAACGATGCACGATGGGGAGCAAGAATGGGTCACAAAGTATTTGAGGATGGAGTTATTGACATTCTTACATGGCCGTTGGATGGAAATCATAATGGTGTGACGGCAGAAAATGTAGCAAAAAAATATCATGTAACAAGAGAAGAGCAGGATGCGTTCGCAGTACGTAGTCATCAGAGAGCATGCAAAGCAATTAAAGAAGGCAAGTTCAAAGATGAGATTCTTCCGGTAGAATTGAAAGATCGTAAGGGAAATGTAACGATTTTTGATACAGATGAGGGACCAAGAGAAGGACAGAGTATGGAAAAACTTGCAAAACTTCGTCCATGTTTTGTAAAAGGAGGTACAGTAACAGCGGCAAATTCTTCCAGCTTAAATGATGGCGCTGCAGCAGTTGTTGTAATGTCTAAAGAAAAAGCAGAAGAACTTGGGGTGACACCAAAAGTAAAGATAGAAGGATATGCAATTGCCGGATTTGATGCGGAACTAATGGGATATTCACCGAAAATCTCCAGCGAGAAACTTGCTGATAAACTTGGATTAGATCTTAAATCCATTGATATGTTTGAAATCAATGAAGCATTTGCGAGTCAGGCGTATGCGGTGAGCCGTGATCTTGGACTTGATCCTGAAAAGGTTAATATTTATGGTGGCGGAATCTCCATCGGACATCCAATCGGAGCAACAGGCGCAATGCTTACTGTAAAAGTAATGTATGAGTTAATGAGAACAGATAAAAAAGATGCAATGATTAGCATGTGTATTGGTGGAGGACAGGGAATCTCTATGTACTTTACAAAATGCGAAGCATATTTGATGTATAAAAAGTCCGTCTATGTATTAATTATCAATGTTCATAGACGGACTTTTGAATTTATAGAAATAATACCATCCTGAAAGATGAAATATCAGAATGGTAAAAGGAAGTTATCTGATGAAATTTGTTGCAATGGTTCCTCACGTTGAGGAAGTGGAATGCCGTTGGATTTTTCCAGCTTCAATACATTTTTAAAAGCCAACTCATGTTAAGAGCAAGTGTGCGCATGGTTTGAAGTCCTTCGAGATCTTTTTTCTATGTCTGTTGGTTTCAAGCCGTGAACCTGATTCCAATATTGAGATGGAACAATTGGCATATTACACATTGCAAAATACATGTTCATCTGGGAGAAGGCTTCAGAAGCACCTCCTCTGCGACAGGAAACAACTGCGGCAGCTGGTTTGTTTTCAAGATAAGAACTTCCACTGAAGAAAAGACGATCCATAAAAGAAGAAAGAGAACCAGTGGAAGATCCATAATAAACAGCGGATCCAAATACGAATCCATCAGTATCCTTTGCTTTTTCTAAAAATATCTTTAAAATATCATCAAATACACAGGTTCCGCTTTCTTGACATTGACAGCATCCGATACATCCTTGGACAGTGCTTCCAATCCAAAAAATTTCAGAATCAATTGCTTCCTTTTTTTAATTGCATCTGAATTTCTTGTAAAGCACGGTGTGTACAGCCATTTTTATGTGGGGATCCATTTACTAATAATACTTTCATGTTATTGAGCCTCCTTGCTTAAAGCATAATATTGAACGATCTGCCTTACATTATAAACGTAGCAAAGGAGTATGGAATAATCAAGAAAGAAAAACTATTAGTTGCATAATGCGCAACAATAAATTAAAAGATTGAAAGAAACAGTAAGAGAATTTCAATCTTTTAATATGTAATCAAATCAAATTCAGATATTCCAGCGCCTGGCGGATTCCGCCGTCTTCCAAGGCGCCGGTCACATAATCAGCCTGTGATTTCAAGTCTTCAGATCCATTTCCCATAGCAACCTTAAATCCGGCAGCCTGGAACATTGGCAAGTCATTATTGCTATCGCCGAAAGCAATAACATCCCTCTTTTCGTATCCAAGTACATTACTCATAACACTGATCGCAAGTCCTTTGGAACAGCCTTTCATGACAAATTCAATCGTTCTTCCAACAAAAGATCCACTGTGAATAATATAATCATACCATAGGGATAATTCCTGGCATAATTTCTCTGGATTACATCCGGGTGTGCGCTTGGCACTTATTTTGTTAAAGTGAAGATTATGTTCATTTCCACGAATAGGAAGCAGTTTGTCACCGAGTTCCTGAGTGATCAGATCAGCAAACCAGTCTATGTCACTTGTATATTCATCCAGATTATAGTACATATAATCATTGCCTTCCAGTACAGGGATAAAACCGTTTGCCTTAATGATCTCTACGGTCTTCCATGCCAGGTCGGTTGGCATCTCACGCTCAAATACCCGCGTTCCATTATATTCGATATATGCTCCAAGATTAGCGATAAGTCCGTCAAATCCAATCTCCTTCATAAGATATTCAGGAACAAAAGCGTTTGAACGACCGGTACAGATGAAAGTCTTATGTCCGTTTTTTCTCAACTGTTGAAGTGCAAGTTTTGTATCTTCTGGTGTTCCTTTTACAATATCTAAAATTGTTCCATCTGCATCAAAGAAAAGACATTTTCCCATTGTAAGTATTCCTTCTATATTATAGTATTATCTCTCACCTAAAAATCCCATAAACTTACGTACAGAGTAATTCAGGATAAGATCCTCCGGAATGTCAGCTTTTCGAGCCAAAGCTTCGGCATACTGGAAGTCACCGATATGTTCGGTGCCGTGGCTGTCACTGGAGAACAGAACCGGATAATTAAAGTGCTTGGACAGATTCAATATTAAGAGATCAGCGTAGGTCGTATCCCCACGATATCCATCCGGACTTAAAGAACTGTTATTGATCTCAAGCAGAACATGGTTCTCCATTGCAGCACGGAAAAGCGCAAAATAATCTACAGGGAATTTTTCGTCATCGCAATGACCGATGATATTAACATTAGGATTCTCCATAGTCTTGATATAAGCACGGGTGTTCTCATCTGCTGTTCCGGATTTAAAAATTGGACGGTGCATACTTGCTATAACATAATCCAGAGACTCTAAAATTTCATCATCAAGATCCAGTTTTCCTTCCTGATCCAGAATATTTACCTCTGCACCGTAAAGCATTCTAACACCGAGACGCTTTGGTTGTGCAAATGCAAGGCTGCGGAAATAAGAAATGCGTCCGCCACCAAGCGTTTTCGGACCATGATCGGAAATTCCAAGCATCTTAAGCCCAGCTGCATTGGCAGCTTTTGCCATATCAGTCATGGTCGCACAGGTTCCGTGCCCGCTGGCGATGGAATGTGTGTGGACATCAAATTCATAAGAAGCCATATAATCCAACCCTTCTTTCTAATCGTTCGCGCGAGAGACACAGTGTCGATTAACGTGTCATGGTCGCATATATACCTTAATTATGCGGTATTTCGAGTGAAATGTCAATTAATTCGAGGCAAAATACAGAGAAAAAACAAATAAAACACAACACAAACCATGTTGGGATTTGTTGTAACTTTAGAGAAATATAATGTGGGATGTATTGTGTTTTGATTGACTTTGGGGGATAAATAAAGTATAATAAATGTTAATATTGGAAGAAAGGAGTTTAAGAGTAAAATGGGACTTTATACTTATGACAGTACTCCCATCCCGAAGTCGGACAGAATTCCAAAACTGGTAGAAAACCTGTATGCGAAGATGCCTGAGATTGAGTCGGCGAGAGCAGTACTGATTACGGAGTCGTACAAACAGACTGAGAATGAACCAATGATCATCCGTAGAGCAAAAGCATTCCAGCACATTTTGGAGAATATTCCGATTACGATCCGTGACCTGGAACTTGTTGTTGGAAGCAGCACACTTGCCCCAAGAGGATGCCAGACATTTCCGGAGTTCTCTTACGAGTGGTTGGAGGCAGAGTTTGATACAGTTGAAACAAGAAGTGCTGACCCGTTCTACATCTCTGAGCAGACGAAGAAGGAACTGAAAGAGGCGAATGCTTACTGGAAAGGCCGTACAACAAGTGACCTGGCTACAGCATACATGGAGCCGGAGACATTACTTGACATTGAACACAATATCTTTACACCTGGAAACTATTTCTATAATGGTGTAGGACATGTGACAGTTAAGTATGGTGAAGTTCTCGAGATCGGATTTTCCGGAATCCGCAAGAAAGCAGAAGATGAGCTTGCTTCTATGAAGGTCAGTGATGGTAACTATCAGACAAAATCACGTTTCCTTGAGGCGGTAATGATCAGCTGTGATGCAGCGATCACATATGCCCGCCGTTATGCAAAGCTTGCACTTGAGATGGCTGAGAAATGTTCTGATCCGGTAAGAAAGAAAGAACTTCTTATCATTGCACAGAATTGTGCGAATGTACCGGAGAAGGGTGCGACAGGATTCTATGAAGCTTGTCAGTCCTTCTGGTTTGTACAGCAGCTGTTACAGATCGAGTCCAGTGGACATTCAATCTCCCCTGGAAGATTCGACCAGTATATGTATCCTTATTATAAGAAGGATCTCGACAGCGGAAAGATCACAAGAGAGTTTGCACAGGAACTGTTGGATTGTATCTGGGTTAAATTAAATGACCTGAACAAGTGCCGTGATGCGGCTTCAGCAGAAGGATTCGCAGGTTACAGTCTGTTCCAGAACCTGATTGCAGGAGGACAGAATGAAGATGGTATAGATGTTACGAATGATCTTTCATTTATGTGTATTACATCATCTATGCATGTATTCCTTCCAATGCCTTCTCTTTCTGTAAGAGTTTGGAATGGATCACCACATGAATTCCTGATTTATGCAGCAGAACTTACAAGAACAGGAATCGGACTCCCGGCTTATTATAATGATGAGGTTATTATCCCGTCACTTGAGAGCCGCGGACTGACTTTACAGGATGCGAGAGACTACAACATCATCGGATGTGTAGAACCACAGAAGTCCGGTAAGACAAATGGATGGCATGATGCAGCATTCTTCAATATGTGTCGTCCGCTGGAACTGGTATTTTCAAATGGTGTGGACAAAGGTGTACAGATTGGTCCGAAGACAGGTAATGTTGAGGATATGAAGACATTTGACGAATTCTATGATGCTTATAAAGCACAGATGGATTACGCGATCGCACTGCTTGTTAATGCTGACAATGCCATTGATATGGCACATGCGGAGAGAGCACCGTTGCCGTTTCTTGCATGTATGGTTGATGACTGTATCAAGAGAGGAAAGACACTGGAACAGGGAGGCGCTGTATATAACTTTACAGGTCCGCAGGGATTCGGTGTTGCCAATATGGCAGATGCACTTTACGCAGTAAAGAAACTCGTTTATGACGAGAATAAGATCACGATGCATGATCTGAAGATGGCTCTTAGCACAAACTATGGAAAGGGCCTGAGCAACGAGGATGTTGCAGAAATGGTATCAGAGGTTGCTTCTGCAATGAAATCTGCCGGACAGCCGGTGGGTGAGAAAGAAGTTGCAGCAATCCTGAAAACTGTTGTTGCAGCAACAGAATCAGAACAGGTGAAGGCAAACGGCGAGAGAATCCTCAAGCTGATCGATGCAGTGCCGAAGTTTGGAAATGATATTCCGGAAGTTGACGCATTTGCAAGAGATGTTGCCTATACTTATACAAAACCACTGGAGAAATATAAAAACCCGCGTGGAGGTATGTTCCAGGCAGGATTGTATCCGGTATCAGCAAATGTACCGCTTGGCGGACAGACAGGAGCTACACCGGATGGACGTCTGGCACATATGCCGGTAGCCGATGGAGTATCTCCATCAGCCGGTAAGGATGTGAACGGACCGACAGCAGCTGCAAACTCCGTTTCCAGACTGGATCACTTTATTGCTTCAAACGGAACACTGTTCAATCAGAAGTTTCATCCGTCTGCACTGAGTGGAAGAGAAGGACTTGAGAAGTTTGTAGGACTGATTCAGTCATACTTCGATCAGAAGGGAAGCCACATGCAGTTTAACGTTGTCAGCCGTGAAACACTTCTGGATGCACAGAAGCATCCGGAGCAGTACAAACATCTGGTTGTACGTGTAGCTGGATACAGCGCACTGTTTACGACATTGTCCAAGTCACTGCAGGATGATATCATCCGCAGAACGGAGCAGGGATTTTAAGAATAAGAAGGAGACAGCATGGAAGAATATCTGAAGACCAAAGGAAGAATCTTCGATATCCAGCGGTATTCCATCCATGATGGGAATGGGATTCGAACCATTGTGTTCCTAAAGGGCTGTGTGCTCAGATGCCGCTGGTGCTGTAATCCGGAATCACAGCACTACGAGATCGAGACAATGATGGTACAGGGAGAACCAAAAGTGATCGGTGAGGACACTACGGTTGCTGAAGTAATGAAGACGGTAGAAAAAGATCGTACTTATTATAGAAGAACCGGAGGCGGACTCACACTTTCCGGAGGCGAAAGCCTTTGTCAGCCGAAGTTCGCAAGAGACCTTCTGCGAGCAGCGAAAGAGTTAGGAATCACAACTGCGATGGAAAGTATGGGATGCGCACCATACAGCACAATCGAAGAGATTCTTCCATATTTAGACCAGTATCTGCTGGATATCAAACACATGAATCCAGAGAAACATAAAGAATTTACAGGACGCTCGAATGAACTGATGTTAGAGAATGCAAAGAAGATTGCAGACTCTCATATGACAGAGTTGAGCATCCGTGTTCCGGTAATCCCGGGATTCAATGATACAGAGATAGAAATCCGTGATATTGCCGCATATGTCCGCAAACTTGGCAATGTAAGAAGAATGCATCTTCTGCCTTACCACAGGCTGGGACAGGATAAATATGACGGACTGAACCGCCCATACCTGATGGGGGATGTAAAACCACCGACAAATGAAAAGATGGAACGACTTCTGAAAGTAGCAGAAGAAGTTTCCGGTGTAGAGTGCCGGATCGGTGGTTAAAAATAAAAAACACAATCAGATAATCTACACGAAGTCGAAAACAGAGAAAATAGTGAAAATAATCACAAGAAACAACAAAAACAACGGCTGTTCAAATTGACTAATGTGGGATTGTGTGGTAAAATAAGTTAAGAAACAACACAAAACAAAAGTTTTGACACGATTCCAAGGAGGAGAAAAAATGCAAAACGAATACGAAATCAAAAAAGAAATGTGTGAAATCGGAAGAAGAGTTTACAACCGTGGAATGGTTGCAGCTAATGACGGAAACTTTTCTGTAAAACTGAACGACCATGAGTTCCTGTGTACACCAACAGGTGTCAGCAAAGGATTCATGACACCAGAGTACATCTGTAAAGTAGATGAGAATGGTAATGTTCTTCAGGCAAATAAAGGATTCAGACCATCTTCAGAAATTAAGATGCACATGCGTGTGTACAGAGAGAGACCAGACGTTCAGTCTGTAGTACATGCTCACCCACTGTACGCTACAACATTCGCTATCGCTGGTATTCCGCTTACACAGCCAATCATGCCAGAAGCAGTTATCGCTCTTGGATGTGTTCCGATCGCTAAATACGGTACACCTTCTACAATGGAGATTCCGGACGCTATCGAGCCATACCTTCAGCACTTTGATGCAGTTCTTCTTGAGAACCACGGAGCACTTGCTTACTCAGACAGCCTTCTGAGCGCATACCACAAGATGGAGTCTCTTGAGTTCTACGCACGTCTGTTATGGCAGTCCATGCAGGTTGGCGGACCTCAGGAACTGAACGATGAGCAGGTTCAGAGACTGTACGAACTGAGAAGACAGATGGGACTTCCAGGAAAACACCCGGCAAACCTTTGCCCGAACGCTAAAGCTGGTAAGCCAAGCTGCCATTCATGCGGTGGAAACTGTGGCGGATCTTCAGCAGCAGCTCCAGAAGGAACAGATGCTGATCTTGTAGCTTCTATCACAAAGAAAGTTATGGAACAGCTGGGAATGTAATCTGACAGATTAGTAAAGGAGCAATGCTATGAATGAGCAGGAAATTACCAGTGCAGTTCAGGCTGTGCTGGATCAGATGAAGGAAGCAGCTCCACAACATACACACAAACATGTCTGTAAATGCAAAAAGCATCAGATGACATTGAAGCTTGCCAATGCCTTGATTGAAAAAGTTAAGGCAGAAGCGGCACGTGTGGGCGTGAATGCGGTTGTAGCAGTTTCCGACAAGGCAGGCAGACCTGTAGCCGTCCAGTGTATGGATGACGCCTACATAGCAAGCTTTGACATTGCGTTAAATAAGACATATACTTCCGCGAGCCTTAAGATGTCCACAGCAGAGTTAAGTCAGTTGAGTCAGCCGGGACAGCCGTTATACGGAATTCAGTTTACGAATGACGGTAAGATCGTGATCTTCGGGGGTGGAGAGGTACTCGAAGCTGATGGCAAGATCGTCGGTGCACTCGGAGTCAGCGGTGGAACTGCTGAGCAGGACACAGCAATCGCAGCTTACGGAAAACAAGTCTTCAAGGAGGTATTAGAGTGTCTATAAATGAACAGATGGTTCAGGACATCGTACAGGACGTTCTTGCAAAGATGCAGATCGCTTCTGATGTACAGGGAGACCGCGGTGTATTCAAGGATATGAACGAGGCCATTGAGGCAGCGAAAGCGTCCCAGAAGATCGTGGCTAAGATGTCACTGGATCACAGAGAGAAAGTTATCTCCAACATCCGTAAAAAGATCATGGAGAATGCAGAAATCCTAGCCCGTATGGGAGTTCAGGAGACTGGCATGGGAAATGTCGGACATAAAATTTTAAAACACCAGCTGGTAGCTGAGAAGACTCCGGGAACAGAGGATATCACTACACAGGCATGGTCAGGAGACAGAGGTCTTACATTGATCGAGATGGGACCGTTCGGAGTAATCGGAGCGATTACACCTTGTACAAACCCAAGTGAGACAGTTCTCTGTAACACAATCGGAATGTTCGCAGGTGGAAATACAGTAGTATTCAACCCACATCCGGCAGCAATCAAAACATCAATCTATGCAGTTAATCTTCTGAACGAAGCATCTGTTGAGGCTGGTGGACCGGACAACATTGCTTGTACAGTAGAGCATCCGACACTTGAGACAAGTAACATCATGATGAAACATCCTGCAATTCAGCTGATCGCTGCAACAGGAGGTCCGGGAGTTGTTACAGCAGTTCTTTCTTCAGGAAGAAGAGGAATCGGAGCTGGAGCAGGTAACCCACCGGCACTCGTTGATGAGACAGCAGATATCCGTAAGGCAGCTGAGGACATTGTAAACGGATGTACATTTGATAACAACCTTCCGTGTATCGCAGAAAAAGAGATTGTTGCAGTTGATTCTATCGCTGATGAACTGATGCACTACATGGTAAATGAGCAGGGATGCTACCTGGCTTCCAAGGAAGAGCAGGATGCACTGACAAATGTAGTTCTTGCAGGCGGAAAGCTGAACAGAAAATGTGTTGGACGTGATGCAAAGACACTGCTTGGAATGATCGGAGTTACAGTTCCGGACAATATCAGATGTATTACATTTGAAGGACCAAAGGAACATCCGCTGATCGCAACAGAGCTTATGATGCCAATTCTTGGTGTAGTAAGAGCGAAAGATTTCGACGATGCTGTAGAGCAGGCTGTATGGCTTGAGCATGGCAACAGACATTCCGCTCACATTCACTCCAAGAATGTAGATCGTATTACAAAATATGCAAAAGCAATTGACACAGCAATTCTTGTTAAGAACGGACCATCCTATGCGGCACTTGGATTCGGAGGCGAAGGCTTCTGTACATTTACAATTGCCAGCAGAACTGGTGAAGGACTTACAAGCGCAAGCAGCTTCACAAAGAGAAGACGTTGCGTAATGACAGACAGCTTATGTATAAGATAACGGAGGTATAGACAATGGAAATGAATTCTGCTAATGTAGAAGCTGTTGTAAAACAGGTACTTGAGAGCATGCTGGAAAAGAAAGTTCCAGAAGCAGCTCCGGCACAGAAAGCAGCAGGAAATGAAATTCCAAAGACAGCTCATGTAGCTATGCTTACAGCACTTGAGCATTTTGAGATCAAAGAGTATCCGATGCCGGAAGTTGGTGACGGAGATATTCTTGTTAAAGTTGAAGGATGTGGTGTTTGTGGAACAGACGCTCACGAATTCAAGAGAGACCCATTCAGCCTTATTCCTGTAGTACTCGGACATGAGGGAACAGGTGAGATCGTTAAGATGGGTAAAAACGTTAAAGTTGACAGCGCTGGAAAAGCTCTGAATCTTGGAGATAAAGTTGTTACATGTATGATCTTCAAGGATGATCCGGAGATCACAATGTACGACCTCAACAAACAGAACGTAGGCGGAGCTGATGTATACGGACTTCTTCCGGACGATGATGTTCATCTGAATGGATGGTTCTCAGATTACATCCTGATCCGTGAGGGATCTACAGTATTCAACGTAAGTGATCTGGATCTGAAATCCCGTGTACTGATCGAGCCATGTGCAGTACTTGTACATGCAGTAGAAAGAGCTAAGACAACAGGAATCTTAAGATTCAACAGCAGAGTTGTTGTTCAGGGATGTGGACCGATCGGACTGATCTGTATCGCAGTTCTTCGTACAATGGGTATTGAGAATATCGTAGCTGTAGACGGAGAGCAGAAGAGACTTGATTTTGCTAAGAGAATGGGAGCTGAGAAGTCAGTTAACTTCAAAGATTTCCAGGGAATCGATGCACTTGCACAGGGAGTAAAAGATGCATTCGGCGGACATGCTGCTGACTTCGCATTCCAGTGTACAGGATCACCGATCGCTCATGCAAACATTTACAAATTCATCCGCAATGGTGGTGGACTTTGTGAGCTTGGATTCTTTATCAATGGTGGAGATGCAACAATCAACCCACACTTCGATCTTTGCTCAAAAGAGATCACACTGGTTGGCTCATGGGTATACACTCTGAGAGATTATGCAACTACATTTGATTTCCTTAAGAGAGCAAAAGCAATCGGACTTCCGATGGATGATCTGATCACACACGAGTTCCCGCTCGAGCAGATCAATGAGGCTCACCAGACAAACCTGGCTATGAAAGGTCTTAAGATTGCAATCATCAACAAATAAGGTGAGAGAGTATGGAAGCAGTAGGTATGCTGGAAGTATTTGGACTTGCAACAGCATTTGCAGCGGCTGACGCCGGATGTAAAGCAGGAAATGTAAGACTGGAGAACTTCGATAAAAATAAACCTGCGAATGCAGACGAATTGCCTGTACCGTTGATCGTAATGGTCAAGTTCCGCGGACAGGTTGCAGATGTGGAGGCAGCACTTGAGGCTGCTACAGCGAAAGCAGAGTCAATGACAGGAATTGTCACAAAGTATAAGATCTCAAGACCGACTGAGGACACTGAGAAGATGCTTAAGCTTAACGCATTTGATAAAGGAACACCACATAAAGTAACAGACGAAGAAGTCGAAGAAATTTAGGAGGATATTACAATGGCAATGGCACAGCTTGCATTAGGAATGGTAGAAACAAGAGGACTTACAGCAGCAATCGAGGCTGCAGATGCAATGACAAAAGCAGCAGAGGTTACACTTGTAGGAACAGAGAAAATCGGATCCGGACTTGTAACAGTTATGGTTCGTGGAGATGTTGGAGCTGTTAAAGCAGCAGTTGAGACAGGTGCTGACGCAGCTGGAAGACTTGGAGAACTCGTAGCTACGACACGTAAATCCCCAAGACCCACACAACGAGTTGAGGAAAGCATCCTTCCCTA
>ENA-OQHF01000449-OQHF01000449.1-human-gut-metagenome-genome-assembly--contig:-NODE-449-length-25632-cov-3.967340_pt1 | contig 25632 bp, 26 predicted proteins | sample MGYA00242559_ERZ504709 | MGnify/ENA primary metagenome ERZ504709 (study PRJEB26092, sample SAMD00036203) | human gut metagenome | host: Homo sapiens | study: EMG produced TPA metagenomics assembly of... | reverse complement strand
CCTGCAGGCCCGTCGCCTCGGCGATGAGCTTGCCGGTTGTGCCGGTCGCCACCAACTTATGCTGGCTCAGGATGCGGCAGTACGCCGTACAAAACTGAACCATCAACTCCTTTTTTGGAGTCATGCGCAATCAGTGCAATCGTCATCTGTTATCTCTCCTCTGTCGTGTCATTTGCGGAAATTTCCCTTTGTACAAAATGATATCACAAAATCCAATCATTTACAACCGGTTTTTATACAGAATATTCAATTTTGTCTTAAATTTTCAGAGTGTGCACCGCAAAACGACGTTAGTCTGCACTTCCCTGCTCCGGCTGTGTCTCATCCTGTGCGGCACCGGCAGTGTCCGTGGTATCGGCCGCGCCGGTCGTGTCATCCGAAGGATCCGCGCTCAGAGCAGGGTTCACATAGGGTTCCACCTCCAGCGTGCCATCCTTCATGGCAAAGTAGGCATTGGCGATGTCCACCACCAGATCACCGGTGCGGGCACCGTAGCCGCCGTACTCCACCGTGATGCCGATGGCGATCTCCGGGTCGTCGGCCGGCAGGTAGGCGATCATCATCGCGTTCAGGTAGTGCTTGCCCGGGGCGTAGGTCTCACTGCGCTGGGGGGTGCCGGTCTTGCAGGCAATGGCGATCGGGTAGCTGGAGATCTTGCCGGTGATGGTACTGGGCACCAGTTTCATGCCCTGCCGCACCAGTGCAAAGGTGGTGCCGTTGTCCTCCACCACATCCATCACTTCGGGCTGGGTCTCATGGATCACCTCGCCGGTATTCGTGTCGAGGATGGCCTTGACGAAGTGGGTACGGTAGCGCACACCGTTGTTGGCCAGCGTAGCCGCATAAGTGGCCAGCTGAATGGGGGTGACCACCGTATTGCCCTGACCGATGGCCGCCTGGATGTCCAGCGAGGTGTTGTAGTTGTTGTCGTTCTTGGTGGTCAGACGGCCCAGGCTCTCGCTCACCTCCACGCCGGTGCGCTGAGCCAGACCCAGCTTGTAGGCATAGGCGTCGTAGACGTCACTGGTCAGGCGGCGGCCCACATCGTAGAAGAAGATGTTGCAGCTCCACTTGATGGCATCCACCACGCTGATGTTGCCTCTGTGGCCGTGCTGGGTGCAGCGGGGACGGTAGTCCTTGTAATAGGTATACACACCTGTACAGTTCACGGTGGAATACTGGTTGATCAGGCCGCTGTCCAGTGCGGCCACGGCCACGGCCGGCTTAAAGGTGGAGCCGGGCGTGTACAGACCCTGCAGGCTGCGGTTGAACAGCGGCAGGCTGGGGTCGGCGCTGTATTCGTCGTACTGAGTGGCATACAGGTTCTGGTCAAAGCTGGGGTAGTTGGAGGCCGCCAGCACGCCGCCATTCTTCACATCAATGACCACCGCCGCACCGGCTGCCGCTTTCATGTTGCCGGTGTTGTAGGTGCGGTTGATCATGTCAATGTTGTTGGCCAATGCCTTGTTCACCGCCCGCTGGAAGTCGCTGTTGATGGTCAGCTGCACCGTGTGGCCCGGTTCCGGCACAGTGGTGAGCTGCGTGTTCACGATCACGCCGTCGGAATTGCGGGTGATGGTCTCCACACCGTCCTTGCCGCGCAGTTCATCCTCATAGGCCGATTCCAGGCCCGAGATGCCCAGCACATCGTTCATGTTGTAGCCCTTGTCCCGCAGGGGGTAGGTCACCTGGCCGTTCTCGTCGGTCACCTTCCACTTTTCGGCGGTGATCTTGCCCACACGGCCCAGCACCGCCGGGACGATATCGCCCTGCTCGTAGCTGCGGGTGCTGGTCTGCACGATCTCCACGCCGGGCAGCGACAGGCTGTTCTCCTTGATGGTGGCCACGGTCACGTCGCTGACGTTTTCCGCCATCACAAAGTTGTTCACGTTGGAAAATGCCTGCAGTTCCATCTCATAGTGGATGCCGGCCAGGGTGCGCTGCCAGCGCAGCGGCAGATCCTGCAGGTTGTTTTTCTCCACCAGCATTTCCATCACGTCGTTGGCGGTGGCATACTGCTGCAGGCCCAGGTTCTCCTTCATCGTGGTCAGCTGCCGCTGGTCGCTGCTGCTGTCATCCCGGGCTGTAAAGGTATAGTTGCCCGCCGCGTCCGGCTGGCTGATGAGCAGGGTATCGGTCCAGCTTTCGCCATTTTTCTCAAACAGCTCCACCACCCGCTGCAGCAGGCTGTCCAGATCCTCGTCACCCATCTGCAGCTTGTTGAGCACCACGTTGTAGCTGGTGGTCGTGGTGGCAATGCGCTTGCCGGTGCTGTCCACGATGTCGCCGCGGGCAGCGGTGACCGTAAAGTTATAGTCCGTCGTGTTGGTGGCCCGGGACTTGTACTCGTCGCTGTTGACCAACTGCAGAAAGATCAGCCGCAGGGCGTACAGGCCCATGACCAGTGCCGCCGCAGCGATCAGCAGCACCATGCGCCGCATGACGGTCTTGCGTTCGTTTTGGTTCATCCGTAGTTCCTCCGGCGGTCAGACCACGCCGTTGTCGATCTTGAACTTGTTGTAAATGTGCCGCACGATGGCAAACTCCACCAGCGACGCCGGAATGGTAAGGGCCGCCGAGGGCAGCACGAACCACAGGTAGCGCTGTGCCGAGCCGCTGTAGCCGGGCATCCGGTAAAAGAACAGCCAGTCGCAGGAGAGCACCAGCAAAGCCGCTGCGGCCGAGATGACCGCAAAGTTGCCCGGAGCGCTCTGCAGGTACAGCTGCACCAGCACGCCCACGGCAAAGCAGAGCAACATCATTTCCAGTGCCAGCATGCCCACGGTGCGCCCGGCGGTGTAATCCCACAGCAGGCCGCACACCATGCCGAACAGTGCTCCGGCAAATTCGCCCTCACACACCGACACGGCCAGACAGAGCGGCAGCAGCAGCAGCGGCTTTGCCTGACCCAGCTGGAACAGCCCCGGCGTGGTCTGCAGCGCCGCACACACAAACAGGCCCAGCACATAGCAGCACCACTTCAGGATCTGGCTGCGGCTGCGCTTGCGGCGAGATTCCATCTCCGGCCCTCCTCAGTAGTTGGTGATGATGAACACATGGCGCACCGTGCGGGGGTCTGCGCCCGGCTGGATGACGGCCAGCGTCGATTTGCCGCTGGCCTCGGGGGTCAGCTCCTTGATGACGCCCACCAGCACGTCCGGCGGGAACACCCCGCCCAGACCCGTGGTGATGACCTGGTCCCCCTCTCTGCTCAGGGTGCTGCGGGCGAGGTTCGAGAGGATGCACAGACCGTCAGCGGCGTAGTCGGCGCTGCCGGTGATGATGCCGTTGTCCCGGGTACGGGACACGACGCCCGCCGCATTGAAGCTGGGGTGCAGGATGGTCATGACCTTGCAGCTGGTGATGTCAGCTTCCCGCACCACGCCCAGCAGATAGCCCTCGTCGCTGATGACAGCATCATTGACGGCCACACCGTCCAGTGTGCCTCTGTCCAGCGTGAAGCCCCAGAAGGAGTCCAGCGGGTCGCGGCCAATGACGAAAGAGGACGTGTAGCTCATCTCAGGGTGCTGCTCCTGAATGTTGGCCAGCGCCTTGTAGGCCTCGTTCTCGGCCTTGAGCTTGTCGTAGTCCACCATCTGGGAGCGCAGAGAGGCATTTTCCTCGCTGAGCTGCTGGTTTTCTTCCAGAATGGCGTCGATGTTGGCGTAGTTCTCCCACAGGGAGGCCACGCCGCTGCTCACCGCTGCTGCTGCCCGCTGGAACGGGGCTACGGCCACGCTCAGCAGCTCCTGCGGAGCGGCGGTCAGGCGTCCGTTCGCGCCTGCATAAGCCATGATGCCCACGAGGAAGACCGCGATGGCAATGAGTATCTTAAATTTCCATGTGTCAAAAAAATCCTTCAAGGCGGGTTCCTCCCGAATCTGCAAAAAAGCGCGGACAGCCGTGCCATCCGCGCTCAAAACTCATCTTCTGCGGCGCAGCAGCTCAAAGGTCCTCCCTCAGCGTACCGCCGCAAATGGCACAGCCGAGGCTTACATATGACCGCCGTCGGTATCCAGAACGTCGTGCAGGACATCCACATGGTCCAGCACAGCGCCGGCACCCTTGGCCACGCAGTCCAGCGGGTCCTCGGCCACATGGACATCGATGCCGGTCTCGCTCTCAATGAGCTTGTCGAGGCCGCGCAGCAGTGCGCCGCCGCCGGTCAGGGTGATGCCGTGGTCAATGATGTCGGCGCTCAGCTCAGGCGGGGTGCGCTCCAGAGTCTCCTTGATGGCGCTGGTGATCTTGACCAGGCACTCCAGCAGAGCCTCACGGACATCCTCGGAGTGGACGACGACGTTCTTGGGCAGGCCGTCCACGAGGTTGCGGCCCTTGATCTCGAGGGTCATCTCGGGGTCCATCGGGTAGGCAGAGCCGATCTCGATCTTGATCTGCTCGGCGGTGCGCTCACCGATGAGGAGGTTATACTTGCGCTTGATGAAGGCGATGATGGCCTGATCGAACATATCACCGGCCATCCGGACGCTGCGGGAAGCCACGATGCCGCCCAGAGAGATGACAGCGATCTCAGCGGTGCCGCCGCCGATGTCCACGATCATGCTGCCGGTGGGCTCGCTGATGGGCAGGCCCGCGCCGATGGCAGCAGCCATAGGCTCCTCGATGACGGAGACCTGACGGGCACCGGCCTTGAGGGTTGCCTCACGCACAGCGCGGCGCTCCACCTCGGTCACGCCCGAGGGGATGCAGATGACCACGCGGGGGCGGGAGAACATGCTGTTGCCGCAGGCCTTTTTCAGGAAGTTCTCCAGCATATTTGCCGTGATATCGAAATCGGCGATGACACCATCCTTCAGGGGGCGGACTGCCACGATGCTGCCGGGGGTACGGCCGATGACAGCCTTTGCCTCAGCACCCACGCAGCGCACCTCATCGGTCTTGGTATCCACAGCCACGACCGAGGGTTCCCGCATGATGATGCCCTTGCCCTTCATGTAAACCAGGGTATTGGCAGTACCCAGATCAACGCCAACGTCCTTTGACAAAAAACTCATAATGAAGCTCTCCTTCGTATTTCCGGTCTATTCCAAAACGCACAGCAGTCCAAACTCCACAGGGTTTGACCGCCTATCGCAGAATAACACGTTTCTATTATAGCCGCAAGTCAACGTTTTCTCAAGCGTTTTGTCAAGTTTTTCCGTATTTTTCATTTTTCTGTGCGTTCCGCCGCGCAAACTGTCAGAACTGTTCAAGCAGGCGGACCGTCCGGCTGACGGGCAGGCCCATAATGGTGTAATAATCACCCTCAATGGCATCCAGCCAGACCGCCGCGCGGCCCTGGATGGCGTAGGCACCGGCCTTATCGTAGGGCTCCTCTGTGGCGGCGTACCGCTCGATCTCCTCCTCGCTCAGTGGGAAAAAGGTGACCTTGCAGGTATCCACAAAGCTCTCGGTGCGGGTGCCATCGGAAACGCAGACACCGGTGTGCACATAGTGGGTCGCGCCGGACAGCGCGCGGAGCATCCTTCTGGCATCGTTCGGGCTGTGGGGCTTGCCGAACACCTCGCCGTTCACATCCACCACGGTATCGCAGCCCAGCACCACGGCACCGGGGTGTTCCTTGGCCACAGCAAGGCACTTGCCCCGGGCAAGCTGTTCCACCAGCCGGGCGGGGGTATCCGCCGTCACGGCATCCTCGTCAAAATCGCTGACACAGACGGTAAAATCAGTCGTGTACAGGCTCAACAGTTCTTTCCGTCGGGGGCTCTGGGAAGCCAGGATCAGATCTTTCATACGCTTCACTTCCCCGTTGAGCCAAAGCCGCCCGCGCCGCGCTGGGTATCCCCCAGTTCAGCCGCCTGAGCAAAGGCAGCGGTATACACCGGTGCAATGCAGAGCTGTGCCACACGCTCACCGGGCTGGATGGTATAGGCCTCGGTGCCCAGATTGATCATGGGCACCTTCAGTTCCCCGCGGTAGTCGCTGTCCACCACACCCACGCCGTTTGCCATGCACAGGCCGTGCTTGATGGAAAGGCCGCTGCGGGCATAGACCAGCGCCACAGCGTGGGGGCCGGGCAGCTCGATGGCAAGGCCGGTGGGCACCAGTGCCCGCTGCATGGGGGCCAGTGTCAGGGGCTCATCCAGCACGGCGCACAGGTCGGCCGCCGCTGCCCCCGGCGTTGCATAGGCGGGCACCTTGGCCCGGGGGTCCAATACTTTATAGTTTACGGTGATCGGTTCCATAGTATACCTCTTGTTAAAGTTATATTCGGGCGTGTTCCGGGAGCTTTCTCCTCGGACACGAAACGGGCCATTCCATCGCCCGCCCTACTGCCTGCGGCAGCAGGGTCCCACCCCAGCGGACGGTCCTCGGAGAAACTCTCGGCTCCCTCCCGGGGAAACTGCATCTTTAGTTGGTTCCCTTGAAATAAAGTCCTCTTGTAAACTCTCCCTCAAAGGGTGCGTGGACACGGATGCTGTCCAGAATGGCGGCAGCTTCCTCCCGGGATTCCAGTGTGAAGTAGGCCACACCGTAGTCCACAGTCAGAGCACCGGGCTTATCACCCATATAAATAGGTACGGGGTTATAGATCGTCCGCACCCCCATGCCGCAGCGCACCGGGAACTTTTTGGCCTTGCGGTCGGTCAGTTCCCCTGCTTTATTGCAGTGGGCGCAGTCATGGATGTTCTGCAGCGGGCAGGCACGGGTGACCATCAGCGGCATATGGCCATAGACCAGCACACCGGTGGGCACAGGCTTGCCGTTACGGGTGGGGGCAATGGTGCTGATATCGCTGTCCTTGACTTCGGGCAGGATGAGCACACTGTTCAGGCCATGGTCGGCGTAGAACTGTGCTGCCATCTGGTTGGTGACATTCAGGCCAAAGCCGCCGGTCATCGGCAGCCCACGGCAGAGCCGCAGGTGGGCGATGTTGCTTACCTCATAGCCCGCAAAACCCGCATCCTGGGTAGCGGCAATGCGGCGAGCGGTGTCCTCCTCCAGCGCACCGAACATCACGCGCGGCAGCTCCAGAAGGGTCTTTTCCCGCCACTCCCGGGGCACCCGGTCAGCCTGGGCAATGGGCAGGATGAGATACTCCACCCCGCTCAGGGCCTGCTCCGGCACCTGCTCCCAAGCTTCAAAGCGGGCGCGCAGGGTGCGGTGAGGCGGCAGAGTGCGCAGGGGCAGAACATCCGGCTCCGCCTCGTGTACCGGCCAGGGGCGCAGGACCTCCCGCTTTTTCAGCAGGGCCTCCAGCGCATCCCGGCGCAGCTCGTTCACGGCACTGCCCGGCACGAACCAGGGACCGCCGTCCATCTCCACATCGATCTTTTCCACCGCAAAGGGGGTGCCGCCCGTCTTGGAAAGGCTGCGCTGCAGGCTCTCGGTGGGATCGGTGCGGGCAGGCTGCGGTTCCGCATCGCCGTAGGCAAAGGCCTTGTTGCCGTCCGCATCGGTCACGGTCAGCTTCTCGCCGCCCTCTTCGATCTCCAGCCTGAACTGCACCGGCACCCGGCTGCGCTCGCGGCGGTAGAGCTCGCGCAGAGCAGGCAGGGTCTTTTTTGTCAGCTCCGCATCGGCTTCGCTGCGTACGCCGAACATGGTGCCGTCGATCTTTCCATCCAGATAGCCGGAGGTGAAGCCGGAGCGGCTGAACGCATTCTTCAGCAGGTCACGGTCGTAGGCGCGGCCCTCGCGGCCTGCCAGACAGGCACTGACCGCCGCCGCCACATACTCCGGCGTGCGCAGGCGGCCCTCGATTTTGGCCGATGCCACGCCAACGGCCTGCATCCGATCCAGCTTGTCGATGACAGAGTTATCCTTCAGGGAAAGGTGGTGCAGACGGCCCGGCTTGCCCTCGGGCAGCGGGTTTGCCTCAAAGGGCAGGCGGCAGGGCCCGGCGCAGGAGCCCCGGTTGCCGCTGCGGCCGCCCAGGAAGGCAGACATATAGCATTGGCCGCTGACGCACATGCAGAGCGCGCCGTGGACAAAGCACTCGGTCTCGATGCCGCAGTGCTTTGTGATGTGCTCTACCTCGGGCAGGCTCAGCTCACGGGCCAGCACCACCCGGGTGAAGCCCAGCTCCTTTAGCTCCAGTGCGCCCTGCAGGGTGTGGACGCTCATCTGGGTGGAGCCGTGGCGGGGCAGGTCGGGGGCGATCCGTCCGATGAGCTGCGCCACCGCCAGATCCTGGCAGATGACCGCATCCGCGCCGCTCTCGGCCACAGCCTTCACGGCACCGGCCAGCGCGGCCAGCTCCCCGCCGTAAACGGTGGTGTTCAGTGCCACGTGCACCTTGACACCCCGCGCGTGGCAGAACCGGACCGCCTCCTTCAGGCTGTCCGCATCAAAATTTCCGGCCCCCGTCCGGGCATTGAAGCCCGAAAAGCCCAGATATACCGCGTCCGCACCGCTGAACACCGCAGCGCGGAGCATCTCTTCACTGCCCACCGGGGCAAGGATCTCGATCTTTGGCATAATACTCCCTTTGTTCCGGCGCATTCACCGCGCCTCCATTCACACTTCCGTCTTTGCTTCCCGGTCGGCCTTCTGCTTGGCCTGCAGGCGTGCCAGCTGCTCCCGCAGGGCATCGTTTTCACGCCGCAGCGTTTCATTTTCCGCTTTCACCTTGTCCTCAGCCAGCTTTGCCCTGGCGGCATCGGCAATATAATCCTGGATCTGGCTGCGCATATTCTCGGCGCTGCCGGTGCTCTTTTTGTATTCATCCAGATAATCCATGGCGCAGAACACCGCCGCCTTGGTCACCGAAAGGTTTTCGTTGGTGTCCAGCAGCTTGGTGATATCCTCATCCAGCCGTTTGGCCAGAGAGGCGATATACTTTTCGGAATCCGTCGTTGCGATCGCATAGGGCGCGCCCGCAATGGTCACTCTCACTTTATTAACCATCGTATCCTCACTAATAATTACTCTGAGCGGAGTTTGTGGCCGAGTTTCCTGCCCCGGCGCACGCTTTTGCCCCCGCCGGGACAGCCGTTCACTTCTTATTATAATATAAATGCGTGCCAAGAGAAAAGTGCTATTTTTGAAATTTTTTGCATATTTACCAGAAAGATTGTGATAAAAATGTCAGTTTACGGCAAAAATCGGCGTTTTTTCCTTGCTTTTACGAATAGAACTGATTATAATGTTCTTGTTGTGGTAACAGGGGAGAGGGAAAGAGGAGAAATTCTCTGTTACGATATTTCAAAACAGCACAAGTGTGTGTGCGGATAGGAGTTCCTTATGACTACAAAAGAATTTGCAAAAATTCTTCAGGACAAGCTGACCAGCGAGTACGGCGTGGATCTGAGCGTTGCTTCCAAGCAGCAGATTTACCGCTCTCTTGCCCTGATCTGCCGTCAGATGATGAGTGAGAACCACAAGAAGTTCCAGTCCAAGGCCATTGGCACCGGTACCAAGCAGGTATACTACCTCTGCATGGAGTTCCTGATGGGCCGCAGCCTGAAGGTGAGCCTGTTCAACCTGGGTCTGGAAGATATTGCCCAGAAGGTGCTGGCAGATGCTGACATCAACATCGAAGGCATCTTTGAGGAAGAGCCCGATGCAGGCCTGGGCAACGGCGGTCTGGGCCGTCTGGCTGCCTGCTATCTGGACGGCATGGCCACCACCGGCATCTGCGGCACCGGCTACTCCATCCTGTACGAGTACGGCATCTTCAAGCAGAAGATCGTGGACGGCTGGCAGCAGGAGCGCGCTGACAACTGGCTGCCCGGCGGTCAGGTCTGGCTGAAGAGCCACCCCGATCAGGCCATCGAGGTCCGCTTTGACGGCGAGATCCGCGAGAACTGGGATCACGGCTTCCACTATATCCAGCACACCAACTACAACAGCGTTATGGCCGTGCCCTCCGACATGTATGTGCAGGGCTACGACGGCAAGGGCGTTGCAAAGCTGCGTCTGTGGCAGGCCAAGGCTCCTGACTTTGATATGTCCAGCTTCTCTCTGGGCAACTACAACACTGCCATGAGCAAGAACGCAAGCGCCGAGCTGATCTCCAAGGTGCTGTACCCCAACGACAACCACATTGAGGGCAAGATCCTCCGCCTGCGCCAGCAGTACTTCCTCTCTGCCGCATCCATCGGCGATATCGTGCAGAACCACCTGTCCACCTACGGCACGCTGGAGAACCTGGCCGACAAGGTCGCCATCCAGCTGAACGACACCCATCCCACGCTGGCCATCCCCGAGATGATGCGCATCCTGCTGGATGAGTGCGGCTTTGACTGGGATAAGGCCTTTGAGATCTGCCAGAAGGTCTTTGCCTACACCAACCACACCGTTATGGCCGAGGCTCTGGAGAAGTGGAACGTGGACATCTTCAAGATGACCCTGCCCCGCATCTACCAGATCGTGGTCGAGATGGACCGCCGCGCCCGCGAGGAGCTGGCAAAGGCCTTTCCCGGCGATCAGGGCAAGATCGACTACATGGCACTGATCGGCGACAATCAGGTGCGCATGGCCAACATCTGCGCCTACACCGCCAACAGCATCAACGGCGTTTCCAAGCTGCACAGCGAGATCATCAAGGAGAGCGTTTTCCACGATTACTACCTGTTCAAGCCCAACGCCTTCAAGAACGTGACCAACGGCATTGCATACCGCCGCTGGCTGCTGGCCTCTAACCCCGGTCTGTGCAAGCTGCTGGACGAGACCATCGGCGACGGCTACAAGCACGATGCTTCCGATCTGACCAAGCTGAACAAGTATGAGAACGACAAGACCGTGCTCAAGCGCCTGAACGAGATCAAGCTGGCCAACAAGCAGAATTTTGCCAACTACCTGTCCAAGAGCACCGGTCAGGTCATTGACCCGGGCTCCATCTTTGACTGCCAGGTCAAGCGCATGCACGAGTACAAGCGTCAGCACCTGAACGCCCTGAACATCGCTGCCCAGTACCTGTACCTGAAGGAGAACCCCAACGCCAACTTCATCCCCAAGACCTACATCTTCGGCGCAAAGGCTGCCCCCGGCTACTACATGGCCAAGCAGATGATCCGCATGATCTGCAAGCTGGGCGACCTGATCAACAACGACCCCGCCGTGCGCGACAAGCTGCGCGTGGTCTATCTGGAAGAGTACTGCGTCTCCCTGAGCGAGCACCTGATGCCCGCTGCCGAAGTTTCTGAGCAGATCTCTCTGGCAGGCACCGAGGCTTCCGGCACCGGCAATATGAAGTTCATGCTGAACGGTGCCATCACTCTGGGCACCCTGGACGGTGCCAACGTGGAGATCGCTGATGCTGCCGGCAAGGAGAACGAGCTGATCTTCGGTATGCTGACCCCCGAGGTGAACAACCTGAAGCAGGTGGGCTACCACCCCAGCGCCTTCATCATGGGCGATGACGTGGCAAGTGCCGCTCTGAACTTCCTGGAGCGCGGCTGGAACGGCGAAGACTTCCACGAGGTCACCGAGAACCTGCGCACCAGCGATCCTTATATGGTCATGGCCGACTTCAAGGATTACCGCCGTGCTCAGGCCGACCTGCAGCGCCTGTATGCTGACCGCGAGAAGTGGGCACAGATGAGCCTGAAGAACACCGCCAACAGCGGCATCTTCAGCGCAGACCGTTCTGTGCTGGATTACGCCCGCGATATCTGGCACGCTTCTGCTGTGAAGTAATTGATTAAACCTCTCCGTCATCTTCGCTTCGCTTGATGCCACCTCCCCTAGTAGGGGAGGCCTTGGCATATCGTCGCGTTTTCGTGTCTCAACGCTTCGCTACTTTTTGCCCTGCTGCCGTTCGCATTTTGTCTTACGGTTGATGCTGTTTTGGGAGCGTCAGCGAAAATAGCAAAGATTGAATCTTTTGCCAAGGGCTCCCCTACTAGGGGAGCTGTCACGGCGGAGCCCGTGACTGAGAGGTTATGCAAAGGCAAAGCTTCCCCTGAGCAATGTCGCTTTATCAAGCGCAATAGCAAAAGTCCCGGATCGTTCAACGACACCGGGGCTTTTTTTGAGAAAGGAACGACCCCACTTGTCTTGTCTGTTCAACAGTTTTGACCCCTATTTCAAGCAGCCCTTTGGTGCGGTGCGCGCCGGGCAGACTGTCCGGCTGTCGCTCTGCATCCCCGAGGAGCTGGGCTATGTAGACCCGCACCTTGTCCTGAAAAAAGAGGGCAAGTTCGATGTTCCCGTCTACTACCGGATGAACTTCGATGGCCAGACCCCCAGGCAGAACCACTTTTCTGTGGAAGTGCCTCTGAATGACCCGGGCCTCTACTTCTACTATTTCGACCTCTACACCGACTTCCGCCGCATCGTGCGCGGCCCCGACAACTGCGGTGTGATCAGCTGGCAGGATGGCGAAAGCTGGCAGATCACGGTCTATGAGCAGGATTTTGAGACCCCCGAAAGCATCAAGGGCAAGGTGTTCTACCAGATCTTCCCGGACCGCTTCTGCGAAGGGGTGGAGAACAAGCCCCTGCCCTTTGCCGACCGCATCTATCAGGCCGACAAGCACGCCGAGCCCTTCTGGCAGCCCAACGAGGTGGGCGGTCACCTGAATGAGGATTATTTCGGCGGCGACCTCAAGGGCATCCAGCAAAAGCTCCCCTACCTGCACGAGATGGGGGTGGATTTTATCTACCTCAACCCCATCTTTGAGGCCCACTCCAACCACCGCTACAACACCGCCGACTACCTGAATGTGGACCCCCTGCTGGGCACCAACGAGGATTTTGAGGCACTGTGCACCGCCGCCAAAAAATACGGCATCGGCATCGTGCTGGACGGCGTGTTCAGCCACACCGGCTCCGACAGCCGCTACTTCAACCGCGAGGGCCGCTATGGCGAGGGCGGCGCGTACCGGGACCCCAACTCCCCTTACCGCTGCTGGTACGATTTCGGCCCCCAGTACAAGGGCGGCTACCGCAGCTGGTGGGGCTTTGAGACCCTGCCCGAGGTCAACGAGGAGACCCCCTCCTATGTGGAGTTCATCACCGGCCCGGGCGGTGTCATCGACACCTGGCTGCGGCGCGGCGCGGCAGGCTTCCGGCTGGATGTAGCCGATGAGCTGCCCGACGAATTCATTGAGAAGGTGCGCGCCGCCGTCAAGCGGGTCAGCCCCGAAAAGTTCCTGCTGGGCGAGGTGTGGGAGGATGCCACCACCAAGTTCGGCTTCAATAAGCGCCGCACCTATCTGCTGGGCAAGGGCCTGGACAGCGTGATGAACTACCCCTTCAAGAACGCCGTGCTGGATTTCGTCAAGGGCAAGCCCGCCGAGCAGGCCATGACGGAGATCCTGACCATCTGCGAACACTACCCTGCCCCGGCCATGGACACCGCCCTGAACTTCCTCTCCACCCACGACACCGAGCGTGCCCTGACCGTGATTGCTGACGAGCCCGCCAATGGCCGGGGCCGCGCGTGGCAGAGCGGCCGCTGTGTGACCGGCGATGCCTACGAGGAGGGCCTGCTCCGCCTGCGGATGGCTTACGCCATCATCTACACCCTGCCGGGCGTGCCCTGCCTGTACTACGGCGACGAGATCGCCATGCAGGGCTACCGGGATCCCTTCAACCGGGCTTTCTTCCGGTGGGATGCCCACGAGCAGCGCCTGCGCCCCGTGCTGGCACAGCTGGCACAGCTCCGCCACACCTGCGAGGCCTTCCGCACCGGCCAGCTGCGGGTCCTGCGTGCCGAGGACGGTATCCTGCACTACCAACGGGTGGGCAAGGTGGAGACCGCGGAGATCATCGTCAACCGCACCGAGCATATCATCGTGGAGACCCTTGCCAGCGGCAAGAGCACTGAGGTGAATCCTATGGGCTTCACCATCGTGGTGGAAGAGGTGGGGCATAACCCGAACCACAGCTACTATGATTATGTATGACCGCATTTTGTTTTCTGCGCAACAATTCAGCAAAAATCTCTTGACCTTCCCCCAACCGGATGCTCTATAATAGGATCATAAGGAGGGATGTTCGATGTCCATTGACCCCATTTTCTGGCTCCTTGCCGCCGTCGGGTTCCTGGCGCTGGAGGGTATGACCTTCAGCATGGTATCCGTCTGGTTTGCGGCAGGCAGCGCGGCAGCCCTGCTCTGCTGCCTGTTCACCCACTCGTTCCGGGTGCAGGCGGTGGTGTTCATTGCGGTCAGCGCGGTCTGCCTGCTGGCATTCAAGCCGCTGGCCAAACGGCTGCACAAGCAGCCCACCCCCACCAACGGTGACCGCGCCCTTGGCCGGGAAGCCCGGGTGCTGACCCCCGTTTCCGCCCAGCAGACGGGCCGGGTGCGGCTGGACGGCGTGGACTGGAGCGCCCGCTGTGCCACCCCCGGCGATACCCTGACCCCCGGGCAGGCCTGCCGGGTCACCGAGATCCACAGCACCCTGCTCATCGTGGAACCCATCCTGACCGAATCCATCAACCACTGAAAAAAGGAGCGTCTCTATGCCTATCATGCTATTCGTGATCCTCGCGCTCATCTTTGTCATCCTGCTCATCGTCGTCACCAACATCGTCATCGTGCCTCAGTCCATGGTGTACGTTGTGGAGCGTCTGGGCAGCTACTCCGACACCTGGTCGGCCGGCCTGCATGTCAAGATCCCGTTCATTGAGCGGATCGCCAAAAAGGTCAGCCTGAAGGAGCAGGTCGCGGACTTTCCTCCCCAGCCTGTGATCACCCGCGATAACGTTACCATGCAGATCGACACCGTGGTGTTCTTCCAGGTCATGGATGCCAAGCTCTACACCTACGGTGTCAACCAGCCCATCGCAGCCATCGAGAGCCTTTCCGCCACCACCCTGCGCAACATCATCGGCGAGATGGAGCTGGATCACACCCTGACCAGCCGCGATGTCATCAACGGCAAGATCACGGCCATCCTCGATGAAGCCACCGACAAGTGGGGCATCAAGGTCAACCGCGTGGAGGTCAAGAACATCATCCCGCCGCGCGAGATCCAGGAAGCCATGGAGAAGCAGATGAAGGCAGAGCGCGAAAAGCGCGCCGTCATCCTGAAGGCCGACGGTGAGAAGCAGGCTGCCATCACTGCTGCCGAGGGCGAAAAAGAAGCCGCCATCCTCCGTGCCGATGCCGTCAAGCAGCAGCGCATTCTCGAAAGCTGAGGGCGAGGCGCAGGCCATTCTCGCCGTGCAGAAGGCCAACGCCGATGCCATCCGCCTGCTGAACGAGGCCATGCCCAACGACAAGGTGCTGGCTCTGCGCAGCCTGGAAGCACTGGCCAAGGTCGCCAACGGCAAGGCCACCAAGATCATCATCCCGTCGGAGCTGCAAAATCTGGGCGGCGTTGTGCCCAGCATTAAAGAGCTTCTGACCGACCCGAAAGAGGACTGATCCATGATCTACGATACCCTGAACAATCTCCCCAACTATCTGGGCCTGTGCAGCAGTCTGGACAGCGTCATCGAGTTCATCATGGCGCGGGATATCAACAACCTGCCCGCCGGGCGCACCCGCATCGATGGTGACAAGGCTGTGGTCATGGTGAGCACTGTGACCCCGCAGGCCAGCGACAAGGCCCCCTTTGTCCGGCACGACAACCACCTGACCCTTGAGACCGACCTTGAGGGCAGCGAGCTGTTTGAAGTGTCCCTGGGCGAGTTCAGCCCCACCCGGCCCGCTGACGAAGCCGCTGATACCACCGTGGGCAGCGCTGGCACCAGCATAGCCGGAATGCTCTGCGAGGGCCGCTTTGCCCTCTATCTGGCCGGGGAGCCGTACAAATCCGGCTTGAAGGCCCAGGGCTGCGGCAAGCTGAAAAAAGCCGTGTTCACCATGGAGCTGGACCCGGACGAAGAAGACGAGACCGAAGCCGGGTAATTCCCGAAAGCACGAACTCCACGCAGCGTAGGTTGCGTGGAGTTTTTTGTTGGGTTATACTTTGTAACACCAACCCCACCGCAATGACTGGGGGTTACTTCAGGAGGACAACACATGAACACATACGTCACCGGCAGCACCATCCGGCAGCTGCGGGAAGCCAAGGGCCTGACCCAGGCAGAGCTTGCCGGAACGCTTTCTGTCAGCGCCAAGACCATTTCCAAGTGGGAGACCGCCAAGGGCCTGCCTGATATCTCCCTGCTGGAGCCTCTGGCTGCGGCTCTGGGGGTCAGTGTGCTGGAGCTGATGCAGGGAGAACCCATCATCAACCGGAACCGGGCAGCCAACCTGCTGCGGAGCAAGCTCTACGTCTGTCCCCTCTGCGGCAATGTGCTCCACGCCACCGGGCAGGCCGTGGTGAGCTGCTGCGGCATCACCCTGCCTGCGCTGGACATCGCCGAAGCCGAGGATGCCGACGAGCATCATCAGCTGACCGTGGAGCGGGTGGAGGACGAGCTCTTCGTCACCCTGCACCACCCCATGGAGAAAAACCATTACATCTCGTTTCTGGCCTACCTCACCGGGGATAAGCTGCAGCTGGTCAAGCTCTACCCCGAGGGAGATGCCTCTGCCCGCTTCTCCCTGCGGGGCGCAGGTGTGCTTTACTTCTACTGCAACTGCCACGGCCTGATGAAGGCTCCGGATTTCCGCACCGCCACCCGGCACACCTCGCCCCAGAAGATCCACCTGCGGGAGCCGGATGAGGGCGACCGGGAACAGGTAATGGCCTACCGGGAAGAATTTCTGGCCATTGGCTCCCGGATGGACGGCACCTCGGCTCTGGACAAATATGCCGACTTCGATGCCTGGCTGGCCCAACTCCGCAAACTGAAAGACCCGGCCACAACCCCCGCCGCTCTCGTGCCCGCCACGGAGTATCTGGCTCTGGATGAGCACGAGCATCTGGTGGGCATGACCAACCTGCGCCACCGGCTCAATGACTACCTGCTGACCTACGGCGGGCACATCGGGTACAGCGTCCGCCCCTCGGAGCGGCAGAACGGCTACGCCACCCAGATGCTTCGCCTGACGCTGGAAAAGGCAAAAGAACGAGGCATCGAAAAGGTACGCATCTGCTGCGACCATTACAACGTTGCCTCAGCAAAGACCATCCGCGCCAACGGCGGCGTGCTGGAGGATGAGCAGTTCGATTCCTCCGATGGAACGCTGACACAGCGGTATTGGATACAGAATAAGTGAAAAGGGGCTGTTGCCAAACTCTCCGTCATCGCTCACGCGATGCCACCTCCCTCAATGAGGGAGGCTTTCACAGATTGCCATTACGTCAAGGCTCCCTCCAAGAGGGAGCTGGCGCGGCGAAGCCGTGACTGAGGGAGTTGTCGGCAGCAGCCTTTCTCTATTTCAGCCCAAATGGAACATATCGATCAGCACCACGGCGGCCAGGCCATAGTAGACCACCACAGCCACCAGATCATTGATGGTGGTGATGAGCGGGCCGGAAGCCACGGCGGGGTCGATGTGGATCTTATGGAACAGCATGGGGATGACCGTGCCCACCAGGCTGGAGATCACCATGGCCACGACCAGAGATACGCCCACACAGCCCGAGAGCAGGAAGGCTTCGCCCCAGGCGTAGGCCTTGAAGAGGTGGATGTAGCAGCCCAGAAAGCCCAGTGCCAGCACGGCCAGCAGTGCACCGTTGGTCAGGCCCACCCGCATTTCCTTCCAGAGCAGCTGGAGTTTTTTGGCAGTGGTCAGGTTCTCGTCCACCAGCACACGGATGGTCACAGCCAGCGACTGGGTGCCCACATTGCCGGCCATATCCAGCACCATGGACTGGAAGCAGATGACGATGGGCAGCACCGCCACCACCGATTCAAACGCACCCACCACCGAGGACACCAGCATCCCGAGGAACAGCAGAGCGATCAGCCAGGGCAGGCGCTTTTTCACACTCTGGAACACACCCTCGTTCAGGTCCTCCTCGCTGGTCAAGCCGCCGAGTTTTGCGTAATCATCGCCCATCTCGTCGTCCACCAGCTCGACCACATCCGCCGAGGTGATGATGCCCAGCAGCTTCCCGCTGTCGTTCAGGACAGGGAGCGAGCGCTCGGCGTAGTCCACGATGCGGTCGATGCAGTCGCTGATCTTCTCGTGGTCGGTGACGTAGGGGTAGGAGCGTGCGATCAGCTTTTCCAGGCGCTCCTCCGCACGGGCCACGATGAGGTCTTTCAGGTCGATGGCACCATAAAAGTGCTCATTTTCATCCACCACATACAGGGTGGAGATGTTATCGTTCTCGCCTGCCTGCTTCACCAGCTCACTCATGGCCTGCCGGATGGTCATATCCCTGCGGATGCAGATGTAGTTGGTGGTCATGCAGCTGCCGATCTCGTCCTCGTGATAGGAGAGCAGCAGCTTCACATCATCGGCGGCATCCTTGTCCAGCTGGTGGACGATCTTTGCCTTATCGTCCTCTTCCAGGTCATCCAGAGCATCCACGGCATCGTCCGAATCCATGTGGGAGATGACCCGGGCGGCCCGCTCTGGGTCCAGCTCCTTCAGGTAAGGCTCTGCATCGTCCAGATAGGAGAAGATCTCTGCCACCGTGTCCACGCCCAGTGCGGTGTACACCTTCTGGCGTTCCTCCGGTGTCAGGGCCGTCAGGGCATCGGCCAGGTCGTTTTCATGGTAATCGGACAGCTTTTCAGCCAGCTCTGCCTGGGGCAGGCCGCTGTGGATGATGTCCAGAATCTCCTGCACATAATTTTTCTTCTGCATGGTTTGGTCCCTCCGTTTCCCGTTTCCGGGCATAAAAAATACACCGCATCGGTCTGGTTACAACTCCTGCGGTGTACAAAGGGCATGCAGTTCAGGATGCGGCTAACACGTTTGCACGGCCCGCATCGCAGGAGAAGCGTTGTTTGGGGTGATCCGTATGGTCACTGGACATGGAAACAACCTCCTCCTTGGTACAAGATTTTTCTTTCAGCCCCGTTATCATACTACGCCGGGCCGAATTTTTCAACCCCTTTTACAGTTTTTTTACCGGATTATTGCTCTATTGCACAAAGAAGAGCCTACTTCTTATACTTTCCATACCATGCCACCGACACCCGCCAGGACACAGCATACAGGGCCAGTACCGCCAGCAGAAGCACTGCGGCCAGCCAGAGGGGTACAGGCAGCGGCACACTTCCCGTGCCGTTCTGCTGCAGTTCATCCATCACGGCACCGCCGCCGCCCAGCAGGGCACCCAGTCCGACAAAGGTCAGGATATAGATCATGCTGGCTTTTTCTGCCCCAAAGCGGTACAGCAGCGGCAGAGAAATACCGTTGATCAGCAGGATGGCACACACACTGCCCGCCAGCAGGGACAGCACATCCTTGTCCGGGGCCGTTCCGGTACGCAGCGGGATCACCGTTACGAACAGTCCTCCGATCACAACAGCCGCCGCAGCACAGAACAGACCGATGAGGTACTTTTCCGTTACCAGCGTCTTTTGCTCACCGGAAACGTCCGGCCATACTCCACCCAACCAACGCTCTGGTCGTAGGCAAGCAGGTTTATCGGCAAGATGCCCAGAAAAACGGCCGCATAACTCACCGGGAACACATAGGCGCTCGATGTGCTGAACACCCAGATCACCAGCACAAATGCAACCGTCAGGTACATGGCTTTCATACTGGTTCTGACCTGATACCAATCCTTCAACAGCAAACCTTTCATCGCATATTCTCCCCTTTCACCATCAAAACGAACAGTTCTTCGATGCTCACCGGTGTCAGGGTGCTGCCCGCCGGGACAAGTTCCCTTTTCACCAGTGCCTCGGCCCCGTAGGCTGTCACCCGATGGCTGACGACGGCGTTCCTGTCCAGCTCCTCCAATTGCCCGGCAGTGCCGTGCCAAAGGGCGTACTCCTCCCGCAGGGTGTCCTTGTCCTCACAGAGCAGGAGCTTCCCCTTGTGCAGAAAGGCAATGGTATCGCAGAGCTTTTCCAGGTCGCTGACGATGTGGGACGAGATCAAAATTGCATGGTTCTCATCCCGCACAAAGTCCAGCAGCAGATCGATGAGCTCATCCCGCACCACCGGGTCCAGGCCGCTGGTGGCTTCGTCCAACAGCAGCAGCTTGGGGTGATGAGAAAGTGCCACGGCAAGGCACTGCTTCATCTTCATGCCGGTGGAGTAGTCGCCGTACTTCTTGTTCTCCGGAAGGTCAAAGCGGCGGCACCAGTCGGCGTAGGCGGCGGCATCCCAATTGGGATAGATGCCCGCCATCACTTTCCCCACCTGCGGCGCGGTCAGGCAGGTGGGGATGCCCTCGCCGCCCAGCACCACACCGATATCGGCCTTGGCAAGCGGAGTGATTTCCTCCTGCCCGAACAGCTTCACGGTACCTGCCTCCCGGTCGATCATGTCCAGGATCAGCTTAATGGTCGTGCTCTTGCCCGCGCCGTTCTCACCGATCAGCCCGCAGACTGTGCCGCCGGGCAGTTCCAGATCAATGGGCCCCAGCGCAAAATCCGGGTAGTGCTTTTCAAGGCCGTGCAGTTCTAATGCGTTCATGGTTCATTCCTCCCACAGCAATTCCAACATTTCGGTCAGTTCCTGTTTGGTCAGCCCGCAGGGAGCCGCCAGCCGGACGGCTTCCGTCAGGTGTGCTTCGATTTTTTTCAGGTTCTCTTCCCGGAGCAGCTCGGTATTTTTCGCCGCCACGAAAAAGCCCTTGGCGGGCACCGCATACAGAAAACCCTCCTGTTCCAGCTCATCGTAGGCCCGCTTGGTGGTGATGACGCTGATGCGCAGGTCCCGCGCCAGCCCCCGGATGGACGGCATAGCTTCCTCCGGCTGCAGTTCCCCGCTCAAAATCTGGTTCTTGATCTGGGTGTAGAGCTGCTCGTAGATGGGTGCACCGCTCTTGTTATCGATGAAGAGATTCATGTCTGCCGCCTCCGTTGCATCTGTGTATTTACAGTATATACAGTAGATACATGGTTGTCAATAGGCAGACACAAAAAAGCAGCTCTCCCGCTGGACGGGAAAGCTGCTTTTTTCATCTGATCAGGCTCTGACTGTGGGGCGGCTTAGTAGGCCACGCCCCAGTAGACCATCTTGCTGGCGGGCTTACCGCAGCAGGGGCAGACATCGCTGATGTGCTCCTGCTCGAAGGGCATGCAGCGGCTGGACAGACCAGCCTCTTCCTTCATCTTCATCTCGCAGGCCAGGTCGCCGCACCACATGGTCTTGATGTAACCGGTGTTGGCCTTGGCCAGTTCCTTGACTTCCTCCATGGTGGTGGCTGCCCAGGTGCGCTTCTCGCGGTTGGCGAGGGCACGCTGGTACAGGTCCTTGCGCAGGGCCTCCAGCTGGGCCGGGATCGCGGTCTCCAGCTCATCCAGGCTCACGAAGATCTTTTCACGGGTGTCGCGGCGGACCAGCACGCACTGGTTCTTTTCCAGATCCTTGGGGCCGATCTCCAGGCGCAGGGGCACACCCTTCATCTCCCACTGGGAGAACTTCCAGCCGGGGGCGTTGTCGCTGTCGTCCAGCTTGACGCGGGCATACTTGCTGATCTTCTCAGCCAGTTCGGCAGCCTTCTCGGAAACACCGGGCTTGTGGGCGGCGATGGGCACGACCACGACCTGGATGGGGGCCACTGCCGGGGGCAGGATCAGGCCGTCGTCATCGCCGTGGGTCATAATGATGGCACCCACCAGACGGGTGGAAACGCCCCAGCTGGTCTGGAACGGGTGATGCAGCTGGTTGTCGCGGCCGGTAAAGGTCACGTCGTAAGCCTTGCTGAACTTATCGCCGAAGTAATGGCTGGTGCCGCTCTGCAGGGCCTTGCCGTCCTTCATCATGGCTTCGATGGTATAGGTAGCCTCAGCACCGGCAAACTTCTCCTTATCGGTCTTGCGGCCCTTGACAACAGGGATGGCCAGATCCTGCTCGCAGACATCCGCGTAGCAGTTCAGCTGCTGCTGGGTCTCGGCCTCGGCCTCGGCGGCAGTCTCGTGGATGGTGTGGCCTTCCTGCCACCAGAACTCACGGCTGCGCAGGAAGGGACGGGTGGTCTTTTCCCAGCGCACCACGCTGCACCACTGGTTGTACTTCATGGGCAGCTCACGGTAGCTGTGCAGCACGCGGGACCAGTGGTCACAGAACATGGTCTCGCTGGTGGGACGCACCGCCAGGCGCTCTTCCAGCTTGTCGGAGCCGCCCATCGTGACCCACGCCACCTCCGGCGCGAAGCCATTGACCAGCTCGCCTTCCTTCTGCAGCAGGCTCTCGGGGATCAGCACGGGCATGGCCACGTTCTCGTGACCGGTTGCCTTGAACCGGGCATCCATGTCCTTCTGGATCAGCTCCCAGATGGCCTGACCATAGGGGCGCAGGATGATGAAGCCCTTGACACTGGAGTACTCCACCAGCTCTGCCTTGACGCAGATGTCGGTGTACCACTGTGCAAAGTTTTCTTCCTGGCTGGTGATCGCCTGCACAAGCTTCTTGTTGTCTTTTGCCATTTTGTTATATCCTCCCAAGGCCGTGCGCCAAACGCTTTACGTTCCGCACGAACCATAATAAAGCCCCGTCTGCCTGCACGGCCGTGTGCCGCACTGCAAAGGCGGGGCTTTTGCCTAAAAGAATCAGTTCTGCGCGTGGCTGTCCACAAAGTTTACCACATCGCCTACGGTGCGCAGGGACTCGATGGCGTCGTCCGGCACCTCGATGCCGAACTCGTCTTCCAGCGTCATCACCATGTCTACGATATCCAGACTGTCAGCCTCGAAATCGCTCATGATATCGCTTTCCAGCGTGATCTTTGCCGGGTCAACGTCCAGCTGCTCAGCCAGCAATGCACGGATTTTTTCAAAAGTATCCATTCCTGTGGTCTCCTTTTTGCAGTTGTATTGCATACGCGTACAGCCCGCCGTGCCCCGGAAAAAGCCTCCGGTATCCGGCACAGCCTTGCCTGCTGTACAAAGCGCTCTCTTTTTTTATATCCCATGCAGTGCGTATTGTCAAGCCCTGTTTTGCAGCAACTGAAGAAAATTGTCTGAAAGCTGCTTTTTCCCTTGACATCTCGTGCCGGTTTTTTATCATTATAAAGTAATGAGTTTACAGGGACTGACCAGTCCCTTTTATAAGGAGCGATAAGCATGAAGCTTTCATTCACAAAATGCAGGGCTGCGCCAACGATTATATTTATCTGGACTGCCGCACCTCCGGTGTGCCGGAGAATATCGCAGCGCTTTCAGAGCGCTTGTCCCGGCGGCACTTTTCCATCGGCGCGGACGGTATTATCTGCATCTGCGCACCGGTCACAGCCGGGGCAGACGCCATGATGCGCATCTTCAATGCGGACGGCAGCGAGGGCAAAATGTGCGGCAACGGCATCCGCTGCGTGGCCGAGTGGCTGTACACCCACGGCATGGCAAAGCCGAAGCTTGCCATCGACACCCTCAGCGGCTTAAAGACCGTTGCCCGCATGGGCGAGGGGCTGTGGCAGGTGGAGATGGGTGCCTACACCGCCATGGCGGCGGCGCTGCCCGCCGTGAACATGGGCGAAGGGCCACTGGTGGATCTGCCCCTGGAGGTGGAAGAGAACCTGTGGCGGGTGACCTGCATCAGCGTGGGCAACCCCCACTGCGTGACCATTGTGCCGGAGGTGGACAGCCTGAAGCTGGAGCAGATCGGCCCGGGTTTTGAGCACCACGAAAACTTCCCGGAGCGCATCAACACCGAGTTTGTGCAGGTGGTGGACGCCACTCACCTGAAGATGCGCGTGTGGGAGCGTGGCAGCGGCGAGACATGGGCCTGCGGTACCGGCACCTGTGCCACCGTGGCAGCCCTGACCGAGCTGGGCATCTGCCCAGCCGGAGAGGACGTCCATGTGCAGCTGCGCGGCGGCGAGCTGACCATCCGGGTGCTACCCGGCAAGCAGCTGCTGATGACCGGCGCTGCCGAGACCGTGTGCGAGGGCACGACTGAAGTTTAAAACGACCCTTTGAAAAAGTTCCCCTCTGGGGGGAACTGGCATCGAGCGGATGCGAGATGTCTGAGAGGGTTCCACAATATAGAAGCGAGGGAAAGTATCATGAAGATGAACAAGCATTACAACGAGCTGAAAGCCAGCTACCTGTTCGTGGACATTGCCCACAAGGTGGCTGCATATCAGGAAGCACACCCGGAAAAGGAGATCATCCGTCTGGGCATCGGCGATGTGACCCAGCCGCTGGCGAAGTGCGTGGTGCAGGCTATGCGCGACGCCGCCGAGGAGATGGGCACCAAGGAGGGCTTCCACGGCTACGGCCCGGAGCAGGGCTACCCCTTCCTCAAGCAGGCTATTCAGGGCTACTACGCCGGCCGCGGCACCCAGCTTGCCGAGGACGAGATCTTTATCTCGGACGGCGCGAAGAGCGACCTTGCAAACCTGCTGGGTCTGTTCGATGTGGACAACACCGTGCTGGTGCCGGACCCCGTGTACCCCACCTATGTGGATGATAACGTCACCGACGGCCGCAAGATCATCTACAGCCGCACCGGGCAGGAAAACGGCTTCCTCGGGATGCCGGACGAGAGCGTGAAGGCAGATATCATCTATATCTGCAGCCCCAACAACCCCACCGGCGCTGCCTACACCCGCGCACAGCTGAAGGCATGGGTGGATTACGCCCGTAAGAATGATGCCATCATCCTGTACGATGCCGCCTACGAGTGCTTCATCTCGGAGGGCGAGCTTGCCCGCAGCATCTTTGAGATCGAGGGTGCACGCGAGTGTGCCGTGGGAGATCTGCTCCTTCTCCAAGATCGCAGGCTTCACCGGCACCCGCTGCGGCTACACCGTCGTGCCCAAGGAACTGGAGCGCGAGGGGATGAACCTGAATAAGCTGTGGCTGCGCCGCCAGACCACCAAGTTCAACGGCGTGCCCTATGTGGTGCAGCGCGCCGCTGCCGCCGTGTTCACCGAGAGCGGCATGGCCGAGATCCAGTCCAATCTGGACTACTACCGCCGCAACGCAAAGGTCATCGCCGATGCACTGGACGAGTGCGGCGTGTGGTACTGCGGCGGCAAGAACAGCCCCTATATCTGGCTGCGCTGCCCCGGCAACATGAAGAGCTGGGAGTTCTTTGACTGGCTGCTGGAAAACTGCGGCGTTGTGGGCACCCCCGGCGTGGGCTTCGGCGAGTGCGGCGAAGGCTACTTCCGTCTGACCGCCTTCGGCGATGCGGAAAAAACCAAACTTGCCGCCGAGCGCATCAAGACCGCTATCAAGGCACTGTAAAACCTATAAAAATAGTACCCGCTGTCCATTTTGGATGGCGGGTGTATTTTTTTTGTGCACCCTCTTGACAAGTCTGTGCCTACTGTATATACTGTACATATACAGGCGAAACACAAACGTCAAAGGAGCAGCCGATGGAACTGTTTATCAACAACAAAAGCGGCGCGCCCATCTATGACCAGATCTACAACCAGATCAAGCAGCAGATCATCAGCGGGGCTTTGCAGCCGGACGAGGCCATGCCCTCCATCCGGGGGCTGGCACGGGATCTGCGCATCAGCGTCATTACCACAAAGCGTGCCTACGATGAACTGGAAAAAGAGGGCTTCCTTTACGCAGTACCGGCAAAGGGCTTTTTTGTAGCCCCTAGAAACACCGAGCTGCTGCGGGAAGAGACCTGAAAAAAAATTGAAGCGCACCTTACCGAAGCTGTGAAGCTGTCCGCATCCTGCGGGCTGAGCAGGGAAGAGCTGCGGGAGATGCTGGAACTGCTGTGGGAGGGCTGAACATGAACGCACTGGAACTGCAGGGGCTTACAAAACACTATAAGGA
>ENA-OQHF01000448-OQHF01000448.1-human-gut-metagenome-genome-assembly--contig:-NODE-448-length-25657-cov-5.138269_pt1 | contig 25657 bp, 24 predicted proteins | sample MGYA00242559_ERZ504709 | MGnify/ENA primary metagenome ERZ504709 (study PRJEB26092, sample SAMD00036203) | human gut metagenome | host: Homo sapiens | study: EMG produced TPA metagenomics assembly of... | reverse complement strand
GCCCGCCCTGCCGGACGATCTCCGGTTCCTCCAGCGAGAGCTCCTCAATGCTGGGCATCACGATGCCGTAGCCGGTGGCTTCCACCTGTTCCAGTGCACTGCGGATCTTCTCGTACTCCCGCTTTGCCCGGGAAAGCTCAATGATGCAGGGCATCAGGCCTGCTTCATCTCCAATTTCCAGCCCCGTCTGCTCACTGAGGACGCGGTAGAACACCTCTGGCTTCAGCAGAACGGTCACCCGCACCACGCCGTCGGAAAGGTTCATGCCGCTCAGGGCAGACTCCTGCACCGAATCTCCGGCCAGCGCTCCGGCACTGTTCTGGGCCGGAACATCCTTCATCCGGCTGATCTTCTCTGAAAACTGGAGTGCCGCCGTGTAGATCTCGTTCTGGAGCCAGTGGCCCTTTTCCAGCATCGTCACCCAGCGGGGGATGGCAAAATCCAGCTCCCGTACCGGAAATTCGTAGAGGACACGCTGCAGGATGGACAGCAGGTCATCTTTCTGCAGATCCAGACAGCTCACCGGCAGGACCGTGCGTCCGTATGCCTGTTCCAGCTCTGCGGCCAGAGCCTTTGTCTCCGGAGCATCCGGGCGGGTGCTGTTGAGCAGGATGACAAAGGGTTTGCCCAGCGCTTCCAGCTCTTCCACCACCCGCTTTTCGGCGGGCAGGTAGTTTTCCCGGGGAATCTCGCTGATGGAGCCATCGGTGGTGACCACGATGCCGATGGTGGAGTGATCCCGGATGACCTTGCGGGTGCCGGTCTCAGCGGCAAGGTCAAAGGGGATCTCTTCCTCGAACCAGGGGCTTTTGACCATACGGGGCTTCTCGTCCTCCTCGTGGCCCATGGCTCCCTCCACCATATAGCCCACACAGTCGATGAGCCGGATACGGCATTCCCCGCCGCCCTCCAGTTGGAGCGGCACGGCCTGCTCCGGGATGAACTTCGGCTCTGTGGTCATGATCGTTCGCCCTGCCGCCGACTGCGGCAGCTCATCTCGGGCCCGGAGCTTTGCATCCGCCGGGCCGATGGCGGGCAGCACCAGCTGCTCCATAAACTGCTTGATGAGGGTGCTCTTGCCGGTGCGCACCGGCCCCACCACGCCAATCAGGATCTCCCCGCCGGTGCGTGCCCCGATCTCCCGGCAGACAGTGGCTTCCAAACACTCCTGTTTTTCCAAATTGCTCTCTCCTCTCTCCCGTCCGCACCGGGCGGCAAGGCCGCACCTTCTGCGTCTGCTTCTCGGAAACAGTCTATTCGGACAGGCGGCAGGATATGAGCGGCACCTAGCGAAAAAGCGTCGGTTGACGGAAAAATCCCTCTGCGCTACAATAGAGAAAACTGTATGGAAAGGCGGAGCACAGATGGAGTGGAAGGTTTATTTTGAGGACAATCCGGGCTGTCACCGCCCGCATCGGGGCCGCCCCGGGCAGGAAGTGTCCTGCGGGGCACACTCGGTGTGGGGCGGGCAGCATTTCGTCATCCCGGCGATTTACCTTTGTGGAAAAGGGCTGGTTGTAGACATCTGCCGCCGGGTGGAGCGTGAGGCGATCGAAGCGCATTACCAGAAGTTGGCCGCTTATGAAGGGATGGATATTGACGAATGCCCGCCGGAAGTTGTCGAACTGGCCGAAGCCGAGGACCCGTTTGGTCTTTTGACTATCTGCCAAGTGCAGCCATCAATGGCAAAACCGCGGAGTACAGCCGCGGTGCCGGGGAATATTATAACCCCCTCCGCTCCGAAGAGGAGATCGTTTGCAGCGGTGAACAGGCCGCGCGGGACATCGTGAAGCACTACGGGCTTGACCCGGAACAAGGCTGGGATCTCCGGCAGTGGAGCTTTCCCTGGGCGACAAAGCATAGGCCGACCCACATCACCAGCCTGACACTGACCCTCACCCAGCGGGAACAGCCTGCCGAAGCGGTGCAGTTCACGGCAGCGCCCGGGAAGACCGTGGAGTTTGCCCACCCCGTCACCGGTGTGCCCTGCTTGCTGACGGTCAAAGACCTGAAACCGGCCCGGCTGCCGGAGAATGACCTCCCCCACATGGGGCCGCCCATGGAATGGCCCCGGGAATTTGTGGAAATGACTTACACCCTGACCCCCGCCGTGACCACCGGCTGGGTGCAGGTGAACGACTGCGCCTCTAGTGATAAGCCCATCCGGAAAAGCGACGCACCCACGGAAGATGGAGCCATTGGCATCATCGGCGGGGCAGACGGCCCAACGGCGATCTTTGTGAGCGGAAAGCAGCAGGGTGATACCCGCACCGCCTGTTCCTCGCTCCACTTTGCGCCGGTGGAACCGGAAACTATCCGGTGGAAGGTGACCTACTACCAGAAGCAGTTCCCGGATGAAACTATAACGCTCTTATAACGAAAAGACAGGCGGCTCCAACCAAAGTTGGATGCCGCCTGTTTTACTGTTCAGATCAGCTTGATGGCCACTGCCTCGCTGGTGCGGTCCTGGGCTTCGTTGGTATGCTCGGGGTCATCCAGCATATAGCGGAGCAGAAGCACCTCGCCCACATAAAGCACCGCCACCTTGATGGGGATGCTGCCGGAATCCAGCGGGCTTTCCTGCGCGCCGCACCGCAGCACCACATCTGCCATGGCTGCGCCGGGCGAATCCTCATAATGGGTGAGCAGAATGATCTTTGCGCCGGATGCCTTGGCCGTGCGCAGCGTTTCCAGCATATCGCGGGTCGCGCCGGAATAGGAGATGAAGAGCACCACATCCTCCGGGCCCATCAGACTGGCAGCCAGGATCTGCAGATGACTGTCCCCTGCGGTGCGGAACTTATTGGACAGGCTGGAAAAACGGGCGCAGATATCGTTTGCCAGCAGCATGCTGCCGCCTTGACCCAGGCAGAACACCTGCCGCGCGGCACGCATCAGATCCACAGCCTGCTCCACGGCTTCGGGCGAAAGAGAATTCTGGGTGCCGTTGATGGCAGTGAGAAACAGGCCGCTGGCGTGCTCACACAGGCTGGCGGTGGTAGCGCCCGGCTCCGGCTCATGCTGGTTGACCAGCGCACCGGTGGCGTTGGCCTGCGCCAGCGCAATGCGCATCTCATGGTAGCCCTCAAAGCCCAATGCCCGGCAGAAGCGGAACACCGTTGCCTCTGCTACCTTGCATTCCCGCGCAAGGGAGGAAATGGAAAGGTACTGTGCCTCGTCGGCATGGTGGACAAGGTAATCTGCTACAGCACGGCCGGATTTTGTCAGTTCGTCCTGCCTTTGCTGCAGCAGCTCCCAGAAGTTTGTGGTCGTAGACATGATGGTCTCCTTTTTCCTGCTCCATTTCCCGCCGGAAGGGCCGGCCGCACACGCCAACACCATTGTCGGGAAGTTTTCCTTTAAGGAAAGTATAAAAGAATCCCCGCCGCTTGGCAAGAGGGGCTTTGACTACAAATTCGCGATCGTTTCTGTGCAGAGCGCCCAAATTCGCCGCATTAGTACGACTTATTTGTGAAAATCCTTTTCAATTTGCCGGATTTTCCCCTCTTTTTTGAGTGAAAACTATTTTCACCGGCAAAAAGTGTGGTTTTTCTATAATGGTTACAAAATAGCTACAACTTTCAAAATTTCCGTGAATCCTGCCCAAAAGGCCAGTCTTTTCGCTAAAATTGTGCGACATCCACAAGAAAATCCTTTCATTATTGGGCAGACAGCCGATAGACAAAATGAAAATATTTTTCTATAATAAGGCCAATAGAAGCGGTTCCCACACGAGGGCCGCAGAGCAGAATCGCACTACATCAATGAGTAAGGAGAAGTTTCTTATGAAAAACAGTATCTCTCGCCGCTCTTTCCTGAAGGCCGTGGGTGCCCTGAGTGCAGCCGGTGCACTGGCCGCATGCGGCGGCAGCTCCTCCAGCAGCACTGCTGCTTCCTCCACTGCAGCTTCTGCAGCGGCAAGCACCGCAGCCGGTGCTAACATCAAGCTGTGGACATACCCCATCGGCGGCTGGGGCAAGGACGAGACTGTGCAGGAGCTGATCTCCAGCTTCAACGCAAAATATCCCGACATCAAGGTCACCGTTGAGTACCTGGATTACACCAATGGTGATGACCAGGTCAACACCGCCATTGAGGGCGGCAGCGCACCCGACCTGATCATGGAAGGCCCCGAGCGTCTGGTTGCCAACTGGGGCAAGAAGGGCGTTATGGCTCCCCTGAACGACCTGTGGACCGATGATGCCAAGAAGGACATCTACACTTCCGTTGAGTCTGCCTGCAGAAACGATGCCGGCGACTACTATGAGTATCCCCTGTGCATGACCGCACACTGCATGGCCGTGAACATGACCAAGGTCAAGGAAGTGGGTGCAGACCAGTACATTGATACTGATAAGCACACCTGGAGCACCGACGGCTTCCTCAAGACCGTTGACGCACTGTACAATGGCGGTTATGAGAATGTTGCAGCCATCTACTGCAGCGGCCAGGGCGGCGACCAGGGCACCCGCGCCATCATCAACAACATGTACGGCGGCACCTTCACCGATGCTGAGCACACCAAGTACACCGCTGACTCCCCCGAGAACATCAAGGCCATCCAGGCTCTGTACGATGCCAAGGGCGTGAACTTTGATGCTTCCATCAACGGCGGCGAGGAGATCACCCTGTTCCGCAACGGTACCCTGCAGATGGCATTCTGCTGGAACATTGCACAGCAGCTGAACTCCGACAACAACGATGCCGGCCTGACCAACAGCGGCGACGAGATCTTCCCCATGGCCTTCCCCACTGAGAGCGGCGATCCCAAGCTGTGCGGCGGCATCTGGGGCTTCGGCATCTTCGACAACGGCGACGAGGCCAAGATCGAAGCCGCCAAGACCTTTATCGATTTCATCGCTGCTGACCCCGATCAGGTTGGCGCAAGCGTTCTGGCTTCCACCTACTTCCCCGTTCGCGAGAGCGTTGGCGACATCTACGCCGGCAACGACATTATGAGCGAGTACACCAAGTTCATGGGCTTCCTGGGCGATTACTACCAGATCACCCCGGGCTGGGCAACTGCTCGTACCGAGTGGTGGAACATGCTGCAGCGCGTTGGCACCGGCGAGCCCGTTGAGCAGGCCGTTGCTACCTTTGTCGAGAATGCAAATGCTGCCGCTGCTGCCGAGGCATAAGCGCACCACCTGAGTTTTTCATCGTAACGTTATAGACCTTGCCCCTTCCTCGATAATCCCGGCGAGGGAGGGGCATTCTTTTTGCAAGTTCCGTCGGGAGCCGGTCATTTTACCGGAGCTAAACGAAAGGTTTGGTGATTTTCTTGGCTGCTACCACCGTAAAAGTCAAAGAGCCAAAGCGCAGCCGCGCACTGGTCCGGCAGGAGACCATCGCATCCTACCTCTTCCTTCTGCCCAGCCTGATCTTCTTTCTGGGGTTCGTCATCTATCCCATGATCCTCTGCGTGGTCACGAGCTTCTTTGATTCCACCATGAACCGCGCCGATGTCTTTGTCGGCCTTGCAAACTACAAAGAGCTGTTCGCCGATAAGATCTTCCTGGGTGCTCTGAAGAACACCTTCATCATCGTTATCGTGTCGGTGCCTGTGACCTGCGCCTTCTCGCTGTGGGTCAGCTCCGCCATCGTGGATCTGCCCGAGTGGGCCACCAGCCTTTTCCGCTGCGTGTTCTACCTGCCCGTTGTCACCGGCTCCGTTGCCGTTACCGTTGTCTGGAAGTGGATGTACAACAATTACTACGGCATCTTCAACTATCTGGGCAAGACGCTGGGTCTGATCGACAAGAACATCAACTGGCTGGGCGACGAGCGGTTCGCTCTGGGCTGCATCATCCTCATCCTGCTGACCACCTCTGTGGGCCAGCCCATCGTTCTGTATGTTTCTGCCCTGGGCAACGTGGACCAGTCCATCGTGGAGGCTGCCGAAGTGGACGGTGCGACCGATTTCCAGTGCTTCTGGAAGATCAAGTGGCCCGCCATCATGCCCACCACCCTGTACATCCTGGTCATCACCACCATCAACTCCTTCCAGTGCTTTGCGCTGATCCAGCTGCTGACTTCCGGCGGCCCCAACCACAGCACCGATACCATCATGTACTACATCTACTACACCGCGTTCAAGCTGTACCGCTACGGCTACGGCAACGCCATGGGTGTTGTGCTTGCCATCATCATTGCCATCCTGTCTGCTATCCAGTTCAAGGTTGGCAACCAGAATAATTGAGGAGGTGCGTAACAATGAGTGCAACTGCTGCAACCGCAAAAAAGCAAAAGCCCTTGAAGCGTCACCCCAGCAAGCTCAAGCAGGCCAGCGCCTATACCATCCTGACCCTGATCCTGATCAGCATCGTGGCCGTGACCTTTGCGTTCCCGCTGTACTGGATTATCACCGGTTCCTTCAAAACCGGTGCGGCCATCAACTCCACCACCCCCGAGTGGTGGCCCCATGAGTGGGTGCTGACCAACTACCAGAAGCTGTTTGCCGGAAAGAGCGCTCCGCTGTGGCAGCTGGCTATCCCCTTCAGTGCACGCTTCAGTGCCGACGGCGATCCCATCTATTTCTCGGTGGGCCCCACCGCTCCTGCTGCCCTGCGCTGGATGATCAACACCGTGTTCATGGCTGTTGTCTCCATGATCCTGACCTGCATCACCGCCGCCATGGCCGGTTATGCACTGGCCAAGAAGCGCTTTGTGGGCCGTCAGCTCCTGTTCACCCTGATCGTGTGCGCAATGGCTCTGCCCAAGCAGGTCATTCTGATCCCCCTGCTGCGTGAGATGAGTGCCCTGAACCTCTACAACACCATCTGGGCCGTCATCTTCCCCATCGTCGGCTGGCCATTCGGTGTGTTCCTGATGAAACAGTTCAGTGAGGGCATCCCCACAGAAATGCTGGAGGCCGCCCGCATTGACGGCGCAAGTGAAGCCAAGACCTTTATCAGCATCGTGCTGCCCATGGTCAAGCCGGGCATCGGTGCTCTGGCCATCTTCACCTTTATCAACAGCTGGAACGATTACTTCATGCAGTTGATCATGCTGTCCAGCACCAGCAACCTGACCATTTCTCTGGGCATTGCAAAGCTGCAGGCGGAGAACAGCACCGACTTCGGTCTGATCATGGCAGGTGCCGCACTGGCTGCTGTGCCTATCATCATCATCTTCCTCATCTTCCAGAAGTATTTCACCAAGGGCATCGCAATGGGTGCTGTTAAGGGCTAAAATTGCGACCGCCGCCTGCGGCGGAAACAGGGAGCAATTTTTGGCGCAGCGGTCAGCAGGATGCGAGGCCCGCCCAAGGGCCGAAGCAGACGCTGGGCACCGCAAGAGGGCGCTGATCCCGTTGACCGAACGAAAAGCGTTGGAGCTTGATGTTCAGGGAGCAATTTTTGGCGCAGCGGTCTGCAAGACGCGAGACCCGCCCAAGGGTCGAAGCGGATGCAGGGCACCGCAAGAGGGCATTGATGCAGTTGCCCGGAACAGAAAGCGTTGGAGCTTGATGTTCAGGGAGCAATTTTTGGCGCAGCGGTCTGCAAGACGCAAGGCCCGCACCAAGGGCCGAAGCGGATGCAGGGCACCGCAAGAGGGCGCTGATGCAGTGAACAGAACAAATAAGCATATAGGAGCTTAAGGAGACAAACCATGAAAGATATCACTAAGTACCAGGGCGTTATCCCCGCTTTCTACGCCTGCTACGACGCAGAGGGCAATATTTCCACTGAGGGTGTCAAGGCCCTCACCCGCCACCTGATCGCCAAGGGCGTCAAGGGCGTGTATGTCGGCGGTTCCTCCGGTGAGTGCATCTACCAGCATGTGGACGAGCGCAAGGCCGTGCTGGAGGCAGTGATGAGCGAAGCCAAAGGCAAGCTGACCGTCATTGCACACGTTGGCTGCAACAACACCGCCGACAGTGTGGAGCTGGCCCGCCATGCCGAGAGCGTGGGTGTGGATGCCATCGCCTCCATCCCCCCCATCTACTTCCACCTGCCCGAGTATGCCATTGCAAAATACTGGAACGACATGTCCGCTGCTGCTCCCAATACCGAATTCGTCATCTACAACATTCCCCAGCTGGCTGGCACCGGCCTGACCATGAGCCTGCTGAAGGAGATGCTCAAGAACCCCAATGTGGTGGCTGTCAAGAACAGCTCCATGCCCACCCAGGACATCCAGATGTTCAAGGATGCCGGTATCGCTGCCCGCGGCGAAGGCAACTTTGTGGTCTTTAACGGCCCCGATGAGCAGTTCGTCTCCGGCCGCGTTATCGGCGCAGACGGCGGCATCGGCGGCACCTACGCCGTGATGCCTGAGCTGTATCTGGCCATGAACGAGCACATCAACAAGGGCGAGGTCAAGGAGGCACAGGCCCTCCAGTATGAGGCCGACCGCATCATCTACAAGATGTGTGAGGCCCACGGCAACCTGTACGCCGTGCAGAAAGAGATCCTGCGCCGGATGTACGGTCTGGAGCTGGGCGGCGTGCGTGAGCCCATGCCCAGCCTGATCCCCGAGGATGAGGCCATCGTGGCCGAAGCACAGGCCATGATCGAAGCCGCCATCGCAAAACTGTAAGCTGAACAAGCGCCCCCTCTCCGTCTCTTTTCAGAGGGGAGGCGGGCGCTTCTTTTTTGGAGGGAAAGCGTATGATCTGCGATACCCTGGATCAACTGCATCTGTACAAGGGGTTCCACAAAAACCTCAACACGGCCATTGAGTTTCTGGCCGCACACCCGCTGGATACCCTGCCGCTGGGCCGTACCGAAGTGGACGGCGACGAGGTGTTCATCAATGTGATGGATGCCGATCTCAAACCCCACACCGGTTCCCACGCCGAATATCACCGGCTCTACGCCGATCTGCAGATCGACCTGACCGGCGGCGAGGGCTGGGGCTACGAGACCGCCCCCGGCACCGAGGTGGAGCCCTACCAGCCGGATATCGGCAAAAAGGACAGCGAGGATGCCGTTTTCGGCGCTCTGGGCGAGGGGCGGTTCGTCCTCTTCTTCCCCGGTGAGCTGCACCGCCCCGGCGTGGAAATGCCCGGCTGCAATCGTGTCCGCAAAGCTGTTGTCAAGATCAAGATGGAGGATAAGTATCATGGATAAGGAAAAACTGTTTGCTCAGATCAAGGGTGGGCTGATCGTCTCCTGCCAGGCATTGGAGCACGAGCCCCTGTACACCAAGGAGGGCGGCGTGATGCCCCTGATGGCCAAGGCTGCCGCCATGAGCGGCGCGGTGGGCATCCGTGCCAACACCGTGCGGGACATCACCCAGATCAAGGAAGTCGTGGACCTGCCCGTGATCGGCATCATCAAAAAGGACTACCCCGGCACCCCCATGTACATCACTGTGACCATGAAGGAAGTGGACGAGCTGGTGGCCTGCGGCGTGGATATTCTGGCGGTGCAGGGCACGGGAGCTCTCCGCCCAGATGGTTCCACCTCCGCTGAGTTCATCCGCGCCATCAAGGCAAAGTACCCGGATCAGCTGGTGATGGCCGACTGCGACAACTTTGAAAACGCCATGGCCTGCGCCGAGGCCGGTGCCGACTTTGTGGGCACCACCATGCGCGGCTACACCCCTGAGACCCAGGGCATTGATGACATCGATTTTGATTTCGTCCACAAGCTGGCCACCGAGTGCCCCGCCAAAGTCATTGCCGAGGGCCACATCCACTACCCCGAGCAGGCCGTCAAGGCACTGGAAGCCGGTGCTTTTGCACTGGTGGTGGGCGGTGCCATCACCCGCCCTGCCGAGATCACGGCCCGCTTCACCGGTGCCATCAACGCCATGAACAAGTAAAACGGAGACACTGAGATGAAACAGTATCTTGCGATCGATATCGGCGGCACTGCCGTCAAGCTGGGCATCGTGGATGAGACCGGCGCGGTGGGCCCCAAGGCCGAGGAGAGCGTCAACTTTGACGGCTACCAGACCCCGGTGCTGGCCACCGTGCTCAAAGCCGCCAAAGCCTTTGTGGAGACCCAGAACATCGACGTGAACACGCTGGAAGGCGTGGGCGTTTCGGCCACCGGCCAGATCGACAGCCGCAAAGGCATCGTGGCCGGTACCTGCGGCAACTTTCCCAACTACATCAACAGCCCCATCCAGGCCGAACTGGAACGGCTCTTCGGCCTGCCCGTCACCGTTGCCAACGATGCCAACTGCATGACGCTGGGCGAGGTCTGGGTCGGCGGCGCAAAGGGTTATACCGATGTCATCGGCGTGACCCTGGGCACCGGCGTGGGCGGCGGCATCCTGACCGGCGGCCGCCTTTTGGAGGGTGCCCGCGGACTGGGCGGTGAGCTGGGCCACTACCGCACCCATGCACTGGACGGTGTCCCCTGCACCTGCGGTGCCACCGGCTGCTGGGAGCGCTACGCCGCTACCACGGCTCTGGTACGAGCCGCGCAGAAAAAGGACCCGGCCTGGAAAGACGGCCGCGCCATTTTTGCTGCCGCAGAGGCTGGCAACGAGACCGTTCTGGCCCTGCTGGATGCCTGGACGGATGAGATCGCACAGGGCCTTGCAGGCATGGTGCACATCTTCAACCCGCAGCTCATTCTCATCGGCGGCGGCGTAAGCGCCCAGCAGAAGCTGCTCATCGAGCCCATTGCCGCCAAGGTCAGGGCCTCTGTTATGCCCGCCTTTGCCGAGGGGCTGGAGATCCGCGCCGCCCAGCTGCACAATGATGCCGGTATGGTAGGCGCAGTCTATTACTTCCGCCAGCAGCACGGCGAAGCCTGATCATCTGAACGATCAAAGGAGTATATTGAGATGAAAACACATATTCTCTGCCTGGGCGATTCCAACACCCACGGTTATTGTGCCGACCCCAAGGACAATGCCGACGGCGGCATCCGCTTCAACGAGGACGAGCGCTGGACCTGCCGCCTGCAGACTGCTCTGGGCGACAAGTATCTGGTAACCGAAGAGGGCCTTTCTGGCCGCACCACCGTTTTTGTAGATCCCATCCACGAGTCCATGGATGCTCTGAGCGTGGCCTATCCCCTGCTCAAGAGCCATGAAGTCATCGACCTGCTCGTCATCATGCTGGGCACCAACGATGTGAAAGAGCGCTTCAACGCAAACGCCGCCTGCATTGGTGCGGGCATGGAGCGCCTGATCCAGAAGTGTAAGACCGTGGATTGCTGGGGCGGCAAGGAACCCAACATTCTTGTGGTTGCTCCTCCGCGCATCAAGGAAGGCTTCCACGATGAGGTCATGGGCGACGGCTGTGTGGAGAAGTCCAAGGCGTTGCCGGCTGGTACAAGATCATCACAGAGCGCAACAACGTCCATTTCCTGGATGCTGAAGGCTGCGAGTTCAACCAGATCGACTTCATGCACCTGACCCGTAAGGGCCACGCACAACTGGCTGAGAAGCTGGCCGAGCTGGTGCCGACGCTGCTCTGAGTCAAAAAGAACAACCCTCTCCGTCATTGCCTCGCAATGCCGCCTCACCCTTTCGAGGGAAGCAGGCAAAGCAAAAGGCTTTGACGGAGAGGGTTGTTTTCTTTTGTCAGATGTAATCCGAAATATACGGGATCTTATGGAAGAGCACGTCATCCAGCCGTTCCACAGCCTCTTCCCTGCCCTCGATGCGCTCCAGCTCATACAGACGCTCTGCGGTCTTGTAGCCCAGCAGCAGGGTGGTAAAGGTGCCGATGCCCATTTTCAGGTGATACTCGGCGGGTTCACGGGTCATGGTGCAGTGCCCATCCGCAAAGCGAACGTTGAACGTCCGGTCGTTCCATGGCAGAAGAGAGTCCTCGATCTCCAGCTCGATACACAGGGTGCCGCCGTCCGGGTCACAGGGGTAATCGGCGAGGAAATCCTCCACGTCGATGATGCGTCCCATGGCATAGGGGCGGATGCTCTCCTTGATGTCGCCATCGTCCATCTCAAAGGCGATGGGTTCGCTGAAATAGGTGCTGCCGTGTACCTCATCGATCATGGAATCATGGGCATGGATATACTCCCACAGGCCTTTCTGGGCCTCGCGGTTGAGGTAGACCATCTCCTTGATGTGCATGATGTCGTTTTTGATGAGGTAGACCATGTAGCCGCAGGGCTTATCCTTGACGTTGTAGTAGACCGCAACATTGGTATCGTCCTCATCCCAGCGCCAGTATTCCTCCCAGGCCAGACTGTTGCGGAACAGACAGCCGTGGGTGATGGACGCAAAGTGGGAGTGCAGCTCATGGAACTCGGTGTTATCCCAGCTGACACGCCGGACATAGCCGGGGGCCTTGACCTTGGTAGGGATCTGCCGGTCCTTGATGTTGAACGAGATCTTGTTGGAAACGATCTCCCAGCCCAGGTGATGGTACAGCGGAATGCTGTATGGGTAGAGCAGGGCGAAGGATTTGCCCTCCTCATGCATCTGGGTCAGGCCCTTGATCATCAGGTGCTTCATAATGCCCTGCCCGGTGTACTCCGGGTAGGTGCAGACACTGGTGACAAAGCCCACATGGTAGACCGTATCGTAGATGTTCATTTTCAGCGGATAGACGGCAAACTGGGACACCAGCGTGTCTCCATCAAAGCAGCCCAGAACATCGGCACGTTCCAGCACCGGGAACTTGGACTGCTTGATCTCATCGTCCTTCCAGCCTGTGGCAGTCAGCTCTTCTTCCGTGACCTGAAAGGTGTAGCGGAGCAGTGCATTGTACTGATCCAGATCCTTCGCTTCCAGATAACGGGTCAGATAATGGTCTGCGGCGTTCATACGAACACCCCCGTCCTTACGGGGTCAGACGGTTGGGGCCGCGGAACAGGAACTCCGCGTCCTTGATGCTCTCGCCCACCAGCAGCATGGTCAGGCGGTCAATGCCCAGACCGAAGCCGCCGTGCGGGGGGGCAGCCATACTGGAAGAACTCCAGATAGAACTTGACATCCTCAGCCAGACCCTTTTCCTCGGCCTGCTTCTTCAGCACCTCATAGCGGTGCTCGCGCTGGGCACCGGTGGTAATCTCCACGCCGCGCCAGATCAGGTCGTAGCCCTGAGGCACACCGTTCTCGTCGCGCATGTGGTAGAAAGCACGCTTCTCAGCATCGTAATCCGTGACGAAGAGGAACTCGTGGTTATAGTGCTTCTTCACCCAGTCGTAGCTCAGGCGCTCGGCCTCGGTGGTCAGGTCGCCCTTCTCGGAATCGTCCACCACATAGCCGAAGTCCTCTTCCAGACCCTTGTACAGGTCAGCCAGCTTGACCACGGGGAACGGGGTCTCGGGCACGATGACTTCCTTGCCGAACAGCTCCTGGATCTGGTCGCCGTAAGCATCCTTCACAGCCTGCAGGCCAGCCTTGAGCAGCTGCTCCTCCATGGCCATGACATCCTTGTAAGAGGTGATGTAGCTGAACTCCAGATCGAAGCCGGAGAACTCCGTGGCGTGCTTGTTGGTATAGCTCTTCTCAGCGCGGAACACAGGGCCGGTCTCGAAAATGCGCTCAAAGCCTGCAGCCATTGCCATCTGCTTGTAGAACTGGGGGCTCTGTGCCAGATAGGCATTGCGATTGAAGTAATCCACCTTGAACACCTCAGAGCCGCTCTCGCTGGCAGCAGCGATCAGCTTGGGGGTGTGGATCTCGATAAAGTTCTGGTCCAGCAGGAACTTGCGCATGGCGTTGACCATGCAGCTCTGGGCCTTGAACATCAGCTGGTTCTCGTCGGTGCGCAGATCGACCCAGCGGTAATCAATGCGCTGGTCGATGCTGGAACGCTCCACCGCCTTTTTCTTCTTGGTGGCGGCAATGGCCTTACGGGCAATGGGCAGTGCATCCGCAATGCTCTCCACCTCGATGGCCTCGGGGATCATCTCGATGCCGCCCATCTTGACGTAGTCGTTCTCGACCACCTTGCCGGTGACAGTGATGACAGAATCAGGGGTCAGCTGATCGATGGTGTCCACCAGATCAGGATGATCTTCTTTTTCAACCGTGATCTGCAGCTTGCCGGTGATATCCTTCAGTACAATAAAGGCCATGTACTTGCTGTTACGCAGGTTTTCAATAAAACCCTGTACCTTGACCGTATTGCCAATTTCCTTTTGTACCTCGTTGATATAGGTGCGATTCATGGAAATCCTCCTTTGATGTCTTATACCGTTTTATTATACGCTTTTCAGGGGATAAATCAAGTATTCTGCCCGGGCCAGTCTTACTTCTTGTGGTTTTCCTCTTCGTGCAAAGTGCCGGTGCCGCCCTCGACCACACCGTCGTGGTCGAGCACTGCCCTGATGGTGCCAAAGAAGCACTTTACGTCCATACCAAAGCTCAGATGCTCCACATAGTAGCCGTCCAGCCGGGCCTTGTCCACGATCTCCAGCTCATCCCGCCCATGGATCTGGGCCCAGCCGGTCAGGCCGGGGCGGACATCGTTGGCACCGTACTTGTCCCGCTCGGCCAGCAGGTCATACTGGTTCCACAGCGCCGGGCGCGGACCGATGACTGCCATATCGCCCACAAAGATGTTCCAGAGCTGGGGCAGCTCGTCCAGACTGGTCTTGCGCAGGAAGTGCCCCACCCGGGTGATATACTGATCCGGGTCCTTGAGCATGTGGGTGGGCATATCGTGGGGGGTGTCGATGCGCATGGTGCGGAACTTGAGGATATTGAAATGTTGTTTGTGGATGCCCACCCGCTTCTGCCTGAAAAAGATCGGCCCCGGGGAATCGATCTTGATGGCAAGGCAGAGGATGAGCAGCAGCGGCGAGAGCACGATCATGCCGCAGAGGGACAAAATGACCGCCAGCAGCCGCTTGATGCCGTTTCGATACATGGAAGATCCTCCCTTTTCAGAGTACTTTTTATTATAGCAAGCCATTCGACAGTTTGCAATCCATTCCGTGCAGTTTCTCGCCCGAGAGGCTCAGGCAGGTGCAACAGAAGTATTGGCTGTTGCGCAGGCCACAAAACGCCTGTTTTGTTGTATTATTCATCCTGTTTTCTCTCTTGTTCCGGAACGATTTCTGCCGTATCATTATAGTAATAACTCTATCTGAAACAGGAGGTCTTTTCTGTGATCCAACGTTTTTCTTTCGGGCATCCTTTTCCCACCCAGAGCGTTGTGCTGTCTCTTCCCGCGGAAAGCGGCTCCATTCCCTTTCTGACTCCCGATGGCAGCGGCTGGCAGCTCACCCTCAGTGAGCAGGCTGCCGTCTACGGTCTGGGTGAAATGCCCCGCGGCATCAACAAGCGCGGCTGGCACTACATCGCCAACAACACCGATGAATCCCGCCACAGCGAGGACAAGCTTTCCTTCTATGGTGCGCACAATTTCCTGCTGGTGCGGGACGGCAGCACCTGCTTTGGCCTGTTCGTGGATTTCCCGGGCAAGGTTTATTACGACATCGGTTATTCCCGCCACGATCTTCTCTCTTTCCACACCGAGACCCCAGACTACGATCTGTATCTCCTCTCCGGCGGGAACGAAAATGCGATCTGCAGGGAGTTCCGTACCCTCATCGGCCGCAGCTACATCCCGCCCAGGTGGGCATTCGGTCTGGCACAGAGCCGCTGGGGCTACAAGACCGAGGAGGACGTACGGGAAGTTGCACGCCAGTACAAGGAGCACGACCTGCCGCTGGACATGATCTGTATGGACATCGAGTATATGCAGGACTATGCCGATTTCACCGTAAACAAGGAACGTTTTCCAGACCTTACAAAGCTCTCCGCAGACCTGAAAGCGCAGGGCATCCGGCTGGTGCCCATCATCGATGCCGGCGTGCGCGTCGACCCCAACGACTCCACCTGCACTGAGGGGCTGGAAAAGGGATACTTCTGCAAAAAGGCCGACGGAACTCCCTTTGTGGCGGCAGTCTGGCCCGGCAAGGCCTACTTTGCCGACTTCCTGCGCCCCGAGGTGCGGGAGTGGTTCGGCCACAAATACAAGGCCCTGACCGACTGCGGCATTGAGGGCTTCTGGAACGATATGAACGAGCCCTCCCTCTTCTACTCACCTGAGCGGCTGCGCGCTTTTCTGGACGATATGGCCGCCCTGCGGGAGAAGGACAACATTGAGCAGGAGGAGTTTTTCCCGCGCGTGGTGGGCGGTGCCATGGGCCTGATGAACAGCCCGGCAGACTACGCCAGTTTTTACCACGAGGCAGACGGCCGGAAGGTACGTCACGATCAGGTTCACAACCTTTATGGCGGCAGCATGACCCGCGCCGCAGGGGAAGCCTTTGCCGACCTGCGTCCGGGCCAGCGCACCCTGCTTTACAGCCGTTCCAGCTTCATTGGCAGCCACCGCTACGGCGGCATCTGGCTGGGCGACAACAATTCCAGCTGGGCCCAGCTGCTGGCCAATATCCAAATGATGCCCAGTGTCCAGATGTGCGGTTTCCTGTACAGCGGTGCCGACCTCTGCGGCTTCTCCTGCGATACCACGCCGGATCTTGCCCTGCGCTGGCTTGAGTTCGGTCTGCTCACCCCGCTGATGCGCAACCACTCCGCGGTGGGCACCCGGATGCAGGAATACTACCGCTTCCCCGAGGTGCTGCCCGCTGTGCGTAATATGATCCGTCTGCGCTACGCCCTGCTGCCCTACCTGTACAGCGAATTTATGAAGGCTGCGCTGGAAAACACCAGCTACTTCCGGCCGTTGGCCTTCGATTACCCGGATGACCCCGATGCCCGGGAGGTGGAAGATCAGCTTTTGCTGGGCGAGGGCCTGATGGCCGCTCCCGTCTATGTCCAGAATGCCCACGGGCGGCATGTCTACCTGCCCGAACCCATGAAGCTCCTGCGCCTGCGGGCTGTGGACGACTACGACGAAGAGATCCTGCCCGCCGGACACCACTATATCCGCTGTGCGCTGGACGAAATGCTGTTGTTCATCCGTCCGGGTCACATCATTCCCGTGGCACAGCCCGCCAACAACACCGCTGAGCTGGATGATGCCAGTCTGACCCTGTGGAGTTTCCTGCCCAACGGCGAATCTGCGGAGTACCGGATGTACCGGGACGACGGCGTGACAACGGAATACGAGAAGAAAGAGCACTGGAAAACGCTGCAGATCCATCATTCCTGATCAAAGCGCCCCAGAAAGGCAGGAACCCCATGCGCGGCATCTTGTATTTTACAGAAAACTGTATTATAATATAGGTGTTCTTTACAAATTGCGTTGTGCCGCAAAACGGCACGGCGCATTTTTTACGCTTCGATTTTGGTGCAAGAGTATGAGAAAAGTTTCAAAGGAGGCGGAGCTTTCATGGCACAAATGTCCCAAGCCGGTGATCTGACCAGCGGCCCGATGCTGAAAAAGATCATCCTGTTTTCCCTGCCGCTGGCGGCATCCAGCTTTTTGCAGCTGCTGTTCAATGCTGCCGATGTGGTCGTGGTGGGTCGATTCGCCGGCAGCGCCGCGCTGGCAGCAGTTGGTTCCAACGGTGCACTCATCAACCTGCTGGTCAACCTGTTTGTCGGCCTTGCGCTGGGTGCAAACGTTGTGGCGGCCCGCTGTTATGGTGCAAAGGATGACCAGGGCGTGCACGAAGCGGTGCAGACTGCTGTTACCCTGAGCCTTGTGGGCGGCGTTCTGATGGCTTTTGTGGGCTTTTTTGCAGCCCACGGCCTGCTGGAACTGATGTCCAGCCCTGAGGATGTCATTGACCTTGCCACACTTTACCTGAAGATCTACTTCATCGGAATGCCGATGACCATGCTGTACAACTTCAACGCCTCCCTGCTGCGTGCCGTGGGCGACACCCGCCGCCCGCTGGTCTGTCTGGCGGTGGCAGGTGTCATCAATGTGGTGCTGAACCTGCTGTTCGTCATCGTATTCCAGATGAGTGTGGCGGGTGTTGCGCTGGCCACCATCCTCAGCCAGACGGTATCCGCCATTATGGTCACGGTGCTGCTGGTCAGGGAAGAGGGTGCCATGCACCTTGACCTGCGGCATCTGGGCTTCCACAAGAAAGCCATGCTGCAGATCATCCAGATCGGCCTGCCCGCCGGTCTGCAGAGCACCGTGTTCAGCCTGTCCAACGTGGTGATCCAGTCGGCCATCAATTCCTTTGGCTCCACGGTCGTGGCCGGAAACTCTGCCGCATCCAACCTCGAGGGCTTCATCTACACCGGCATGAATGCCTTTGCGCAGGCGGCCGTGACCTTTACCAGCCAGAACGTGGGTGCCCGCCGGTACGACAACCTCGACCACGTCATGCGCAATTGCCTGCTCTGCGTCACTGTGGTGGGCCTGTTCCTGGGCTGCGGCGCTTATTTTAGCGGTGAGATCCTGCTGCACTTCTACTCCACGGATGAAGCCGTGGTGGCCGCCGGCCTGTCCCGGATGCAGATCATCTGCACTGCCTACTTCCTGTGCGGCATAATGGACACTCTGGCCAGCTGCCTGCGCGGCCGCGGCTACTCGGTGATCCCCATGATCGTCAGCCTGGTGGGCAGCTGCCTGCTCCGTCTGGTCTGGATCGCAACCATCTTCCGGATGTTCCGCTCCACCGGCACGCTGTACATCAGCTACCCCATCAGCTGGGCCCTGACCGCAGGGGTGCATCTCATCTGCCTGCTGGTCGTGCGCAAAAAGATGAACGATCAGCTGAAGGAAGAGGCCCGCCTGGCCGCATAACAAAAAAACGCTCTCCTGTGCTCAGCAGGAGAGCGTTTTTTGTTTACAGCATCTTCTTTAACAGATATCGGTCATACCCGCCGTACATCTCACGGCGGTCGGCAATGACAAAACCGCAGGCAAGGGCATTGTTCAGGCTGTATTGATTCTCCGGGCTGACGGTGGCCCCGATGCCCACGATGCCGGGCCGGACAAGGGGCAGCGCCGCTTCCAGCAGCTTCCGCTGCAGACCGTTGCCCCGCCAGTCCGGGTGGACCACTGCGCTGTCCGCATTGGCCCAGTGCTCCCACTCCTCCCGGGGCACCCCCAGAAAGGCCGCATAGTTGTGCGCGCTCCGGCCGCAGTAGCGCAGGATAAAGTACGCCCCCAGCCGTTCACCGTTGTATGCCCCGATGCACAGGTCCTCCCTCAGGTAGGCCGTGATGTTTTCCAGTGTGTCCGGCACAAACTGCTCCGGGTGAGGCATGGCGGCCCGCACTTCGTTCTGCAAAGCAAAGAATGCGGCGGCATCCGCAGGGCCGCACCGGCGCAGGCGAATGGGAAGCTGTGCAGGCCGGCCGCACACTTTTTGCAGTATCAGTTCCATTTTGTGAACCCTCCAAAAATAAAATCATACTTTCTGCTGGATTCCAGTATAATTACCATTCAAAATAAAGTCAAATCATGCTATAATGAAAGTAAGAAAATCTGTCCGGCGCAGCTTTTGGGATGCAGGGCAGGTTTTCCCAAGTCCAGGCGGGCACTGCCCCGCCCGCGAACCGGAGGAACAGCCCATGAAAGAATCCAGCTCTTCGTCATCCATCCGCCTGGGCGGTGCGGTCATCAGTGACCGTGTCGTCGCGGCGCTTCTGGAAGAACTGCGCACCGGCCGCTACGCCGATGCCGACCGCCTGCCCGCCGAGGTCGATCTGGCCGCGGAACTCGGTGTCAGCCGTACCGTGATCCGGGACGCGCTGAGCGAGATGGAGCGCGCCGGTTACATCGAGCGTGTGCGCGGCATTGGCACAGTGGTCAACCGCACTGTGCTTGGCCTGCGCAGCCGCCTTGACCAAAAGCTGGAATATTACCCGCTGATCCGCAGCTTTGGCAGCTACCCCCACGCCGATGGCATCCAGATCTATCCCATCCGCGCCGGGGCCGAGCTTGCCCGGGATCTTGCCATTGCACCGGGGGACGAGGTCATCTGCATCAAAAAACGCATCCTGGCCGACACCACCCCGGTCATCTACTCCATCGATTATCTGCCCCGCGCCCTCTTTGGCAGCCGGGACTACACCCGCATCGACCTGAGCGGCGGCGTGTTCGATATCCTGGAGCAGGAATGCAACCAGCAGATCTCCTCGAACGTGGCCCACCTCAAGGCCAGCTGCGGCGACGAGGCCATCCGGGCTGCCATGCGTCTTGCCCCCGGCGAGGCCATGTTGCTGCTGGATGAGATCTGCTTCAACCGTCTGTGCCACCCGGTCATGCGCTCACTGAGTTATTACACGAATTTCTTCGATTTTTCCATTCTACGAAAATTACTTTGACGGAGGTAAAATTCATGCGCCATCTCATCGATCCCTTGGATTTCAGCCAGGAGGAAATCACCTCTCTGCTGGATCTGGCCGACCGCATCCGCTCCGACCCTGCCGCTTATCAGGACGTTGCGGCTCACAAAAAGCTTGCCACCTTGTTCTATGAGCCGTCCACCCGCACCCGCCTTTCCTTTGAGGCGGCCATGCTGAACCTGGGCGGCCATGTGCTGGGCTTCCCGAGCGAGAACGTCTCCAGCGCTTCCAAGGGAGAAAGCGTTGCAGATACCATCCGCGTGGTCTCCTGCTATGCCGATATCGTGGCAATGCGCCATCCCAAAGAGGGTGCGCCGTTCCGCGCTTCCCGCTACTCCCGCATCCCGGTCATCAATGCCGGTGACGGCGGCCACCAGCACCCCACCCAGACCATGACCGATCTGATGACCATCCGCACCCGGATGGGTCGGCTGGATAACCTGACCATCGGCCTGTGCGGCGATCTGAAGTTCGGCCGCACCGTCCATTCTCTCATCAAGACCATGGCACGCTGCAAGAACATCCGCTTTGTGCTCATCAGCCCCGAGGAGCTGCGGGTGCCCGACTACATCATCAAGGATGTGCTGGAGGCCAACGGCATCGAGTACCGTGAGACCCGGAGCCTGGAGGAATCCATGCCTGAGCTGGACATCCTGTACATGACCCGTGTGCAGAAGGAGCGTTTCTTCAACGAGGAGGATTACATCCGCCTGAAGAACAGCTACATCCTGACCAGCGAAAAGATGGCCCTTGCCAAGCCTGAAATGGCAGTGCTGCATCCCCTGCCCCGCGTGAACGAGATCGCACTGGACGTGGACAACGACCCCCGTGCTGCCTACTTTGAGCAGGTGCAGAACGGCGTTTACGTCCGCATGGCACTGATCATGACGCTGCTGGGTCTTGCCGACCCCAAGGCACCGAAGGAGGGCAACTGATATGCTGAATATTGACGAGATCCAGAACGGCATTGTGATCGACCACATCAAGGCAGGCACCGCTGTGGGCCTGATGGAGCTGCTGGGCATCACCGGCAACAAGACCGCCAACGTGGCACTGATCCAGAATGCGCGCTCCCACAAGGCCGACTGCGGCCGCAAGGACATCATCAAGGTCGAGGGGGATGGCCTCCTGGCTGAACCTGGACGTGCTGGCCTACCTTGACCCTGACATCAGCGTGACCGTGATCGAAAACGGCAAGGCTGTGCGCAAGGAAAAGCCGAAGCCCCCCAAGCGTCTGGTGAACATTGTGCGGTGCCGCAATCCCCGCTGCATCTCCTCCATTGAAGAGGAATGCGACCAGATCTTTGAGATGAGCTCCAACGGCAAATACCGCTGCATCTACTGTGAGCAGGAGCTGCAGGTAAAGCCGGAATATCGGTACAAAAGCAAAGGCAGTGCGTCCCACGCGGCGCACGCCTTTTTTTGTTTGTTACACGAAATCCTCCCGCATCGGAGTGAAGATATCCAGCAGGATGCCCGCTTCCGTACAGGTGCAGCCATGCTCCACACCGTCCTCCTTCCGGCCCGATCTCAAACAAAAAAGCCCGACAAAGCTCCCCTCCGGCAGCACCGCCCGGCATCCCATTCCCACATACGATGCCGTGCAGGTACAGTGCATTCAGAAGGTCTCTATCTGCAGCAATCCCCCAAGATCGCCATTCAGAGCTTCGTCAGACTTTTTATTCGTAAAGACGTTCCGGCCCACGCACACACACCTGCGTTCCCGGATGTTCCTTCCTCTGTCGGCCGCAAACCATACAGCGGGGAGGCGCTCCTGCCTTTAACTTGATTTCATTGTAGCAGATTCCGATGAAACTTTCACCCCAAATGTCATATTCTGCAGGGTTTCATGTCATAACTTGCGGAGCGGGATGGTGCAGGTAAAGCGGAACCAGCACCCCCGGCAGCTGATGGTATATTCGCCGCCGTATTTTTTCAGCACATCCTGCACGTTCCACAGCCCGAAGCCGTGGCCCGCCCCTTTCTGAGAGATGCGGGGCAGCTGACCGTCCACGAGGTTCAGTTCCTCTTTCACCCGGTTGCGGACAGAGAGCACCACCTCGTCCTCGCTCTTCCGCATCCGCACATAGACCTCCGGCGGATCAGCCTGCGCGGCGGCCTCAATGGCATTGTTGAGCAGATTGGAGAGCACGATCACAAGATCCGTCTGGCCCATGGGCATATCCCGCAGATCGGGCAGATCAAAATAGACCATGACCCCTTTTCGGCTGGCCTCCTCGTACTTTTTGCTGAGCAGGGCATCTAATAAAGGGTTGTGGGTGTTCATAATGGTGGTATTTGCCGCAATGGTCTTTGTGAGCGTGGAAAGGTAGGCCTTTGCGCCCTCGTAATCGCCCTGCTGGAGCAGCAGAGCCAGTGCCTCGGTGTGGTTGGTGAACTCATGGGTCAGCCGCCGCTGGGTCTTGTAGGATTCCAGAAGAGCTTCTGCGCTCTTCTTCTGGCGCACAGCCTCCACCATCAGTGTCTGCTGCTGCAGCATCTGGTCGTTGACCATCTGCACGATCCCCAGATGGATCAGCACTGCTATGGTCAGACCAAAGGTCAGCATCATATTCATCATGCTGGGCACTTCGCTGCCGCCGGATACCATCAGCACGATGTTCAGCACCACAACGATGCCAGGAAAAAAGGACATGACCAACATCTGCAGCGGGGTCAACGCCTGCTCCCGCCGCCAGCGCCGGATAATATAAGCTGCAAACAGGCCAGCCCCCACAACAGCAGCTACCAGCAGGAACAGGCAGCTGCGGTAGCGCCAGACCTCCTGGACCGGAATGTGCTTGCACCAGGCAAAGGTGTAGCTGACCGTGTTTTCCGTCAACAGGCACATGATGCCGTTGACAAGGCAGGCCGAGAGCTTCTGGTTCCAGCTTCCGCCGAAAAAGAGCACCGTGACCAACAGGTAGATAACATTCAAAATCACAGATTCAACATTGAAAAAGCCAATGTCATGCCGGATCGAGGCCACTAGAAATACTGCTGCCAGCAGGGCTGCCCACAGGCAGGGAAAGCGGAATCTCCTGCCGCGGCCCAGAAATGCATGGTCTACCATGATAAAGGCCGCCCACTGGCCAATGCAGACCAAATGCCCCATCAGAAGCCAGAGCATTTCCTTAGTCATCCCCAAACTGCCCCTTCCATTCCAGATAGGTGCTGCGAATCTCAGCATAGCCGTTCCGGCTCACACTCAGCTTGACTCCATTGCGCAGGGTGACCATATAGCTGCTGATCTGCCGGATGTACTTCATATTGACCACTGCACTCCGCCCCACCCGCAGAAAGCCGTTCTCAAACAGGGCCTGCGGCAGCTCGTTCAGCTTGCCATAGTAGGAGCACAGGGGCTGGTGGGCCACATCTCCGTAAACGTTGATCTTGCGCAGGTCGCTTTCGAGGTAGTAGATGCTGTCGTAGGGCAACTCGGTCTCGGTGCGGTTCTGCCGGATGGTCAGTGTCTTGGGAGTCCGGTGATCCTGCTCGTGCAGAATGGCATCCAGACAGCGGGGCAGCTGGCAGTCCAGATCGCGCTTGAGGATATAGCGGAACGCATTCACGGTGTAGCCCTCCGGGGCAAATTCCAGATAGGCCGACACATACACCAGGCAGATCTCCGGGCTGCATTGGCGCAGCTGCTTTCCCAGTGAGATGCCGTTCATGGTGTCCAGATCCACATCCAGCAGCGCCACCTGATACAGATCAAGGTCCCGCCGGGCCAGTGTCTCTTCCCCGCTGTGGCAGACGGTGCATTCCACCTGCAAGCCCCGCAGCGCAAAGAAATCCCGGACGAGCGTTTCCACGCGGGCAGCAAACACCGCATCGTCATCACAGATCAAAATGTGCATTGTGTCCTCCAACAAAAACGCCCTCTCCGTCAGTGCTTCGCACTGCCACCTCTCCCAAAAGGCGAGGCAATTGCTGCTCTGACTTCAGGCTGTGCAAGCTGCTTACCTGTCAGATGCGTTGGCTCCCCCTCGGGGAAGCTGGCGAGCGAATGCGAGACTGAGAGGGTTTATTTCCTTATGCAAAGAACTTGTCGTAGATGCCAAAGGCAAAGATGAACAGCACGATCACGGGCAGACCGTAGGTCAGGTAACCGCGCATCCAATCGTGGATCTTCAGCCCCTCGCCGGTGTTGACTTCCTTCTTATAGTTGTCCCAGCCCCAGCCATAGCGGGAAACGCAGAACAGCAGGTAGACCAGGCTGCCCAGCGGCAGGAACAGATTGCTGACAAGGAAATCCTCGAAGTCCAGCACTGCACCGCCAAACACGGCAAAGCCATCCCAGGCCCAGAGGTTATACCCCAGCACGCAGGGCATGGACAGCAGGATGATGAGGAACAGGTTGACCAGACTGGACTTTTACTGGGTGCAGCCGGTCAGCTCCATGCCGCAGCAGATGATGTTCTCGAACACTGCCAGCACGGTGGACAGGGCCGCAAAGGCCATGAACAGGAAGAACAGGCTGCCCCACAGCCGCCCCAGCGCCATGTTGGCAAAAATATTGGGCAGGGTGATGAAGATCAGGCTGGGGCCTGCAGTCTGATCCACACCAAAGGTAAAGCAGGCCGGGAAGATGATGAGACCGGCCGTGATGGCCACAAAGGTATCCAGCACCACCACACGGACGCTCTCGCCCAGCAGGGAGTGCTCCTTGCCGATGTAGCTGCCAAAAATGGACATGGCACCGATGCCCAGGCTCAGGGTGAAGAAGGCCTGATTCATCGCACCCACCAGGGTGTTGACGATGCCAACCTCCTTCATGCGGCCAAAGTCAGGCACCAGGAAGAAGGAAAGGCCCTCCTTTGCGCCGTCCATGAAGAGGCTGTTCCCGGCCAGAATGACCATGATGAGGAGCAGGGCGATCATCATGCCCTTGGTCACACGCTCCAGACCATTCTGCAGGCCCTTAGCGCAGACCAGAATGCCCAGAACGACCACGAGCACCATCCAGAAGGTCATAATGCCGGGGCTTGCCAGCATCTCGGTGAACTTGCCCGCCACCTCGTCTGCGTTCAAACCGGAGAGCTTTCCAGCGGCGGTCATATAGAAATAGTGCAGCATCCAGCCTGCGACGGTGGTGTAGAACATCATCAGCAGGTAGCAGCCGATCAGGGTAAAATAGCCGTGGATATGCCACTTTTGGCCCGGCTTTTCCAGCACCTGATAGGCGCGCACCGGGCTTTTGCGGCTGGCACGGCCCACAGCAAATTCCATGGTCATAATGGGCAGACCCAGAATGACCAGGAACAGCAGGTAAAACAGTACAAAGGCACCGCCGCCGCCCTGACCTGCCATATAAGGAAATTTCCACACGTTGCCAATGCCGATGGCACAGCCTGCCGACAGCAGGATGAAGCCCAGCCGCGATTTCAGCGTTTCACGTTCCATAGTAAATTTGTCCCCTCCAATAATTTCAGCCGCCCGCCTTCCGCGCGAAAAACAGGCGAAATCAGTTTATTATATCACAAATTGGAAGAGAATGGAGTGCTTTTTCGTATTTTCCCTTGCAAATTTCTTTCATCTTATA
>ENA-OQHF01000445-OQHF01000445.1-human-gut-metagenome-genome-assembly--contig:-NODE-445-length-25753-cov-5.744439_pt1 | contig 25753 bp, 27 predicted proteins | sample MGYA00242559_ERZ504709 | MGnify/ENA primary metagenome ERZ504709 (study PRJEB26092, sample SAMD00036203) | human gut metagenome | host: Homo sapiens | study: EMG produced TPA metagenomics assembly of... | reverse complement strand
GGATTTTTTGTCAAAAAATTGATTGCGTGAACCACATCCGGATGCATATTTTTTTTCTTTAGCACTGGATTCTCAGGACTATATGTTTGCAATTCTTTCAGAATATCCAGATAGTACTGCCGGATCAATATGTAAAAAACGACTTTGTTTTCTCTTTCTCCGAAGACTTGATAATGATGTATTACATTTGGAAACACGATTGCGAAGTCTCCTTCATTCATATCATATAGCTCTAACCCCACTCCAAGTGCAATATTACCATTTGTCACATATACAATCTCTATGGCTTCATGTAAATGTGGTGGCATGTGTACTGCTCTTTTCCACTCGACCGATATTCCTTTATCTCTATTTTCATATACTAACAACATTTAGAACCAACTCCTTTTCTTAGCTTTTATTTTGTCATATTGTCCCATTTTTATCTGCCCATTTAGAAAAAGGACACTGCATCGTATGATACAGCATCCTTATCCTTCCTATGTGAAAATAGTTGTTGTAAGAACAAATTATGCAAACACAAACATCATATTAAAAACTATTCACTAATCTTGAGCTGCTCTATATTTTTTACTCCCCTAGTTCAATACTTATCGATACATCCTGTGTATCTTCATTGCAACTAACAAATGGTAAATGAATATCTGATGTCTTCTTCCGCACTGATATGATATTCGTCTTCCACATCACTTTGCCAGCTGTCGATACCTCCGACTCCTCTTACCGCTCCGTATACACATAAAACAGTTCTTCTTGCTGGCGGTAATTCCTCATGATGCAGAGCATTTTCAATTTCAGATGCTGTATAAGGAAGGCATGAAAAAGCAAATTCCCGGTCTGTCTTCTCAATACGGAGTGTCTGTGATGACTGATCTGTTCTACTATTATCAAGAATGGTGAGAGATAGACTCCAAATTTCAATCCATATTCTTTACATGCCTCTGCTGTTTCGCGAACAATATCACCTTTTCCGTTCTTATAAGGTGAGTTTTTCATACTATGTTCTGTATACTTGCTTGGCCATAAACAAAAGCCATCATGATGTTTACAAGTCAGTATTAATCCCTTCATTCCACCTTCAGCAGCTGTCTTTGCCCACTGGCGAGCATCTAACTCTTCAGGATTGAAGATAGATTCCGGTTCATCACCTAATCCCCACTCACTTCCTGTAAAAGTATTTACTGTAAAATGGATGAAGCAAAAATACTCCATATTCTGATAGGCAATCTGTCTTTTGCTTGGTGTAACTGAAATTAAACGTTCATCCTCTTTCATACCCTTGTATTCCATTTTAACACTCCACCAACTGTTTTCTAAGCTTTTTGTTCGCATCTTCTACATTCATTCTTGACATGATAAATGTAATGATCAATGACAATACCATCGGAATCCACAAATACATAACATGCAACATATTCAGGCAGGATTCTGGCTGGATTGTTGCTTCTTTCACAAATCCACTTGCATCAAGTAACCATCCACAAAGAGCAACTCCGATTCCTCCTCCGATTTTTGTACCAAAGGAAGTACAAGAATACATTGTTCCGTCAATGTGTTTATGTTTTGTAAGGTATGTATATTCTGAACAACTTGCAATTACAGCTCCCATATCCCCCTGCCATGGTGCCATTCCAAGTGCTGCAACTGCTGTAAATGCAAGCATAAGTGGAACGCTGCCCATATAACCGGCAAAAATCACTCCGACACGTCCTGCTGTTCCGAGAATATAACCAGCAAGATTCATTCTATATAAGCCTTTCATCTTTTCTACCAGCATAGGTGTGATACACATTGCAATGATGACAGGAATATTGATTGCCCATGAAAATACAGAATATAAATCTTCATTTTTCAGTATGTAAATCATGTAATAAATTCCCATATTTAACATAGCTGAATAAATCTGCTGACAAATATAAGTAGCACAGATCATAAGATAATATTTATTGGAAAATAAAAGTTTTGCTGCCTCTACCAGACCATACTTTTCTTCTGTATGATCTTTACCTGCTTTTAATTCTTCTTCCGGAAGCTCCTTGATTGAAAATACGGAAATTGTATTTACGATCAATCCAATGATAGCATATACTACAGCAACCGTTCTCCAGGCAGTTGCTCCACCGCCTGCTGCTCTTACAAACTGAACTGTAACAGATTGAATCAGTAAGCTTGTTGAAAATGCAAAGATAAAACGCCATGATCCCATCTCTACACGTTCTCTGCTGTTTTTTGTACAAAATGTAACCAATGATGCATATGCAATATTATTTGCAGTAAAGAATACTGCATTTAACAGTGTATATGCAACAAAGAACCATGCGTACTGAGCTGTTGTTCCAAGACTATCCGGTATTGCAAAGTTTGCTACAAGTGTTACCGCACAACCTATATACGCATAGAGCATCCACGGTCTTGCTTTTCCCAGTTTGCTTTTTGTTTTGTCAATCATAGTTCCAAAGAACATGTCGCTGATTCCGTCAAATAACTTTGATACCATGATCAACGTTCCGATAATACCCGGATTTAAACCTACTGTATTTGTCAAATACAGCATTACGAATGATGACAAGAATGCATACACAACATTTCCTGCCAGATCTCCCGAACCATAACCTACCTTGTTATACCATTTAAGGTATTTTTTCTCTTCCATAATCGTACATTTGCTCCCTTCTTCCACCCCAGTGGATACCTATAACTAAATTTGTCCCATTTGTAGATTTTATCATTTGGTTTATCTACAGCACTGTTTCATTATATTCTGGTTTTTTACAAAAAGACATAAACTGAATTATACGATATATACACAAAATGCCACACTTTTTTCAGTTGTTCTGTTCTTTCTTTGTATCTTTTGTAATTATTCACAATTTTCCACTTCCAATTTTGTGCATATTTACAGCAACTATATTTTTTCATGAATCTGTATGACAGAATATGTCTAAAGTGATATACTGTAGATTAATCAAGATCTGAATATTTCCGATCCATTTAGAAATGAAAGGTGATTTCACATGTATATTAATTCTGCTTACTGGCATAAAAACCGCAGAGATTTTAAAGATAAAAAATCTCCGCTTTTTGTTGGAAGCTGCGGCACATATCGTCTGAAAACCGTCGAAAAGTTACCAACACACCGTCCTCGGGGAAGATTAGATTTCCAACTTATTTATATTGCCATCAGGAAAAGGAGAATTTTATTTTCATGGTAAGAAAGAAATTGTAATGCCGAAATTATGGTGATCTACCGCCCAAAGAAGAGCAACGCTACTACTATTAATGGTGTAGACCAAACTGAAGTTTACTGGGTTCATTTTACTGGGAATAATGTAACGAATATTTTGAGACATGCATGGTATTTCTGATGATACGCATATAATTTATACCGGTACTTCTCTTGAATATAAACGAATTTTTACATCTATTATAAATGAATTACGTTTTTGCAAAAGTGAGTACGAAGAACTTTGTGTTTATTATTTAATGGAGCTCTTAATTCTGACGCACCGGCTTTCCAGTGAAAAGCCACGAAAAAGCAATTTACTGACAATGCAGGAAATGGAACAGGCTGTCCAGTATTTTTCACAAAATTACAATTCACCAATAAACATTGATGAATATGCACATTCCCATAATTTCAGTATCAGTTGGTTTATCCAAAGTTTTAAACAATATACGGGCACTACTCCTACCCAGTACCTTTTATTCTTGCGGATCTCTAATGCAAAAAATTTATTGGAAAATACTTCTTTTAATATATCGGAAATTTCTCGAGCGATCGGATATGAAAACCCACTATATTTTAGCCGTATTTTCAAGAAACAAAGCGGGCTTTCCCCGTCTGAATATAGAAAAAAATATCAAATAATAATGTGAAACTAAATCGCTTTCTAAAAAAGAACCCAGAATTGTTATTCAAAACAATTGTCGGTTCTTTTTTCTGTATAGATTTCCTGTTTTTGCAGTTCTCAGGCAACAATATCCTCTCTCTTCGTTGACTTGAACACTCTCACCATGCTTTAACAATGGAATATAATTCCCTTTCTGCTTTAAAATCAAAGAATCCTTTCGATTCTGCATATTTTTTCATGACAGTCTCCTTTTATTTTTTTAAAGGTTTAATTTCCGTGACACCACCTAAAGAAGCAGGTGCTGTATCCTCTACAGCGCCATTGTACGTCACTATAACCAATATTAATCGAATCATTTATTGTAACTTTTAAATCATCTAAATAATCATTGATTTCATCATCAGACACAGAATATCCCACTGCAATAGCTCTTTGATAAGTTGCATCGCGTTGTAACATATATTCTACTGCCTTATCTTCAGCGTCTGACTGTTCATACCCTGCTAAAATGTAAAATTCAGTAGCTTGTTCAATATCCTTTGTAGTAATAACACCACCGGATTTACCTCTTGCGTAAATAGACTCATCTGTTTTATCTCGATAGGGATCCAATAATTGTCCGGCTTTCTTCATCAAATCAATATTAGACTCTTTTTCATTTATCACATAGATATTCTCGACTTTAAGTGGTCGAACGTCTGCATTATATGGGAAATAGTAAAATATAATTTTTTTACCTTCCTTTAGATTTTCTAATTCATAACCACAATTTCTACAATCTAACTGCAGTGTATCGACATTTTTAAAATCCTCATCTTGTTCATTCAATTTATCCAAACGAACAACTATATTGTTATTCTCTATAGATTCTACAGTCCCGCTTCTGTTAAGATGGTATACCCCCGAAGAATACATTGTGTCATTTCTTTTTTTCAGTCCTAATAACACCAAAAGCACACCTAAAATGCATAAGACATATATTATTTTTTTCTTCATTAAGTTTCTCCTCACTCCATTGACTTGCTGTGCATTTTTGCTGTTTTCGGGGAACAGTTCCGGCATTCTTTGACTTGTTCCTCATTTATAAATATAACACAATTTTTTCAGGATATGAAGAAAATGTCAGCCAGAAACTTCTCTTCTCTACATTCTTCCAGTCTTTTTTATGAAACCATATGGAACAGATTTCGTACGGATAAATAACTACCTTTTCCTCTCCGGGTTCTAATTTTTCTACCATAGAACTGTAATGTTCTGAATTTCCCATTAGAAGTTCCCGAGAAATTGCTGTTCCAACGCCTGTTGTTTCTAACGACAGATAAGTGATTGGCACTTCTTTTTCTTCCTCCGTTGTGTTCTTCAGACATACATTCACTTCTATAATTTTTGTATCATAATTCACTTTACTCGTATCTATCCCACTATTCTCATAAATTGCTGCCTGTTCTTCTGTGGACAGCCATTTTACTCCACTCGCTGAGATTTTAACTCCATCCAGAAATTCAAGAGATTCTCCCTTTTCTGCTGTCTCAACTTTTCTTGCCGGATATTTTTGATTTATATTTCGATACCCGGCTATAAATCCACCAAATAATACAATTGCCGTCATAATGATGATGATCTTTTTTCTCATACACTCACCTATACTGTCATATGCTCTTTTATTTGTCCCATATCCATTCTAAAAATTTCATCTGAAACCTTTTCTAAAGTCTCCGTTGTATGACAGGATATAAGAATTAATGCTCCTCGTTCCTTTTCTTCACTGACAATCTGCCATAATATTTCTTCGCTCTTTTCATCTAATGCATTCGAAGGTTCATCTAAGATAATCAGTTCTGGTTTTTCCATAATTGCAGCCGCAATCCCTAGTTTCTGTTTCATTCCAAGAGAATATTTCCGATAATTTTTTGTACCTTACATCCTGTAGCCCCACTCTCTTTATAACATCTTTCACCTCTGCCCCACTGATTTGTCCTTTAATTGACGCAAGCATCATTAGATTTTGAAATCCACTGTAAGAATCTAAAAAGCCTGGTTTTTTCAATAAACACACCCACACTTGGTGGAAATGAAAACTCTTTTCCAAGAATTTTTCCATCAATCTTTACTTCCCCCACAGTTGGAAGTACTAATCCACAGATTACTCGCATAAGCATAGATTTTCCACAACCGTTTTTCCCTTGCAGTCCATAAACCTTTCCTTTTTCCATAGAAAGTGTAATTCCGCTGAGGATCTCATCTGCTCCAATTTTTTTACTGATATCTGTAAGTTCAAGATACATATTTCCCCTTCTTTCTTTAAAACAGATCTTTTCTTTTTAAAATTTGATATCCAATTACAGCCATAAAGAAAATAATTCCCACACTAACTGCTCCTTGTGTCAGAAATCCAACATCATCCATAGCAAACATCATCTGACGTATACACATAAAATAATTTCCTATTAAAAACGGATGGATCTGATATACACTGGAAATTAAAATAACAATAGAAACCAAAATTCCAGTTACTGCATTGATTGCTAATGATACAATATACTGAATATAAGTAAGTGCCAGCAATGCCACAAAAAATACAAGAACCATTGAAAAAATACGGAAATTATTTTTGTTGATTTCCAGTCCCAGATAATCCTTTAGTAACTCTAAATTTATCCCTTTTACAGCACTCTTCGTACAAAAAGAAAAAACAAGAAATGCTATTGCTGTCACCGCCAGATATCCCATACATTCCAGCAAAATTTTCAAATGACTTTCCATCCACCATTGTTTTCTGCTTTTCAGACGTAAGAGCATTTGCTGTTCGTATTTTTTTGAGAGCTGTCCTGTCAGTTTTCCGATCAGTAAAACAAAATAAATCAAATACAAGGACCAGTACGGTGGAATATTAAAAGTCTCTTTTCCTTCCGATTGTGTATAAGGAACTGTCCCCTGAAAAAAACAGATTACATAATCCCAAAAGTGAAGTTTCCACTCCTGTCCATTCACAGTATTATATTGTTGGATCAGATTACGAAAACCTACACACTGCACGAGAACCAGCAAAAATACAAAGCCATACTTTTTCCAGCTTTCTTTAAAAAATATTTTCAAGTCAACTTTCCACATGGCCTCATCTCCTATCTCCAGATATCTCTCCGCTCAATCATCTTTTCCCCTATCAGTTTCTCAATGAAGAAAACGACAATTCCAATCAGAATAATTCCTAACCACTTACCAGGCGTATTCCATGATGTCTGCCAGACTGCGAACAGGCTAAAATAGATCTTTACCATAGTGAAAGTGCCTCTATTCCGATTGGAACCAAAAGAACAATCCAAATAAAAAACAGAGTCTTTGGATACCACAAAAAAATATCTACCATTACAAAAAGTAAGATCAGTTTTAAAACATACATCAACCAGATAATGACGGCCACGGATAAAAAATGGGACTTTACAACGTTTCCTGTCTGACCAAAATAAACACTTTCCATAGTATCCCAATTGATCAGATTTCTGCTAAAGATCCAGCCAGTAAATGTAGCCATTAGGATAATTATAAAAGAAATCCCAGCAGCATATACTAGACTCTCCTTCAGTTGTTGCTGAAACATTCTTTTTCTCGATTGATACCGTAAGATATATTGAATGTTCAGACTGTCCTGTTTGCATCTAGATTACGAAAAAAAGTACAAACGGAAATATGGTCAATCCACTATAAAGTGCTCCCTGCTGTGCAATAACATAGTCTATCGTACTGGCCGAAAGATTATAAAACTGATACATCTTCTCCTGCTCGGACACTGTCCAAAAAGAACAAACTATCATCCAGATCAGTTCAGCTGTCAGAAGCCATCTATGTTTTATCAAAGAATCTCTCACATGATAAAATGTCTGTTTTGATTTAGAATACATCTTCCTTCGCCCCTTTTTTCATAAATACAAAGAACGTTACTGGAATTCCAATTCCCCATTGAAAACCACTGGAATCCACCATGCGACGATTCCATGTCCCGGCTGAACCAATATACACTGGAATAGTCAATATGATTTGTAATTGTACAGATAACATGCAGAATCAGCTGTACAAAAAACGGAAAGATCAATACAACAATTTTATAATCTGACAAAAAACTTACAGACAAACAAACACAAGCCCAAATTCCTGCCATCAGAAATTGAAGTACCAGAAAAAACATTGTATATATCATAGGATGCGTAAAGAAAATCTTATAAAACAGCATCAACGGTGTAAGTATATTATCTCCCATTGTTGAAAGCGGTGCTAAGTTTGGCAGAAGAACCAAACTGCACATTAAATTGAAAATCAATGGAACAAGAACTGCAATTCCCCCACTCAGAAAAGCAGCAGCATATTTTGCTTTGAGATAATCTTCTCTCTTTGTTCTCATATAAATATTTTTTATTACTCCTTCTTTGCAGTCCTCAAAATAAGAAGTTCCAAATGGAAGGCTTGCAAGGATCGGAAGAATTAAGAAGAATATAAACCCTTCCAAATTCGACGGACTTCCAGCCATCCATGTTTCCACAGCACTATGTGGCGACAGAATTGGGAATTCGTTATAGAAATTCGTCAGATTAGCTCGATAGGCGGGGATTATTTCCCGGATTACATGTGCAATTCCAAGCACAGTTCCTATCAGCATGGATAATACCATCCCCTTTCCGCTCATTGCCCGTTTCATCTCTGTCTTAAAAATCTGTTTCATGCTTTTCCCTCTTTCTTAAATTATATTTTCAAAGGGAAGAGAAAGGGGATGCTATTTTGTTGGAAAGACCACCTTTACGTCATCAATTCAGTACAATATAGCGCCGGATATCGTAATCTGGATTATCAATGACAGCTCCGGTCGGATTAATTTCCAAATACATTGCTTCTGAGTCTAACAATGCATCATTTACAACAAAAATCATCGGCATTACTTTTTCTTCCTCTGGTGCAAAAGTTTCAGCATAATAATTATGATTCAATATTCGCGGTTTTTCCTCCCCCAAATAAGTTACTTCGCCTATATAGTCACTGTACTTTGATGGTGCCGAAAGAAACCTCAGTCGAATATAACCCCAGATAAGATCGTTTTCTATCGTTTTACTACTTTGATTTTTTACAGAAAGATTGACTACAACGTAAGAAAAATCATTTGTAATATTTCCTTGTTCATCTAACACTGCTCCCGGATAATCTGCAAGATTTTTCCCTTCCGGAAGTGCATACCCCGGATACTCCTTTCCTTTTGTCCAGGATAAAACTGTGAAACTATAATAAGTGCTTTTTATCGTGTTTCCTGTTGAAACTATATTTTTTTCATCGACTCCGAGTTTGTTTGCAAATTCTTTAGATACTTCATCTGGCTCCTCTTTTTGGGCTACCACATCAAGACTTTTTTTAAATTCATTTTCTTTTTCTATATTCTCCTTACTTATGCTACCTGTTCCGCTTTGTAAGAAATTAACAGATAGTAACACGAGTATAATGACAAGAGAAACACCCGCACAAGTTATTATTTTCTTCTTCACAAATATCTCCTTCCGTCATTCCTTCCCGACATAAACGACTCCCGTATGACACATTCTTTCACTTATTTCATAACAACCTCCTGTATCATTCAAATTTAAATACAAATTTTCAAGATCTTTTTCATTGACTATCCATGCCATATTGACTTGAACACTCTCACCAGGCTTTAACGATGGAATATAATTCTTTCCTTTACCATAGTCATCTTGTACACTGCAATAGGTCATTTCAGCTGTTTTTGCAACACCGTCGCTTATATAATAATCATAATCCGTACCAGCTTCTGTACCAGGCATGTAAATAGTATATGTTCCATCATCCTGCTTCGAAAGAGCAATCAGTGTGCCCATGTAGATCATATGATTAAGTTCTTCCTCCGATGTATTTGTGTATGTGACCGTCGTAAACAGTAATTTCTGATTCATGTTTTCTTCTCTCACAACTGAATCCAGATTGTTTACACCATCCCCCTTTTTCATATAGGATAAATGATTCTGTACTAATTTTCCATTTGCATCAACTGCCGTCTTCCAGGCATCCGGAATTTTATCATTGTCTAAAATCTGTAAATCATCTGCGACCTTTATTTTATCTACACGAACTGTCACCTTATCTGTATTTATGTAATTTCCATTATTATCTTCAGCATGAGATTCTAAATTAAAAGTTTCTCCAATTTGATGAACCGGTAACTGGCCATTTACTAAAGATTTCTTATCTGCATAAACTGTCGGATCAATAATATCACTCCAGGCAGTCATGTCAGCAGTTTTGATCATTTCGTCCTCTTCCGTAATCACAATATTTTCCGCAAACTTATATGCTTCTTCTTTTGAAATCGTATTTCCAATATAGAGTGTCAAAACACGATATTCTTCCGGACACAGAAGATAAATTCTTTGATCAAATGAGTTTTCTCCCTCTGTTGTATTGTATTTGAGATAAATTCCATCATAGGATCCAAAAACATGGTTTTCACTTTCTATAACATTTCTATCCAACAATGATTTATCCATACTCTTCTCATCCATCAAAGCCGTACGAATGGCTATCCCTTCTGTATCAGGTGCATCTTTATAGACTAAACCTAACTGGTTTTCTTCGTCCGTCCATTCCATCCCCTTCGGAATATAGTTTGATGTAACAGAGATTTTGTGAATCTCTTCCGGAAGTTTTACGTCTTCAGAATTCTCATCTGATTTTATGGTGGTTAAAGTACCGTAGTTTCCCTGTTTTTCAAGGTACATATGATAAAACTTTGTTCCTGCATAAGCAACGGTTGATGTTGCAATAATGCACACAGCTGCCGCAGCCGCTACCCTGCTTATGCTTCGGTTAAACTTGCTTTTTCTCTGTATTGGCGTAATGTTTGATGAATTTACTTGTTTTTCTACTTCTTCTTGAATCATATCATGAACAAAGTCCGGAATATCAGGAAAGTCGTTTTTTAATTCATCTAATCTCATACAAAAATCTCCTCCAATTGAATCTTCTTTTTCAGCGTTTTCCGTGCCCTTACAAGTCTCTTTTGTACAGCACCTTCGGATATCTCAAGAATCTGAGCAATCTCTCTTATATTGAACTCCTCCATATAATAAAGAATCACTGGAATCCTCAGTTCTTCTTTCAGTTCGTTCACAGCTCTATATAATTCACTGTAATCCCGATTCTCTTTAGGTTGCTTCCTATTTTCTGCATATCCTTCATCCAAAGGTTCATTGACATTGATACGCCTTGCAATGTTATAACATTCATTGAACAATATCCGCATCAACCAGGTCTTTGCATAGCGATCTTTTTTTTAGTGTATCTATTTTATGAAAATGCTTTCACAATCGATTCTTGTATTGCATCAGCACAATCCTGGTCATCTGACAAATTGTTCTTGCTGTTGCATACAATTGTCGCTCTGATGAAAGAATCAATTCTCCAAGTGTCTCCTTCGTCAATTTGTTACCCCCTTTTTGCCAGCCAGCTTTTATTTACATAGATTAGACGGATTTAAAATGAAAATATCCCCTTAATTTTAAAAAAATACTTTTTTTTTGCAATTTTCTTTATATTATCTCATAGATTGTACCTCTTTCGTGTAAAAGAAATTTCTTGGATAACATTTTCCCAATATAAAGTTAACAAAGAATGTGCCTCGGCACATTCTTGCGCCTGCGGCGGTCGCTTGCGACACCTACCTTGTATGCTGCAGTGCGCATCCTAAGCGGAGCGTTTTTAATATATTAGGAAAGGACTTTCCTTATATATTAAAAAATCTCCCCTCACACTGAATGGGATCTAATTGATTCCATCAGATATGAGGGGAGATTCTATTTTTTATAATTCACTTGTCAGTGTACTTCCAAAGAAGCTTCTATGTATAATCTACTAACAACTATAATTAAGCGTTCTTCTTAGCAATTGCTGCCTGTGCTGCTGCAAGACGAGCGATCGGTACACGGAATGGTGAGCAGGATACATAGTCAAGTCCGATGCTGTCGCAGAACTCTACGGAGCTTGGATCTCCACCGTGCTCTCCACAGATACCTACATGCAGGCTTGGGTTAACCGGTTTTCCGAGTTCGATAGCCATCTTCATGAGCTTGCCAACACCAACCTGATCCAGTTTTGCAAATGGATCGTTCTCGAAGATCTTAGCATCATAGTAAGCATCGAGGAACTTACCAGCGTCATCACGGGAGAATCCGTATGTCATCTGTGTAAGGTCGTTTGTTCCGAAGCAGAAGAAGTCAGCTTCTTTTGCGATATCGTCAGCTGTAAGAGCAGCTCTTGGGATCTCGATCATTGTACCAACCTCGTACTCAAGGTCGCTTCCAGCTGCTGCGATCTCAGCGTCAGCTGTCTCTACAACGAATTTCTTAACGTATTTGAGCTCTTTGATATCTCCAACGAGTGGGATCATGATCTCAGGTTTTACGTTCCAATCCGGATGAGCTTTCTTTACATTGATTGCTGCACGGATAACAGCGCTTGTCTGCATCTTAGCAATCTCTGGGTATGTAACTGCAAGACGGCATCCACGGTGTCCCATCATTGGGTTGAACTCGTGCAGGCTGTCGATAATAGCTTTGATCTGGTCAACTGTTTTGCCCTGAGCATCAGCCAGTTTCTTGATGTCCTCTTCCTCTGTAGGAACGAACTCATGAAGCGGTGGGTCAAGGAAACGAATTGTAACCGGGTTACCTTCAAGAGCTTCATACAGTTTCTCGAAGTCTCCCTGCTGCTCTGGAAGAATCTTAGCAAGTGCTGCTTCTCTTTCTTCTACTGTCTCTGCACAGATCATCTCACGGAATGCGTCGATTCTGTTGCCTTCGAAGAACATATGCTCTGTACGGCAAAGTCCGATACCTTCTGCACCAAGCTCACGAGCTTTCTTAGCGTCAGCCGGTGTATCAGCGTTTGTACGAACCTTCATAGTTCTGTACTTGTCAGCCCATCCCATGATTCTTCCGAACTCACCAGCGATTGTAGCGTCTACAGTCGGGATGATTCCGTCATAGATAGCACCTGTGGATCCATCAAGTGAGATTGCATCTCCCTCGTGGAATTCTTTTCCACCAAGTGTGAATTTCTTATTAGCTTCGTCCATTGTGATGTCACCACAACCAGATACGCAGCATGTTCCCATTCCACGAGCAACTACAGCTGCGTGAGATGTCATACCACCACGAACTGTCAGGATACCCTGAGCAGACTTCATACCTGTGATATCTTCTGGTGATGTCTCAAGACGAACAAGGATAACTTTCTCTCCTCTTGCAGCCCACTCTACAGCGTCATCAGCTGTGAATACAACTTTACCACAAGCAGCTCCTGGAGATGCTCCAAGTGCTTTAGCCATTGGTGTAGCAGCTTTCAGTGCTGCAGCGTCGAACTGTGGGTGAAGCAGAGTATCGAGGTTACGAGGGTCGATCATTGCAACAGCCTCTTCCTCTGTTCTCATTCCTTCATCTACAAGATCACAAGCGATCTTAAGAGCAGCCTGAGCTGTTCTCTTACCATTACGTGTCTGAAGCATATACAGTTTACCATGCTCTACAGTAAACTCCATATCCTGCATATCTCTGTAGTGCTTCTCCAGAGTATTGCATACTTCTTTAAACTGCTTGAATGCTTCCGGGAACTTCTGCTCCATCTCGGAAATGTGCATTGGTGTACGAACACCGGCAACAACGTCCTCGCCCTGTGCATTTGTCAGGAACTCTCCGAACAGACCGTTCTCTCCTGTAGCAGGGTCACGAGTGAAGGCAACACCTGTACCACAGTCATCTCCCATGTTACCGAATGCCATCATCTGTACGTTAACTGCTGTTCCCCATGAATACGGGATATCATTATCACGACGGTAAACGTTAGCTCTCGGGTTGTCCCATGAACGGAATACAGCCTTAACAGCCTCCATCAACTGCTCTTTCGGATCTGAAGGGAAGTCTGAACCGATCTTGGACTTGTACTCTGCCTTGAACTGCTCAGCCAGCTTCTTCAGGTCATCAGCGTCAAGATCAACGTCCTGCTTAACACCTTTTTCTTCTTTCATCTTGTCGATAAGTTCTTCAAAATACTTCTTACCAACTTCCATAACTACATCAGAGAACATCTGGATAAATCTTCTGTAGCAGTCCCAAGCCCAACGTGGGTTGCCTGAAGCTTCTGCCAGTGTCTCAACAACTTCTTCATTCAGTCCAAGGTTCAGGATCGTATCCATCATACCTGGCATGGAAGCTCTTGCTCCAGAACGAACGGAAACGAGAAGCGGATTCTGCTTGTCTCCGAATTTCTTTCCTGTGATGCCTTCCATTTTATCGATAGCTTCCATGATCTGACCCATAATTTCGTCGTTGATCTGTCTGCCATCCTCATAGTACTGTGTACAAGCCTCAGTTGTTACTGTGAATCCCTGTGGTACCGGGAGTCCCAGGTTTGTCATCTCTGCAAGGTTTGCGCCTTTTCCACCGAGAAGATTTCTCATGTCGGCGTTACCTTCAGTGAACATATAAACCCATTTTGCCATGTTCAATGACCTCCTAAAATAATTTTTTACAAATAAATTTACATTAATTCGCATATAATATTTTAATAGTTTTACATGGTTGAGTCAAGCGTTTTGTTCGTAATTATGTACAATCTTTACAATGCTTTTTTGTTCATTTATGCCTCATTCAGATTCGTTACTGCACACCATGTCGAATATTATAGCTTTTCTGTCTGATCTGTCCTTTATTTATGCTGTCAGGGTCAAAAGGTCTGAAACCACGTGTGCTTGCACACTGGTGGTAGAATGACCCTGAGACCCACCCCGATATGAGCATAAAAGTGGGGCGTAAGTGCCATGATATGCGAATAGCGGGTAGGATTGCGGGAGTGCGTAGCACGAAACAATCCGTTGGCATCATTGTTGGGGGCTTTTGACCCCAACATCTTATTTATTTATCATCGGCATATCCTTTTCTGCTTTGTCTGTCCCCGGCTCATTTATACTGCTCCGTCCCTCCTCCAGTTTCACACAGGGAAGATTCCAACGGTAATGTGCAGCTGCAAGCCGGATCAGCAACGTCACTGCTGTTCCGGTGATCAGGGACGGAATCTGCCCATACCGACGGTAAACCAGTACACTGCAGACCGCCCCGGCAATCGATGCACAGGCATAGACATGCTTTACGAAAATATAGGGTGGAACCCCTGCCATCATATCCCGCAGCAGACCACCTCCAACACCGGTCAGCGTTCCGAGGAAGCAGAGAAAAAACATATTTTTTTCATATCCTGCTCCCACACCCGTTGAAACCCCCATTGCCGTGAAAATCCCCAGTCCCAGTGAATCCATCAGAAAAATAATCTTTGTATACACTATCTGGTATCTGCTGTGGAGCAGCTTTTTATTCACATACAGCAATACAAACGGAATGACCGCAGACACCACTGCCGCCTCTACATAAACCGGTTTAGTAAAGGCTCCCGGTATCTGTCCGAGGAACACATCCCGCATCATTCCGCCACCGACTGCTGTTACAACTCCAAGCACGATCACTCCGAAAATATCCATCTGCTTCCGCATTCCGACCATAGCTCCCGAAACTGAAAATGCCACCGTTCCAATCAGCTCTATGATCAGTACGATCCATGTCTGTAGTTCCATAATACCTCCGGCACTATTCTGCTTTACATTTCTTCAATGAATGCCCTGTATCCTTTATATGCCTCATATACATCGGCTTTGCTCGTCACTTCCCATGGAGCATGCATGCTCAGCACGGCAACTCCGCTGTCAATGACTTCCATTCCGTAATTTGCCATGATATAGGCGATCGTTCCTCCACCGCCCGCATCTACTTTTCCAAGTTCTGCAAACTGATATGCCACCGCCTGTGCATCCATTGCATTTCTGATCTTTGCAAGATATTCTGCATTTGCATCATTCGATCCGCTCTTTCCACGTGATCCTGTAAATTTATTAAATACAAGACCTTTTCCGAAGAATGCCGCACTACGCTTTTCAAAGACTTCCGCATACATCGGATCATATGCTGCACTGACATCAGAAGAGAGCATTCTGGAATTCATCAGGGTTCTTCTGACTTTCAGTTCTGACTCACCTTCCGTCAGTGCCACCAGCTCTGCAACTGTATTTTCAAAGAAACGGGAATGCATACCTGTCGCACCAACGCTTCCGATCTCTTCTTTATCCACTAAAATACAGCAGGCTGTATGCTCCACGGCTTCTACATCCAGCATTGCAAAAAGAGATGTGAAAGCACACACACGGTCATCCTGTCCGTATGCAAGCACCATGCTGCGATCCAGACCACAATCACGTGCTTTTCCTGCCGGAACAATCTCCAGTTCTGCAGAAAGAAAATCTTCCTCTTCCATCTCATAATACTCTTTCAGCAGCTTCATTACATTTGCCTTGACAGCTTCTTTTTCTTTCTCTTCCAGACTCTCATCCTGTTCGATCGGACGACTTCCGATCAGCAGGTCCAGCTTTTCTCCTTCAACAACTGTGGACGCTTTCTTTTCCATCTGCTTTGCTGCAAGATGGATCAGCAGATCTGTAATAACGAAAACCGGATCATCTTCCTTTTCTCCAATGCTGACATTTACAACTGTTCCATCCTTTTTTGCGATCACTCCGTGCAGTGCCAGCGGAAGTGTAACCCACTGATACTTCTTAATTCCGCCATAATAATGTGTATCAAGATAAGCAAATTCATCATTTTCATAAAGTGGGTTCTGCTTTACATCAATGCGTGGGGAATCTATATGGGCTCCGAGAAGATTCATTCCCTCTTCCAGTGGCTTTGTTCCCATATGGAACATTGCGATGGTCTTGTCCATGCATACTGCGTATACCTTATCTCCTGCCTGTACTTTTTCACCGTTTCGGATGACCTCTTTCAGGTTCTTATACCCTTCTTTTTCAATTCTTTCAATCGTAAGACGTACACATTCCCGCTCTGTCTTTCCGGCATCCAGGCAGGCCTTATAATCCTCATTTACTGCCTCAAGACGGCTCAGTTCCTCTGCACTGTACTGACTCCATGCATTTTTTCTCTCCATTGAAATCTCCTCCTTATTTTCTTCTGATCTGTTTCCATCTGATCTGTATGGTACTGCTCTCTCCACAGATACTCACAAAATCTTCTCACATCTAAAAGAGTCTTTTTCTAACCGAAAAGCCGGTCATCTCTCGTATGAGATCTGATCCGGCTTTCCATAATTCCCCGAAAGACTTCACAACTTTCGTTCCGGAGAAAGGCAAATATTCTACCACTCAAATTTCTTTTCAAAATATGCTTTCAGATCTTCGATCTTCACTCTTTCCTGCTCCATCGTATCGCGGTCACGTACTGTAACTGCTCCGTCTTCTTCAGAATCAAAGTCATAAGTTACGCAGAATGGAGTACCGATCTCATCCTGACGACGGTAACGCTTACCGATATTTCCACGATCATCGAACTCGCAGTTATAATACTTACATAACTCAGTATATACCTTTTCTGCTCCTTCATTCAGCTTTTTGGAAAGTGGAAGGACACCGATCTTAACCGGAGCAAGTGCCGGATGGAAATGCAATACGGTACGCATATCCGGCTTCTCTTCTGTTCCGATGTTCTCTTCATCATAAGCACTGCACAGGAACGCAAGTACCATACGGTCTGCTCCCAGTGATGGTTCAATTACATATGGGATATATTTTTCTTTTGTCTCATCATCAAAGTATGTGAGATCCTGTCCTGATACATTCTGATGCTGCGTCAGGTCATAATCTGTACGGTCTGCAATTCCCCACAGCTCGCCCCATCCAAACGGGAAAAGGAACTCTACGTCTGTAGTTGCCTTACTGTAGAAAGAAAGCTCTTCCTTATCATGGTCACGATAACGCACTTCATCCTCTTTCAGGCCAAGAGATGACAGCCAGTTCAGGCAGAAATTCTTCCAGTAGTCAAACCACTCCAGATCTGTATCCGGTTTGCAGAAGAACTCCAGCTCCATCTGCTCAAACTCTCTGGTACGGAATGTAAAGTTACCCGGTGTGATCTCATTACGGAAAGACTTTCCGATCTGACCGATACCAAATGGAAGTTTCTTTCTGGATGTACGCTGTACATTCTTAAAGTTTACAAAGATCCCCTGTGCTGTCTCAGGACGAAGGTAAACTGTATTCTTTGCATCTTCTGTAACACCCTGGAATGTCTTGAACATCAGATTAAACTGACGGATATCTGTAAAATCATGCTTTCCACAGGTCGGGCATGGAATCTGATGTTCTTCAATAAATGAACTCATCTCTTCCTGAGACCATGCATCTACAGAACCTTCAATCTCAATTCCTTTTTCTGCACAGAAATCTTCGATGATCTTATCTGCACGGAAACGCTCATGACACTGCTTACAGTCCATCAGCGGATCACTGAATCCTCCAAGATGTCCGGATGCGATCCATGTCTGTGGATTCATAAGGATGGCACAGTCTACACCCACATTATACGCGTTCTCCTGAACGAATTTCTTCCACCAGGCCTTTTTTACATTATTCTTAAGCTCTACACCGAGATTTCCATAATCCCATGTATTCGCAAGTCCACCGTAGATCTCTGAACCCGGATATACAAATCCTCTCGATTTCGCAAGTGCTACGATCTTGTCCATTGTCTTTTCAACCATTTTATGTTCCTCGCATTCTTTTTCATTTTCCATCATTTGATACACGCTGAAACGCCCACCGCATCAATGTTTTCTATTGTAGCGGTTTACGGACTATTTTGCAAGACCTCTTACAGCAACGTTTCCAGAATTTCCAGCGACTTAAACTTCCGATCCACGTAAAGTCCCATAAGCCGTTCTGTCACTTTTGAAAGCTGCTGCAAAATCTCCGGCTTCACGTTAAAGGTATACAAATGTTCTACTTTACTGCTTTCTATGTATTGCATGCTATATAATGTGGAAGAAGCCAGTCTGATACCGTCCCGCACTTCACCGGCACATGTTTCACAGACCAGTCCTCCTCTGCCGGCACTGAAGACTGCTGTTTCTGCCTTATTCCCACAATTCACGCACTGAAAGACCTGCGGTCCCTGTCCGTTGATCGTCAGGATCTTCAGTTCATAAATGCACCGGATCAGGGCATCCGGAATATGCGGATTCGTCAACGCCCGCATCGTCTGATACAAAAGCTTCAGCATCTCGAGTTCGTCGTTAAATTCTCTCGCATAATAATTCGCAACCTCAAGAAAATAAAAACCATAATACGCTCCCAGCACATCCTCCCGGAGTTCCGAAAAATAATTGATCACCTTTGCCGACTGGATCGTATAAGAACTTCTTCCCTCATACATGGTAAATTCACCGAATGTAAACGGGTTCACTACTCCGACAAGCGGACTGTTCGGTCTTCTCGAGCCTTTGGCAAATGCCGATACTTTTCCCTGTTCTTTTGTAAGCAAAACGACCCGGCGGTCATATTCCCCCACCGGAGTCGTCGAAAGCACCATCCCTGTCAATACGATCTGGTTCACGTTGTTCCTTCTTTCTGCCGTCATCTTCCCATTCTGAAGACTGACCGTCTGCAATACAATTTTTATAACTAAGATAATCCTTGATCTTTCCGCTGTGCAGAAACTGATCCCAGTACATTTTCTCCATCAGGCCACCTCATCCTAAGTCTGCTTCTTTCTCTGGAATTAGGTTCCCCGGATTGACTTCATTTTATCATAGTGTGCATAAATAGGCAAACATTCCCATCCCTCATTGACATTTATCGCTTCCTTTTTTATAATCATCTGCGGAGATAGTATCTGTCGATACAGAACTATACTCTGACTGAATCACTGAAATCTCATCTGAAACCAGAGATCATTGCAAAAGTGCAAGAGCTTATATTTTTAGGAAATAAGACTCAGAACCTTCGAAAAAGTCTAACATTCTATTTTATCAAAGATTTTTTCATCATTGGAAACTGAAGTCTTTCCAGAAGGAAAGGATAAAAAATGACAATTGAAATGTTAAAAGGAAAGATCCACCGGGCAACTGTCATTCAGGCAGAACTGGATTATGTCGGAAGCATCACGGTAGATGAAGAACTGCTTGAGGCAGCCGGTATTCTGGAATATGAAAAAGTCCAGATCGTCGATGTCAATAATGGCAGTCGTTTTGAAACATACACGATCAGCGGAGAACGCGGGAGCGGCATGATCTGTCTGAACGGTGCTGCTGCACGTTGTGTCAGCACAGGTGATAAGATCATCATTATGGCATATGGACAGTATTCATCCGAAGAAGCTGCATCACATAAACCTGCGGTTGTATTCGTAGATGAAAAGAATCAGATCAGCCGCGTGACGAACTACGAACGCCACGGGCTTCTCAAAGATATGGACACATAAAAAGTTCCACTATCATCCAAATAGTTTTCCGAGACAACAGTGACTTCAGAAAAGAGCCTATCTCCGAATCTTAAAAAGAGGAGAAAAAACATGCAGGTAACAACAACTATCAATGAAACGAAAGAACTGATTAAGAAATGGAAGAAAGACGGAAAATCTATCGGACTCGTCCCGACAATGGGCTTTCTGCACGAAGGTCATGCAAGCCTGATCCAGAAATGCCGGGAGGAAAATGATATCGTCGTTGTGTCCGACTTTGTAAATCCGACGCAGTTCGGACCAAATGAAGATCTTGAGGCATATCCGAGAGATTTTGAACGGGACAGCCAGCTTTGCGAACGGATCGGTGCAGATCTTATTTTCTGTCCGTCACCGGAAGAAATGTACCATGACCCACACGCATTTGTCAGCATTGATCTGCTTTCCGAAACGCTTTGTGGAAAGACAAGGCCCATTCATTTCAAAGGCGTATGCACCGTTGTGTCAAAACTTTTCAACATCGTGACACCGGATCGTGCTTACTTCGGACAGAAGGATGCCCAGCAGCTTGCGATCATCCGCAAGATGGTACTGGATCTGAATTTTGATATCGAGATCATCGGATGCCCGATCATCCGGGAGGAAGACGGACTTGCGAAATCTTCCAGAAATACTTATTTAAATACTCAGGAAAGATCTGCCGCACTCTGCCTCTCAAGAGCAGTCAGGACAGGGCAGCAGATCATTCAGACAGGCATGGACGCAGAACAGGTACTGGCTGCCATGCGTGCTGTAATTGAAGCAGAACCACTGGCAAAGATTGATTATATTTCCATGGTAGATGCACTGACAATGCAGCCGGTAGAGCGTGTTGACCGGAATGTGCTTGTAGCAATGGCTGTCTACATCGGGAAGACCCGGCTGATCGATAATTTTAGCTACGAGGTTTCATTATGAGCAGACTCTTACATACACTTGAAAAAATTGCATCCCTGCTCACAAAATATATCGGACTGATCATTATCTGCTTTTCCGTTCTTGCCTTTTTCTGGCGTGACGGATTTGCGTGGACGACCACTTATACTTCTGTATTTTTGGGTGTTGCCATGTTCGGCATGGGGCTGACTATTCATATGGGAGATTTTAAAGTTGTCTTTACCAGACCGAAAGAAGTGATCCTTGGTTTTATTGCTCAATATACACTTATGCCGGTCATTGCCTGGCTTCTCGCAACGGCATTTCACCTTCCGGCTGATCTTGCACTGGGAGTGATCCTGGTTGGCTGCTGCCCGGGTGGAACTGCAAGTAATGTCATCACTTATATTGCCGGTGGTGATGTTGCTCTCTCAGTCGGGATGACCATTGCCTCCACGCTTGCCGCACCGCTGATGACACCGCTGCTGGTATACCTTCTTGCCGGTGCATGGGTGGAAGTTTCCTTCTTCAGTATGGTAATTTCGGTGGTAAAGGTCGTTCTGATCCCGGTACTCCTGGGCATTTTTCTGCGATGGATCATCGGCAGGCAGATTGAAAAAATTTCCGGCATTCTGCCTCTTATTTCCGTTGTATCGATCGTCATGATCATCAGCGGCATCGTAGCTGTCAATGCAGAAAAGATCCTGACATCCGGTTTTGCGGTTCTCGGAATTGTAATGCTTCACAATCTTGCAGGCATGGGGCTTGGACTTGGAGCTTCCAGACTTTTTCGTGTGGAATATACAAAAGCTACTGCCATTGCGATCGAAGTCGGGATGCAGAACAGCGGTCTTGCGATCACACTTGCCACTGCCAATTTTGCAGCCAATCCATTTGCAACGCTCCCGGGAGCAATCTTCAGCGTATGGCATAATATTTCCGGATCTGTTTTCGCAAGTATACGTCGTAACGGATATCACCAGGAAAACGCCCCGGAAACTCGGAGCGTCTTAAGCGAAACTTCTTCATAAATATAGAACCTGGTTTTTCACACCCCCGCTGTATTTGCAAAGAGTTTTTCACCAAATTCACCCCTGCTCTGTGGAATTTCTGTCTTTTCCACAAAGCAGGGGTGTTTACATCGAATCATTCACCAATATTCTGATCGGTGCGTTTTGCCCTCAATGGTTTCATTCAAACCGCAGATGTCCGACTTTTTCTTTCGCTGTCAGACGCTCTTCCTCTTCTTCCGGGATCGACACATACATTTTGAATATCTTCTTTTCACGATCGGGATCAAATTGCGGATCGATAATACGTTCCTTCATTGACTGAGATCGGATTGGATACACCGTTCGTTCCAGTAGTCAACGTTCCTACTTTTACTTTTGTAGTACAGGCCGAGTTGGAATATACCCCATAGACTGCATTTCCAAGACTGTAGCAGCTATTATTGTCCGTCATTGCTGTATTAGCCGATGTCTTCAGATACATGGTTCCGGTTGGTGCGTACGTCCAATATCCTAAATGCTGGGTATTTGAACCCGTACTTACCGCATAGGCTTTAAAGGAGGATGGTACGGAAGCCTTATGTGCTTCGACAAAGTTTTGACACTCCCCACAGCTAAAGCAGGGGGATTCTTGCTTCAACCACTACTGCATTGGCTGATACCATTCGGTATCTCCATGTCTTACACAGTGTCCACAAGCTAGATTATACTGTTCCCGTATGCCCTACGGTGCAGTTCCTATGTTCTATTGTTTTATGTTGACTATGCTGACTGCATTTGCAGTCCTTTATCCAGTATGTTGATACTTGCGTTGGTATCCCTATCATGCTTTGTATGGCACTCCGGACACTCCCATTTACGGATTGCAAGATTCTTTACAAGTGGATTTTTAAATCCACAACAGGAACATGTTTGGCTGCTTGGGTACATTGTAGGCACTTTTACAATGTCATTCCCATACCAAATAGATTTATAGGACAACATATCAAAAAACTTAGACCACGATGCAGAACCTATATGCTGTGCTAATTTGTGATTACGCATCATATTTTTTACTTTTAAATCCTCTATGCAGATCGTTTGGTTTTCTCGAATCAGCATAGTGGATTGTTTTTGTAAAAAATCGTTTCTCTGATTCGTAATCTTTTCATGTACTAAGGCAACCTTAACACGCTGTTTATTGCGATTGGTTGAACCTTTTTCTTTGCGTGACAATTTCCGTTGTTCACGCATGAGCTTACGCATTGATTTTTCAAGGTATTTAGGGTTGTATACTACTTTTCCGTTACTGTCGGAATAGAACTCTTTAATCCCCACATCAATGCCAATCTTACCACCTTTATTACTCATTGGCTGTGGTTCAAATTTCACATTCAGAACAGCAAAATATTTATTCGTCGGTGTACGCTCAATGGTTATGTTATTGATTTTCTCCACCCCCATAGTTTGACGGATTTTCACAAATCCTAACTTGGGAAGTTTTATATATTTTCCCACAATGCGGATGTTATCGCCCTGATTGATTGTTCTGTAGGACTGGTGGTGATTATGTTTACTTTTAAATGTCGGATGGGATGCACGTTTCTGAAAGAAGTTTACAAAACCTCTGTCAAGGTCACGCAAGGACTGTTGTAAAGCAATAGAATCTACCGCTTTAAGAAATGCAAAACCATCACTTTTCTTTAAGTCTGTCAGCATTGCAGAAGTCTGTGAATAGCCAATTTTATTGCCATTCTGATAGGCTTCATTACGCATAGCAAGACCTTTGTTGTAGATTAATCTGCAACAACCTAACGTCTGATTGATGATAGTTTGCTGTTCCTTATTCGGATAGATTCTAAATTTAACACCTTTTTGCATTATCCTAATTTATCCTTTTGTCTTTGCGATGTTTTCTGATTTTCGATATATTGCTTGATTACATCAAGCGGAGCACCACCAACAGTTGATACAAAATAGCTGTTTGTCCACAGTGATGGTATTTTTGTTTTCAATGACGGATATTCACTTCTCAAAACTTTGGAAGTATATCCTTTTAATGATTTAACTGCTTTGTGAATACCAAACTGAGGGGCTACTTCCATGAGTATGTGTACATGGTCCGGCATGATTTCCATTTCCATTAGGATACCAAACAACATGTTATTTACAAGAATAGACTACATTGTTATTGGATTTATATGTAATATTCATATATGTATTATGGGTCATTTTTAAATCTAATACAAGGATATTTTGTTCCATCTTCAATTACTTGCGTAAATTCGATGGAAGTGTCTTATATCCCCATAGCTAAAGCAAGGGGTTTTACGACACACTGGATAAATTAATCCTATCTTAAAAATGCCAAAATTTCAACGCAAAAGAAAGTCAATCAGATTCCGGGGATTTATAACAGCCAGCTCTTCGGCTTATTTCCTGAACTCCACCGCATGCTTTCCGTTTCCATTTCGGGAACAGATTCCTCTGACAGATATAATTTTCTCTTTCTTTGATACCGACCGCATGGAAAAAGGTTTTCCAGAGATCGGTATATGTATCTGTATATTCTTCTGTCTTTCGCAGTGTATCGAACTCTTCATCTGTCAGATAACGCAGGTAATTTGTCCCGTCTTTCGGATGGATACATGCAATCTTCCGTTTATCATCAATGATCATCCAGTGTTCTGAGGGCATACGATCCGCAAAATGTCTGCCAACCAGCATGATCACATCACTTTTCGGTTCTAAATGGCTGACGTAAACGCTTCCATTTAAAGACTCAAATCGTGCAAATTCCCGGAAATGATGACATTCGTTTCCAACTTTTCTCCGCAGTTCTACGATCCGCATCACAGATGGATTCGCATATTGCTCCAATACACTGCTTCCTGTGGCAAATCCAACTCGCAGGAACTGATAAATTGCCTGAAGTGCATCTTCCTCATCAGACAATGATGCATAATACACATACAGATAGGCTTCATCCGAGATATCCCTGCGGATGGACCGGATCACTTTTTCTGCTTTGGAAGTATCTCCATTCACATGAATATATTCATCAAAGATTGTCTGCTGAAATACCGGTTCTTTTCTTAACTGTATCAGGTCGTGTCCGACCTGCAGTGCCGCTGACCATGCATCATAAATACAGGTCAGAATATCTTCAAGCCGGTCTTTGCAAGTATATATTTTCATAATCTTCTGCTCCTATCGGATTCCAAAATCTGCCAGGGTCATCTGTGAAAATGATTCATTGGCATGCTGAGTCTCCCACAATTCTTTTTTATCTGTATGAACCAGTTGCCGGATGATATAATTTTCTTCAATCGGCGTATGGTACATCTGCTTTCCCTGGCAGGTAATAAAATAATGGGCTCTCTTTAATACTACTCCCATTTTCTTTAAGCTGGGGAAATCCAGTCTTCCATAACGTCTTGCATTTACGATCCGGCCGGCTGACTTTGGACCAATCCCGGGAACACGAAGCAGGACGGCATAGTCTGCAGTCCCCACTTCCACAGGGAATTGATCCAGATGCCGCAATGCCCAGTCACACTTTGGATCTACCAGTTCATTGAAATCCGGCTTTTCCGGGGAC
>ENA-OQHF01000443-OQHF01000443.1-human-gut-metagenome-genome-assembly--contig:-NODE-443-length-26034-cov-4.837071_pt1 | contig 26034 bp, 33 predicted proteins | sample MGYA00242559_ERZ504709 | MGnify/ENA primary metagenome ERZ504709 (study PRJEB26092, sample SAMD00036203) | human gut metagenome | host: Homo sapiens | study: EMG produced TPA metagenomics assembly of... | reverse complement strand
CAGGAATACATCTCTCCAGAATACGGTCATAAATTCGTTTGTGTGCGATATCAGCGGCGTTATTCAGCTCTGATAAAGTGAGATTGGTCGTTATGATCAGGGGCTTTTTACTGCGGTAACGACTGTCAATCACATTGAATACCTGTTCCAGTGCAAAGTCAGAGTTCCGCTCAATTCCGAGATCATCAATAATCAGAAGACTGTAGCGGTTTAAGCTGTTGATGAACTGGTTTCTGTCTTCAAAATGCATTCCGGTAAGGGTATTCAGAATCCGGGAAAAGTTGGTCATCAGTACAGGAATGCCTTTTTCCAGAAGGGCATTGGCAATGCAGCCTGCAAAAAAAGATTTTCCAGTTGAAGTGCTATACTAACGTTGTAACAGCAGTGGCTAATAAGATATAATAAATCCAGTAGAGAAAAGAGGTAATTATTATGCCACAAAGTTACACACCTGAATTTAAGAAAAAAATAGTACGTCTTCATGAAGAAGAAGGTCGTACCTACAAAAGCATCACCGCTGAGTATGGGGTATCGAAAGCCAGCATTTCTAAGTGGTGTAGCAAGTTTAGTAAATAATGCCAGTCAAGCCCGGAAGCCAAAGAAGATTATGACAACATGAAGGAGATGCTCAGACTCAAAAGAGAAAACGAAGAACTTCGTAAGGAGAATCTTTTCTTAAAAAAAGCGGCGGCATTCTTTGCAAAGGAAATCGATTAGAGGCTTATCGATTCATCGAACAATATCATAATGAATTTGGCATTCGCTGGCTGCTTGGACGGCTGGGTATATGCCCAAATGCTTATTACAACTACCGGAAACACCGGAAGGCGGATTATTATACCCTTAAAGCCGAAGTCCAAGCACAGATTCAGGAAATATATCATTCGCACAATGGAGTTGACGGCTACCGGAGTATGAAAGTCTATCTGGAACGTAAAGGTTATTTTTACAGTAATACCACTGTTCATAAATATATGAACACAGAACTTGGTCTCCGCTCGATTGTCCGTACCCAAAAGCCGGGATATGAGCATGGAAAACCACATAAGGTATTCGATAATAAGCTGAAGCAGAATTTCACAGCAGATGAAATCAATCGAAAATGGTGCACGGATTTCACCTATCTGTTCCTTGCAAATCATGAAGTACGCTATAACTGCACTATTATAGATTTGCATGACCGGAGTGTGATTGCCAGCATAACAGATCGTAACATTACCAGTGATCTTGCAATCCGGACACTCCGAAAAGCGCTGGAATCGCAGCCAACCATCAAAGAGGGGCTTATCTTACATTCTGACCAAGGCTCACAGTATACATCCAAAGCATTTACCGAATTCTGCGAATCGGTAAATGTGATACAGAGCATGAGCAAAGCAGGATATCCGTACGACAATGCACCGATGGAGCGTTACTTCAATACCTTGAAGAATGAATGCACAAATTTGTATGAGTTTACAACAGAGGAAACACTCTATCAAAAGGTAGAAGAATTTGCATACGTTGATTATAATCATGTTCGTCCACACAGTTATAATGGTTATTGAACCCCATATGAAGCAAGGACGGCAGCATAAATTGATAAGCGCTATTTTTAGTCACAAGTGTTACAAAAAAGCTTGACCACAACACACTCCCGAATCTGCGACAGCAGCTTGCAGAAACAACGGGTATCTTCAAAGGCAAGGAGCGTAAGGCTCTGAAAAAACAGATACAGCAGACCGAAGTCGAACTTGCTGAAAAAACTGGATAAAATCCCCGATATTCTAAAAGATGACGGTTATCCTGATGTACAGGCGTTTATGAAAACTTACCGCAAAGCAGAGGCTATTGTGACACAGTATAACCAAGACCTTGCAGAATGGGAACAGGCAGTTAAGAACGGATAGAAACCTGCCTTGCGGTCTTACATATATATGAGCATAAGAAAACACCCTGCAAGATTTTTGCGTCTTGCAGGGTGTAGCTATAAATATCTAAACTTACTTCTTATTTTTCTTAGAAATTACTAAGCAGAATGATATAGCAGGTAACTAAGAGGGACTCGCTGCTATTTTGCGAAAAACTTCTTTACTTTTCGTTATCTACAAATTCAAACAATTCTTCGACAGTTACATTGAATATTTTCGCTATATCCATAGCTAACTTTAAGGAAGGATTATATCTGCCATTTTCAAGGTGAACAATGGTTTCTCGCCTTGCGCCTACCATCTCAGCGAGTTCACTTTGCCTATATCCTGCCCGCTCTCGATATTCTTTGATTTTGGTAATGAGAGCCATATTATACCCCCTTACTATCCATAACTACAAACATCACTGTACGAATAATAGATAAAACCAAAATCGACAACACAATCGTCCATCCAATAAATCCAGTACTGACGACATTCGTATGACCAAAAATGGCAGCACCAAAAGCAACTACAACCATTACACCAACAAAAAGTTTTAAGCAAATTGAATCGCATCGTTTCAAGTTTTGTTCTGCCATCTCGTCGATGCCTTCTTTTTTATACTTTGAAATTCGGATCATTTGTACACTAAAGAAAGAGAAGAGAAAGACACCAAGTACATATTGCATCATTTCATACCAGTCTTTCCAATCGGTTCTTGCCCACATCCAATAATAGGATGTGAGGATGATAGCATAGACAATTTTAGTTCCGACAATTTCTTTTAAGGATACTTTCTTATTCATATTGTTGTTCTCCCGTGTTATATATTTCGCACTTACGATGTTATAAATATATCACTTTATCTTATGGATGTCAATAGAAAAGTGAGATATTTATAACTTTAAAAGAACAAGCGGCAGAGAGTTTTCCCTGCCGTTTTGGTTTATGTATAAATAATTTCTGTGTTAAGAATTTCTCTTGTCCTTGCTTGTATCTCGTTCATTTTTCCAACCCACAACATCGGGTTTTCTGCTTTGAATTGTTCAGTCAAGCCCTCCTTATCAGCCATCTGCTCGACCAATCTAAACATCATTTCTGTTGCCTGTCTGTCAATATCTGCAAGATAGGAGTTTAGTATACCCTTAATCAGCATTGTAGTATAAAGGAACCGCTTATGCTCCTTCAAATACTGCTTGTGGCGTTGTCCCCATAAGCCGATAGGCTGTGGTTCTTCTTCGGAAAGTATCAGACAAGGGATATAATAATCACTCTGCAATTCATACCACAAACCATTACTTTCATCAAAAATGTACTTGTCCATATAATAAATCCTCCAATATAATATATTCGCACATACGTCACAGTTCTCCTATTGCCACATTCTGTTATATCTTGTTATCAGATTTTCTTGCCCTTGTGTTTGCCCTTATCAGCTTCCAAGGGAAGAATAAACATAAGTGAAATCGTATAATAAGTTAAGGTGAGCATTTTGCGATAAATCCTTTATTTTCAAGGCTTTTGGAGGATTTTATTAAAAACCTGCGAGGGTTAATAACCACTTATAAAATTGTGGTTTTCAAATTGAAATTTATTGAAGGGTCTAATAATAATTTTTCACTTAATCCATATGCCTATCTGGTGCTAGAATATAAATAGTACAAGCCAAAATGAGAAATTCCAAATACACATAAGCATGATACAATAGAGATATGCTGAAGGAGGATCTCATATGGCAACGCAACATGACAAACAATTTAAACTTGATGCAATCCAGTATTATCAAGATCATAAAGATCTCGGTGTACGTGGATGTGCTGAAAATCTTGGCATCGGATACAGCACACTAACAAAGTGGCTGAAAGACTTCCGGGAATCAGGTGATGTTCTTACTCGGGGTTCTGGTAATTACGCATCCGATGAGCAGAAGGAAATCGCTCGTCTCAGACGTGAATTACGTGATGACCAAGATGCACATCTGGACAATAGACGGATTTGTCTATCTGACCAGTATTATGGAGTTATTTTCCGGAAAAATCATAGCCTGGACACTTTCAGAAACATTGGAAGTATCCTGCGTGATTGATACAATAAACAAAGCCAAAGCTCGCCGAAATATCGACCAGCCATTAATCATTCACACAGATCGTGGCAGTCAGTATGTTGCAACGGAATATAAAAAAGCAACAGAAAATATGCAGCGTAGTTACTCAAAGAAAGCGTTTCCGTGGGATAATGCATGCATTGAATCCTTCCATTCAATTATCAAACGTGAATGGCTCAACCGCTTTAAAATTCGCGATTACAAGCAGGCATACCGTTTGATTTTCGAATATCTGGAAGCTTTCTACAATACGAAACGAATTCATAGCCATTGTAACTATATGTCACCAAATGAATTCGAACGAGTATATGAAAGAACCCACACTGAGGCTGAGCTTCTGACGGGTTAAAATGGGGAAAAATTTCTCATTTTAACTTGTACTAAATCTTGACATAGAACCACTTTTATCTTTAATCCTACATAATCTGCTATCATCCTCGCAGTCGTTCCGGTTCCGGACAGATTATGTTGCTGTAAAATTTCTTTATTTTCCATACACCATTTTAACATATCCTGTTTTTTTCCGTCATGGGCAATTAATGCTATATTTTTTTGTTTTCCAATCGTCATTGTAAGATATTTAATCATCTGCGTACCTCCATCTGCCATTTCTATATATATTCTGTAAAAAAATGATATATCGTTCTGGACTTAAATACTTTATATGCTGGCAATATACAACTTGGAAATTCCGAAGTATTACATGAATTAGGATAGAATTGAGTTTCAAAACATACACCGCTTCGTTTCTTATAAACTGCACCGTCTTTTCCTATCTGACCATTTAAAAAATTTCCTGTATAAAACTGCAATCCACATAAATCAGAATAAACATCCATTCCAATTCCACTATCTGCCCCGTACAATTTTGCAACTTTCCTCAACTTTCTGTCATTTTGAAATATATAATTATGATCATAACCTCCAGCAATTTTCATCTGTGGATTGTCTGCATCTATATCTTTTCCTATCTGCTTTCTTTTACGGAAATCAAATGGTGTATCAGAAATATCAATAATCCTGCCTGTCGGAATCATATCGTTACCTATCTCAAGTATCTGTCCCGAATATATTTCCGTATAATGTTTAAGAATTGTACCTGAATTGTGCCCATCCAAATTGAAATAACTATGGTTTGTAGGGTTAACAACAGTAGTCATATCACTAAGCATTTCATAATCAATTATAAATTCATTTTTATCTGTGAGGCTATATCTGATTGTCTGTTTTAAATTCCCCGGAAATCCCTGTTCCATATGGGGACTGTATCGTTCCATTTGCACAAACTCACAGACGTCATCCTTTCCATTTTTTACGCTGTAAAGTTTATGGTGCGATCTGTTAAAACCACTGTGAAGGTTATTTTGATTATCATTTTTATCTAACAGGTATTTTGTACCTTCTATTGTTACTTCTGCTCCTGCAATACGATTAGCATTTCTGCCGATATATGCACCAAATCCTGTATCCTGTTCATAATAATCCGTCAAATTATCATAACCAAGTACCACATCGCGATTTCTTCCATGCCTGTCAAGTACATAAACTGATAATACCAATGCCCCAAAATCGGATAATTCTACACACATTCCTCTGTTATTTGTCAATAGAAATCTGTGTGCTTTTTCTCCCTCTTTTGTTATTCCAAAATCTGTATGCCACATTGCACTCACCTATTCATCCATTATATCATCCACTACTACGCTTTTATTATTGTGTTCCATTCTTTTTCTGTACTCTCTTGGTGTAATCTTGTATCTATCCTTAAAAACACGGTTAAAAGTTCTTTGACTTTCAAACCCACAATCAAGACATATATTTGTAATGGAATCCATTGTATTTTCTAGTGCCGCAACTGCATAATTTAATCGGACTCCATTCACATATTTACTAAAATTACAGTGAAATGTTTTTGCAAACATTCTTGATAACACATATTTACTTACACACAAATCGTATGCCATTTTTTCAAGACTGATTTTCTCTCTAAAATTTTTGGCTACATATTCTACCGCATTATAAATCAAGTCATCACTCCCTACTGTGCTTTTATCAATCATTTGCATTTCTGTGAAAACATGGGCAAGAATTATCTGCACATATGCCAGTATCAGCATGGAATTTTCCTCTGTTATTTCTGCCAGATATTTTATGGCATTTACTACATCAGGATGCACTCGCTCTTTTTTTACAACTGGATTCTTCGGGCTGTATATCTGCAACGCTTTATAATAGGAAGGAAACAAAGTTGGATCAAGATACAGGTATATTACCTTATTTTCTTTTTCCCCAAACACCTGATAATGATGTATTACATTTGGGAACACGATTGCAAAATCACCCTCGTCCATGTGATACAATTCTTGTCCAACTCCAAGCTCAATATTCCCATCAGTTACATACACTACCTCTATTGCTTCGTGTAAATGTGGTGGAAAATGCACTGTTTTCTTCCACTCTACCGCTATTCCATCAGTTTTGTTCTCATATACCAATAACACTCGCAAGCAACTCCTTTTAATTTATAATGTCAGTTGTCTAATCCGGCATTAACTTGTTACATTTCCAGTTTTTATAATACTGACAATTTATTTCCTCTATATCATGAATATTTTCCCCTTCAATAATAGCTTTTGCAAGTATATCCATTTCTTTTTTCAGCCTGGAAGGAAGTACTGCAAGCCCCATCACTCAGCTCATATACTGTATGTGAACCAATATAGCCAGCCCCGCCTAAAACCAAAATCCTCATAATAAAACCTTCTTTCTATTTCATAACACTTTTATGCCGCCATATTTTCTTATTCTCAAATCTTTACAGGAACCGTTACCGAATACATTATCCATTCCGGATTTATAAGACTCTACATATTCATTCTTCACAAATGCCTGTATTGTTCCAGCAAAACCACCGCCATGCACCCTGCATACACCGTTTTCTCCTAAAAGCATTTCACTTACAAGCAGTGCAACGGAAACATTCTGATTTTTTATATCTTGATTTGAATAAACATTCTGCAAATATTTAAAAGAAGAATTACCAGAAGCTTTCACATTCTCCAAAAATGCTCCTATATTTCCTGACTTCAATGCTCTTACTTCTTTCTGTACTCTTTCATTCTCACAAATAAAGTGTAGCGCACGAAGGACACACCTATCCCCAAGTTTTTCTCTTAAATTATGAATGTTTTCCAGTACATCATTTGCAGATACATCACGCAGCACTTTTTTCCCAAAATATTTTGCAACAAGTTTCATTTCCTTCGGAACTGCCGCATATTCATCTGTCAAATCAGCATGAGAGCCTTTTGTGTCCGTAATACATAGTCTATAACCATACTTTTCCATATCAAAATCAATTTTTTCAACCTGTGGATTTTCCGGGTTAGCAAAATCAATATGAACAAGATTTCCCGTAGAACTTGCCATCTGATCCATCAGACCACAAGGCTTTCCGAAATAAACATTTTCAGCATACTGTCCAATAATGGCTATCTCTGTCGCTGAAACTTTTCCACAATTATAAAGTCCAGACAAAATCGTTCCTATCAGTGTTTCAAATGCTGCCGAAGATGAAAGTCCCGCACCAATCAGCACATCACTTGTTATATATGCCTGAAAACCTCCAACTGCATATTTTCTCTCAAGGAATCCCGAAACCACACCTTTTATCAAAGCCTTTGTTGTTTCCTTTTCTTTTTCCTTTACAGATACATCATCAAGCCGGATAATGATTTCATCGTAGTTATCAGAAACTAATCTGATTACATTATCATCCGTCTTTTTTACAATCCCAATAGTATCAAGATTAACTGAGGCTGCCAAAACCTCTCCGTTCTGATGATCCGTATGGTTGCCGCCAATCTCACTTCTTCCCGGAGCACTGAACAATTCCACATCTCCCGGCTTATAGCACTGCTCAAATTTCTTTATTGCATTGATATAGCGTTCCCTCTGGTAAGAAATCTTTGTCTCATCAGCATAAATGTCTAAGAGGCTTTCATCATATGCACCATCCAGAAAACTACGAATCAATATCTCTATCTGCATCTCAAACACCTCACTTCAAACAAAACTTAGCGGATAATGAAAGAATAGTGAATGTCTTTTTCTGCATTAATCCGATAATCATCTTCCACATCACTTCCCCAGCTATCAATTCCACCAACTCCTCTTACTGCACCATAGACACAAAGGACTGTTCTTCTTGCTGGTGGCAGTTCCTCATGGTGTGTTGCGTTTTCAATCTCTGATGCTGTATAAGGTAGGCATGAAAAAGCAAATGCCTTGTCGTTTTTCTCTATTCTTAATGTCTGTGCTGAACTATCCGTTCTGCTATTATCAAGACTTGTATGTCTTGTAATCTCCAGCCACTCTGTATCCATTCTCATACCACATTCCTGTGGAACCAGATATGGTGTCAGTCTCAAATCTGATACCTCATAAACTCCTTTTTCTGCCCCTGCCTTTCTGTCCGGATAGGTTTCCCCCGATAATCCCTTGTACATATATTTATCTGCAAGTGTCGGCATAATAAACCTCATTCCGAATACCGGAAGTTCTGGCAGTCCCTTTACTCCTGTGTAATCCACATCCACCTTGATATTTCCAATTACATCAATTGTATAAGATACAATGACTGTTGTTACCGGATTGCTGACAGTCTCATAGGTATATTTCACAATTATTTCCCCGGCAGCCACATCACCGCCATAGCTATTATTGTCCGGAGCATACTGCTTTTGCCGTTCACCGTCCATAATAACTTCCGTTTTTTTACAGTCAATGAACATATCCGATGCGAGCCAGCTTCCACTTTTAATATGAAACCTGCTGCCTCTGTCATTATCTGTTAATGCTCTCCAAAAAGTAGGCTTTGGACAACGATACAGCCATTCATAACCTTTTTTTACTATAGACTCTATACCGCCCTGTGAATAAGAGAATATATAGTCAAACCCTTCTCCATGTACGCCAAGTGTATAATCTCCATATACAACTCTCAATTTATTCTTATCTGTATAAGCCATAGTAATACCTCACTTCCTGCATAGCTGGTTTTTCCTTACGGTCTGCAAATACGATTCCATTTCCTGAAAACTCATAATCAGAAGGCTTATCATCAAAGTCTCCGCCATAACGCAAAACTTCTTTTCCTGTCACTTCATCTTTCACGAGAAGTGCCTGATCAATGAAATCCCAGATAAATCCACCGTGGTACATCTCATACTTATCTATTAACTTCATATAAGTACCAAGTCCTCCCATCGAATTACCCATATCATGCATATACTCACACAAAAGATACGGTTTCTTTGGATTATTATTTAAATATTCCTCCACTTCATAAGGCTTTGCATACATTCTGCTCTCTACATCTGATATGGTTTCCTCATAATTACGGTCATAGAAAGAGCTTTCATAATGAACAAATCTGCCATCCTGCTTTTCCTTGAAGTAAGTATTCATTGCTTCTATGTCATCACCCGCATAAGATTCATTTCCTAAAGACCAGAAAAGAATTGCTGTATGGTTTTTAAAAGTTTCAAAATTACTCCTAGCCCTGTCAACAACAGCCTCCCGCCATTGCGGAATAGAACAAGGTACGCTGCACGATGGTTCAATCGCACCAAGTTTCTGGAATGTTCCATGACTTTCCATATTCGTTTCTGCCATTACATAAATACCAGCTTTATCACACAGGTAATACCACGGTATCTGATCCGGATAATGGCATGTGCGTACTGCATTGATATTATTTCTAATCATACAATCAATGTCTGCTGTCATTTCATCCATACTGATGCTTCTTCCTGTCTTTGCACTCCACTCATGACGGTTTACTCCGGTAATGACAAGACGTTTACCATTTAAATAGATTACCTTGTCAATCATTTCCAGTCTTCTGAAACCTATGTCATATGGAATTATCTCTAATATTTCTCCATCTTCGCCTCTAAGCTCTACATATGCGTGATACAGATATGGGCAGTAATTATCCCATGCCTTAACACTTCCAACCTCAGTATCTATCACTCCTACAAGACTTCCAGCTTTTTCCTCTAAGGTGATATTGTCCTCTGCCACCTGATTATTCTCTCTGTCTTTTAAAACCAAATGGGCAGATACTTTCTTTCCTTCTGGAGCAGATACTTTCATCTTTACCGATACCCTGCCGCTTATATTGTCCTTGTTTAGTGTTGGCTGAAACCATACATCTTCCAAATGCACCTCTGGCACTGCTTTTAAAGTTACATTTCTAAAAATTCCAAAAAATCGGAAAAAGTCCTGATCCTCCAAAAATGCTGCCGTACTCATTTTGTGAACCTGAACTGCCAGCACATTTCCTTTTTCTCTGATAAATGGTGTCAGATCAAATTCTGACGGTGTAAAACTATCCTCCGCATATCCTACAAACTGACCATTCAGCCACAGATACATCGCTTCTTCCACACCTTCAAAACAGATACGGATTTTCTTTTCACGCATTTGCTCACTCAAATCAAATCGTTTGATATAAGATCCGACAGGATTATACTCTGCCTCGGAAAACATTCCTGCCTCGTCCCCGGTACTCTCCATACTATACGCACCCCTGTGATATTCTTTTCCCTCCCACGGATACATCGTATTGATATAGCGTATTTTGTCATAGCCTGCCAGTTCGATATGCCCCGGAACCATAATCTTAGCAAATGAAGATGCATCAAAATTTTCCTCATAAAAATTTTTCGGTCTATCCATTACATTTTTGCTAAAAGCAAACTCCCATTGTCCATTTAATGACTGCATCAATGGATTCTCCGATTTTTCCATATCTGCATAATCTATATAGTAGCAATGGTCGCTGTGTGCGTCCAGCTGGTTTACACGGAACACTTCCGGATCGTCTAACCATTTCATATCAGCATTCATAATAATTCTCCTTTTTTCTTATTTTCTATATAACCCCTAAAGACAAACTTCATGGGCTATTTTCATTACTGATTCTGCATATTTTCTTTTAATTTCATATTTGCACTCTCTACATTAAGGAATGAAAGAATGACTGTAATAATAATGTCAAATATAAACGGAAGCCACAGATACATAAAATACATCATATTGATACAGCTATCCGGCTGAACCGCATTATCAAGGTTAATATATCCACTTATGTCAAGCAGCCAGCCTGAAAGTGCAACACCAATACCTCCACCGAGCTTTACACCTAATGAAGTACAGGAGAACATGGAACCGTCAATCCGCTTTCCACTCTTTAAATAAGTATGTTCTGAACACTGTGCAATTACTGCACTCATGTCTCCCTGCCACGGTCCTTCTCCGAGGGATGTAAGAACTGTAAATAACAGCATCAGCGGAACACTTCCCAGATAACCTGCCACTGCAACCATCAAACGGCATACTGTAGCAAGCATATAACTATACTTGTTTAACTTATACATTCCTTTCATTTTTGAAACCAGTGCAGGTGTAACGGCAAGTGCAATGATCAAAGGAATATTATTCGCCCATGAAAATACACCGAACAAATTCTTATTCAGCAATACATATGTCATAAAAAAGATTCCTACATTCACCATAGAAGCACGAAGCTGCTGAAGAATATAGATCACACAAATCATTGAAAAATATTTATTACTAAAGAGAAGTTTTATTGTCTGCTTAAAAGAAAGTTTGTCATCTTCCTCTCCTGCCACACTGTCATCTTTTAATTCTTCATCTGACAGCTCTTTTACCGAAAATACAGCAAGTGTATTGGTAATAATACCTATAATACAGTAAATAAATGCGATAGTTCTCCATGCGGCTGCACCGCCACCAAACATTTCTACTGCACCAACAGTAACAGACTGGATGACCAGATTCAATACTTTCCTCGATTCGCCCATCCGTCAAATCATAACTCATATCAAGAAAATCTAATATCTTTGCCTCTTGGACTGTCCCATCCAGAAGAATTATTTTTACTTTTCTGCTTATGTGCAAAATACTACATACAAAATCCAAATAATCTTTAGGAGTTATTCCTGTTTTTATAAATTCTTTGTGAACCGATTCTCTCCATTCGCTCGCTCCTTCACCTGAAAACGTGCTCCATACGCTTCGAACGACTGTAAGCACCTTAACTGCCCAATCAACATACTCTTTCCTATTCACATAATATATATGGGCATCATCAATCCCATCCTAGTTAGTAATTAGAATAGTATATACATTAGCGTCTTTTTCTGTTCACGTTTTTGGGTATTACCAAATGGAAATAATTTAGTCAAAAAGATTGTGGTTAGATATTTGGTATCAAAAAACGTGATACAAAACAGGTGTTTAAAGCGATTGCACATCAACAAGGTGTTTCCGCATCAGAAGTAAAAGAACGTATTCAATCAACCATCTGCATTTACCACAAGCACGACTGCCGCAGAACGATTGCGGCGATTTCCGACGCACTGCCGGATATGGACGCAGCTATGCGTCCGCTGGCAGAGCAGACGATCCATAAACTGCAAAACATAACCGACGCAGCATTTGAGGAAGCGCAGTTCACCATGACGCTTTCAGACGCAGAGTAAAAGATGACGCGGGCGCGGCAGCCGATGATGACTGCTGCGCCCCGCGTTTTTTGTGCTAAGCTGTTTCCAATCGTAGGGATTGTTAAAAGTCAAGCCGCATCTTAGATAAGTTTGCCCAAACACCAATGATGTCAGAAGATGTAAAATAATAAAAATCAGAAGTTTCAGATTGTAGGTATCCCTTTTTTGTGCAATACCAATGTAAACAAGTTCGTAATTCGTCCCATCTGAAAGATCAAACACGAATTTTATTGTACTACCGTCGTTAGTAGAATCTGAATTTGCATCTTTCACAGGCAGCTCAGAAAAAAACGTATATAGGTAGTCAATATCCGCTTCTTCTGTTAGCGTTTTTTTCCTTGGTGTCTGCCTCTGAGTTAGAATAGTACGTTTCAATTTTCACAACATCTGATGCAGAAAAAGGAAAAACAATATATTCTTTCTTTCCACAACCAGAAATTCCAAATATAATTGCCATTGCGAGAAAAAATGTAAAGACTTTCTTCATACTTAACTTCCTTTTTTAATTTAATACAAACTGTGTACTTGAACCGACTAAACCACCGTCTAATGTGACGTGACTGTAACCAGACCATCCGTAATGGACAATTAGTTTAGTAACAAGCCCGCTTGTTGATGTTCCATAAGCGGTAACTGCATGAAATACTTTTCCACGACTTTGAACTTGCCCAGGAGAATCAGGAAAATATCCGAATACAATTACTGGACGGTTTCGACCAACTTCTGCAAAAATATCGAAATTTGTTACATAGTATGTTGAAGTTGCCGCAACTCCATACTCATTGCAATAGTCGATTAAGACATCTCGAATAGTTAATCCCCAAGAGGAATTCGATTTTCCATAAGAGAGTAACTTGTCTTGCAAAGTGTTTCCAGTAGTTTTTAAATTACCATTAGAATCAAGGAATGAACTGTCAATGACATTTCCCTTAACTTTATGCCAGTAATTCAAAATCAAACACGCTGCTGTATATCCACAGGTGTTATTCTCGTTTGCAGGATAAATTGCATTTTTGATATATTTGTAGTTTGGAATATACTTATTTGTTGCACGTGCTGAAAAATGAGATTGCAGTCTATTAACACTTTGCCCTCGAATTTAGATTCGTTTGCATAAGGGCTAATACTTCTGTATCTTTCTGTGTACGAGAGTTTTGTAATGCCGTATCAAATGCAGATTGTAAAGAACGGCATTCAGCAAAAGACATATCGTATTCGTTATGAATTACTGTGTGAACAAATTTATCACCCGACAGTTGATAATAGTTAAGGGGTCCAAAGTAGTATAAGTTTTCTGAAAGTCCCAAATATGGAGAAGGCGAATCTAATGCTTCTTCCAAATACTTGCCTGATTGTGGGTCGAAAATCATATATCCTGTATCACCCACTTCGACAAGTTCAAAATGATTATCACTTAGATCCGACAGAATCTTTGTTGTCAGAGTAACATTTTGACCTGTTTCTGCAGCAATCTTAGCGTTATGAATGATTTGATGCTGATTCGCACTGACCAACCAATTATCTGCATTAGTCTCAGTTTCCATAGCAAAAGCGGTGGCACTTGTCGAAAGCAATAATAAAGAAGCAAGCAAAACACTTAATATCTTTTTCATTATAAGTCTCCTTTCACTTAATTATCTGAAAACATCCTGCTTTGTCTTTCCTAAATATGCGCATAGCAATATTTCATGTATAAACTATGCGCCTATCCTGCTGATTTTAAGTCGCAGCCTCCATAGTGGGCAGGAGAAATAAGCAGCCCCGCGCATAATCCTATGCAGAGTAGTAACCTGTGTCATCGCTTATTTCACCTCCTGTCGTGTCCTTTTACTCATATAACGGTCAAGATCAAAAAAAGGGACAAACTTTTTTTGAAATTATTTTTGATTATTTTTGATTCATACCTTGTTAATGGGTTGCCACTTTCCTGCGCAACATTCTTGTGGTATAATTTGAAACAAGCAGACGCTGTAACGAATACCCATAATGTGCAAGAATAAATTTACTTGCTCACTTAGAATGGATGGCTGCAGGGCTATCCATGAGGAAACTTATATGATGATACTCCTATTTAGTGTTTTGAATGATGAACAACGTGCGCTGGTAGAGCGGATATTCCATGAGCATCATATCCACTTCCAGCGCATTTCGTTTAATATTGTGAAGTCAGAGGAAGCCGCAGAGGATGTCGTGTCCACTGCATTTATAAAAATCATGGACAACATCGAAAAAAATTTCTGATTTCACCCTGCATCCCCAAATGACCGCTTTCTGCGTTACCATAGTGAAAAATGCTTCTATTGACGTACTACGTCAATTACAACAGAGTGTTCACATTGATTACTGGGACAATATTTCGGACGAGGACACGGACGATATTGAAGATGAATGTATTCACAATGCAGATGTACATAGGCTGACTGAGGTAATAGATCAGCTTAATCCCGATGATCGGCATTCTATCTATCTTCGCTATACGCTGGAAATGGGATATAGAGAGATTGGTGAATTGCTGAACATTTCGGAGGATGCCGCAAAAAAAACGTGGGCAGCGGCTCGTCAAGAAGCTCCAAAAACTGTATGAGGAAAGGTGACGATATGGATATGAATTGGCAAACCATGCTGCATGAAGCAGCAAATGCCAGCTTTGAAAAGGATATAGAAGTTCGCTCTGCCGCCGATAATGACGCCTACTCCTGTGTAGATTTACCGAAAGCAAAGATCCGAGAATTAAGCGAAAAGATTCTGCACTTGCCGCATCAGGGAATTGTTCTATTATTTAGTAGATACTGCTTCCGGCTATCTCCCCAAGAAACTGAAAAGTTTTTCCAAATGAAAAATGCAAAGGGTCGCTTCCGCTTTTACCGTGAACTACTTTCTACAAGCATGGGGCTTAGCTCGGAGCAAGTGATTTCGGATGCTTCTCTCAATCGCGCCTGTAAAATTGCTATGAAAGACTATTTACGCACGGAGCTAAAAGAGGATGCTGCTGTAAGTAGTACCGGAAAGAGCCGAACGCATATTGTGTTCAGACGGTTCGGCAAAGCTGTTGCAGTCGCAGCAATTACCATAACCCTGTTGTTCTCAACGGCTATGGTAACTAATGCAAAGATCAGGGAAAAAGTGATTGCGTGGATAGTCGAGACATTTGAAAAATACAGTATCTTTGAACTGCAAAGCGACGGGGAAAACACAAATCCCGATTTGCAGAGCTATAAGCCTACCTATCTTCCCGACGGGGCGGAATTGAAGAATACGGTTGAACAGCCGGAAATGCTTGCCTATGAATATGCCATCAACGAATCGAGTTATTTTAATATTCTTCTTAGTAAATCAGATACAAGGATTTACGCCGACGCAGAAAATACAGAAATTGAATCGTTTGACAAGGATGGTGTGATTGGCTACTACTTCAAGAAAGATGATTTGAATTATATTTGCTATGAGCGGGATGGCGATTTCTTTTCTATATATGGCTCTATTGATATGGACGAACTGATAAAAATTGCCGCTGGTATAACAACAGAATGATATACTCATCTTAGCTGAACAAATCAAAATTTCAGGAGGTATAATAAAATGTCAGACGTATATGAAAACTGTCCAGCTTTTGAAAATGATAAATTTCTACTGAGGTTTTCGCAACTTGATGATGCCGAGGATCTTGTAAGCGTGTATAGTGATAAAAATGCACTACCGTTTTTCAACAGCGATAATTGTCATGGAGATAATTTCTATTATCCAAATGAAGATCGAATGAGACAAGCTATTAAGTTTTGGCTTAGTTCCTATTCATCCAAATGGTTTGTCAGGTGGACAATTATTGACAAAGAAAAGCATGAAGCTATCGGCACGATTGAAGTGTTTCATCGTAGTGCAAACGACAACTTTAATCATGTGGGTGTTCTTAGACTTGATTTGAAAAGTGAATATGAAACTTCAGAAGAAATTTTTACAATTATGAATCTTATTGTACCACCTACATTTGATTTGTTTGAGTGCGAGGAAATAATTACAAAAGTTCCTGTTTATGCAGTTGAAAGAATTGAAGCAATGAAAAGAGTAGGATTTAAGAAGTCAACGAAGCTGTTGGTTGGGACAATGGACGGTTACGCTTATAAGGATTATTGGACAATTAACAGAGGAGTATATATCCCTCTGGATGATTTGGAAGCAAAAGAAAAGGCGTGACCGAAGTCGCGCCCAATCTTCCCCATTGCGGGAGCATTTGCAAATACTGTTTTATGGGAACACGAAAGCATTGTCCCTTTTTTCCTCCTTGTGCGTTATATGGGTGATACCAATAATGCACAAGGAGGATTTTATTTATGAAGAAAAAAGAAATTGTCACATTGGCACTAACTACCGCTCTACTGATGACCGCTCATGCCGTACCCGCATCGGCGGCATCAAATGCGCCTGAGAGTATGTCGCAAACAGGTTCGATACAAACCATTACTCCCCGATGGGAAAGCACCAATGTTGTTGTCCCGTCTATCTCAATCTCTGGCAAGCAGATTTCTGTGTCGGTATACATTTCACCAAAAAAATCGACGACATCATCCGTAGGTACCCTCTATCTGGAAAAGAAAGTTGGGAATGGTTGGACACCCGTCACCTCATGGTCGATTGATGGAACTGGATCGGTTAGCATTACCAAAACTTACACCGGCACAATGGGTATTACATACCGCACCAGAGTAGTTGTCACAACTGGGGTAGACAAGATTGATGCAACTTCTACCGAACGCACCGTCTAAAAAATTTAGAAAAAGATTGTCCCTTTTTCTGTGTCTGTCCGTTATACAAGTAAATCCACAAAACAGGAGGTGAAATAAGCGATGGCAACGGTAAATACTTTATGGGAGCATTTGTGTGGGTCTGCTTATTTCTCCTGCCCACTATGGAGGCTGCGACTTAAAATCAGCAGGACAAGCGCATAGCTTATATAGTCGATGTTTAGGTTATGCGCTGCCGATGGTTTTATCTACTAATTTTCCATGCTCTCAATGGGCATTGATACCAAACGAAAGGAGTTAATCTATGAAAAAAGCATTATGTGTCCTGTTATCCGTTGTTATGCTACTCTCCATGAGTGTTACCGCCTTTGCCGCAGATACAAAAGGAGCACCGTCGCAAACATTACCATCTTGGCTGCCTGATGATGCACCTGCGCCTGATCCAAACTCCGAGATTTCTATTGTTCACTTTTACATCAATGAGGATGGCGAAACTATTGTTTATGATCCAGAAACGGAAGTCATTCCTTATTCAACAGCATACGGTGATGCAGGAACAGCAGCCATTTATTGGGTTAACCGTTCACAAATTTATTGGGGCATTACTTCTTATACCAAAGGACTTATGACTTTTGCAGGAGATGTTACCACGAATCGTGGAGGATTTTACTTGCTTGGAGATATTGAGTTTGACGGAAGTGCTTCTGGCAACATCATGGGAGTAACAACAAAGCGTGGAACCAATACGGCAACACTCAGCGGTTTTATGATTGATGCTAAAGGAGTTTCTTTTACCGCACCTGATGTATCATCTTCTCTGACTTATTGATTATGTCTGTACTTATTATCGAGGAAAAGCCACCTCATTTTACAGATGTGGAGTTTGAATACAAAGGAATTGAATTTAAAGCACAAATCTGTCTGTTAGACACCGGAAAAGTGATGATTTCTTTTCGTGTACCCAAAAATGAATTAGAGCAAAACCTGTGTAAAGGTTTGCTTAATTCTCGTGGTACAAAATTGGATATAAAAATAAATCATTTACCAATGTGTGCAAACGTAGATACTTGCTCCTTTGCAATTCTCAAAGGCTCATCATTATTCTCCGATTTCAGCATTACTGTCGAGAACAATCTGATTCTCAGAGAGGATAGTATCTGACCTCAAATTTGTAATCTTCCCTCTGGCAGAAAAAGGCTACGCCCGTATCAGCAGTAATGCCGATACGGGCGTTTTTAAAAAGGTGAATTTTTATAATATTACTCATCATTTGAGCAAATAAAGCAAATCGCTATATCCCGATTTCATAAGTAATTGTTTGAAACCAGAAAGCACTTCTTCTTTTGTATAATTGTTGTTTTCCAAAAACTGATTATCTTTTTCACTAAGGTACTGATAAAAAAAGAGCCACCTCTATTACCTCGTTATTGTTTGTATAGTCAATGCTATCTAAAAAGTATGTTCTCTGCTTCGTTAATTTTCCCAGAATCAATCATATCAAGAAATTTTTTCCCGATACTTCATACTTGTTTTCTTTTTCAAGTTCAACAGAAATCATACTCTTTCCCAAAGGCTAATGAAAAATAAATACTCTAACCATTTCTTTTATCATTCGCATGATGTAATCTTTCTCATCGGTAAAATCATTTTTCCATCTCCTTAAATGCCATTCTAATTGTTTGGGACATATAAAACTAACTGTATTGTAAAATATAAAGTCGCTTATAAAAACTGAAAATTTACGAAAATCTCTTTTTGAATCTTATACAACCATATCCCAGCGACAACAGCTATAAATAATATAAACACAACCGCAATAGAAATGGCATAATCTTTCGGTAATACAACTGCAATTACTCCAGATAACAAAACACAAATTCCTATCAACAAAACAGGCTTTCCTAATGCTTTCGCATATCCATTTTTGTCATTTGTGGTTTCAAATACTTTACCATGAACAGAAGAGTAATTTCCTTTTAACAGAGAAATACTAAAAAATATGAGAAGAGCAGAACTAAACCACATCATTATACTAAAACCTATCATAATATATTCCTCCATCAATTATTTGTTTCGGGAATTCTTATTGTCTTAATTTAAATACCGAAACCATACCGCTAAGTGTTGTAGCCTGAGCTGTAAGTTCTTCACTCGTCGCTGATGTTTCCTGTGCCGCAGCCGAATTATTCTGAACAACTTCAGCAATTCTTTCTGCGGTTGCCTCTACCTGTTCCATACTGTCTGCCTGTTCAATGGAAATTTCTTTTATCTTTTTCGCACTGTCTGCAATCGCCTGTATGCCATCCACAACTTCTCTCAATGAAGTTGAGGCTTTCTCTGCATACATATTTCCATCTCCAACCTCATGAATAGCCGCTTCAATAAGTGCTTTTGAATCCACCGCTGATTTTGCACTCTGTTCTGCAAGGTTTCTGATCTGATCCGCAACAACAGCAAAACCTTTTCCGGCTTCTCCAGCTCTTGCTGCCTCAATCGAAGCATTTAATGAAAGAAGATTTGTCTGGCTTGCAATATCTTCAATCTGTGTGATAATTGCTCCTATCTTCTCAGAGGTTTCATTTATGCGTGACATAGCCTGCACTAATACTTCCATATCTCCACGACTGCCTTCTGCAATCTCCGCATACTTATAGGCTTCATCGTAAGCTGTTCCTAATTCTTCTGCTGTTGTTTTTATTCCGCTTGTAAGTTCATTGATTAGTTGCCTGCATTTCCTCAACCGATGCCGCCTGATCCGTTGCGCCTTCTGCTAAAGACTGTGCCGCTTCTGCAAGGTTTGTGGAACCTGTAAGAACCTGCCCCGATGCATCATCTACCCCTCTTACAGTTGTATCAATCTCCTCATTCATTTTTCTTATGCCTGTCAGCAAATCGGTAAATGCTCCTGTATATACTTCCTCACACTCTGTATCAATCGCAAAATTACCTTCTGACATTTCATTTAACATTCTGCCAGAATCTTTAATTATAACTCTAATTCTGTCTGACATTGCAGATACACCAGATACAAGTTCCTTAATTTCATCCTCAGACTCAACCGTTGGAAGTGGAGAATCTATGTCACCCTCTGCAAATGTAATAAATCTGTCCTTTAATTCATTTAATGGTTTTTCAATGCTCTTTGATATTGCAACGGAAAGACTGTTTGAATAAATCGTTGATACTGCAATTACAATTATTATAATTGTCAATGCAGCTATCATAACCGTTCTCAACTGTGCACGTTTAGCGTTTCCAAGTGAAATATTCAAAGCCATAAGTTTCTGTAAAGCATCATCCAACGCCTGATACTTTGGTGCTGCTTCATCGGTCATCATCTGCTGAGCCTGTAATGATTTCGCAGTATCAGTCGTTGCACCGACCTCAATTACTTTTGCATCCACTTCCTTATACTCTGCCCATGCTTTATCAATAGCGTCCATGCAGGCAGTTCCCTCTTTTGTTATCATTGTTGGGCGTATTTTTTCCAAATATTCCTCAAACGATTTAACAGCCTGTTCATGCTGTTCTTTCATACTTTCAATGAGACTATCTGAATCATAACCTACAATACCTCTTGAGGCAGCCCTTACTTCCGCTGATTCATTCATTGCCATAGCAATGTCTCCCTGTGGATACGCATAATTATCCAGTATCGTTCCATAGTTGTTTATCGTATAAAGCATAATCACTACAACCAGTGCTGATAATATTCCAAAAATGAGAATAATCTGTCTGAAAGATTTTTTCAGTCGTGCACCAATCTTCATTTTGTTAAGTTTCTTAAACATTTGTCTTGTCTCCTTCCTAATGGATAAAATGGTTCTTTGTTGTCCATCAATATGTATATATAAGTCAATATATGACGAAAAATAGCGAAAATGCCAGTTAGCCTTACTAAATCTGCTGTAATCATCTTAAATAGCTTGTGAAAATACAGGACGTCAGCTGATTATATAAGACATAGTTATTAAAAACAATTATGTACAGAAAGGGGTAAAAGCATGACGCAGCCAAGCCGCACATTGTTCCATCGTATTCGCTGCATAAAAAGCAGTCTGGATAAGGCGGAGCAAAGCTTTATGGATAATAAGGATATCAGGGGCGAGCTTGATTTGATGCTGGCGGAGGCCGAGCTGAAAAACCTGCGTCGGAAAAAGGACCGCCCCTGGAGCTGGAACCGTCAGGTTCTGGCAGTCTGTGCAGCATTTTTGTTAGTAGTTGCCGGTTTTGGCGGCTGGTGTTTTGCCAGAAACCATTACCGTGCCAAGGCGCAGGCCGTGTTGCCGCCACCTGCGGCAGCACCCGTGGTTAAGCCGGAGCAGAAAATGCCGGTACAGGATTCTGTGCCCAAGCCTGCAGCTATACAGAAACAGCCTGCTAAGGATACACCGGTACGGGAGAAGCAAGGCGCTCCCGACCGTGTTACTATATCTAAAGCCGATATGCACAAATTAGTGCAGTCAGCGCGAGTTGAGTTGAGTGACTCTAAATGAATCATGAGGAGGAATATCGATTGAAGAAACAATACTTATGGCGGCCTTTGACAGTAGGCCTGGCAGCAATGCTGCTGGCTGCTCCTGTTTACGCCGAAGAAATCCCGACACCTGCTGCAGGTGCTGGTACCTCTGTAACGCAGACTGCACCGGAAAGACAGCAAGAAACAAGCCTGGCACCATATTTGGGAAAGACCATTACCAAGCAGATTATTGCCGGTAATAAGACTGTGCCTGAGGCAGAGATTGCTGCTGCTTTGAAAACCAAGCCTGGCATGCAATTTACTGAAGCTGGCCTGAGCGAGGATTTGAGTGCTATTTATGACATGGGCTGGTTCTATGACCTGCGCCCGGAATTCAAGCTGGTTCCGGAAGGAGTACAGGTAATCTATCATGTGATGGAAAACCCCGTTTACCAGAAAACTGAGGTTGAGGGCAACACCGTGCTGAATAAGCAGAAGGTGGCAGGCTTCTTTGACCTGGAGCAGGGTAAGATTGCTAACCTGAAGGATATCAATAAATGCGTACAGAAGCTGGAGGAGGAATACCGTTCCAACGGCTATATCCTGGCGCGTGTTACTGACGTGCATATGGAGCCGGACGGTACCTTAAAGGTTACTGCCAACGAGGGCATCGTAGAAGGCTTTAAGGTTAAGGGTAATGTTAAGACAAAGGATTATGTTGTTACCCGTGAAATGAAGCTGAAAAAGGGCGAACCCTTTAATGCCAAGGCTGCACGCCGCAGCATGCAGCGTGTCTATAACCTGGGCTATTTCGAAGATGTTAACATCAAGCTGAATCCTGGCCGTGAGCCTAATGGCGTTGAAGTAGAAATTTCCGTAGTAGAAATGAACACCGGTACTTTTGGCATTGGCGCAGGCTACAGTAATGCTGATGGCTTTGTCGGCATGGTTTCTATCGGTGATAAGAACTTCCGCGGTATCGGTGACAAGATTAACCTGCGTTGGGAGTTCGGCGGCGAGGATAACAAGAACTATGACTTCAGCTATACCCGCCCCTGGCTGGATGATAAAGAGACCAGTGCTACTCTTAACCTTTATGATATTACCAACGAATATGCCGATTATAATAGCGACGGCGACGAAATTGCCCGCTACGACAAAAAGCGTCGCGGCCAGGAAATTACCTTCAGCCGTAAAACCCATAATGAATTTGTCAGCAACTACATTACGCTTAAAAACCGTGATGATATCTATAAGGGCGAAGCTGACGGCTACGAAGGCGATAAAAATCAGTATTATGAAGATCAGTTCTATAAGAGTGATACTGATAAAAGTGATAAGTATGAATCCTGGATGCCTAAAACTGCTGCAGAGCGCCGCAAGGAAAACTTTGGTGTTACTCGCAGTATCACTTTGGGACGCGTATATGATTCCCGCGACAACATCTATGATCCGCATGAAGGCAAGCGTATCGGCTACAGCGTAGAATGGGCCGGCGGCATGGGCGGTGACTTTGACTTCACCAAATGGACCGCTGATTGGCGCTATTACTACCGTGCAGGCGGAGAAAGCGTTTGGGCACTGAACCTGGGTGTAGGCTATGCAAGCGGCGATATGCCGTTGTCTCAACGCTTCACCATGGGCGGCAGCGACACCCTGCGTGGCTATGAGGATGACCAGTTCCGCGGCAACAGCATGCTGAAGGCAACTCTGGAATACCGCTTCCCGATTGTCAAGAAGGTTCAGGGCGTACTCTTTACCGATAACGGTTATGCATGGGATAAACGCCATGAGGATGAATTTGATATGGGACTGCTCAAGAACAGCTACGGCGTAGGTCTGCGTATCAACTCTCCGCTGGGACCGGTTAAGCTGGACTATGGCTACGGCGAGGATGGTGGCAAGTTCCACTTCAGCTTTGGTGGACAGTTCTGATTTTGCGGAGAATATTTAGGCTATGAAGCTGAATAAGATTCTGTTCTGTGCTGCAATGACAAGCATCTTGCCATTGCAGCATGCTTTTCTGCACCGGTTAACAGTGTAGAAGTACAAGTTATAGATGTTAACGGCGGCACCAGCCAGCTGCTGTTGCAGAAGATGAGCGACAGCATGCAGGTGGTGGCGGACCAATTGTTTATTGATAAGGACGCGGAAAAAGATTGCTGCTGCAGGGGAGGACTATGCCCGCCTGCTGACGGAAATCGGCGACAGGGTATTTACCGGCTACGAGCTGACTGATGTTAAGCTGGCTGTAGGTGAAACTACACAGGTGAAGCTGTATGCCCGTCCCTGGAACAAGGTTATCGAAAAGCCGCTTATCGATTTGCAGTTTTCCGGAGTGGAGCCGCAGACGGCGGCGCTGCTGGAGCAGCGCATTCCTGCGCTGCATGCTCAGTTGGAGCAGGCCATCAGCGGTGCATCGGTGGATGCAGGTGACTGGGCTGGCGGCGTACTGCGCAAGCTGGTACGCAGTGAGGTGCAGGCAAAGCTGCCGGAATTTAAGCCGGCGGTGGATGTGCTGCAGGAGGACGGACGCACGGTAGTGCAGGTAGTTATCTATCCCGTTGGCCAGCTGGTGCGTAATATCCGCTATGAATTACGCAGCGAAGCTATTCCCAATGTGCTTTTGATGAAGCTGAAGTACAAATATGCCGGCGAATGCGATAAGCTGCGCGGTTTGCCTGTTGCTTATGTGCAAAGGCATCGTCAGGAGCTGGAGCAGCAGCTTTTAGAGAAGCTCATGACTGAGCCGGAAGTAAAAAATTATCAGCTGCGCCCGGAGGTTAAAATTACGCCCGGTGCTGATCTCGGCGTAAATATTATGATTGAATCGGATGATTATAAAATCTGGTTTGAGGGCTATAGCGATATCGGCCGTGATAAGGATAACCTTTCAGGCAAGGCGCATCTTGGTAAATTTATTTCGCCGCGTGACGAGATTTTTGGCGAGGCGGAGGTTATCCTGGATGATGTCCAGTGGCGCTTCGGCACCGGTTATACGCATTATTGGGGCAAGAGTGGCTGGAGCTATGTACGGCGGATACCGACAGGCGACAACAATTATCGCCTGGAGTACAGCCTGAGTCCTAAATGGCGTTTGCGGGCCGAGCATTTTTCCGGTGATAACCGTAATGAATTTGCGATGCGCTACCGCATTCATGAGTTCCTCAGCGCGGAATATGTTTACGGCGGCAGTGAATTTTACCTGCGTCTTATAGGAAATCTCTAGCAATTCTTGAAAGAATTAGCGCAGGCTGATATAATAAGATATATTATTGCAACAGACAGTACAAAAACGGATGACGGCAGCTTGCTGCTGTTTTCTGCTGTTGTAGCTTCTGAATTTTTGTATGAGGAAAAGAAGGTAGGGATTTAGATTATGATGCAGAAATTGCGTAACCCTAAAAATGTAAAGCTGATCTCCTTGTTTGTAGCAGCGATTTTCGTACTGGGCTGCTTTGCGCTTTCCGTAACGCAGAGCGGTGTAGGCAAGAGTGCTTTTGCCGCTTCCAGCGAATCCGCTATCGGTGTAGTTAACTATCAGATGCTGGTAGCACAAAGCCCGGATCTGAGCAAAGTTAACGAAGCTATGAACAAAGAAATCGAATCTGCCCAAAAGGATTTCAATGAGAAAAGCAAGACCATGAACGAGGCAGAAAAGAGAAAGTATTATACTCAGACTCAGGAACGTCTGGCCAACAAACAAAAAGAGCTGATGGACCCTGTGCTGAAGAAAATCGAAGCCAGCATCAAAAAGATTGCCGACAAAAAAGGTTTGGCAGTTGTAGTAGATAAGAACACTGTTGTTTTCGGCGGTGTAGATATTACCGACGAGGTTGCCAAGTCTATGCAGGCAGGCAAATAACAGCTTCTTCAGCGCATTGCTGCTCTGAAGTTGGCAGCTTGCCTTGTGTAATGTCAATTTAATCGCGGTATTTACGGATGTACAGCAATGTTATTGGAGGCAGGCATGAAGAAGAACAAGCTGGTAAAAATAAGTGCTATTATTGCAGCTGCTCTGCTGATTTCGGCATGCAGTACCAATGTCCGGGGACCGCAGGAAAAAAATTGCTGTTCTCAACTGGGAGCAGGCGGTAAGCGCCCATCCTCAGTATGCTAAGCTGGAGCAGGGTGAAAAGATTCTGCAGGATTTGCTTAATAAGCGTAAAGGTCAGGAAGAGCTGGCCAAGGCGCAGCTAAGCAGCCTGAATAAGCTGCGCAGCTTGCGGCAGCTCAGCCAGCAAAG
>ENA-OQHF01000440-OQHF01000440.1-human-gut-metagenome-genome-assembly--contig:-NODE-440-length-26138-cov-5.577294_pt1 | contig 26138 bp, 13 predicted proteins | sample MGYA00242559_ERZ504709 | MGnify/ENA primary metagenome ERZ504709 (study PRJEB26092, sample SAMD00036203) | human gut metagenome | host: Homo sapiens | study: EMG produced TPA metagenomics assembly of... | reverse complement strand
GAAAAAGAAGAGGTGAAGGAGTAGATTGAAGAAAAAAGGAACCGGATCAGGAATGCTTATTTTCCTGAAGCGGATGTAGCAGACCGGTCAGCGAAAGAGGATGTGGCTGTTCAGTCGGCGGAAGAAGCGAAGACGGTTTATGTAGAATGTGGCAGAGTTATCTATTATTCAGGCTATTCTACCAATTATTTTGAGGCGGAAGGGAACAGTGCATGGTGTTTAGAACCGGCAAGAGGTACTCCGCAGAGTGGAAATTATACAGCAGTAAAACTGGAAAATACTTCTGATCTTGCAAGGGCATTATATTATTCTGTTGCTGCTCCCGGTGAAGCGGCACTGTATCAATGGTACGGAAGTGAAGGGTACTGGCAGATCGGGGATGTAAAGCAGGGGGCGGCAGTGGCAGGTTTTGATGAGAGATATTGCTACAGCCATATGTTCTTGTCGTGGGTCTATAATGCGTTTGACTTTGATGCCGCTTTTTATGGAACGAATCTGAAAAGGCAGGAATACTACGAAGATCTGAAGAAAGCATTTCAAAAGAAACTGGAGGAGATCAGGGCATTGGCTGTACCGGATCAGGGATTTTGTGCATACGTCATCAATGGAGGAAACGGAAAGCAGGTCATGGGTGGCTGGACTTATGTTCCGCATGGAAAAGCAAAACTGAAGAAAAGTTCAAAAGAGCCGCAGGTGACAGAGCAGAATCCGGCATATCGTTTAAACGGAGCGGTTTACGGAGTCTATACTGATGCCGGGTGTAAAAATCTGACTGGAACGCTTACGACCGATGAAAATGGAATGACGCAAGAACTGACGGTCAGTCCGGGACAATATTATATAAAAGAGAAAAGTTGTCCGACAGGTTATGCACTGGATGATACAGTTTATCCGATCTGCGTTTTATCCGGTCAGACGGCGATGATAGAAGTCAGTGATATACCGCAGAAAAATCCAGTCAGTCTTATTCTGCAAAAAAAGGATGCCGATACAGGGAAATGTGAAGCTTCAGGTCATGCGACACTGGAAGGAGCAGAATTTGAAATCAGATACTATAAAGGACTGTATGAGGAAGATCCTGCAAAAAAAGGAATGAAAGCCGAAAGAATCTGGCTCATGCGGACAGATGCTTCAGGAAAGATCACTTTTGATCCAGAGCATAAGGTCAGTGGCGATGCATTTTTTGAACTGTCAGATGGGGAAGCAGCGTTTCCACTTGGGACAGTGACGATCAGGGAAACGAAAGCACCGGATGGATATCTGACAGAAGATGAGGTAGTTGTGAGGAAGATTCTTCCGGAGGGAACAGTCGAGGTTGTCTGCACTTATGAACCGGTGGAGGTCGCAGAACAGGTGATCCGGGGTGATATCGAACTGATTAAATTCAGAGAGGACACGGATCCTGAAACAGAACACAAGACTCCGCTGGAAGGGATTGAGTTTTCCCTGACAGCAAAAAGTACCGGAGAAGTTTTTAAGATCGTGACAGATGAAAAAGGTTATGCAACGACAAAGCAATCAGGAGAAAATGCAAGGGGAAATCTTGTCTATGATACTTATACTGTCCATGAAATAAATCCTCCGCAGGGAATGAAACCGGTACAGGATTTTGAAGTGACGATCTCTGAGGAGGGACAGACATTTTATTATTTGCTGGAGGATAAGCAGATCGTTTCACCCGTCAGACTGGTGAAAAAAGATGCAGTAACGGGGAAGACGATCCGGGTAAAAGGAGCAAAATTTGAGCTGCTGGACGATGAGAAAAAAGTGATCACCATGAAAAGTTATTATCCGGAAGAGACAGAGCATACTTATTTTGAGACCGGTGAAGATGGAATGTTTCTTCTGCCGGAGAAACTGAAGCCTGGTACCTATTATTTCAGGGAGATAGAAGCACCTTATGGTTATCTGCTGGGAGAAGATGTGGCATTTGAGATCCGGGAAGGACATAACTGGGCAGAACCGGTTACGGTAGAATTTTACGATGAACCTTTGATGGGAAAACTGGAAATAATAAAGACAGATGCCGATACAGGAGACGTACTGGAAGGTGCAGAGTTTGAAGTTGTAGCAGAAAAAGATATCATAACCGGGGACGGAACCATTCAGATAAAAGCCGGAGAGACAGCCGCAGTATTGAAGACGGATGAAAAAGGAAAGGCAGAAAGCGGACTGCTCTGTCAGGGAACATACCGGGTCAGAGAAATCCAGGCACCGGAAGGATATATCCGGGCAGAAAAAGAATGGATCGTGCAACTGACTAAGGATGCAGAAGATGACGAACAGAAAGAATTTGTCAGGAAAATGAGGATAACGAATCAAAAAGAGAAGATCATTGTGGAAAAAGAGAAGAAAAAATCAGCCCCCCAGTCAGTAAAAACCGGGGATCCATCGCAAATGAAAAAGTGGATGATGATCGTATCAGCAGAAAGTGTGGTATTGATTCTGATGCTGCTGACCTTAACTCGAAAAAGGGAAAAAGGGTACAAAAAAAGCGTCTGAGCGGAGTCGAACCGCCGCACATGCCTCCGGAGGGCATCGCTCTATCCACTGAGCTACAGACGCATTCCGATTGTATGATGAAATTCATCAACAACCTTATTTATCCTACCATAAAATAAAAGAAAAGTAAAGGGTGAATCTTGTTGATGGATTTCATCATGAGCAGAAAAAATTTTACTGTTCATAAGACCGGTGACCAGCATCCGGAGACTTTCTGCTAGTTTTCTGCATCGGCAAGAATCTGTTCTTTCATATGTGGATTAAAAACCTGTTCTCTCAGCATCTGTATCTCATATTTATAAGGAGCATAAGATTTTTTCGCTTTTGTTGCAGAAGGAATATAGGGAGTTTCGAGGATTTTGGGGACATTTTCAAAGTCGGGATGATGAACAATATAGTTCAGGGCATCAAATCCAATCTGTCCGAATCCGAGATTTTCATGCCGGTCTTTTGCTGCACCGGGGAGATTCTTGCTGTCGTTGATATGGAAGACAGCAATCTGTTCTTTTCCGAGGATACGGTCAAAAGAATTCATGACAGCATCGAAATGATGGATGATATCATATCCGCTGTCACTGGTGTGACAGGTATCAAAGCACACCCGCAGTTTGTCGTTATGCGTTACACCATCGTAAATGGCAGCCAGTTCTTCAAAGGTACGACCAATTTCCGAGCCTTTTCCGGCCATGGTCTCCAGTGCAATGCAGCAGTCTGTGTCAGAAGAGAGGACTTCGTTCAGCCCTTTAATAATCTGTGCGGTTCCGGCCTCAATTCCTTCGCCTACATGGGAACCGGGATGAAGGATCAGGGTGTGGCTTTTACAGGCAATGGTACGTTCAAGCTCTTTGGCGAGAAATTCAACAGCAAGGGAGAAAGTTTCTGGTCTGACGGTGTTTCCGAGATTGATGATGTAGGGAGCGTGGACAACAATCTCCTGAATGCCATGGGCTTTCATGTATTCCCAGGCAGGATCAATCTGAAGTTCGCTGATGTCTTTTCGGCGGGTATTCTGCGGAGCACCGGTATAGAACATAAATGTATCAGCTCCATAGGAGACTGCTTCTTTCGCAGAACCAAGGAGCATCTCCTTTCCACTCATGCTTACGTGAGAACCTAATTTCATAGATAAATCCGTCCTTTCTGAAAGTATTACTCCATTATAAAGGAATCTGAAAGAAGGAGCAAGGAAATCTTCGGTTTTACTTTCGGCTAAAATATTTGCTGTCAGTTGCTCACCCACCTATGAGCAAGCTCATGTGGGCTTAGACCTTTTGACCCTGGCATCATGAAAGATAAATAGCAGAAATGTCAGTAAAGATAGCTACACACCTATACAAGTAAAAATAGCTAGTGACTTGCCGTCTGGGAATATTCATGATAAAATAAAGATTACTGTTGTTCGAGTCTGAAAAGACTGAAGATCCAGAGACAGATCTTAGATACGAGAGATTCAAAAGGAGTGTGGAAAGTGAGAACATTACTGGAGTTAATTACAATAGAGATGAAAGAGGCATTTGTAAAGGCCGGTTACGGTGAAGAGCTTGCAAGAGTGACTCTTTCTAACCGCCCGGATCTGTGCGAGTACCAGTGTAATGGTGCTATGGCAGGAGCAAAGAAGTATAAAAAAGCCCCGATCATGATCGCAGAGGACGTTGTGGTAAATCTGGCAGAGAGTCAGTGCTTTGCACAGGCAGAGGCAGTGAAGCCGGGATTTATTAATCTGAAGCTGAAGCCGGAGTTTGTGGCAGAATATCTGAATGAGATGGCTGCAGATGAGAATTTAGGCGTGGAGAAAGAAGCAGAGCCAAAGACTGTCATGATTGATTATGGCGGACCCAACGTGGCGAAGCCGCTTCATGTAGGTCATCTTCGTTCAGCGATTATCGGAGAGAGCATCAAGCGGATCATCCGCTATAAAGGAAATAAAGTGACCGGAGATATTCATTTAGGTGACTGGGGATATCAGATGGGACTGATCATTACGGAGCTGAAAAAGCGTCAGCCGGATCTGCCATATTTTGATGAGTCTTTTGGAGGAGAATACCCGGAGGAAGCTCCGTTTACGATCAGCGAACTGGAAGAAATCTATCCGACTGCCAGTGCCTATGCCAAAGAGCATGAGGATTACAGAGAAGAAGCATTGCATGCGACTTATCTGCTGCAGAATGGTTATAAGGGATATCGTGCGATCTGGAAGCACATTATGAATGTGTCTGTGACAGACTTAAAGAAGAATTATGAGCGTCTGAATGTGGAGTTTGATCTGTGGAAAGGTGAGGCAGATGCACAGAAATACATTCCGGGCATGGTAGAGATGCTTAAAGAGAAAGGCTTTGCACATTATGACCAGGGAGCTTTGGTTGTGGATGTGGCAGAAGAGACAGATAATAAGGAAGTCCCTCCGTGTATGATCCTGAAGTCAGACGGTGCGGCATTGTATGACACGACGGATCTTGCAACGCTGGTAGAGCGTGAAGAGTTATATCAGCCGGATGAAGTGATCTATGTTGTGGATAAACGTCAGGAACTTCATTTTATCCAGGTATTCCGCTGTGCAAAGAAGACAGGAATTGTAAGACCGGAGACCGAGCTGAAATTCCTCGGATTTGGTACGATGAATGGAAAGGACGGCAAGCCGTTCAAGACAAGAGAAGGCGGTGTAATGCGTCTTGAGAACCTGATCCGTGAGATTGACGAAGAGATGTATAAGAAGATTATGGACAACCGTACAGTAGAGGAGGCGGATGCAAGAAAGACAGCGGCGGAAGTCGGTCTTGCTGCCATTAAGTATGGAGATCTTTCCAATCAGGCATCCAAGGATTATATCTTTGATGTAGACCGCTTTACATCTTTTGAGGGAAATACAGGACCGTATATCCTTTATACGATCGTGCGTATCAAGTCCATCCTTAAGAAATATGCGGAGAATGGCGGAAATGCAGAGGGAGCGAAGATTCTTGCAGCAGAAAATGCGGCAGAAAAGGCACTGATGCTGCAGGTTCTGAAATTTAATGAAGTGATCGATACCGTATATGCCGAGACAGCACCGCATAAGCTTTGTGCTTATATTTATGATCTCGCCAATGAATTTAATAAGTTCTATCATGAGACAAAGATCTTGTCTGAAGAGGATGAGGCAAAGAAGAGTGGCTATATCGCACTCCTGAATCTGGCGAAAAAAGTTCTGGAGACTTGTATTGATCTGCTTGGATTCACTGCACCGGAAAGGATGTAAGACTTCATGACGGAAAATGGATTGATGGAAAGCTCGCAGACAGAAAAATTATTTTATAATAACAGTCATCAGAAGTCATTTGAAGCGACGGTCCTCTCCTGTCAGAAAAAGGAAAAATATTATGAAATCGTACTGGATCAGACCGCTTTCTTCCCGGAAGGGGGCGGTCAGTATGCAGATACCGGATATCTGGGGGATGCAAAGGTACTGGATGTGCAGGAGCAGGATGGACAGATCCTCCACAGAACGGACGGGGAACTGCCGGTCGGAGAAAAGGTGACAGGACAGCTTGACTGGGAACTGCGGTTTATGAAGATGCAGCAACATACAGGTGAGCATATCGTCTCCGGAATCGTGCATGAACGCTATGGTTATGAAAATGTTGGTTTTCATCTGGGAAATGAAGACTGTACGATGGATTTTAACGGAGAGATCCCGGTGGAAGATCTGCAGGAAATAGAGTTTCGTGCAAATCAGGCAGTCTGGGAAAATCTCAAAATACAGATCCTTTATCCTTCCAAAGAAGAGGAAAAAGAGATGACTTACCGGAGCAAGATCGAGATCACCGGACAGGTGAGAGTGGTTATCGTTCCCGGATATGATGCCTGTGCCTGCTGTGCACCGCATGTAGATTTTACGGGAGAGATCGGACTGATCAAGCTGGTTGGCATGCAGCGGTATAAAGGCGGTGTGCGTGTAACGATGCTTTGCGGAGGCAGGGCAATGGCTGATTATGCTTTAAAGCAGAAGCAGGCAAAAGAAATTTCAGCGATGCTGTGTGCAAAAGAAAATGAACTGACCGATGCCGTGGCACATCTGCAGAAAGAGCTGGCGGAAAAGAAGACAGAACTGGCAGAAAAGGAGCAGGAACTGATCCGGTGTAAAGCGGAGCAGATTCCGGAGTCAGAGCAGATTGTCTGTATTTTCCCGGAAGGAATCCAGGGAGACTCTCTCAGGATACTGATGAATGCAGTCCTTGAGAAAAATCGGAAGCTTTGTGCCGTGTTCAGTGGAAATGATGCTGCAGGATACCGGTATGTGATTGGAAGCCGGGATGTAGATGTGAGAAATATGGCGAAAGAGCTGAATGCCGCATTTGAAGGACGCGGTGGAGGAAGACCGGAGATGGTACAGGGAACAGTCAGAGGAACGGAAGAGGAACTGCAGAACTGGATTCTGAGGAAAGCGGAGGAACTGTAGATGAATCAGAAAAAAAAGCAAAATCCATTCTGGCATCTGGCAGGACCGCTGCTGGGATACTGGGTGATCCAGTTAGTTGCAGAGATTATCGTTTCGATGCTGGTCATGCTTCCTTATGCAGCAAAGTATCTGAGTCTGGTTATGAACCATGCTTCAGAAATGAATTATACAGATGTGGTAAATAAATATTATATGGAGACGATGCAGCCGGGGCTGGAGCTGGTGTTGAAATATGCTACAGAGATTAACGGTGTGACAGCACTTTTCACATTGATTCTTACGGTATCTTTATTTCGTCTGGACAGAAAGAAAGAGAAGCAGGCAGGGATACCGCAGCGGCAAAAAGTATCTGCCGGAAACTATCTCTGGCTGATCCTGATGGGAGCAGCAGGAAGTATCGGAGTAACCTGTCTGTCTGTTGTGGCACAGCTTGCGATGAACAGCAACAGCTATCAGCAGAGTGTACAGAGTACCTATGCCGCACCGATTTTTGTTCAGGTTGTGGTTGTGGGGATCATTATCCCGGTCGCAGAAGAGATGATGTTCCGGGGGGTTCTGTATCGCAGATACAGAGAGACAAAGGGCTTTTATTATGCGGCACTGTGGTCATCGGTTTTCTTTTCGGTGACGCATCTGACGATGATCCAGACCGTTTATGCATTTCTGCTGGGAATCCTGCTGTGCTATGTCTATGAAAAGTATGGCTCAGTGAAGGCAGCGATAGGTTTGCATATCTGCCTGAATACCGGGTCGATCCTCTTTACCGGGGTCGGTCTGTTCAGATGGCTGGCAGGAGATCTGATGAGGATGGGACTGGCGATCATTTTAAGTGCTTTCTTCTGTTCCGTCTTATTTGTTATGATACAGAAGATCGGTGATCCGGTAATGGAGAAAAAACCTTCAAGGGAAAACGATGAACCATAACAGGAACATTATATAGAAAATTGTATTTATAAAAATACAATCTTGAATTGTACGCAATGGGGCGTGTGACCTGTTGCGTATTTTTTTACTTTTATGAAGAAAAACCAGTGAATTAAAGGAAAATAATAAAAGATATCAGGAATTGATAGTTAAAATTTATAAAAAACTTAAATAATCAGACAATTAAAAATAAAATATAAAAAGTCGATTATCAGATAATTACAGAAAATTCCTAGTTTACAAGATGGGGAAAAAAGAGTTATATTTTAAAAAAAGTTTTAAATATGCAAAAGAAAGGACAGCGACTATGAGGAAAGAAAATGAAATCCCACAGCAGGGTCTGTATCGTGAAAGTTTTGAACATGATAACTGCGGTATTGGAGCAATCGTTAATATTAAAGGTCAGAAAAGCCACAGTACAGTAGCAGGTGCACTGCATATCGTGGAAAATCTGGAGCATAGAGCCGGAAAGGATGCAGAGGGAAAGACAGGAGATGGTGTCGGAATCCTGACACAGATTCCACATAACTTTTTTAAAAAGGTCTGTCAGCCACTCGGGATCGATCTCAAAGGAGAGAGAGATTATGGTGTGGGAATGTTCTTCCTTCCGCAGGACGAGCTGAAGAGAAATCAGGCGAAGAAGATCTTTGAGGTGATCGTAAAAAAAGAAGGACTGAAATTCTTAGGATGGAGAGAAGTTCCGATCCACCCGGATATCCTCGGAAAAAGTGCGGTTGACTGTATGCCGTGTATCATGCAGGCGTTTATCGAACGTCCGTCCAGGTATGCAAAGGGACTGGAATTTGACCGCCGGCTGTATGTGGTAAGAAGGATCTTTGAACAGAGCAGTGATGACACGTATGTCGTTTCACTCTCCAGCAGAACGATTGTCTATAAAGGGATGTTCCTTGTAGGACAGCTCCGCCTTTTCTTTGCAGATCTGCAGGATGAGGAGTATGTATCAGCCATTGCCATGGTACATTCCCGTTTCAGTACGAATACAGCACCAAGCTGGCAGAGAGCCCATCCGAACCGTTTCATCGTGCATAACGGAGAGATCAATACAATTCGTGGTAATGCGGATAAGATGCGTGCCAGAGAAGAAACGATGGAGGCAGGCAAGCTGAAAGGTGAGCTTCATAAAGTTCTTCCGGCGATCAATACCTCCGGTTCTGACTCGGCAATGCTTGACAATGCACTGGAATTTATGGTCATGAGTGGAATGGAGCTTCCGCTGGCAGTCATGATCGCAATTCCTGAACCATGGGTCAACAACAATGAAATGTCTCAGAACAAGAAAGATTTCTATCAGTATTATGCAACCATGATGGAGCCATGGGACGGACCGGCATCCATCCTTTTCTCCGATGGAGATGTGATGGGAGCGGTACTTGACAGAAACGGTCTTCGTCCTTCCCGTTACTATATCACAGAGGATGATAACCTGATCCTTTCTTCTGAGGTCGGAGTACTGGATATTGATCCGTCAAAGATTGTCATGAAAGAAAGACTTCATCCGGGCAAGATGCTTCTGGTTGATACTGTGGCAGGCCGGGTGATCGATGATGAGGAACTGAAAGAAAAATACGCAAACGAGCATCCGTACGGTGAGTGGCTGGACAGCAATCTGATCGCTCTGAAGGATCTGAAGATCCCGAATAAAGATGTTCCGAAATATACGGCGGAAGAATGTACACAGCTTCAGAAAGCATTCGGATATTCTTATGAAGATGTGAAGACCTCCATTCTGACCATGGCAAAGAACGGTGGAGAGGGAATCGCAGCCATGGGAATGGATGCACCACTGTCCGTTCTTTCTAAAAAGCGTCAGCCGTTGTTTGGATATTTCAAGCAGTTATTTGCCCAGGTTACGAACCCGCCAATTGATGCGATCCGTGAGGAGATTGTTACATCCACTACGATCTACATTGGAAAAGACGGAAACCTGCTGGAGCAGAAAGAAGAAAATTGTAAGATGCTCAGGGTAAATAACCCGATTCTGACCAATACCGATCTTCTGAAGATCAAGAACATGAATGTGGACGGATTCAAAGTTGCAGAGATCCCGATCACTTATTATAAGAATACGAGCCTGGAAAAAGCCATTGAATATCTGTTCATCGAAGTAGACAGAGTCATCCGTGAGGGAGCGAATATCCTGATCCTGACAGACCGGGATGTAGATGAGTATCATGTAGCAATTCCGTCACTTCTGGCTGTATCGGGATTGCAGCAGCATTTGGTCCGCACAAAGAAGAGAACCTCTGTTGCCATGATCCTGGAAAGTGGGGAACCGAGAGAGGTCCATCATTTTGCAACCCTGCTGGGCTATGGAGCATGTGCGATCAACCCGTATCTGGCACATGAGTCCATCCGTCAGTTGATTGAGGCAAATCTGCTTCACAAAGATTATTACGCAGCGGTGGATGACTATAACTCTGCGGTGATTCATGGAATCATCAAGATCGCATCCAAGATGGGAATCTCAACGATCCAGTCTTATCAGGGAGCAAAGATCTTTGAGGCGATCGGTCTGAAGAGTGACTTTATCAATCGTTATTTTACCGATACAGTCAGCCGTGTCGGTGGAATCGGAATTGAGGAGATTGCAGAAGATTATACTGCATTCCATACAGAGGCCTTTGATCCGCTGGGACTTGCTGTAGATATGACACTGGACAGCGTCGGAAAGCATAAATATAAGAGCGGTGGAGAAGAACATCTTTACAATCCACAGACGATCCACATGCTTCAGCAGTCTACAAGAACAGGAAGTTATGATCTGTTCAAACAGTACACACAGATGGTGGATGAAGAGGGCGAAAAGATCAACCTGAGGGGCCAGCTTGAATTTAATTATCCGAAGAAGAGTGTTCCGATCGAAGAAGTGGAAAGCGTAGATTCTATCGTAACAAGATTTAAGACAGGAGCCATGTCCTACGGATCCATTTCCAAAGAAGCTCATGAGACCATGGCAATCGCCATGAACATGCTTCACGGAAAATCCAACTCCGGTGAAGGTGGAGAGGATATCGAGCGACTGGATACAAATAAATGCTCGGCCATCAAGCAGGTGGCTTCAGGACGTTTCGGAGTGACATCAAGATATCTTGTCAGTGCAAAAGAGATTCAGATCAAGATGGCACAGGGAGCAAAACCAGGAGAAGGTGGACATCTTCCGGGAGGAAAGGTATATCCGTGGATCGCAAAGACCCGTCATTCAACACCGGGAGTCAGTCTGATCTCACCACCGCCGCACCATGATATCTACTCCATCGAAGACCTGGCACAGTTGATCTATGACTGTAAGAATGCAAATAAAAATGCAAGGATTTCAGTGAAGCTTGTATCAGAGGCAGGAGTCGGTACTGTGGCAGCCGGTGTTGCGAAAGCTGGTGCAGGAGTCATCCTGATCTCAGGTTATGACGGAGGAACCGGAGCTGCTCCGAGAAGCTCCATTCAGAATGCAGGACTTCCGTGGGAACTCGGACTTGCCGAGACGCATCAGACACTGATCCAGAATGGGCTGCGTGAGCGTGTCCGCATTGAGACAGACGGCAAGCTGATGAGCGGCCGTGATGTGGCGATCGCAGCAATGCTTGGAGCAGAAGAGTTCGGATTTGCCACAGCTCCGCTTGTAACGATGGGCTGTGTGATGATGAGAGTCTGCAACCTGGATACGTGTCCGGTGGGAGTTGCTACGCAGAACCCGGAATTGAGAAAGAGATTTACAGGAAAGCCGGAGTATGTAGTCAACTTCATGCGGTTTATTGCAGAAGAACTGAGAGAATATATGGCAAAGCTGGGTGTCCGCACAGTAGACGAACTGGTTGGACGTACCGATCTTTTGAAAGTGAAGGATGTACCGACTTCCCGTCGTGCGGCTATGCTGGATCTGAGCAGCGTGCTGTATAACCCATATGCAAAAGAAAAGAAAGGCATGATCTTCAATCCAAAGAAAGTTTACGATTTTGAACTTGGTAAGACCCTGGATGAAAAAGTGCTTGTAAAGCAGCTTCTTCCGGCACTTGAGCGGGGAGAAAAGAGAGGACTTGAAGTCGATGTCACGAATACAGACCGTGCATTCGGAACAATCTTCGGATCAGAGATCACGAGAAGATATCCTGAAGGACTGGAAGAAGACAGCTTCGTGATCCAGTGTAAAGGAGCAGGCGGTCAGAGCTTTGGTGCATTTATTCCGAAGGGACTGACTCTTGAACTGACCGGAGACAGCAACGATTATTTCGGAAAAGGTCTTTCCGGTGGTAAACTGGTCGTATGCCAGCCGAAGGGCGTGAAGTTCAAATCAGATGAGAATATCATCATCGGTAACGTTGCTTTATATGGAGCTACCAGTGGTAAAGTATTTGTCGGTGGTGTGGCAGGAGAAAGATTTGCAGTAAGAAACTCAGGAGTCAGAGCAGTGGTAGAAGGTGTCGGCGATCACGGCTGCGAGTACATGACCGGAGGATGTGTCGTTGTACTGGGACAGGTTGGAAAGAACTTTGCAGCAGGAATGAGCGGCGGTATTGCTTATGTTCTTGACCTTGACAGCAGACTTTATCAGAAAGTCAACAAAGCGATGGTCAACATCGAGCGTGTGACCGATAAGTATGATGTGCAGGAACTCAAAGGCATGATCCAGGAGCATGTAGCCTATACAAATTCAGAGGTCGGAAAGAAGATCCTTGATAACTTTAAAGAGTATCTTCCGAAGTTCAAGAAGATCATACCGGAAGATTATGAGAAAATGATGTCAACGATCATTCAGATGGAAGAAAAAGGTCTGAGCAGAGAAAAAGCAAAGATCGAGGCATTTAACCTGATTAAGAACGGAAGATAGGAGGCGTAGGAAGATGGGAAAACCGACAGGATTTATGGATTATAAAAGACAGGATAAAATAGCGGAGACACCACTTGAGAGAATACAGCATTTTAACGAGTTCCATACGCCGTTATCAAAGGAAGAACAGGAACTTCAGGGAGCACGCTGTATGGCGTGCGGAGTTCCATTCTGTCAGTCAGGAAAATTACTGGCAGGGATGGCAAGCGGATGTCCGCTCCACAATTTAGTACCGGAATGGAATGATCTGATTTATAACGGAAACTGGAAAGAAGCCTATCTGCGTCTGAAGAAGACAAATAATTTCCCGGAGTTCACCTCCCGTGTATGTCCGGCACTGTGTGAGAATGCCTGCACCTGTGGACTGAACCAGGAGGCAGTGGCATCAAAGAGCAATGAATATGCCATCATTGAAAATGCTTATGAGATGGGTTATGCCAAGGCAAATCCACCGAAAGTAAGAACCGGAAAGAAAGTTGCAGTGATCGGATCCGGTCCGTCCGGACTTGCTGCCGCAGATCTTCTGAATCAGAGAGGACATCAGGTGACGGTATTTGAACGGGAAGACAAGCCGGGCGGTCTGCTGCGGTATGGTATTCCGAATATGAAGCTGGAAAAGCAGATCATTGACCGCAAGATCGAGATCATGAAAGAGGAAGGAATTGAGTTTCGGACCGGATGTGATGTAGGAAAAGAAATCAAGCCGTCAGAGATCCTGAAAAATTATGACCGGGTTGTACTTGCATGTGGTGCATCCAATCCAAGAGATATCAAAGTACCGGGGCGGGATGCAGAAGGAATTTACTTTGCGGTAGATTTTCTGAAATCAACGACAAAAGCCTTATGGGCAAATGATATGCAGTTAAAGGATGGCACATATATTTCTGCAAAAGGAAAGAAGGTCATGGTCATCGGTGGTGGAGATACAGGAAATGACTGTGTTGGAACTTCCATCCGTCATGGAGCAAAAAGTGTGGTTCAGTTGGAAATGATGCCCAAGGCACCGGATCAGAGAGCTGCATCCAATCCATGGCCGGAATGGCCGAGAGTCTGCAAGACCGATTATGGCCAGCAGGAGGCAATCGCAGTTTTTGGTGCAGATCCGCGTGTGTATACCACAACGGTCAAAGAATTTATCAAGGATAAGAAAGGAAAGCTGTGTAAGGCTGTTCTTGTGAAACTTGAGAGTAAAAAAGACGAAAAGACCGGACGCATGAGAATGGAAGAAATTCCGGGAAGTGAATATACAGTGGCGGTGGATCTGGTTCTGATCGCAGCAGGATTCCTTGGAAGCCAGGATTATGTGACAAAAGCATTTGGTGTGGAAATCAATGAACGCACGAATGTAAAAACAGAGCCGGGCAGATATGCGACGAATGTAAAAAATGTGTTTACAGCAGGGGATATGCACCGGGGACAGTCACTTGTTGTGTGGGCGATCCGCGAGGGCCGCGAAGTTGCAAGAGAAATTGATGAAAGCCTGATGGGTTATACAAACCTGAATATACAGTAGGAAATTCCTCTGAAAAATATAACAGGAATCTTCTCTGAAAAAGATATCCGTAGAGAAATCTATGGGTATCTTTTTTCTTCCTGTGATATAATGAGCGTTAACAGATGAAAATAATTGATAGCAGGAGAGAACCATGGGAATCAGTCAGTATACATTTATAAAAAAAGAACGGAGAGCCGAGTGGGACAGAATACCGGAGCAGCATCGGCAGGAGGAGAGACTGCTTTTATGGCAGGGAGACCGTGGAAATGCAGCGGCGGAAGTGATCCTGGACGAAAAGGCAGAAGACCTGGAACTGATCGCAGATCCGGTGATGAATGAAAAAGGAAATTTGTCTGAAGGGATAGAGGTAAGAGCAGAATTTCAAAAATGGATCAGCACGTATACGGGAAGTAACTGGATCCCGGAGTCGAGGCCGTACCGTCTGCCGGAAGCACCGAAGGGAGACAAAAGCTATAGTGCGGATGTGATCTATGGTTCACAGATGGAGCGTGAAAAGCTGTTGGAGAAGAACGGAAGAATCATCCAGCCGATCTGGATCACGGTGTCAACGACTCAGGATGCAAAACCGGGGCTTTACAGTACAAAAATCCGGGTGAGAACAGAACAAGGTGGGGAGCAGAGCCTGAAGTTAAAGATCCGGGTGCTGGATCTTAAGCTGGACCAGGACAATGAGTATTATCTGAATCTGTGGCAGTATCCTTATGCCAGTGCGGCATATTATCAGGTTGAACCTTTTGGCAGGGAGCATCTTCAGATCATGAAACGGCAGATGCGGCCTTATATGGAGGCTGGTGGAAAAATCGGAACAGCTTCGATCGTGGAAGAACCGTGGTATCATCAGACATGGTGTGACTATCCGTCCATGGTCAGATGGAAAAGAGAAAATGGAAAATGGCAGTTTGAATACAGAGAGTTTGACCGGTGGACTGGGTTTTTGCTGAAAGAAGTAAAGGTGTCCTATATAGAGTGTTATTCTGTTGTTCCCTGGGGGAATGTGTTGCGATACAGGGAAGATGGAAAAGAAATAGAGAAGCAGGCAGAACCCGGAAGTGAGTTCTGGACTGAGGCGTGGAGTGCATTTTTACAGAGTTTTGTACAACATCTGGAAGAAAAAGGATGGTTTGACCGGATGATACTGGCGATGGATGAACGCCCGAAAGAAGAGATGGAGGCAGCTCTGAACCTGATCGCAACTTTCCCGGACAGGCACGGAAATTCCCTGAAAGTGGGCGGTGCGGTGGTGCATTATAATAAAGAAATGTGGGACAGACTATTTACGGTGACACCCCATCTGTCTGCACTGGCAAATGAGGAGATCCCGCGGGAGTTGTTCAGGGAGATTGTCCGCAGGCGGAGGCAGGAAGGAAAGCTGACAAGCATTTACAGTATGATCCATGATTATCCGGGCATCTTTTCCATGAGTGATCCGGGTGAAGCTGCATGGACAATCTGGTATATCGAGTCATGTGGTGCGGATGGATTTCTGAAATGGGCATATGATGCCTGGTGTAAAGATCCTCTGGAGGAAAATGTCCACTGCTATTTTGAAGCAGGGGATATGTTCCTGGTGTATCCCGGAGAAAGGCGGGAAAAAGAGCCGGATGTGCGGATTTCACCGAGGTTCAGGATGCTGGAAGAAGCCATCCATGATGTAAGGAAACTGTGTCAGATGAAAAAAGTACCGGAATATGAAAAGAAGGCAGAACAGCTTTTGGACAGTGTCAGATGCTTTTATGGAAAAGGAAAAAGCAACGGAGTCGGAACAGCCGGATTTATGGAGGCAGATGAGCAGATAAAAAGAGAACTGGCAGAAGAAGTGGAACGGCTGCATCGGGCAGTCGGTACACTGTCCTGCCGGTATGCAGTGGATGAAGAACAACTGATGGAAAGGATCAGGCTACCGAAAGAGGGAAGAGATGTGGTACGGAGTCTGAAGATGACGGAGCAGGAATACCACAGATGGAAAGAATTATTTTATAAAAAAGAAGAAAAATTTTTTGAAATGCTTGCAGGAGAACAGGAAAAAGAAGGACTTCTTCTTTCTTTATATGTCCGTTTTGCAACGGATCTGTATAAAGCATATGTGGAAAAAGAAATACCGGATGAAGTGTATGATGCGACATTTTCAGATTTTACAATCTGGTATCGGTATTGTGTAAAAGGAAATGAAAAAAGATCGGACATTTGCGAGGAGCAGTGGCTGAAACTTCATTTGAAAATGAAATTATTCCGGCTTGGAAGACTTCAGTTTGAGCCGGATGAGGGGCAGAAAGTGATCCATGTCCATGTACCGGAAGGAGAATCTCTGAGCCGTGAAGGATGTGAAGCATCTTTTGCATGGGCGGACCGTTTTTTTGGGTTCTTCCTATAAACTGTATGACTGCGAATCCTGGCTGCTTTCTCCGGCACTGAAAGAGCTGCTGGAGAAAGAAAGCGGAATCCTTCAGTTTCAGAATTGCTTTGAAATTCAGTCTGTGAATCTGGAAAACCGTCAGGCAGAGGAAAGGGTTTTTGGAAGAATACTGGAAGATCCGGAGGCATATCCTGAGAACACCAGTCTGCAAAAAGCATTGAAAAACTATTTGTCAGAAGGGAAAAAACCGGGAGTCGGATATGGGTGTCGGATAAGAAAAAAGATCTTTTGACCAAAAAATTAGATGTCGGGGTCAAAAGCCCCCGACTATGATACTGCGGATTGTTACGCACTACGTGCCCCCACAATCCTACCCAACATTCGCATATCGTGGTGCTTACGCCCTACTTTTATGCTCATATTGGGGCAGGTCACAAGGTCATTCTACCACTGGTGTGCGAGCACACGTGGTGTCAGACCTTTTGCCCCTGGTATCAAAAATTAAAATATAGTATGATAAAAGACAATGCAAATAAAAGGAGCAGATGCCTATGTTACAGATAAAGAATGTCTGCAAAGAATACAGAACAGGGGGACTGGTGCAGAAAGCCCTGGATGATGTGAGCCTGAATTTAAGGGATAATGAATTTGTTGCCATTCTGGGTCCCAGTGGTTCCGGTAAGACAACCCTGCTTAATATCATTGGTGGGCTGGACCGGTATGACAGTGGAGATCTGATCATTAACGGGATTTCAACCCAAAAATATAAAGACAGAGACTGGGATTCCTATAGAAACCATACCATCGGATTCGTTTTTCAGAGTTATAATCTGATCCCGCATCAGAGTGTGCTGGCAAATGTAGAACTGGCACTGACAATCTCGGGAATCGGAAAGAGTGAACGAAGAAGACGTGCAACAGAAGCACTGGAAAAGGTGGGGCTTGGAAAGCAGCTCCATAAAAGACCAAGTCAGATGTCGGGCGGTCAGATGCAGAGAGTGGCGATCGCAAGGGCATTGGTCAATGATCCTGACATTTTACTGGCAGATGAGCCGACCGGAGCGTTGGACAGCGATACCAGTGTGCAGGTCATGGATCTGCTTCAGGAGGTGGCAAAAGACCGTCTGGTTGTGATGGTCACGCACAACCCGGAACTGGCAGAACAGTATGCCACCAGGATCGTGACCCTGCGTGACGGGAAGATCCGTTCCGATACGGATCCATATGAAGTGGATGAAACGCAGGCAGAACCACCGAAGCATAAAAATATGGGAAAGTCGTCGATGTCATTTCTGACGGCACTGGCACTGAGTTTTAATAATCTGAAGACCAAAAAAGCAAGGACACTTCTGACTGCTTTTGCAGGTTCCATCGGAATCATCGGGATTGCCCTGATTCTTTCTCTGTCCAATGGAGTCAATGAATACATTCAGAATGTGGAAGAAGAGACTCTGTCAGAGTATCCTTTACAGATTCAGAGTACCGGATTTGATATCACTTCCATGATGGTCGGAAATGCATCTGAGATGGCAGCCGATGATGAAAAGGATACGGCAGACAATGAGGATGGAAAAGTCAAAGTCATGCAACTGGTAACCAATATGTTTTCGACGATGGATTCCAATGACCTGAAATCTTTAAAAGAATATCTTGATGAAGGAAAAAGCGGAATTGAAAAGTATACGAATGCCGTGGAATATTCCTATAGTGTAACGCCTCAGATCTTTAAAGAGGAGAAGGATGGTGTCCGTCAGGTACATCCGGATCAGTCTTTTTCTTCTCTGGGACTTGGATCATCGAGCAGTTCCAACAGTATCATGTCATCTATGATGAGTACGGATGTATTTTTTGAGATGCCTGAAACCAGAAGTCTCTACGAAAGTCAGTATGATGTGAAAGCAGGAAAATGGCCGGAAAAATATAATGAGTGTGTCCTGGTGCTTTCTTCTAATGGAAGTATCAGTGATTTTGTAGCATATACGCTGGGACTGAGAGATCCGCTGGAGCTGGATGAGATGATCCGGCAGTTTATGAATGAAGAGACGATTGATGTACCATCCGATTTTCAGGATTACAGTTACGATCAGATCGTGGGAACGACGTTTAAACTGGTGAACAGTTCTGACTTTTATGAATATGACAGTCAGTATAAGGTCTGGAAGGATAAAACAGATAATGCTTCTTATATGAAGAAACTGGTAGAAAATGGTGAGACGCTTCGGATCGTCGGTGTAGTACAGCCCAGGGAAGGAGCAGCAGCTTCTTCCCTGAATCCGGGCATCTGCTATCCGGCATCACTGACCAGGTATGTGGCAGAGCAGGCAGCAGACAGTGAGATTGTAAAGCAGCAGCTTGCAGATGCAGGAGTTAATGTATTTACAAATAAGAAGTTCGGAGAGGAGGACGGAGAGAGCAGCTTTTCAGAAGATTCGCTTTTTACTGTAGATGAAGCAGCATTGCAAAAGGCGTTTAAGATGGATGAGTCTGTACTTGCAGGACTTGGAACAGCATCGGATTTTTCAGGAGTCTTTACATCCGGTGGAAATGCACTGGATCTTTCAGGAATGATGGACAGTGGCAGCCTGGATCTGAATCTGGACGGACTGCCTGCAATGGATCTGCAAAAGCTGTTAAAAGGGATAAAAGTCGAGGTTTCATCGGATGGAATGCAGAAGTTATCTGCCAGTATGCTGGAAGGATATCAGGAGTATGCAAAGACGCATCCGGAGGCAGATTATTCCAATTTACAGGAAGATCTCAGAAATTATCTGCGTTCGGAAACTGCAAGAAAGATCCTTTCGGATAATCTGAAAGAGATTTTAAAAGCCAACGGAAAAGTCACAGTCAGTGCAGAACAGATACAGGAATTGCTCCGGGATCTCATGTCAGGTTATCAGGAGTTCCTCATTAAAAATGGTTATACAGATCCTGCAAAATCTGATGAGTATCTGACAGAATATCTGCAGACAGCAGAAGCACAGAAGATCATTGCCGACTGGATGGAAAAGATCTATCCGTCGGACCGAGATTTTGAGATCAGCGATGCACAGCTTGAAAAACTGACAGATGAGCTGCTTAACGGTTATCTTGATTATGTAAAAGTGAATGGCCTGCCGGATCCGACAAAGCTGGGAGATCATATTCTTGAATATCTGAATACGGAGGACGGTCAGAAGCGGTTTTCTGAAGGACTGGTTGCAGCGGTCGATATGGATTCGCTGGAGCAGCAGCTCTCCAAAGCCATGGCTTCTTATATGGAACAGGCGATTGGGGCAATGTCAGAATCTGTGGCACAGGCGATAGAGAAGCAGGTGCAGCAGTTGATGGGGCAGATCACGAAAGCAATGGAAAATTCCATGCAGCAGGCAATGTCACAGCTCGGCACGAATCTGCAGAACGTGATGGAAAATGCAATCAGTATTGATGTGGATGCTTTTGCAGATGCATTTCAGATGAATGTAAGTGAGGAAGACTTAACGGAGTTGTTCTTATCTCTTGGATCAAAGCAGAGTGCATCTTATGATGGAAATTTACAGAAACTTGGCTATGCTGATTTTTCTGAACCATCCGGCATTAATATTTATCCAAAAGATTTTCAGAGTAAAGAACAGGTTGTAAAGATCCTGGATGATTACAACAGCCAGATGGAGGCAGACGGAAAAAAAGAGCAGGTCATCACATATACGGATGTAGTTGGAACGCTGATGTCTTCCGTGACAGATATTGTGGATATCATCAGTTACGTTCTGATTGCATTTGTGGCAATCTCACTGGTCGTTTCTTCGATTATGATCGGTGTCATCACGTATATCAGTGTACTGGAGCGAAAAAAAGAAATCGGTATCCTCCGTGCCATCGGTGCGTCCAAAGGAAATGTATCGCAAGTCTTTAATGCTGAGACATTTATCATCGGTTTTTGTGCGGGACTGATCGGAATTGGTCTGACGCTTCTGCTGCTGATTCCATGTAATGCGGTGATCCATCACTTGGCAGATACAACAGCGGTCAGTGCAGCACTTCCATGTGTCCCGGCAGTGGTTTTGATCCTTTTAAGTATCGGGCTTACTTTACTTGGAGGACTGATTCCTTCCAGAAAAGCAGCAAAGAGTGATCCGGTAACGGCATTAAGAACGGAGTGATAAAATGGAAAATTTGATTTTTAGTCTGAATGCGACTGTTCCTATTTTTCTCATGATGGTACTGGGAATGGTTTTTCGGAAAATTGGGTGGATGGATGTAGAATTTGCGGAAAAGATGAATAAATTTGTTTTTCTTGTTCCGCTTCCGGTGCTGCTTTTCAGTGACCTTGCAACGGTTGATTTTGAGGAAGTATGGAATATCCGGTTTGTGATCTTCTGCTTTATTGTTACATTTATCAGCATTGCGATTGTGTCAGGTATTTCATTTTTATGGAAAGACAGGACTATTCAGGGAGAGTTTATCCAGTCATCCTATCGGAGCAGTGCGGCACTGCTGGGAATTGCATTTATTCAGAATATTTATGGAAATGCAGGAATGGCTCCGCTGATGATCATTGGAAGTGTCCCACTTTATAATGTGATGGCAGTGGTTGTATTGTCGTTCTTTCAACCGGAAAGAAAAGCACTGGATAAGGAAGTGTGGAAAAAAACTTTAAAGGGGATCGTGACAAATCCGATCATTATCGGAATCGTGGCAGGGCTGATCTGGTCAGCACTGAAGATCCCGATGCCGCAGATACTCAATAAGGCAGTGTCCAGTATCGGAGCTGTTGCGACACCAATGGGACTGATGGCGATGGGAGCAACCTTTGACTTTAAGAAAGCAATGGGAAAAGTAAGACCGGCTGTCACAGCAACATTTATTAAACTGGTCGGATTCGTCGCGATTTTTCTCCCGCTTGCAGCATATCTTGGATTCCGAAGGGAAGAACTGATCGCAATCCTGGTCATGCTTGGATCGGCGACGACTGTGAGCAGTTTTGTGATGGCAAAAAATATGGGACATGAAGGAGTGCTTTCTTCCAGCGTCGTCATGCTGACAACTCTGTTCAGTGCATTTACCCTGACCGGGTGGCTGTATCTTTTAAAAAGTCTGGCACTGATCTGAACAGACCGGACAGGATACAATGGATTTCATTTTTGAAAGCAGGAAAGGAGGATGTCCATGCTAAAGACATTATTAAAAGAAGTAAAAGAATATAAGAGGGCTTCCATAGTGACTCCGGTATTTATGATACTGGAAGTCCTGATGGAGACGATGATCCCGTTTTTGATGGCATCGATCATTGACGAAGGTGTTAATGCAGGAAATATGCAGCATATTTACAAAGTAGGAGGCATTATGGTCATTGCCGCCGCAGTCGGCTTATTTGCAGGACTGGCAGGCGGAAGATTTGGAGCAAAGGCTTCTGCAGGATTTGCAAAAAATCTGCGTGAGGCAATGTTCAACCATATCCAAAGCTTTTCCTTTGCCAATATCGATCATTTCAGTACGGCAGGACTGGTAACCCGTATGACAACCGATGTGACGAATGTACAGAATGCGTACATGATGACACTGCGTATGTTCACGCGTGCCCCTGCCAGTATGATCTGTGCCATGGTGATGGCATTTGCGATCAATGCAAGACTTGCAAGCATCTATCTTGTTGCAGTCATTATATTAGGTACGATCCTTTTCTTCATTATCCGTCATGCAACGGCGTATTTTCAGCAGGCATTTCCGAAATACGATGACCTGAATGCATCGGTACAGGAGAATGTTTCTGCGATCCGTGTCGTGAAGGCTTATGTAAGAGAAGAGCAGGAAACAAGTAAGTTTCAGAAAGCAAGTGAAAATATTTACAGAATTTTTGTAAAGGCAGAACGAAATGTTATTTTTAATGCACCGCTGATGATGACAACGGTTTATACCTGTATTATCCTGATCAGCTGGCTGGGAGCAAAAATGATCGTAAGTAGTACGCTGACGACCGGGGAACTGATGAGTCTGCTGGCATATTGTATGAATATTTTGATGAGTCTGATGATGTTATCCATGGTATTTGTCATGATCTCTATGAGTACAGCCAGTATGCAGAGAATTTCAGAAGTACTGAATGAAGAGAGCGACCTTCATAATCCGGCAGATCCTGTCTTTGAAGTAAAAGATGGAAGAATCGAATTTAAAAATGTAGAATTTGCTTATAAAAAGGACAGCAAAGAGCCGGTTCTGACCGATATAGATCTGAAGATCCGTTCAGGGGAGACGATTGGGATCATCGGGGGAACAGGAAGTGCAAAGACCAGTCTGGTCAATCTGGTCAGCCGTCTGTATGATGTGACAAAGGGAGAAGTTCTTGTCGGTGGCAGAAATGTCAGAGAATATGACATGGAATCTCTGAGAAACCAGGTAGCAGTTGTACTTCAGAAGAATGTTCTTTTCTCCGGCACGATTCTGGAAAATCTGCGGTGGGGAAATAAAAATGCTACAGATGAAGAGTGCATAGAAGCGTGTAAACTGGCATGTGCAGATGAATTTATTGAACGATTTCCAAAGAAATATGAGACGTACATCGAACAGGCTGGAAATAATGTATCCGGTGGACAGAAGCAGAGACTCTGTATTGCCAGGGCAATTCTGAAAAAGCCGAAGATCTTGATCCTGGATGACAGTACCAGTGCGGTAGATACAGCTACAGATGCGAAAATCCGCAGAGCGTTCAGAGAAGAGATCCCTGATACAACCAAGCTGATCATCGCCCAGCGTGTCTCCAGTGTGCAGGATGCAGACCGTATCATTGTGATGGATGAGGGCAGGATCAATGGATTTGGAACGCATGAAGAATTGCTGGATACAAACGAGATCTACCGGGAAGTTTATGAGTCTCAGACGCAGGGCGGCGGTGATTTTGATGAAAAGGCAGGTGAATAAAATGGCAGGAACAATGAGGAAAACTCCCCGTGGAGCAAAGGGAAAAGTGGAAAACCCGGGAAAACTTTTTGTACGGCTGATGAAATATGTATTCAAAGATTACCTGTGGCAGTGTATTCTGGTTTTTGCCCTGATCCTGACAGGAGTTATCGCAAATGTACAGGGTACGATGTTTACCAAAAATCTGATCGATGATTATATTACTCCGTTCCTTCTGACGGATTCACCGGATTTTGGACCTTTAGCCCAGGCAATCGGCAGGGTGGCGGTCTTTTATGCAGTGGGTGTGGTGGCAACCTATCTGTATAACCGGATCATGGTCAATGTGACGCAGGGAACTTTGCGGAATCTGAGAAATGAATTATTCGAACATATGGAGACGCTTCCGATTAAGTATTTTGATACCCATGCACACGGCGATATCATGTCTGTTTATACGAATGATATTGATACATTGCGTCAGATGATCAGCCAAAGTATTCCGCAGATCATCAACAGCGGGATTACGATCATCAGTGTCTTTATCAGTATGCTGATCCTGAATATCCCACTGACGGTGGTTACGATGGTTATGGTGGCAGTTATGGTTTTATGCACGAAGGCATCAGCAGGACGAAGCGGAAGATACTTCCTGGAACAACAGGTGAATCTGGGAAAAGTCAATGGATTTATCGAGGAAATGATGAATGGTCAGAAAGTCGTTAAAGTATTCTGTCATGAGGAAGAAAATAAGGCAGATTTTAAAAAGTTAAATGACGAACTATTCGTCAGTGCGGATCGTGCCAATACTTTTTCCAATTTTTTAGGACCGATCAATGCCCAGCTTGGAAATATCAGTTATGTCTTATGTGCGATCGTCGGTGGAGGTCTTGCATTGAACGGAGTCGGTGGCTTTACATTAGGTGGTCTGGCAAGTTTTCTGACTTTCAATAAAAGCTTCAGTATGCCGATCAATCAGGTCAGCATGCAGCTAAATGCAATCGTCATGGCAATGGCGGGGGCAGAAAGAATTTTCCATCTGCTGGATGAAAAGCAGGAAGTAGATGAAGGTTATGTCACTTTGGTACGTGCGAAAGAAGAGGATGGAAAGCTGACAGAGTGTAAAGAAAGAACCGGACGCTGGGCATGGAAGCACGTGCATCAGGCAGATGGCTCAGTGGATTATATTGAACTGAAAGGAAATGTTGTCTTTGACGGAGTTGACTTTGGATATAATGATGATAAGATCGTTCTGCATGATGTCAGGTTATATGCTGAGCCGGGACAGAAGATCGCATTCGTCGGATCGACCGGAGCCGGAAAGACAACCATTACGAATCTGATCAACCGGTTCTATGATATCCAGGATGGTAAGATCCGCTATGATGGCATCAATATTAATAAGATCAAAAAGGCAGATCTGCGGCGTTCCCTGGGGATCGTTCTTCAGGATACGCATCTTTTTACCGGAACAGTCCGGGAAAATATCCGGTTCGGAAAGCTGGATGCAACAGATGAAGAAATCGTGGCGGCAGCAAAGCTTGCCAATGCAGACGGATTTATCCGCAGGCTTCCGGATGGATATGATACCGTACTGACTGGAGACGGTACAAATTTAAGTCAGGGACAGCGTCAGCTTCTTGCGATAGCAAGAGCAGCAGTGGCAGATCCACCGGTTCTGATCCTGGATGAAGCGACAAGCTCGATCGATACGAGAACAGAGCGGATTATTCAGGAAAGTATGGATCGTCTGATGAAAGGAAGGACAACGTTTGTGATCGCACATCGTCTTTCTACTGTCAGAAACTCAGATTGTATCATGGTTCTGGAACAGGGAAGAATCATAGAGCGTGGAACGCATGAACAGTTGATCGAAGAAAAAGGCAGGTATTATCAGTTGTATACCGGAAATGCGATCAGTGCATAAAGCATCCGCAAAATAGACACGCTGGATTCTTCAATCAGTACTAGTACATCGTTTTCGAAATAACTATACCACTCACTTGTCTGCAAATCTGATTGCACAGGCATAAAAGCCTCGGCGTAGCCCGCTACGCCTACATTTTTATACCTGCACACTCGAATCTGCATCCTGCGTGATTGGTATAGTTATTTACAAAACGATGTACTAGATTCTAGCATGATTCTTGATTTTTTCTTCCGTTTCGCATAGCTTTGAATGCACTTCAAAAGCACCGGCCAAATGGTCGGTGCTTAAATAATGGTTTCATCAAAAATGGTTCATCCTATACCACACATAAATATGCAAAATATCCTGCATAGCATAAAAGCATAACGACACCACACGTTTTCCGTAATTCCCTGTTCTTGTACGTCCCAATCCATAAAACCAGACCTGCCAGAATTGCGATTCCTGTGTCTACAATAAATTTAGTTTCAAATGGCACAGGACAGATCAGTGCGGCTGTTCCAATTACAAATAAAATGTTAAAAATATTGCTTCCGACAATATTTCCGATTGCAATTCCTGCATTCCCTCTTTTTGCTGCTGTCACAGATGTTACCAGCTCCGGAAGGGATGTTCCGAGAGCAACAATCGTCAGTCCGATAAAACGCTCACTCATTCCAAAGTATCGTGCAATCTCGGTTGCCCCGCTGACGGCAAAATCACTTCCTTTTACAACCAGGACGCCGCCTGCCACCATCAAAAAGAAGACATTTCCAGACAGGA
>ENA-OQHF01000438-OQHF01000438.1-human-gut-metagenome-genome-assembly--contig:-NODE-438-length-26257-cov-6.063605_pt1 | contig 26257 bp, 23 predicted proteins | sample MGYA00242559_ERZ504709 | MGnify/ENA primary metagenome ERZ504709 (study PRJEB26092, sample SAMD00036203) | human gut metagenome | host: Homo sapiens | study: EMG produced TPA metagenomics assembly of... | reverse complement strand
TAATATGTAACGCTCGTTCTTCAATCATTTTATCGGTCGTCATTTGGTCTATATAATCAGGATTATACGGTTTCAAATTTTCAATCACTACATTCTTTTTCTTCATTATCAGTAAAAATAAATTCGTTGCGTTTGATTTTATCTTTCATTACTTTGTTTTTGTAATTGAGAACAACAGCGTATAACCAAGATTTAAATTTTTTATTTCAACACCGTTATTAAGGCTTTCCAGCAATGCAACATAAGCCTCCTGAACACAATCCTCTGCATACTCATATTCGTACTCAAAAAATTGATAACAATAACGAATTAAATCTTTTCTGTATTGCTCGCAATCTTCCATTATTTTATCAATGGATTTTTCACTGCTATTTTTTGGCTTAAATTTAATCAAAATATTCTCCTTAGATGAATAGTTACTTTTTATTAAAAAGGATATAAATATATTTGTCAAGGGCTTTTGCCCAAAAGCATAAAAATATAACCAAAATGCATATTTTTCTTTTGTTATGCTATTGTTAAATAATTTTAATTTTATGTTAAATTGATAATAAGTAATATTTACCTGATTTTTACTCATTTTTTACTCTACCTTGATTATATTTTAATCGGCGTGTTTTATACTTTAGTCAACGATTTGGGAAAGGAGAGATAAATATGAGCGAAAAGATTAAAACGGTTTTATCATCAGTTCTTGCAATTTCACTTGTTGTATCTGTTATGACTGTTTCAGGTTATGCTTGCTTTGCAGGCGCCAAAAATGATGATATTCCTTCAATTCAATATTCAACCTCTGAAAATTGATATACCGTAAGCGGCTTTTGCCTTTGCTTGCGGTTTTCGCTTTATTTTGATTAGTATTATGAAACAAATTAATGACTCGCAAATTATATATACAGACGAAGCAATAACAGTAGAAAATAAAACACATTTAAAGAAAATATAACTGAATTCGTTAATAAACACGCAGAAATTTGGAAATTTATAAAATTTACATTTACAGGCGCTTCGACCTCGGTTTTGGAGCTTGCGGTCTTTTGGCTTTTGCAATATGTAATTTTTAAATCGCTTAACGAAGTTCCGGTAACAGATAATCAAGTTCTTTCGTTCTTAGGTATTGAGTATAAGGGCTATATGTATTCCTATTTCATTTCTGCGGCAATCGGCTATGCCGCCGCTTATGTTATGAACAGAAAGCTTACCTTTAAGGCAGACGCTAATCCTGTTCTTTCAACAATTCTTTATATAATAATGGTTGTTTGCACAATTGCCTTTAACACTTGGTTTGGCTCATTCCTTGGCACTCTTATTAAAAACAGCGGTCACGACAGCGTATTTATTGTTCTTTTAACAAAGCTTGTTGTTATGTCGGTTCCTACTCTTTGGACGTATCCTTTAAATCGTTTTGTAATTCACAGAAAGAAAAAGGCTTGATTTTGAGTAGCAATATTTAATATAATTAATTTATAATATATTTTTGGTTGGGATAATAATATGAGCTATAAGATTTTTGCGTGTGACCTTGACGGCACACTTCTTGATGATAATTCAAATGTGTCTAAAGATAATTTTGATGCAATTGAACAAATGACAAAAGACGGTATTGAATTTGCACTTTGCACAGGCAGGACTTTCTATGAAATACCTCAGTCTTTACGTGATTTTCAAAGCATAAGATATATAATCTACTCCGACGGTTCTGTTATATATGATAAAAAGAAAAATAAGAACGTGTATGAGCATTATGTTGATATGCAAACTTTAATCAGGCTTTATAATCTTTTGTCATCGTATGACACAATGATTGAATTTTATGAAAACAAAGAGCCAAAGACCGATAAGTCAAAGCTTAATATAAATTCATATCATTATTATAAAATTGATGAAAATTATATTGACGTAATTGATAAAACGAGAATAGGTATTGACGATTTATCAAGTGCGGTTGATTTATTTGATAAAACAGAATTATTAAATGTATTTTTTAAGAATTCGGATGAAAGAAAAAATTGCTTTGAAAAATTAAAGCATTTTGATGATATTATTTTTACTACCTCAATGACTAATAATATTGAAATTACAGCCGAAAACGTATCAAAAGGCTCGGCACTTTCAAAACTCGGCGAGTTAATCGGCGCCAAAAGCAATGAAATAATTGCAGCAGGGGACAGTAAAAATGATTTGCCTATGTTTGAATTTGCAGGCTTGCCCATAGCAGCAGGAAATGCAAGCGATGAAATCAAGTCGATTACCAAGAATACTGCTTGCTCAAATAATGAGTCGATAGTTAAGTACATATATGATAATTACATTAAATAAGAGGAGAAAAATGGAAGGGAAAATACATTTTTTAAATACGGGACACAGCGATTGCATTATTCTTGAAAGTCATGGAAAAATTGCAATGATAGATTCTGCAGAGGATACTGATTTTCCTAAGAATAAGCCTCATCTTAATTTAAAAGGCTACGAGGATATAGTTGTTAAATATTTGTTAGATAATTTTAGTGATGAGAACGGAAACGTTAATATTGAGTTTGTTTTAGGCACTCATTGCCATTCAGACCATATCGGTGGATTTGATACTGTTATCAATCACCCGAACATTTTTGTTAAAACAGCTTATTTAAAGCCTTACAATGAGCAAAATATTTGCCGCTTTGAGCGTGTCAGATGGGATAATACAGAAGTCTATAATCAAATGCTCGACGCAATTAAAAAGAACAATGTTGAGCTTGTTGAGGAGTTTGATGAATTAAAAACCGTTCTCGGTGACTTTAATATTGAGTTTTTCAACGGCAAGAACAGAGAACGAAAAATCAAATTCGGCGAAAATGTAAACAGTGTCGGAACTCTCGTAACAATCGGTAAATCAAGAGCCTTTCTTGCAGGCGATATTAATTATAAAGCAGGTGACGAAAAGCGTATTGCCGATAAAATCGGAAACGTTGATTTGCTCAAAGTCGGTCATCACGGATATTTATATTCAACTTCATTTTATTGGGTGAAGAAATTAATGCCTAAAATTGCGATTTTCTGCAATGAAATGAAAGGCGTTTATCCCGACGTTAAATATAAACTTAAAAACATTTCTCATTCAAAGCTTTATGCTACAATGAATTCAAATGGCATTATTGCTTGTTTTGACGGCGAAAATATCGTTGTTAAAGAAAATATTATGTAGCCCAACCTCCGTGTAATGCTACTATTACACGTTATTACGCAAAAAGTCTTGAGTTTAACTTTTGTTTTACTCAAGGCTTTTGTTTTGTTCAAAAATAATTATAAGGAGCGATTTAGTCGGGAATTATGATATAAAATATGATTTTTGATATACGGTTTTAAAAATTGTGCTATTATATAGATGAAAGATGCACTTTCTAAACAAAATATAAAATAAATTGTAAAAATGCACAAAAATTATATTGATAAGATGAAAATTTTATAGTATAATAGATGCGTTATTAATTCGAAGGGAGCGTTTTTGTGTATGAGATACCCACAAATCGTTAAAAAAATGTCGCTTGAGCAGAAGGCTGCTTTTGTTTCAGGTTATGACTATTGGCATCTTGAGGAAGCGCCTGAGCTTGGTCTTCCTAAAATTATGATTACCGACGGACCTCACGGTTTACGTAAGGCTAAGGGCAAGGATTATGTTCCGGCTGAGGGTGAAGAAAAGAAAGGCGGAATTGGGCTTGGTAACTCTGTTCCTGCCACTTGTTTCCCACCGGCTGCCACTTCATCTTGTTCTTGGGATGAAGACCTCTTAAAACAAGAGGGTGAGGCAATGGGTCAAGAATGTTTAAAGGAAAAGGTTTCTACTATTTTGGGACCCGGTACTAATATTAAGCGTTCGCCTGTTTGCGGCCGTAATTTTGAATATTTCAGTGAGGACCCTTATCTTGCAGGTAAGTGTTCGGCAAGTGTTATTAACGGCGTTCAATCAAAGGGCGTAGGTACATCCCTTAAGCACTTTGCTTGTAACTCTCAAGAAGCATTTCGTATGGTTCTCAATGAAGTTATTGATGAAAGAACTATGCGTGAAATTTATCTTCCTGCATTTGAAATTGCTGTTAAAGAGGCTCAACCGTGGACTGTAATGAATTCTTATAACAGAATCAACGGTGTTTATGCTTCTGAAAATAAGCATCTTCAGCAAGAAATTCTCCGTGATGAGTGGGGATTTGAAGGCTTAATTGTTACAGACTGGGGCGCATCTGTTGACAGAATCCCCGGACTTAAGAACGGTACTGACCTTGAAATGCCAAGTTCCGGAACACTTAATCAGCATAGAATCATTGCTGCTGTTAAGAACGGTGAACTTGATGAAGCCGTTCTTGACGAAAGAGTTGACAATGTTGTTAATCTTATTATGAAATCAAAGCCTGCTCTTGAAAAGGAGCATACATTTGACCCTAAGGCGCACCACGCAATTGCGCAGAAGGTTGCCGAAGGCTCAATGGTACTTCTTAAAAATGACGATAAAATTCTTCCTCTTAAGAAAGGACAGAAGGTTGCAGTTATCGGCGAAATGGCTAAAGCTCCACGTTTCCAGGGCGCAGGTTCATCTGTAATTAATCCGACAATGCTTTCAAATGCTTATGACGAACTTGAAAAGCTTGGCGTTGACCTTACATATTCACAGGGCTATTATAAGTCTGCTCCTACTAAGAAGGATAAAAACAGAAAGAGCGACGCTGAACTTACTAAAGAGGCAGTTGCAGCAGCAAAGAGTGCAGATGTTGCAGTAGTATTTGTCGGCCTTACCGAAGATTTTGAGGGTGAGGGTTACGACAGAGAAACAATCAATATGCCTGCTAACCATAACGCTCTTGTATCTGCTGTAGCACAGGCTAATCCTAATACAGTCGTTGTTCTTGCAGGCGGTTCAGTTGTTCTTATGCCTTGGCTTAATGAAGTTAAAGGTCTCCTTAACTCAGGTCTCGGCGGCCAGGCAGGCGGTATCGCTGTAGCTAATATTCTTACCGGTGCTGTAAACCCATCGGGTAAAACATCTGAAACATATCCAACATCATTTGAGGCTAACCCGACATACGGCTACTATCCGGGCGGTCCTGTTACTTCAGAGCACAGAGAGTCGGTATATATCGGCTACAGATATTATGATTCAGCTAATCTCGATGTTGTATTCCCGTTTGGATATGGTCTTTCATACACAACATTTGAATACAGCGACATTAAACTTTCATCTGATAAGATTAAGGATACAGATACTCTTTCTGTTTCATTTAAGATTAAAAATACAGGTGACGTAGACGGTGCTGAAATTGCTGAAATTTATGTTGCTGATAAGGAATCAACAATTTATCGTCCTGTTAAGGAACTTCGTGCATTTAAGAAAGTTTTCCTTAAAACAGGCGAGGAAAAGGAAGTTACAATTGAACTTTCTAAGAGAGCATTTGCTTTCTATAACGTAAATATTAATGATTGGTATGTTGAATCAGGAGATTTTGACATTATCGTTGCAGCTTCAAGCCGTGATCCTAAGCTTACCGCAACAGTTAATGTTGAATCGACAGTTGAGGCTGAAGTTCCTGATTACAGAGCAACTGCTCCTAATTATTATAACAATGTTGCAAATATCACTCGTGATGATTTAGCCGCTGTATATGGTGAACTTCCAAATCCTGAAATTGATACAAATAAGAAGATTGACCTTTACTGCTGCCTTAATGATGCACGCCATACAAAGTGGGGCGGTAAGCTTTGCAATATGATTACTAAGATTATGAGCGGTATGGGCTCTGACGCCAACGGCGACGGCAAAATGCTTGCTGCTATGGCTACTCAAATTCCTATTCGTAACTTTATTGCTATGAGTATGGGAGTATTTTCACCTGCAATGGCTGAAGGTCTTCTTATGATGCTTAATGATGATGAATCAAGTTTTGTTGGCTTTAACAAAATTTTCTGGAGACTCGGTGGCGCTCTTACAAGACTTCCGGCTCTTCTTAAATCTATCTAACATATTTAAAAATTACAGTGACTTTCAATAATGTCAATACTATATAAGTATGTTTTAGATTGAAATTTAAACGGTGCAACTCAAAATGGGTTGCACCGTTTTTTTTAATCATAAAAAGGGCACTTGACTTATAAAAAGTCAAGCACCCATTACGTTTAGAGTTGAGCTGTAACTCAATCTCCGATAAAAGAATACCACAATATTATAATTTAGTCAATATTATATACTTATTTCCAACTTTGAATTATTGACGGATTGTCAAATATTTCATCAAGCTTTCTCATAAACGGAACAACATCGCCGTAGTCAAGTGCTCTGTGGTCAATAGCAATTGTGATAGGCAATATGAGTCTTATTTCTATTTTGTCATTTCCATTTTCATCTGTTACAACAGTAGGTCGTTTTTGAGCTGCATTAATAGCAAACGCTGTTGTTTGCGGAGGAATGATTTCAAGAAGGGCACACATACCTTTTTGTTCACGATAAACCGAACCGAGGTTTGAAATTGTTGTCGTACCTTGCTCAATGTCATGCTTGGTAAGACGCTTTGTTATAGGAATTGAATAGTAGTCTTTTTTAGCTTGACCGGAAAGAGTTTTTACTTTGTGCTTTCCTGTTTTTGAACCTACAAGCCTGCGAATTGTTTGCAAAATCTTGCCTTGCTTAAGACCCGTCAATGTATTATCAAGGGAAACCTCAAACATAACCTCGTTCATATCCGAACCCTTTGCACGCATAGCTGTATTATTAATAGCTTCTGTCATTTGCGTAAGAGTTTTATTGCCCATATCGTGCATATTAACTGTCATCATTAAACCTGACGGCAAAATCATTGGCATTGAAATGTCAATATGGTCAAAATAAATAAGCTTGCCTCTTACAAGTTTTCTATTAAATTTAAGATGAGTGTTCATCTTCGGCGCCGCCTTTAAGCCTTCACAAATTATTTTAAGCATAATTGTGTTGATAGTGATTTTCTTTGTTTTGTCGGTAACGCCCTCGTTAAGTTTTTTACATTCTTTAAAAAGCTCTGTAACATCAGCATCGTATGTCATAGTAGCGTGGGGGATTGTTTCCCAGCTTTCAGATGTCATATTTGATACGATTTTTCTTGCAATACCGAAATGCTCTTCTTTTACCTTTGCCATTTGATTCTCCTTAAAACTATTCTTTGATTTTTGAAATGATTGACGCAACACTCTCTTTAAGTGACTCCTTGGTATCAACTAAATAGTCTTTTATTTCACTGCGCTGTTTTTCCATTTCTTCACCGGTAAACGGTTCTTCATTAAAACGCTTTTTAAATTCCAAAATCAAATAAGGTCTGAATTTCGGATGTGCTATTTTAATAAGAGCCTTAGCCCTCTCTTTTAATGTTTTGCCCTTAAGCTGTGCAATACCGTATTCAGTAACAACATAATTAACGTCGTTTCTGGGAGTAGTTACCGCACTGCCCTCGGTTATTAACGGAACAATTCTTGATATTAAGCCTTTTTTTGCTGTTGAAGGCATAGCAATTATAGAACGTCCGCCCTTGCTCATTGTAGCACCCCTAACAAAGTCAACCTGACCGCCTACGGCTGAGTATTGGTTTAACCCTACGGTGTCGGATACTACCTGACCTAAAAGGTCAATTTGTAAGCAAGAATTTATTGAAACCATATTGTCATTTTGAGCAATGACAGATGGATTGTTTACGTAATTAATTGGGTGAAGTTCAACTGAGGGGTTGTTATTTATGTAATTATTCAGTTTTTCCGAGCCAAACGCAGCACCCAAAATAGTTCTGAAAGGATTTTTATTTTTCTTTTTGTTGTTAATTATTCCTGCTTCAAGTAAATCAACAACACCGTCGCCGACAAGCTCGCTGTGCAGACCTAAATCCTTTTTGTCCCAAAGCTGAGCGCAAACCGCATTGGGAATACCGCCGATACCAAGCTGTAAGCAGTCACCGTCATTTATAAGTGAGGCACAATATTTTCCGATTTCCATTTCAGTATCGGATATCTCAACTGCTTTTACCTCCGGAAGCGGCTCGTCATGCTCTACAAAGCAGGTGAAATCCCTTATATGCATAAAGCTGTTTCCAAATGTACGGGGCATATATTTGTTCACTTGAGCAATTTTAATATCACAGTAGTCCGCCGTTCCTCTTGTATAATCAACTGTTGTGCCAAATGAAACATAGCCGTGTTCGTCCGGCGGAGATACCATAACTATGGTAACTCTCGGGCGTATGTAATTTTTAATCAAATCGGGAATCTCATAAAAGTGAGACGTTGTAAATTCACTTACACCTAATGAAATAGCCTTGCGGTTGCTTTGCGAAGCGAAAAGACAGTTTAATGTAAAATGACCTTTCATTTCAGGTCTGCACCAAGGTGAATCTCCGAGTGTGAGCATATTTACAATTTGAACATCATGATAATTTTGATAATTGTCAACCAGCGCTCTTTCAATTGCAAACGGTTCACCGCAACCAAATCCGGTTACAACCTTGTCACCGTCGTTTATAAGCTTAATCGCTTCTTCAGCAGTAGTTAGTTTGCTTTGATAAATTTCCTTCCAATTAGTCAATTTGTTACCTCTTAGTAAAAATATACTTCGTATAAATATAAACAAAATGTATAGATAATAAACTTTTATATACCATAAAGTTTATTAACTTTTCTAATGTTACAACTTTTATTATAAAATGTCAATTATATTAATATTTAAATTTTTATAAATATTAACACTTTTATAGACAATATTCGTTAAATTTAAATCAATTGTTGATTATTACATTAAAAATATGTATAATACCATAGGTGATGGTTATGAATATTAAGGTTACCGATTATTGCACTGCATCTAATTCGAGCATGGGTGTAAATGAGGCAATTAAAAATATGCAAAGCGGAGATACACTTTTGTTTCCGACAGGGGAGTATCATTTTTATAAGGATTTCAGTATTCATAAGGTGTGCTATATGACTAATACTGACTCATTTAAAGCGCCTGATAAATACTTTGCAATTGATATTGAAAATAAAGACGGCATCACTGTTGATGGCTGTGGTTCAACATTTGTAATTCACGGTGATATGTGCTCTTTTGCTATGTTTAATTGCAGTAATATTAAGCTTAAGAATTTTACTGTTAAATATAATTCACCTACGAATTATGAGATGAAAGTTATCAAAAAATCAATTAATAAGATAACTTATAAAATCCCGTTGAAAAGCCCTTTTTATATTAAGGATAATAAACTTACTTTTTTTGAACAAAGTCCTTTTACAAAGAAAAATTATTATTCATACACAGCTAACGAGCAATGTTACTGCAATGTTGTTCATAGAGGTGATTCTGTTTTCAGAACTGTCCTTTCGCCAACTAAAACAGCGATTAAGATAAAAAAAGTCGACAACGATACGGTTGAATGTAAATATTTGATATCGCCTAAGTTTAAGGTGGGCGATGTTGTAACTATGTCACGCAATAAACTTCGTGATAATTCAGGCTTGTTTTTTGATGAATGTTCAAACGTTGACTGCGAAAATATAACGGTTAATTATATGCATGGCTTTGGCTGGCTTTCGCAAATGTGCGAAAATTTGAATTTTAAAAATATTACATTTACTCCTGCAAAAGGCTATACGGTTTCTTCTTTTGCCGATTTGATTCATATTTGCGGCTGCAAGGGATATGTAAATATTATTGATTCGCATTTTGAACATCCGCACGATGACGCAATCAATGTTCACGGCACTTTTTTAAGGCTTAAGAAAATTATTGATACAAATACTGCCGAGTTAGAGTTTGTTCATCATCAGCAGGGCGGATATAAAGCATTTTTCCCTGAAAATGAAGTGAAAATTTACAGGAGAGCGGATTTGTCGGAGCTTAAAGATGTTTATACCGTCGAAAGTACAGAAGATGATATTGATAATAAATGCGTTAAGGTTAAATTTAAAGAAGCATTGCCTCCGCTAAAGCCCGAACAGTTTGTTTTTGAAAACATTACATATAATCCCGAACTTACGATAAGCGGTTGCACATTTAATGCTATCCCTACACGTGGCATTTTATGCACTACTGACAGACCGTCTAAGATTTTTAATAATACATTTAAAAATATCTTAATGCCTGATATTTTTATTTCCTGCGACTGCAAGGATTGGTACGAAAGCGGTCCGTGCAGAAATCTTGAAATATTTAATAATACATTTTCAAAAAAGAACGCAGTTAAGCTTGAACCTATTTGCGTAAATAAACCTGTAAAAGATGTTCACAGAAACATTAAAATATATGATAATGAAATCGGAGAATAATTTATGAGCAAAAATATGATTATCGGTCAATCCGGCGGACCTACGGCTGTTATTAATTCAAGTCTTGCCGGGGCAATCGAATATGCTTTTTCAAGCAACAAAATTGACACAGTTTACGGTATGATTAACGGTATTCAAGGTCTTTTGGAAAACAATATTATTGACCTTAAAGAACGTTTTTACGGTAAGCCTTATGATATAAACAGACTTCGCTTAACTCCTGCAATGTTCCTTGGTTCTTGCAGATATAAGCTTGGTGATGATGAAAAAATATTTGCCGAAATCATTGATGTTTTAAAAAAATATAATATCGGGTATTTTCTTTACATCGGCGGTAACGATTCTATGGATACTGTTGATAAGCTTTCGAAGTATACGGCAAGTCATAATATTGACATCAAAATTGTCGGTGTACCTAAAACTATCGATAATGACCTTGTGGGTATTGATCATTCACCGGGATTTGGCTCGGCTGCCAAGTATATTGCTCTTGCAGTTAAAAATGTTGCTTATGATACAAGTATATATAGTATTAAAAGCGTTCATATTATTGAGGCAATGGGTCGTAATGCCGGCTGGCTTACAGCTGCATCTGCACTTGCACGTGACGGTGACAGCGTTGCGCCTCATCTTATTTATTTGCCTGAAATACCGTTTTCTGTTGATAAATTTGTTGAGGATGTTAAGGGTAAGCTTAATGAATTTAACTCGGTTATTGTTGTGGTAAGCGAGGGAATTAAGGATGAAAACGGTAATTATATCAGCGCAAGGGGAGATAATGTTGACAAATTCGGTCACGTTATGCTCAGTGGAACAGGAGCTTATCTTAAAAGCGTTGTAGAAGAAAAAATAGGATGTAAAGTTCGTGCTTTAGAGCCAAGCGTTCTTCAAAGAAGTGCAGGTCATACTGCTTCAATGACTGATATTACCGAAGCATACAATTTAGGTGTTGTTGCTGTTAAAGCGGCGCTTGACGGTAAGACAGGCGTATTTTCTACTCTTCGCAGAATAAGCGATTTGCCTTATACTGTTGATTATTATACCGAGCAGGTTAGCGTGGTCGCAAATAATGAAAAATTAGTACCGAGAAGCTGGATAAACGAGCAGGGTAACGACGTTACTCAAAAGATGATTGAGTATCTTTCACCCCTTGTTAAGGGTGTTCCGCAAGTTCCTTACAGAAACGGCTTGCCTGATTATATCGGTCTTTCACACCTTGATATTAAAAAGCAAAAATATAAAGACTAAAATAAAACGGAGTTGTCATTCGACAGCTCCGTTTAGACTTTCGATAAAGTGGCTAAACCGTGCCGTGCTTAAATTATCATAAAGTGATGACGTTGGACAAGGATTTGCTCTTGCCGAAATAAAATCAAAAATACATTTATAGAAAAGTGGCTTGAACACTACGTTCAAGCCACTTTTGGCACTTTCCGTCTTTTGCGAGTGGGCAGTACACACGTACAGCACCCGCTCACAAAATACGGAATTTATCTCACTTTCTCGAAGTCTGACAGCGTGTAGAAATTTGTAATTGGACTTTTTCTACACGCTGAACGGAGCTGTCATTCGACAGCTCCGTTAATTTTTTAGTATTCTACTTTTAAGCCTTCCTCGGCTTCGGCAACCTTCAGCATAATTGCACATTCAATGCGCTTTCTGTGAAGCTCACAACCAAAGTCGTAAACGCCGTTTACGCTTCCTGTTGTGTGATAAGCATTTGCGGCGCAACCCCCGGAACAATAAAGCTTTGCAAAGCAATCTTTGCACTCTTTGTGCGAATAAACATTGCATTCTTCAAATTGTTCAAGAACTTTTTTGTTTGTAACTCCTTTCCAAATGTCACCGAGCAAGAATTTTTCGTCACCAACGAATTGGTGGCAAGGGTAAAGTTCGCCTGTAGGAGTGACAGCCATATATTCTGTGCCTACCCCGCAGCCTGAAACTCTTTTTACAATGCAGGGACCTGCATCAAGGTCAATCATATAATGATAAAAAGTAAACCCTTTACCGTTTCTGTAACGCCTAAGCATTTCGTCAGCTAAGATTTGATACTGTTCTTTAAGAATAGGTAAATCTTCTTCTCTAAGCGCATAAGGCTCTTTTGGGTCAGACACAACCGGCTCAATAGAAAGCTCTTTAAATCCTAAATCTGCCATATGAATGATATCGTTTGCAAAGTCAAGATTATTTCTTGTATAAGTGCCTCTCATATAATAATCCTTTTGATTACGTGAATCGGCAAATTTTTTGAATTTATCAACTATTAAATCATAAGAGCCTTTTCCGTTTCTTGAAACCCTCATGGCGTCATTGGTAGATTTTCTTCCGTCAAGGGATAAAACAACATTTCCCATTTCCTTGTTGCAAAAATCAATAACATCATCGTTAATTAAAATTCCGTTTGTTGTGAGAGTGAAACGAAAATTCTTATTGTATTTCTTTTCCTGTTCACGTCCGTATTTAACAAGCTCTTTGCAAACCTCCCAATTAAGAAGCGGCTCGCCGCCGAAAAAGTCGACTTCAAGATTTCTTCTTGTGCCTGATTGCTCAATGAGAAAATCAAGTGCTCTTTTGCCTGTTTCAAGGCTCATTAAGCCTTTTGGACCGTCATATTCGCCCTTGCCTGCAAAACAATATTTGCAAGCTAAATTGCAGTCGTGAGCAACATGAAGGCAAATAGCTTTTATAACACCCTGTCTTTTTTTAAACTGTTTTGCCGTAGCTTCAAAGGTATCCTGCGCAAAAAGCCTGCCGTCAGCCTTAAGTGCCTCTATATCATCAAAGCAAAGCTCAATATCCTTTTCGGTTACGTCATCATCGTTTTTGTATTTATTTAGTATGTAATTTTTTTATTTCGTCTTTTGTGTGTGATTCATACATTGTTATAATATCATACGTTGCTTCGTCAACCGAGTGAACGCAACCGCTGTTTTGGTCAAGAATGATATTATAGCCGTTCATTTTATAAGCGTGTATCATTAAATTACTCCATAGTTTTATTTCAATGAAAAAGGTGGGACAAAAGCCCACCTTGGTTTCATCTATTTACTTCTTAAGCTGTTCGCATTTCTGGTTAGCTACTGAACAAGAAGTCTTGCTTGCTGATTGGCAAGAGGTCTGACATTCGCCGCAGCCGCCTTTTTTAGCTGATTCGCAAAGATTGCGTGAGCTTAAAGTGTTGATTCTCTTCAAAAGAAACACCTCTTTCTTAAATTTATATTGTTATTTTACATTAATATTGCGTCTTTGTCAATATTTTTAACGGCAGTAAATTACTGTCTGATAATATATTTACTCCGTTTTCGTATAATTCCTTAATTTGAGCAATTAATTCCTTGCTTATAACCTCTCCCGGGGCAATAATCGGACTTCCCGGTGGATAGGCATAAACATATTCTCCCGAAATTTTGTTTTCCGCCGAATTTAAGCCTGTTTCTGCTGTGTTTTCAATTTCAAAAATTTCGCGTTTCTTTATCGGCAGACTTGGTTTTTGTAACTCAATTTTCTTTGCTTTTCTTTTTTCTAAGCTTGATAGTGCGTTTATTAATTTTTCAAAGCCGCTTTTTGTATCACATACTGTTGAAATTAAAATCACATATTTAAGGCTGTCGCCCTCAACCTCAATGCCGTATTTTCTTAAATGATTTGAAAGTTCAAAACCGTTGTAACCGTCAACGCTTAAAACTATGCGTGTTATGTCATCATTTTTCAATACGTTAATGTTTTTTAAATTATTTGCTTTATTATAAAAATCGTCAAGTAATATTTTGTATTTTTCAAAATCACTTTTGCTGTTTGACAAAAAATCAATGCACTTGTCAATTGATGCCATAATTACATAGCTCGGCGAACTTGTTTCATATATATCCATATATTTTTTTACCTTGCCGTAAAGACTTGAGTTGTCAATATGAATAACGGCACTTTGAGTAAGCGCAGGCAATGTTTTGTGTAGTGATTCAATAACAATGTCGGCTTTTGGCTGCTTTGGTAAATAACTTGAAAAGCCGAAATGTGCACCGTGTGCCGCATCGATTATAAGAGGAATAGGGCAGGTGATATTGCTTACATATCCCTCATATGTCGGTGAGGTTATAACAATGGCGCAGGCATTCGGCGTTTTCTTGATGGCTTTGTCAACCGATGCTTGTGTAATTTGTTTATAACAGCCGAATTCATTATTGTATTCAGGCTCGATATATTCAATTTTAAGCCTATTGATAAAACAAGCATTGTATACCGACTTGTGGCAATTGCGTGCAATTATTATTGTGCTGCTTTCTTTTGCAACTGCGCTTATTGCCGCTAAAATGCAACAGGTTGAACCGTTTACGCTTATAATGCTTTTTTTATAGCCGTAAAGCGTTGCTAAGCTTTCCTGCAAATTCTTTATGATGCCGGTAGGGGAGTGCAGATTGTCAAAACCTGATATTTCCGTTATGTCTATGTTGCTTGACGGTATGCAAAACTTGATATTTCTTTTGTGCCCCGGCATATGAAACGGATATAAATTGTTATCTTTTAATTTATTGTATAACTCCAACTTTTTCTTTTCCTTCTTTTAAATTATTAATTGTCAGCATTATGTATCCTGCAAATATCGGCACAATCTCAATTAATGCAGTTTCCTTGAATATGATGAGCATTATTAAATCCAAAACCAAAATAACGGCACTTATCAAGGCAAATAAATATTTCTTAGTAAGAAAAAATGATAAAAAAACATTTATTCCCATTATAACGGAAAAAGCAAGCGAACCTATGCAATGTGCTAAATATTGCGGATATTTGTTATAATCAAAATCGCACGTTAACGTCAGCGCCATTCCTATAGCAGAAAGAAACAGCAGTATAATGTAAAATTTGTATTTCGTTTTTAAAAATGCAATTGATATATTGGTTGCAAGGGCAATGTATGTAGAAATTCCCCAAAGAGTAAATATAGTATGGTGCTCAAGACCGACGGTTGACAGTGCACTCTCGTTTCCTATAAGGCCACATATTGTTAAATAATAAACAGTGATTATAACTGCTGTGATTACAGTTATTATGCCTATTGCTTTTCTCATCTTTTAATTACCTTTTTAATATATCTATTACTTTATTAAAATTATAACATATATATGATTGACAATTCAACCAAGTTATGATATTATTTAATTAGTTTTTGAATATTTAAGGTGAAAAAATTGTCTGAATATAGGTTCTGCTCATGATGTCCTCGCCATGTAAAATCAGAGGGCTTTTTTTATTTCACTTTTTAATTTGAAAATAGATATTTGAATTTACACAACAAAGGTTAATGCATTGCGTAACTTACAATTTTATATGCGGATGTGGCGGAACTGGCAGACGCGCAGGTCTCAGACTCCTGTGGATATTGCTTCCTTGTGGGTTCAAGTCCCATCGTCCGCACCAATATTGTTTAGTTTATGTTAAGTGTTTATGGCTTTGCTGTGTTTTTTGCTTTTGATTGTTAATTACACAAAATCGCAATGTTTAATATATCTGCTTAATGTTTATCGTGTTGATAAAAAATCAGTTTATTTATATTTACTCGAATTTTCCAATTGGTGTAAAATATTGAATATTAATATTATTAGGAGTGAGAAACAATGGAATTCGAATTGATTTCAACCAGAGACCTGTTTGAAGATGACGATATTGTTATAATCAGCCGTATCGGAAAGGTGTTTAACGCCAAGGTTGAAATTATCGACGTTGCAATTAAAGATGAAAACGGCGATATTACCAGCATCATGGAAGTGAAGCACAAGATTTTAGGCTATTTATAATTGCTTAGTGATGAAAAGGGTTGGAATACTATCAACTTCTTTGATACTTTTTGTTATATGTTTGTTTTCATTTTCTGTTAATGCATTTGCTTTTAACAATAAGTATATAACAGATTCGGGCAGTTGGTATAAAAATGGAGATTTGATAAATATAAATAATGATGTTTTGTCAGGTCAGCTTTGTTATATCCTTGATGAGAACGATGCTTGTGCTTATTTTTACTTTTTATACAGTAATTGCGACGGCGATTATAAGGATGAGGACGTATCTCTTGAATTTAAAATTTCAAATAGCACAAATAAATATTCGTTTTCCGTTTCAAAATCAGGTGTAAAAAACGGCAACAAAAATATTTATATTAATTATGATTTTGATGATGTGAATTCTAAGTTTGGCAATGGGCAATTATTGGTTGGATTTGAAATGAAAAATAAAACCGATAGGTCTTCGCTCAATCAAATCACCTGCACATTCAGTGCTGATTCAAAAAACAGTTGTGTAATTCTTGACGATTGCGTTTTTGATATGCGTGTTTCAGCTAATAATCTATCGCAAAAGAAATCCGGTTCTAAGTCAAGGAGTGAAAGAAAAGGCACAAATTCTACCTCTATAAGTGCGCCCAAAAACAATAATAAGAAAGCATCTAAGAGTGATACAACAAAATTTGTTATGAAGCATACGATTGATAATCATAACAACAGTGACAGGCAAAATAAGAATGATAATAATTCGACTAAGTTTTCCGGCACCGGTACGACGTATGATATAAAATCGTCTTCTTTGGTGTTAGAATCAGACGGTGGTACAACTCAAAGCGAAACTGTAACGTCCGATTTCTCAAAAAATAACGGCGGCAGTAATTTGTTGTACCCCAAGAAAAGCAAAATTGCTTTTAGAATGGCAATCTTTTTCGCCGTTTTGGGAATTATAGCACTTGGTTGCGGTCTGTTTTTAAAAGATAATAATTTATCTGATAAAAATAACGATAATGAAAACTCTGATGGTAATGAATAATCTTTGCTACATATTTTATGATAAAAGTGTTGACAATCAAGCGGTTTAGTGATATTATATCTAAGTCGCTTGATAAAGCACATTGAGTCTATGGGCCATTAGCTCAGTTGGTCAGAGCCACCGGCTCATAACCGGTTGGTCCGGGGTTCGAGTCCCTGATGGCCCACCATATATAGGGGTATAGCTCAGTTGGTAGAGCAGCGGTCTCCAAAACCGCGTGCCGAGGGTTCAAGTCCTTCTGCCCCTGCCAAAAAAAAGCACCGAATTTTCGGTGCTTTTTTCCTTTATTTACGCCGTTTTACGGCGTTTTTACTTGCTTTTCTCATATAGATAAAACTACGGCGCACGGTCTTTTCCGTACGCCGCTTTTTCATTTTCACATCGTTTTTTGTTCACTTTGTGCCACACAATCCACCCAATCCGTTTGGTACATCATCAAAAAAGCATCAATCACAATTCAAATCCGTTTGTAACGCCCAACAGCATATCCGTGTTTCGTTTGACATAATACATTTCGGTTATCTCCGAAGTTGTGTGTCCGAGTAGGTCTGCCACCTGCCTCGGTGTTAATGCTTTTACCGTTCCGTCCTCTGCTCGCACGCCTGTTACAAGCTTTGTTGCGAAGGTGTGGCGCAGACTATGTAAGCCTTTTTTCTTGATTCCTGCCGCATCGAGTATGGAATAAAACCGTTTTCGTAAGTTCAACGGTCTTGTAAAGTTTCCGTCTGCATCGGGTATCAATGGTGCATCCTCACCGAAATATCGTTCGTTGCGTAATTCGATAATCGCTTGTATAGCTGTTTCGTTTAAGGGTACGATACGCTTGCTTGACGCGGTTTTTAGCTTGCCCACTATAATTTCTCGTCCGCTTTTTCGCTCTGTTCCGTCACGCTTTTGCGCTTCTTTAACACCTCTTTGAATGTGCATTACTTTCTTTTCAAGGTCTATGTCGCTGTTGATTAAACCTAACGCTTCAGCAGTTCTCAGTCCCGTGTTCAGCATAAGAATATATGCTGATGCTTGATTGTGTTTCGGCTTGCCTGAGGGGTACTTCTTGTATGCTTCCGCTTTGAATTTTTCAATTTCCTCATCGGTAAATACGGTTATCGTTTCGCATACGGGAAGCACTTCTTTGTTTTGCTTTGCAAGATAATTTGACTTTTTTATTGTCGGCACAGCGTTCATTGGATTCTTTTTTATGAACTCTTCACGCATAAGATAATCGAAGTATTCATTGAGCAGATTGTATGTTTGCTTGACTGTTGAGAATGAATATCCCTTGTCGGTCAGCGTGCTAATCAGCCTCTTAATGTCTGCACCTGTTATGTTTGACACAATGAGTTTACCCATATAAGGGACGATTTGATTTTTGTAAATCTGCTCGTTGCGGTCGTATGTTACTCGCTCAACATTTGGGTACTTAAACACTTGCAGATAATTAAGCAGGCTGTCTTTTACAGTCTTGTTACCCTCAATGGCGTCGATGATTTCTTCTTCAAACTTGGTTATGTAGTCCGTCATTTTCTTGTTGACTTCGGCTTTGGTGGTGCCGGAAAAGCTCTTGCGTTTTCGTTCGCCTTTCTCATCCTTGTACCAAACCACGCCACCCCATCTGCCATCCGTTCGTTTGAATGCGTTGCCGTTTGTCAGCAGTTGTTTTTGCATTTTATCACTCCTTTCGCACACACAATATCACAAACATTTTTCAATATCCAGACCAAAGATTGTGTGTTTGCTTTTGTTGTTTTAGCTTCAAAAAGCCGTCACAAATCGCCTGCAAGCCGTTTTTAGTTTTAGTCCGACGAGTTACTCTGTTTCAGAGTAAACTCGTCAATTCTTGCTCACAGCGTTGTCAAAATTTCTCGATTTTCAATCATCATACCGCAACGCTCAAGTGAATACGCAAAAGCCTTGATTTTCTGCGAAAAAAGCCCCTTACTGCATACGAATTTGGAATCATACGCAAAAGTATTACGAATTGAAAAGCCGACAGGCTTTGCCGGACGGCGTTTTCGGGCATTTCAACGCCCGAAAATCATACCCCTTTATCCTGCTTTAAAATCGACGGCTTGAATTTCGGTTCAAAACCCATTCAAAAGAGCCGAAATTTCATCCAAAACCGAGTTAAAAATCAATTCAAAAAACTCAAAAGAAAAACCGCTGTTTTTTCCAATTTTAGGCTTTTAGATTATTTGTCATCAGTTCTTACAGTGGGGTACACTATATTTGATGAACTGTGTAGATATTACTTTGCTGTGCGTTTTCAAAAAATCTTTGAGTAATATCTATGTAGCCTTTTTCTTCAAGCGACTTGAGGGTATTTCTGCAAGTGGTCGGACACATATTGCACTTCTTCGCCATCTTCGGAACAGACCAAAAACTTACGCCTTTGCTGTCGCCAACCGAAACAAGAAAACAATAAATCATAAATTCGTGCGGCGAAAAGTTTTCATCAAAGATTTTGTTCGGCATATAGTAAACCTTGCCGTCGGTTTTATAATTTTTATTTGCTTGCATAATTTTTATCCTTTCTTAATTTGTTTTTGAATCCACAACTTGAATTCATCTTTCGGTACAACAATTCTTGTGCCTATTTTTATTTTTGGAAAACCTTTTTCATTGACAAGCTCGTACGACCTTGTGCGAGATATTCCAAGCACCTTTGCAACCTGCGACACCGATAACATCATCGGTAGTTCATCAAAACTTTTATAGCTTTCTTTCATTGCGCTGCCTCCTTTCGTATTATTCGAGAGATAATTTTCAAAAAGAAAAAAGTATAAGTAAATTTGAAAACAAAAATTCACCCATAAAAAAGTCCCTCTACTATACGGAGAAAAATTTCCATTTTGTTCGGGTGTTTTGCAAAATTCTTTACATCTTGTTTACATTTGATTTTATGATAGCAAAAAAATATCCCTCTATAATACGGAGAAAAAACTCGGTTTTGTTGATGTGTTTTGAAATAAAATTTACAAATTTTTTGAATACTTAGATTTGAACTTTTGTTTAGACTGATCAATCATATTATTTATAAAACTTACGCTTAACTTAAGCGATTTTAAATTAAAAAATAAGAAACTGCACTTTGCTATTTCCTCACGCTGATGAAGGGTGATAAGGTTGTCGAGCTGCTGAAAATAACCGCCTATTTTTATCTGCTCGGCTGTTGTCGGTATTTTGACCTCAGCATTTTTAATATTCTCTGAGTTAAGAGATTCAAATGTTGAGCCGCAGGAAAGTATTTTCCAAAAACCGTCTGCATCCATTTTTACGAGCAGTTGATAAATAAATTCATTTCCTTTAATTGCAGCAACACCACGCCCGATTACCGCATTATAAGCGGTTTTTCCCATTGCTCCAGCCGGAGCACGGACACTCATTATTAAGTCACCTGCATCTGCTTTCTTGGTGATTTGAGTTGTCCAAATGCGGGGGCAAACCCAGCCATTTTGCAAATCGGCATTACCTTGAACAAGGATATAATCGCTTGGCTCATCCGAATAGGTACTACCATCCGGCGATTGCCCCATAGTTATCTGCACGACATCACCGAGCTTACGCTGTTCCCAAGAATAATTCCATTATAAGTGATCACGCACCATCATAAGGGCATATCCAAGCAGATTTTTACCGTTCCATTTAGATTTGTTTAATCTATTGGGATCTTTCATTGACAACCCAATGCCCCAAATACGGTCTTTTACGGCACACTCTGCCAAAACAGCATTTTCGGTTGCTTTGAGTTTTCCTTTTAGTTCCTCATTTTGCGAGAACTTTGCCAAAAGTCCCTCATAAACTACAATTTGACGAATGCCGTTCCACAAACTCTCATCGTAGTTTGACACCTGCCTGCCAAGTAATTTGATTTCGGCAACATCACTTGTTGATAAGATTTGAGCTGCTACCGCTTCATCTCCAAAGCAGATTGCTTTGCGGTACATCATAAATTGTTCCATCGAAGAAAACGCAACACCGTCCACCGTAAAGGGTGACGGATACCAATTGCTCAAATAGCCGTTATCTTCATTGGGATTGTGAAAACAAACAATATTCATTACACTTCACCGACTTTTTGCACTGCCAAATCAAGTTCCAAGTCGTGCAAACCGTAGTAAGCTTTTTTTATGAAATCAAGTGGCACCTTTTTCAGCACCTCGACACTCGGAATATCGTAATACCATTGATAGTAAGCATAAAATTCACCAATCCAGTCTGGCATAAAGCCGTCAAGAGCCTTGCCGGACTTTAAGGAATACTTTTCGGTTTCGGTAAAGTATTCCCACAATTCTTTGGCATCCATTGTGTTGACATAGGCTTTTGCCTCATCAATACTTTTCCTTGTTTTGCTTGTCATATAGGTCTTGATAAAATCTTCGGTATCTTTATCGGGATAAGTTTGGGCAACAAAGTCAAAGAGCTTACCCTGATTTTCTACTACATCATTCAAATAATCCTGTGAATAGGCTCTCATAATCATCACTCCTCAAACAGTGTACTGAACACCTTTGTTACACGGTTAGCGTCGGAATCAACAAGTTCACGCATTTTCTGCCTTGCAGTAATATCTCGCTGATTGTACAATTCGTTAAACTGTGTGTACTCAACAGTTTGCAAGCTGTTTGCCACTTCTTGCAGTTTAGAATAGGCAAGTTCGGACTTTATACAATACTGAATACCTAAGCCGCCAAGAGACAGCAATTCCTCAAGAATATCTATATCAATATTGTCTCTTACAAATTCCTTTGCGATATAGAAATATGAGGCGTTTGCTCTCCAACCTTTAATAATATCGTACTTGCCGGTATCTACACCGTATTTTGCAATAAATTTCTTTGCAAGCATACGGTAACGCTTTGAGTCGGCTGCGTCTCTGTGCTTCATCAGTTCTGCAAGCCACGCAAGAACACCTTTTTCTTGAAAATCCAAAATTTCAAGTCCTTCTGTATCAAGTTCATATTGATGAACATAGCCGTTTGTTTCATTTGGTCGGCAAACTGCCCATTCTTTTGCAAGGTCTATGCTTTCGGTAAGATAAAATCCTTGTCCGTAGTCGTGTTTTTCCTCGCCCTTGCCGAATGTAGGCACTACAATTTTGTCAGGAGTACCGTGATATAAAGTTATTTTTTTCATTTTCTCTTTTCCTCCGAAACAAACATCTTTTCGAGCATAGATTTCTTGATATTTTGAAGTTTTTCTAACTCACGCTGATGAAGGGTGATAAGGTTGTCGAGGTTGCGGAAATATCTACCGATAGCAGCCTGTTCAGTCGCTGATTTTGGATATAAAATGTCTGTATTTTGCAATGCAGTTTTTGAAATCGAAGTAACTTTTATTCCTTGCATAAGAGGTAATAATTGGTTATGATAAGATGGCGAGTTCATATAATATCCAAGATAACCGGGAGCATATTTTTGTAATGGTCTGTAAGGTATTGTATGTAGTCCTGAAATTACAATTTCATCACTTAATCCTGCTATTTCTGTGCATTTTCCTACGGTTTCATCCTCTGCGGTATCCGCAACAATAACATCACCGTTTTGTAAAAATGATGACTTGTATTTAGCTATAACTGTTTCGTCTCCAATCATAGGAAGAGATTCAGTTTTCACATCTATCACTTCACCAAATTTAACCAAAATATCCCCGTAGTGAATATTCTTTGCAATCCCTTCCTCGGATGATAAATCAGCCCTTGAAAGGGTATTGTTTTGCAGGCTTATAAGCACTTCTCCCAACTTACGCTGTTCCCAAGAAAAAGCAAGGGAGTCAAGATTTCTCCTGACCCCCCAATTAATTTTGTATACGAAACATGAAATCATTGCAAAAGCCATAAACTTTTTCGTTTCATATACCGTTTAGGTAATATCAAATTCAATTTAAATAGAATCAAACCCCGTTTAGAATTACTTCCCTCAAAAATGCATCAGCTTCCATTTTAACTTCTCGTTTTTTTGCCAATGCTTTACCGAGCTTTTTCTCAAGATATGTTCGTGCTTTATCCAAATTCAAATCACAAAACAACTCATCGTACCTGTTGAATTCGTTAATTTTTGATTCTGTTGGATGAAGGTTAATTAAAAATCTGAGTTTATCGGGATTCAACCCCATACCTTTAGAAATCTCACTAATCTTATCGTTATAGCTTTTTGCCTTATATTCTGCGATATAATCCGACAGGTTTTTATTTTCCTCAACAGCCAGACCGTTTTCAACATCGTTTAAGAATTGCCTTGCAAAGGACTGATCTTCCTGAGAAAGAGCCGCAAATGATTTATGGAGTTCATCAAGATTCCTTTGCTTTGCTTCAGCATTGCCAGCATTCAAATCTTTGATGAACTGTTTAAAACGGGAATTCATATAATCGTTATCAATTACATCTGTACTGATTTCAGTGATATGTGGGTCAATGTCATACGGTGGGTCAGGATTGCCTGGGCTTACTACGAACAGCTCCTTATATCTTTGAACAAGTATGAGGTATGTTTCCTTATCAATTTTAACTTTAACCGTTGTTTGTGGACTGTCGTCGTGATCAAAATTATATTCACAATTTCCCCAGTAGAAGCCCTGAATTTTTGCAGAGTCAAGTTTGTCCTGGAAAGACTGAAATAATTTTGCAAATTTCTTTTTCCATCCATCATCACAATAATTGTGTTCAAAGTTTTCAATTCCTACTGCTTCAAAATGACTGCAAATATCATCAAAAATCAAGTTTAATGAATTGAGATTTTTTTCAAGTTTATCTACAAAAACACCAAAAGGTCTGTTACCGGAATACTCATCAACAGCTGCCTTAAAATTTGCTGTCATTGTATGTGGATATCTATACCAGACTATTGTTCCGTGTTTCTTTTCCGGTCCAAAAAGTCTGTTCGTTCTTGATGCAGTCTGAATAAAGTTTTTACTTCTCTGCATTTTATCGAGATAAACCGTATTAATCCATTTTGAGTCAAATCCGGTCAAAAGCTGATCTACAACAATAACAATATTCAGTTGCTGATTTATTTCAAGGTTAATATACGGGTCTTTATGCGCAAGTCGTTTACACAGGTCTTTTTTAAATTTGTCATAATTGGCGTGAGTATAACTCTGACCGAACATATCTCTGTAATCATTCAGAATTTGCGTTATACCTTGCATTTTCAAAATAGCATTATTTCCGTTGTCATCGCTTGCATCAAAAAGTGCCGTGACATTTAGGCTGTGATTACCTTTTTCACGCTCTTCCCTGAATATTTTATAATACTCAATAGCTTCGGGAATACTACTCGTTGCGAATATTGCATGAAACAGTGAGTTGTAACTTCTTACTGTCCATCTTTTTAGAATGTTTTCAACAACCTTTCTTCTGTAATTATCGGTTTGATATTGAGTAACGGGAATATGCTTTTCAATCTCAGTCATTGGGCAAGGTTCTGTGCCCTGATTAAGGTAATAAAGATATTTATCACGCTTCATATCGTCAGCCATTGCCTCTGCTTCGGTAACAGCATGAACAAGGTTAAGCCCGACTTTCACTCTCAGGTCATTGTCGTCAAATATATGCACTTCATAAGGGTCAAATCCTAAAACATTGCGGTCTCTTATACCGTGGGCTATTGTATATCTATGCTTTTCAGAACCGAAAATATCTTTTGTTAGGGCATGATCTGGTGTGCCCGTATAACCGAAAAACATTGCTGTTGGAAAAGTGTGTTCGATATTTTGATGCATTTCACCGTTCTGATCTCTGTGACATTCATCAACAATAAAGACAATATGCTTTCCCCTGATTTTGCTGATAACAGATTGTGGTACATCGCCCTCTTTAATACGAGACATTTTCTGAATAGAAGTAATGATAACTTTTTCGTCAGCCTCATCACTTTTCAATAGTTTTATAAGTGCATCGGTATCACTTGTGTTATTGATAGAGACATCAACATTGGCAAAATTAGTATAATCGGTATAGGATTGATCGCCAAGCTCTACTCTGTCAATCAGAAAAACTACTTTGTCTGCTTTTGTGTTCATATTCGCAATGAGTTGCGCCGTTTTGAATGATGTGAGTGTTTTTCCGCTGCCTGTGGTATGCCAGATGTATCCCGCTTTTTGTTCGGCTTTTGTCCAATGAGATGCAGATACTGTATTTGAAACATTCAGTGCGGCGTAAACTTGGTATGGACGCAGCACTTTCAAAACGCCGTCAGAGGCATCCGGTACAGTATAGAAACCAATCATCTCATGTGCTCTCGGAATCATAAGAAGCGAATGAGCAAATTTATGCCATTCATTGATATATTCATTGTTTATATCAGTCCAATGAAAATAATAAAGGGGATTAAATTTACCGTCAAGGCCGGGATTTGCGAAGTAGACTGACTCCTCCGGATTCATGGCAATAAACACTTGAATAAGAGAGAAAATGCCGGTGAACGCATTGTTTATCATATACTTTTGGATTTGTGTTTCCGCCTGACTTAACGGTACACCACTCTTCTTTAGTTCTATGTGATATACAGGCATACCGTTGATAAGCAACATTAAATCGCCACGTCTATTTGGATAAACATTGTTTGTTGTTTTAAATCTCGGTTGTTCGACTATTTGGTATCTGCTGTTTCCAGCGGCAATTTCCATACGGTCATATATTTTAAGGGTCACAGGACTACTGAAATGAGCAGAGTCATCCTGATTATCCCTTATTATCGTTACACTTTTGCCGTTAATGAATGTATTCAGTTTATACGGACTTTTAAGTGCATCAATCTGACCGAGAATTTGCCTCATTTCTCCGTCTGTGAGTCTGCATCCATTTAAGTGGTCAATATCATTATTGTTTTCGTAAAGAATGTTGGCCCAATTTTTTATCAAATCTTCTTCTGTGGGATTTTTAATAAGTCCGTCCTTCCAGCCGCAACTCTGTTGAAGGTAGTTTATAAGGTCTCTTTCAAAGAGCAATTCGTCATTGTATGGCATAATTTCATCTCCTTAATTCACAAATATCTTTTCAAGGCGGGTTTTTAAGTTTTTAAGCTCACGCTGATGAAGGGTGATAAGGTTGTCGAGCTGCTGAAAATAACCGCCTATTTTTATCTGCTCGGCTGTTGTCGGTATTTTGACCTCAGCATTTTTAATATTCTCTGAGTTAAGAGATTCAAAT
>ENA-OQHF01000437-OQHF01000437.1-human-gut-metagenome-genome-assembly--contig:-NODE-437-length-26279-cov-4.910523_pt1 | contig 26279 bp, 20 predicted proteins | sample MGYA00242559_ERZ504709 | MGnify/ENA primary metagenome ERZ504709 (study PRJEB26092, sample SAMD00036203) | human gut metagenome | host: Homo sapiens | study: EMG produced TPA metagenomics assembly of... | reverse complement strand
AGTAGTCGGAATGCTGATATTTATACCGATCGATGTCGGTGGCATATGCACTAGTTCCGGGGAAAATTGTGTAGTCTGAAGCTGAAAAAAACAGGGTGTAGATCCGCAGAGCTGGAGGGTTGATAAAGATAATTAAGTCAGACCAACGAAGTGCTTATGTGTAGAATAATGTAAAAAATAAAGAAAAGTTCGTGCAGTTAGTGTGAAAAATAAGACAAAATCACACTATTTTACATGAATGCAATATTAGTTGAATAAATCAATTTGGATACAATTCTGACTATATTAATTTTAGAAAAACATCTCGACATAATATATTGATTGTGGTACAATCCTTTCAAGCATTATATTTCCAAGATGCCGGAACAAAGTGTTTTACGTTTATCCGATGTTTATGAAAGTAAATCGGAAGAACAGAGCAGAGGTGTTAAGAGTGAGCATATTTGAGTATGATGAAGAAGAACATATGAGGCAGGAACGAGAAGAAAGCAGGCAGGAAGGCTTTGAAGAGGGCGAAAAATGTGGTGAAGTGCGAATAGCAAAATTGATTATAGAATTAAATCGACAAGGTAGAACGGAAGATATTGTAAAAATGGCTGCAGATTCCGAATGTAGGAAGAAGTTATTAGAAGAATTTCACTTTGATTAAAATTTTATAGAATAAGACATTAAGATACCGCTGGAGTTGCTTATAGTAATTGCCAGCGGTATTTTCATACAATCAGGAAAATGTGCGAGATAATACCGGATTGTTACCAGTTATGCCAATGGATTCCATATATATAGAAAAAATGTTATGATAAATGGGGATTTTGGATTTATCAGGATGAACCGGTGAAACTGTTGATTAGGGGAAAAGAGAGGTGCCTATGGAACGGACAAAAAGAAAAAATGTGTTTCGAGCAGAACTTATTATTTTTCTGGCTGTAATTGCAGTCAGTCTGCTAGTTTTGTGGATTCGCTGGGAGAATTCCCATGCCACTTATAAGAATTATGATATTGTTGTGAAGAAGAATGTGTATTGTGAGAAGACGCAGACAGGGCGAGTGGATCTGCAGATCAGGCGAAAAGGCGGAAAGAAGGCCAAGCTGCTGCAGACACAGCAGGAGCTTAAGCAGAGCCAGTCTTTTCAGATTGTAGAAGATTCTTATAAACTGGGGATTGTCGATGATGCATACTGCCTATGATGGAAATATTTATGAGCAGAAAATGCCGGTGGGACGCAGTATCTTACGCTTTATTATGTAAACCATGAAGCTTCCGGCAGACAAGGGAAATGCATTTGGTGATGAATGACGCAAAACGGGTAAGGAGCTTATCAAACATTAAGACTTCACCGAAAGTCAAAAAGGACGCACGCAGATATGAGTACCGGGGAAAAGATCTGTATGTGAGTGAGGAAGGAATTCTGTTAGATGCGGGAACTGATGAAGAATTTTACAATTCGCAGGCAATGACCGCCGGGCTTATGACGGTATGCTGGAAAAATGGGAAAGAGAAACAGATTCAGTTTGATCCAAATGCAGACGTATCAGAGTATGAAGCTGCGGATATTATCGTTCCGAAAGTGACTTCCACAGGGAAAGAAAAATCAGAAGAGATCCACTGCTATTATGCCTTGGAACTTAGTGACTGGGAGAATATCCGTGAAATAAAGCTTGGGGAAAATGTATTTGCGAAAGCAGAGAACCTGGAAAAGGCGACAGACGATTTGAACAAAAAGAAGAAAAAATCGAAGGAAGAAAAAGCAAAAGAAGAAGCCGAAAAGAATGCAGAAAATCAGAAAAAGAAAGAATTTTATACAACAGATATGTCGTTGTTGAACCAGCCGGAAGATTTTCACATTTCTGATTATTATATTACGAATAAGGTGATTGCAGGCAATCGCTATTATATAGGATGAAAATCATGTACTGTGGGGACAGGGCATGAACTACTACGCTCAGCTTGGAATCAATCACCCGGAAGATGTGGGCAACTGGTATCACGAGGAGTACATGGAACCTCAGAAAATAGCAGAGCATGTTGTTCATGTAGACGCATCAGCCAATGGATATTTTATGATGTATCTCACGGAAAATGGAGAACTGTACGGCGCAGGTGCGAATCTACAGGGAATTCTCGGAAAAGAACCAGGCGAAAACGATGCCATGAATCCACAGCAAAATGTGGTGAACCAGCCGAAGCTTCTGATGAGTGATGTGTCTTATATGCGGGCTGGTGCGACCTGTGCGATTGCACTGAAAAAGAACGGGGAAGCGTACTGGTGGGGTGAGTTTATGTCCGGTGAAGTAAGCAGCATTTACGGGGAAGGAACGCTGATGTACACCGAACCACACAAGATGCTGGATCAGGCAATTTACGTCACGACCACCAACAGACGTTCAGCAGCGATAACGGCGAATGGTGACCTGTACACCTGGGGCGATAACACCTATGGCCAGTGTGGATATACCGGTGAGAAAACATTTCTGACAGAGCCGGAAAAGGTCATGGAAAATGTACGAATGGTCTGGTGTGATGAGATTGAGCAGAATGCAATTTGGACAGATCTGGCAAATGTGAACCCGAATGATTACGGTACGACCTGTTATGATGATACATTTATCCTGAAAAAAGATGGAAAGATATACGCCGCCGGAACAAATATCGGAACCGAATTCCTGCCGATAGAAGTAAAAGAATATGTGCCGGAAAGCAATCCGACAGAAGAGTATACCGGAGAAAAGAAGATTCAGATTGAAGGAACCGCGGCAGAAGGACTGGCGGAGTAGGGGAAGCTGCTATGAGAAAGAAAATATGTATAGGTCTTTTGGCAGTTCTATTGGGAACAGGATTGGGAGCTATGATAGTCAATCACATATGGAAAGAGCCAAAACAGGGAGTAGATCTGGGAACTACACAGATGATTGTAAAAGATTTGACTGTGCAGACTCTGGGGCAGGTTTCTTGCAGTGACTCTGTAAAGGAAAACCTGAGAGAATCAGGAAAAGATATCAAGATTCCGGTTTTGACGGTAGATATAAAAAATCCTACAAAGACAGGCAGTCATTTTACCATTTTACAAGGTGAATCTGGAAGTTGGGAAATGGTCTTCTGCAGTGAACTGGGATTTATTTCCGGAAATGAATGACAACTCAGAGTTAGTCTGGCCGATACCGGCGGGCGAAACGAAAACAATCGTTATACCATATGTGGCATATAGACAACTCATGTCTGAAAGTGACTGGGAAAAATTAGATCAGGATAATATGAAGCTAAGATTTAGCGTAGTGCAAGGCAGTATTACGGTGAATGTAAAGTAAAAAGCAATTAATGGTTATAGTTGCTTTAGCGTTGCTTTCCCGTTGCTTTCCAGTAGCATTATTTTAGGAAAATATCTCGACATAATATATTAATTGTGGTACAATTCTTTCAAGCATTATATTTCCAAGATCTTGAAGGTTTGTACCATTTCTAATTTCAATATATTTTCTAGGAATTTTCAATGCTTGAATTACCACAATGAACAAGCAGAAGGGATTCTTAGAAAGTTTAGAAAAAGTCAGGAGGAGAGTCCTTTCGAACACAGAAGAAGGAGGATACTGAATGACAAAAAGTATGAAAGCAGTAAGGGACAGAAAAACAGATAACAGAAGAATCTCACAAAATATGGAGAAAGCCTTTAAGAAAATGGCGCAAGTATTTGGATATCCAAATCGCGAGTACAAAGACCGGGTGTTCCGAATGTTGCTGAAGGAACCCAAAGTAGCACTGGAAGTTTACAACGCTATGAATGGAACTTTGTACGATAATCCAGACGAACTGATTATAACAACGTTGGAAAATGCAGTTTATTTAGGTATGAAGAATGATGTGTCATTTATATTGGGAACACAGTTGGTTTTATATGAACATCAATCAACGCCGAATCCTAACATGCCATTACGGAATCTGGCATATGTGGCTTGTGTTTATATGGCGTATGTATTTGGGGATAATCTGTATGGACGGAAGTTGATTAAGATACCAGAACCGAGATTTGTAGTATTCTATAACGGAACAGACAAGATGCCGGAACAAAGTGTTTTACGTTTATCCGATGCTTATGAAAGTAAGTCTGAAGAATTAGATTTAGAGTTGAAGATTCGGTTTGTAAATATAAATCCTGGATATAATGAGGAAATGGTAGAAAAAAGTCCGACATTATATCAATATGTGAAATTTGTAGATATAGTTCGCAAATATCAGAAGGAAATGCCATTTCCGGAAGCTGTGGAAAAGGCAATTGACGAATGTATCAAAAAAGGTATTCTTGCAGAGTTTTTGAGGAAGAATAGAGCAGAGGTGTTAAGAGTGAGCATATTTGAGTATGATGAAGAAGAACATATGAGGCAGGAACGAGAAGAAAGCAGGAAGGAAGGCTTTGAAGAAGGCGAAGAGAGAATTAATGATTTGTATGACAAATTACATGAATTAAATCGAGAAGAAGATATTTGGAAAGCTATAAAAGATGTTGAACACAGAAAGAAATTGCTGGAAGAATTTCATCTTGATTAAAAATTTTACAAGACCAGATGCTGTGTTACTGTCCAGCATCTGGTTTTTCTTTACATTTGCAATATATCACGGCCACGAATGTGCTTATAGCGGTCGCCAGTATGCCGGGGCCGACGATGGCAGCAGGATTGACACTGCCGTACTGGCTGCGGTAGGCAATGACATTTACAGGAATGAGCTGCAGGGATGATATATTAATGATAAGAAATGTGCACATTTCATTGCTGGCGGTTCCGGGAGCGCGCACTTTTCCCGGGAGGTGGTATTTGCGGCGGTCGTCTTCCAGATTTTTCAGTTCTTCCATTGCGTTCAGTCCGGCAGGTGTCGCAGCCCAGCCAAGTCCCAGAATGTTAGCAATGATATTCGTGGTGATGTGGGTGGCAGCAGGGTGATTGTCCGGAAGATTTGGGAACAGGAAATGAATCAGTGGCTTCAATTTTCGAGAAAGCTGTTCGATGATGCCGGCTTTTGTTGCAATTTCCATAAGCCCTACCCAGAAGGACATGATACCGATCATAGTAATGCATAGCGTGATTGCTTCCTTAGAAGAATCCAGTGCGGCATTGGTGATGTCGGGCATGCGTCCGGTAAATGCGGCGTAGATAATCCCAAGCATCATCATACCGGCCCAGAGATAATTGAGCATAAGAAAACCTCATAGTTTTCGCTTTATAAAAACTATGAGGTTTGTGTAATAAGTATGTCATATTATTTTCAGAAAAATAATCCAGATGCTGCAATGAAGTATATTTACTGAGAAAGACTTTGGAAGATGAATCATTTACTTTTGTTTACCTGAATCCAGCTTTCTCCACACGGTAAAGATCATCGTGACGAAGCAGGCGGTTCCGCCGATGAAGTTGGAAACCGGCTCGGCAAGAAAGACTCCATTTGTTCCAAGTCCGCCTACAGTCGGAAGCCACAGTGTCAGTGGAATGACGATGATTGCCTTTCGCAGCAGGGAGAAGAATACGGCTTGTTTTGCTTTTCCCAGTGCAGTAAAAGTGGACTGTCCGGCAAACTGCAGCGACATCATAAAGATTCCAAAGAAATATAAATGCATCGCAGGTACGCCTTCGGCTAACAATTCCGGTTCGCTGTTGAACATGTGAATGAAGAAGCATGGGAAAGCGAGCAGTAATGCCCACATAAAACAGGAAAATAAGATACAGACAATCGTTGTAAATCTGATTGCTGATTTTACACGCGCATGTTTCCCGGCACCATAGTTAAAGCTCATGACAGGCTGCGCACCACTTGTAAGACCGGTGACCGGCATAGTAATGATTTCCCGGACGGAGTTAATAACGGTCATGATTCCAACGTACAGGTCACCGCCGTATCTGGAAAGAGTTGCATTACAGACAATCTGTACTGATCCATTTGTAATCGCCATAATAAATCCGGCAAGTCCAAGAGCACAGATTTCCTTTACTAATCGGAAGTCCAGTTTCATATAAGAAAGAGAGAGTGTAAGGATTGCTTTCTTCCCGGTCAGAAAATGTAATACCCAGATTGCAGAAATCCCTTGAGAAATGATGGTCGCGAGGGCGGCCCCGCGGACTCCCATGTGGAGTGCGAAGATAAAAATCGGGTCAAGGATCAGGTTCAGGACAGCACCGATGGAGACGGTGAGCATTCCAGTCATTCCAAATCCCTGGGCGTTGATAAAGTTGTTCATGCCAAGACTGATCATGACAAAAAGCGTGCCGATAAGGTAGAGACTGATGTATGCATTTGCATAAGGATAAGTAATATCACTGGCGCCGAACAGGTAAAGCAATGGGCGCTTGAACAGATAGCACAAAGCCATGAGAATACCGCCGGAAATCAGGAGCATGGAAAAGGAGTTGCCGAGAATTTTCCGGGCGCGCGCAGGTTCACCGGCACCTCTTGCCATAGAAAAAAGCGGTGCGCCGCCCATACCGAACAGATTGGTAAAAGCGGTGATGATTGTAATGACCGGCAGAGTCAGACCGATTCCGGTCAGCGCCTGGGTGGACACGTCTGGGAGATGACCGATGTAAATGCGGTCAATAATGTTGTAAAGGACATTAATGAGCTGCGCAAGCGTCATAGGAATTGCAAGACGCAGAATATTTCCAGAGATGCTGCCCTCACCAAAGTCATGAGTGTCCGTAGATTTTGCTTTTGGTAAAGCATTTGTATTATTTTTATGTAAAAGATTCAATTTCGGAAACTTCCTTCTGATGCCGGTATGGATTTTATTCCACCGGCATAATATACAACAGATAGTATAGGGCAAGCAAAAGGAGAATTCAAGAATTGAAACTATTTCTTTACCTGTCGGATTTTATTGTACCACTCATGATATTCGGGATTATCTGTTACGGAATTACAATGAAAATTCCAGTTTATGACACATTTGTAAAAGGAGCGAAGGACGGATTTTTGACTGTTATCAAAATTATGCCGACTATGGTAGGGCTTATGGTAGCAGTCGGAGTACTAAGAGCATCCGGATTTCTGGAATTTCTGGCGCAAATGATTGGAAAAGTTACACAATATATCGGATTTCCGGGCGAATTAGTTCCACTCACAATAGTAAAGATGTTCTCCTCGTCCGCAGCGACAGGATTACTCCTTGATGTCTACAAAGAGTACGGGACAGATTCCTATCTGGGACTTGTGGCATCCATCAGCATGTCCTGCACAGAAACAATATTTTACACTATGAGCGTTTACTTCATGACCGCAAAAGTAACAAAAACAAGATACACACTGCCAGGAGCATTACTGGCAACACTCGCCGGATTGGCGGCCAGCGTAGTACTAGGGGGCGTAGTAAAATAGAAAAGTTACGGTAGAAAACGCAGAATAACTACGTCCCCAAAAGGTTGCTCTTAGGGGCAAAATTCGGTATACTAATAGGAGCAAATCCCGTGTGTTTGTGGGTGAAGGAGGAACGAATGAATCTGATCAGTCGGATTCCGAAGGATTTTACAAGGTATTCGGAAGTAAATATATGGAATTCTATATGCAGTTTCTGGTAGCACTTTATGAGGAGAGCAGTCAGTCTTATTCTCTTCTCGGGCTTACGGAACGAGAGTGTCAGATGATCATGAATGAACGACTGGCGAAGATGGCACTGGACTGGAGTGAGGCAAGAGTCGATGAAGAAGGAGAACTGATCACCAGAGCCAACATGGCATCAGTTAGTCTGAAGCATTTTGAAGACTGGGGATGGCTTAGAAGGGATTATGATGAAACGTTGAATAGTTATGTCGTTTCATTTCCGGAATACAGCCAGCTGTTTGTAGAATTATTTCAGAAATTATACAGTGAAAATGACGGTAAGGAACGAGAGAGTGTGCTTACGGTATACAGTCATCTCTATACCTACAGTTTAGACAAAGAGAAGAATAATGAGATTTTAAAAAGTGCGCTTCATACATCAAGAGCACTTCTGCAGATGCTCGCGAACATGCAGGAAGGAATGCGTGGATATTTCGATGAACTGTCGAAGCAGCGAAGTTTTCTTGGAATTCAGGAAGTTCTGGTGAAAGAGATCAATAACAGTGATAGCAAAAAATATGCGATATTGACTACAACAGACAGTTTTTACCGATACAAAGAAGCCGTAAAGGAATTGATCGAAGAGAATCTGGAAAAGACAGAAGCAAGAAAATATTCCTTTGAAACAGAGCTTCTGAGCGAAAAGGAGAATACGAGAAAATCATACCGTTTGAAAAGAATGATCGAGATCTGTGAAGAGGCGACAGATATGCTCTATAAGATTTCGAGAGAGTTTGATGCGATTGAGCGAAGATATAATAAGCTGATTGAACAAAAGACAGTATTTGCAAGTCGTGCCGCAGCAAGAATCCGGTACATTATGATGGAAGGTGTAATGGAAGAAGATCAGACAGTCGCACTGATTAATCTGATCAATGAAAGTGGCAAGTCGGAAGAGATTCTGGATAAGTTGTCTTCAAAACTTAGGTTTTCGGAGCCATATAAGATTATGACAGAGAAGAGTCTGTATCAAAGACGTGAAAATCAGAAGGAAAAGTTCACTCCACAGGTGGTAACACCTGAGAAATCACAGGAAGAGAATATGACAGAATTTGTCCTGGAACCACTGTATACGCAGAAAGAGATCAGAGATTTCCGAAAGAAAAATGAACAGAATGGAAAATTCACAGTGACAAAAGATACTGTAAAATCAATAGAAGATTTGGAGAAGTTATTTATGGTATGGCAGCATGCAACAGAATCTGCGGACAGTAAGGCACAGATTGAAGTGGCGCAGGAGATGGAGAATGAGGCTGGTTTCCGATTTTCAAAACTTACGATAGAGGGAGTAGAATCAGATGGTTAATTATATGGAAGAATTGTCAGTGACAGAAGCTGATAACCTGAAGAAAACAATTGCTGCATTATTCAGACAGACATGTATTTTACAGATGAAATATGATCCTGTAACACTTGTCCCAAGAGACAATCTGCATTATGAGATCTGTACAAGACACAGAAAGTTTATTGAAGACTATCTGTCTGTTTTAAGCTGTGAATTAGTGCATGACCCACAGGAACACATTTACCGTTTACATGGAGATGGAATCGCGATAGAAAAGATAAATGCCACCGTTACAAAAGTAATCTTACTTGTTAAATTAATTTACAGAGATAAGATTTTAGGAGAAGGCTTGAAAGCTACAGTGACGAATCTGGCGGAGATTCGTGAATATGGAAAGAATACGAATCTGATTAATTATAAGCTTACGATGGGTGAGTGGAAAGAAGCTTTATATGTGATGAGTAAGCATCAGATCATTGAAGTGCCGGGAGCAATCCAGAATGTTGAGGATGAGACTCCGATTTATATCTACAGCACGATCAATCTATATTGTGGAAGTATGGATATTACTGCGTTGATCAAAGAATATCAGGAAGATCAGTACGCGGAGAAAGAGATTACAGAAGAAGTTTTTGAACAGGAAATCCAGGAAGAAGCAGAGGGAGGTGTGGAAGATGAAAGAGAAACAGTCGAAGAAAATATTTACTAGAATGTTAATGAATAACTGGGGCGGTATCAGTCACAAAGTGATGGAGTTCCATGAGTATGTGAATCTTTTCAGTGGGAAAAGTGGATCTGGTAAGTCTACTGTTATGGATGCGATCCAGGTTGTTTTATATGGAAGTATATCTTCCACATTCTTGAATAAAGCGGCAGATGACGCGAAGAACAGGCGTAGTGTTCTAAGTTATCTTAGAGGAGCGCAGAAAGACGGTTCCTTTAACCGAGAAGACCAGGACTTCTGTTCTCAGATCGTCTTGGAGATTAAGGATACAGGAAAGAATACGCATACTTGTATTGGTGTTTCATTTGAGGTTGGAAAGGCAGATACAGATATCAGGAAATATTGTTTCTTCAGTCATTCCGGAAAGATTCCGGAGGATGAATATTTGACAGAAGAAGGTGTCCCGTATACAATCGCGAAACTTAAAAAATTGGTAGAAGCAAGGATAGAATCGGCTGACAACAGAGGTCGCGGAGATGTGAACCGTGTATATCCATCGAAAGAAGCGTATTTGAAAACGGTTTATGATGCAATCTTTGGTTATGTAGAGCCGGGCCGTATGATGACAATGGAGAAAAGCGCGATTGCACTTCGTATGACGAACGGAACGGGACAGTTTATCAAAGATTATATGTTCCCAAAGAGCAAGGAAGACACAGTTGCAACGATCAGTGATCAGCTTGGCGCTTACCGTGAGATCAAGGAACGCGTAGAAGATCTGGAGCAGAGAATTAAAATGCTTGACGAGATCAGTCAGCATAATCTAGCCTTGCAGAAAGCAAGAGCTGATAAGATCTATGTGGAACAGATTTTAAAATATATTGAAATAGAAAATTGTAAAGCACATTTGCAATCGAAAGAGGATGATCTGCAGGATATTCTCAAGAAGATTGAGGAAAAAGAAGAAAAGAGAAAATCTTATTTGGCAGAGAAAGACGCTTATACAAAAGAGCAGGTAGAAGTCGAGGCAGAACTCAAAGCCAGCGATTATGGACAGAAAGAGAAGGAGCTAAAGGAGATTGAAAATACGATCCAGCTCCTGGCAACGAATTCAGAACAATGGAGAGATATCGTAAAAGGTCTTTCAGCCTGGGAGGAAGACGATGAAGTCAGTGCTTATGTGAGCAATCAGGCGCTGCATAGAATTGATGATATCCGAGATGGTGTTGTGAGTGAAGATTCGATTGAAAAGCTAAAGCAATATTTAAGTGATGCACTTGACAATATTAATACAGAATTAGGCGATGTTCGCGAAAGAATTCGTGAGAATCAGAAAGAACTTCAAGAGAAGCGGGAGATGGTAGAAGACCTCAAAAATGACAGAAAACCATATCGTGCGGAATTGAAGCGTGCAAGACAGGAATTGCAGAATATACTTAGTACTCAGTATGGAAGAACGATCCATGTAAATATCTTTGCGGACTTGTTTGATATTACGGATGAAGAGTGGAAAAATGCAATCGAAGGACGTATGGGACGTGTGAAACACAGTCTGGTGACAGCACCTGAATATACGTTAGATGCTGCGAAAGCATTTCGCAAAATGAAGCAGATGAAGGGGATCGAGGATGTCGAACTCATGGATACTGCGGCAATCGTGAGAGACAAGCCGAAGGCAGATGAGAATACACTGTACGAGTGTGTGCGCGCAGAGGAAGCTTATGTAGATACTTGTCTGAAGCGATACTTAGGTCGCATTAAGAAATGTGAGACGGTGGAAGAACTTCATGAGACGAGAGATGGTGTCACAAAGGACTGTTATTCCTACAGCAATTATATTTTCAGGCATCTAAGAAGAAATGATTATGAGAAATATGCCTGCATCGGAACGAAAGTGTCAAAGGCGAAGCTTCTTGAGCTGGAAGAAGAGACTGCGAAGCTGAAAAAAGAAGTGGAAGAGGACGGACGCGTTGAGATCGCACTGCGTGCTGCACAGAAATTCGAGTGTCTGAATCAGAGCACAGAACAGATCATACATCTTTCAAAAGCAGCAGAACAGCTTCAGGATTATTATGAGAAGCAGGAAAAGTTACGTCAGGAAGTAGAAGAATTGAAACGAGGCGACCGGACCGTCGAATTGAAGAAGAAAAAGCAGGAATTACTGGAGTTGCTTAAGAAAAATGCAGAGATTCTTGATGGCATTCAAAGTGAAGTAGTACAGTATGCGAAGACACAGGGACAAATCGAGAGTAATATCAAATCATTTTCAGAAAAGATAAACTTCCTGACAGAGGGATTTGTTGTCAACGAACAGCTTCAGAATGAAGTAACAGATGCGTTAAAAGTACAGAGCGAAGCAGCTTATAAGAGAGACAAGACAAAAGAAAAGGATGCTTTGGAAACGTTGGAAGAGACGGAGAGAGAAGAACTGCAAAGAAGTAGAAATAAGTTCAATAATGCTTATCCGGCCTATGGTTTTACAGGAATAGAACATGAAAATGATGTGTATGACAAAGTGCTGAATCAGTGTAGGAAAGATTTTGAACCGAAGTACAAGGAAGAATTCGATAAGCAGTATAATCTGGTTTACTATACATTGCGTGAAAATGTGATTGCTTCCATTCATGGTGAAATCAAGGCAGCTTACAGACATAAAAAAGAGATCAACCGTCTGCTTGCGAAGATCAAGTTCTCAGATAGTATTTACCAGATTGATATCATACCGGCTCAGAATGAAAACGGACAGTTCTATGAGATGCTTACAGCACCTGAACTAGACAGTAAAGTGTTCAATGACTACGGATTTGAAGGTCAGTTAAGTCTTGGTGAGGATGAGTTCTATCAGAAGTATGAAGAAGATATCAAGCGTCTGACTGAGAAGTTCATGCCTCCGAAGGAGGAAGACGCAAGGGCATTAAGCCAGTATCGTCAGCAGATGGAGCAATATGTGGATTATCGTAATTATCTGACTTTCAGTATGTATGAAAAGGTGGAAGATGAGAATGGAAATGTCCGCAAAAATGCAGTCGATGATATGGCAGGCCGTGACTCCGGAGGAGAGGGACAGAACCCGAAATATGTCGCACTGCTTGCAGGCTTTGCGATGCTCTATATGCAGCAGACAAATCGTGATTCTAAGATCCGTCTGGTGCTTCTTGATGAAGCATTTTCTAAGATGGATAAGGAGCGAAGCGAAGTGTGTCTTCATTATGCGAGAGAGCTGGAGCTACAGCTGATCGTATGTGTACCGGATGAACGTCTACAGTCGCTGATACGAAATGTAGACTGTGTATACGGATTCCGAAGACATCAGAATCAAGTGTCTATGATGCATATTGATAAAGGTGATTACCTCGATATGGTTGAGGGAAATGAATAAGGAATGGTTATTGTACCGCATGATACAGAGAAAGCAGCAGGATTAAGCGTTCTGCTGCTTTCTGTATTCTGATGGAGTTATCCCAAACTATTTCTTGAATGCAGAAGAACTTCATGTAGATAAAGATAAGATTATGTTATGCGGATTCTCCGCAGGAGCACATACATGTGGAAGTGTTGCAGTACACTGGCAGGAATTTGAAGAATCTGAGACAGGGGAATATGCCTCCGTATCAGCAAAACCAAATGCAGTCATTCTTTCCTATCCGGTGATTACATCCGGAGATTGTGCACATAGAGGTTCCTTTACAGCACTTTTGGGAGCGGATGCTTCTGAGGAAGAACTGGTTCCGGTTCAGAAATCATTTTTATTTGCACAGGCATTACAGGAGAAAAAGATTCCGTATGCGTTCCATGTATTTTCAAAAGGGAAACATGGACTATCACTTGCTGATGAGTGGATAAGGACTACGCTTTAAAATGGCGAGATGTATAACTGGACACACATAGTGTGAACAGCAACCGCTAAGTGTCACATGTCACAATTCTCCAGCATCCTTACTTGGCAGAAAACAGGATTCATGCTATCATTAAAAACAACGATAGCATGAATCCTGTTTTTAGGTTGAAAGGGGGATGCAAATGACCGAATTAAAGAAACTTCCAATTGGAATTGAAGATTTTGAAAAGATTCGACAGGAAGATTTTTATTATGTAGATAAGACAAAATTGATCGAGCAGTTGCTTGCACAATGGGGAGAAGTAAATCTTTTTACACGTCCAAGACGTTTTGGAAAATCTCTGAATATGAGTATGTTTCAGCATTTCTTTGAAATAGGAAGTGAGAAGACATTATTTGATGGATTAGAGATATCAAAGAATCTTAAATTGTGTGAAGAATATCAGGGAAAATATCCAGTGGTTTCTATTAGTCTAAAAGGTATTAATGGTACAACTTATGAGGAAGCACGAGGATTTCTGGTTAAAACAATCAACGAGGAAGCACGCAGATTGTCATTTCTTTCCGAGAGTACAAAACTTGATGAGACAGAACAGGAGCTATTAAACCAATTAAAGAAAAAAGAAATGTCAAATGATTCATTGGTATATAGTATCAGGGAACTCACAGAATTATTGGAGAAGCATTACGAGAAAAAGGTGATTGTGCTCATTGATGTGATGTTCCACTGGCAAAAGCGAATGAAAATGGCTACTATGATGAGATGGTACTACTGATCCGTAACTTGTTTGAGAATGGATTGAAAACGAATAAGAGTATGAAATTTGCAATTTTAACGGGCTGTCTCAGAGTTGCAAAAGAAAGTATTTTTACAGGGCTTAATAATTTCAAAATTTATTCAATTACAGATAAAAGCTTTGATGAGACCTTTGGATTTACAGACAGTGAAGTAAGAGAACTCCTTGAGTATTATGGGCAGGAAGAATATTATGAGACAGTAAAAGCATGGTACGATGGATATCGGTTTGGTGATGTAGAAGTTTATTGCCCTTGGGACGTAATCAATTTCTGTAGTGATCATCGGACAGATCCTGAGCTTGCACCGAAGAATTACTGGGCGAATACCAGTGGGAATAGTGTGATCAGCCATTTTATTGAAAGCGTAAATGAACCACATAAGCTGACAAAAATGGAATTGGAACAATTGGTGAACGGCGGAATTGTGCAGAAAGAAATCAATCCAGAACTGACCTATAAGGAATTGTATTCTTCTATTGATAATCTGTGGAGTACGCTCTTCATGACAGGATATCTGACACAGAGAGGTGAACCGAATGGGGACAGATACAATCTGGTGATTCCAAACCGTGAGATACGAAATATCATTACGAATCATATCTTAAAGATGTTTAAAGAAAGCATTAAAGAGGACGGGAAAACCGTTGGTGAGTTTTGTGAGGCATTATTAAAACAAAATCCGGAAAAAGTCGAAAGTATTTTCACAGACTATATGAGGAAAACAGTCAGTATCAGAGATACTTTTGTGAAAAAACCAACGAAAGAGAACTTTTATCACGGATTACTTCTTGGAATTCTCGGATTTAAAGAAAACTGGTCTGTCATGTCAAACAGGGAATCAGGAGATGGCTTCAGTGATATTTTGATTCGTATCGAAGATGAGGATGTTGGAATTGTCATAGAGGTGAAATATGCATCTGACGGAAATATGGAAAAAGAATGTGAAAATGCACTTCAGCAGATCACAGATGTCAGATATACAGAAGCTCTGGAACAGGAAGGCATTCACAAGATTATAAAGTATGGCATCGCATGCTATAAAAAGAAATGTAAGGTTATGATGAAAATAGAAGAATAGAGGTTTAACATGAATGATCAATTTATACACGGAGTAATATTCGATTGGGATAGAATTGATAATGACAGCTATTTAAAGAGAATTGAGGCTTTTAAAGGTGTTGAGAAACTCGATTTTAATAAAGCGATAACTTTTTTTGTGGGAGAAAATGGCAGTGGTAAATCGACTTTGTTGGAGGCACTTGCTGTGGCACATGGTTTTAATCCGGAGGGTGGAACAAAGAATTATATTTTTTCTACTCATGATACACATTCAGAATTATGTGATGCAATAAGAATTTCAAAAGGTTATCGTAAGGAAAAGTGGGGATATTTTCTTAGAGCTGAAAGTTTTTATAATGTTGCATCGCAGGAAGAAGAATATGCAGATTCAACACACCCTTCTGCTAAATATCATGAAAAGTCACATGGCGAAAGTTTTCTTGCATTAGCACAGAATAATTTGCATTCAAATGGCTTGTATCTTTTTGACGAACCAGAAGCTGCATTATCACCACAAAGACAGCTTACATTGTTAATGCAAATATATCGATTTGCAAAAGAAGGAGCACAGTTTTTTATAGTTACCCATTCGCCTATTCTATTAGGCATACCAGATGCAGACATCTATTGTTTTGACAATGGGCGAATTCATTTATGTGAATATGAAGAAACAGAGAGTTATCAAATAACGGAAATGTTCATAAATAATAGGCAGATGTTGCTTGATAGACTGCTCACAGATTAGTGCTGATGAAAATCGAAGGATAAAATATGGAATGGAACGAAAAGAATTTGCCATTGGCAAAATGGCTGATTGACAAGACGAATACAAAGGACTATCGCATAGGAAATCTCTCAGGAATGAAGCACCCAAAGGTGGATGGAGATCTTTTGAAAACAGTGGGTGGCAGAGAGGAACTGGTCAGACAGGCAAAAGTTCTGGAACGGATCCCAGCATTGGGTGGAGAAGAGTATCTGTATTTTGACTGGAGAGAAATGAATACAGATATTACGAGGATTGATTATCGGGTAGAAGTGATTCCAAGATTATGTGAGCTGATTGGAATCATGGATCCAAGAGAGCGTCAGTTACAGGCAATTTCAAGAATATGCAAACTGCAGGTGGATGTATCTGAAAGCTGTCTGTGCGCTTATTGTGATCACGTGTTAGAACAGCTGAATAAAGGAAATACAAAAGAGTTATCAAAAGCAGAGGATGAAGATTTTCTTAAATGCCTGAAAGCATTGGCTGATCTGAAAGAACCGGAATGGAAGCGTGTGTTCAGCTCCAAAGTATTTGAAAAGAAAAATGATATCACACCATCTAAAGTTTTTGAACGCATTTATCAAGGTGCAGTTATTGAAGCTTTGAAATACTCTCCGCAATATGAAGAGGGCATGTCAGATGATGAGATACTGGCAGTACATGGAATATTGAGTTATTCTCAGACATTAGAATGGAAAGGTGCTGTGGAGTATTGCCTGACAGATCAAAATGGCATAGCGAGCGAGGAGAAAATTGACACTTCTTCGAATTATTATGGAACAGTAATTAAAGCACAGACATTAAAGCATGCTATTCCAACTTTACGAAATGGTGTTGAAAAAATCATTGTAATTGAGAATAAAGCGAATTACGAAAGCATGGAATATGATCCAAAAGTTTTATATATCTTTTGTCATGGTTACTTTTCGCCCAAAGAAGTTCGTTTTTTGCAAATGTTAATGAAGACAGCACCGGAGGAAATCCAGTATTATCATTGGGGAGATATGGATTACGGTGGAATACAGATCTTTTTATACAATGAGAAAAATATTTTCCCAAATCTGATGCCATGGAAGATGGACGCTCCTTCTTATAAGGCAGCGTTGGAAAATGGAAAAGGAATTAAGCTAAGCAGCGGAAAGCAGAAAAAGTTAGAGGCATTAAATGCCGGTAAATTGGAAGCGTTGAAACAGTGCATGTTGGAAAATAAGATGGGGATCGAGCAGGAGATGTTAATATAAAAACGTCTCGATTTCATTTACAGTCATTAAGTTTATTCACAAGATAAAATGCTTTGTTGCGGAGAATACCATTCTCCTTCAGTCGGATTATATAGCTTGTACCATTGTTAGAGTCCAGATCTATTTGGAATTTCAAATACAGTACGATTATATTAAAAAAGATAAGATTATAAAAGAAATATAAGGAGCGTAATGATAGAATCTGGAAAAGCTGAAAAATGGTTAGGATATTTACTCGGTCCTACAGGCGCGCTATTATTAAACGCGGTATTGGGAACTTATTTAAATGTGTATTACACGGATGTACTGAAATTGACGAAAGTGTGGGGCGGAGCGTTTCTTGTAATCTTTCCTATTATTTCTAAGATTCTGGATGCGATTACGAATGTTGCCATTGGTTATGCAATAGACCACACACATACTACAGAAGGCAAAGCACGTCCATGGCTGCTTATATCAGCTCCGCTGCTTACAATTGCCGGCATTTTATTATTTACTGTACCGAATGCATCAGAAACGATACAGGTTATATGGGTCATGTTAAGTTATAATCTGTTCTATGCATTTGCTTATACGATTTTTAATATGAGCCATAATCTGATGGTACCGCTTTCTATTCGAGACAGTAAACAAAGAGGAAGCCTAAGCGTAATGAATCAGATTGCGCAGGTTATGATGTCGGGAATTCTTGTGGCACTGGTATTTCCGATGATCATCATGCCTATAATAGGAGCGGATAAGGGGAAATGGATCACATTTATGAGTGTTCTGTCTATTATCGTTCTTCCATTGACATTATTGGAGTATTTTTTTACGAAAGAGAGAGTTACGCTTGAAAATCAACAAGTAACGAAAAAAATACCGTGCCATTTAAAAAGCAGATCAGGGCCATTTTTACGGACAAATACATGCTTCTCATCTATTTCTATTTTCTGATTTATACAATGGGAAGCAGTATCAGAAATATTAGTCTGGTATATTTCTGCAATTATGTGTTGGGAAGTTACAATGATGGATTTACGCAGACAATGATTTCTGTTATAGGAGGAATTCCAATGGGAATCGGTATTTTTGCAGTGTGGCCTCTTGCAAGAAGATTCGGAAAAAGAAATGTGACCTTAGCCGGATTTATTTTATATGCAGCAGGTGGCATGATCTGTTGGATGCATCCGACGAATATGACAATTATGCTGATTGGACAGCTTATTAAAAAATATCGGCGGACTTCCTTGCTCTTATGTATTTATGGCACTGTTTGCAGATGTTCTGGATCATATGGAATGGAAGACGGGATTTCGAAGTGATGGACTGGCGATGTCTGTCTACAACATTATTGCAATAGCAATGGCAGGTGTCTGTACAGGATTATTTAACGGACTGTTGGCAAGAAATGGTTATGTGGCACCTGAGCTTGTAAATGGTGTGACGGTAGCTGCAATTCAAAATGAAGCCGTTAAAAATGTTATTACATTTGGATATGTAGGTCTTGAAGTAATCACAGCAGTAATACTAGTGGTTTTATTGAGTTTTTTAAATGTTGAAAAGGATATTGATAAAAAACAGGAAGAAATTAAAGAACGTTAGTAAGGAAGACCTTTAGGGACGGGGGTTGTGGCTTTTTTGCTTGTAATGTAATCAGAGGGTAGAATATGGAATGGAACGAAGAAAATTTGCCATTAGCAAAATGGTTGATTGATAAGACGGATGGACAGAACTATCGCACAGGAAAGCTTTTTGGAAAGAAGCATCCAAGGGCAGATGGGAATGTTTTGAAAGAAGTAGGTGGCAGAGATGAATTAGTAAGACAGGCGAAAATTTTGGAACGAATTCCTACGTTGGGTGGAGATGAATATCTGCATTTTGACTGGAGAGAAATGAATACAGATATCACGAAGATTGATTATCGAGTAGAAGTAATTCCAAGATTATGCGAGCTGATTGGGATCATGGATCCAAGAGAACGCCAGTTGCGGGCAATTTCAAGAATAGGCAAACTGCAGGAGGATGTATCTGAAAGCTGTCTGTCTACCTATTGTAACTATGTTTTGGAACAGTTGAATAAAGGAAATACGAAAGAATTAGCTAAAACCGAGGATGAAGAATTCCTAAAGTGTTTGAAAGCATTGGCAGATCTGAAAGAACCGGAGTGGAAACGAGTGTTTAGTTCCAAAGTATTTAAAAAGCAAAAGGATATTACGCCATCTAAAGTGTTTGAACGTATTTATCAAGGTGCAGTTATTGAAGCTTTGAAATACTCTCCGCAATATGAAGAGGGCATGTCAGATGATGAGATACTGGCGGCACATGGAATATTAAGTTACTCCCAGACATTAGAATGGAAAGGTGCCGTAGAGTATTGCCTGATAAATCAAAATGGTATAGTGAGCGAAGAAAAAATAGATACTTCTGCAAACTACTATGGAACTGTGCTCAATGCACAGACATTAGAGCATGCAAGGCCAATTTTGAAAAATAGTGTTGAAAAAATCATTGTAATTGAGAATAAAGCAAATTATGAGAGTATGGAATATAATCCCAAGATTTTGTATATCTTTTGTCATGGTTATTTTTCACCAAAAGAAGTTCGTTTTTTGCAAATGTTGATGGGGACAGCGCCGAAAGAGATTCAATGTTATCATTGGGGAGATATGGATTATGGTGGAATACAGATTTATATATATAACGAGAAAAATATTTTTCCAGAGCTGATTCCATGGGAAATGGATGTCGCATCTTATGAAGAAGCATTGAAAAACGGAAAAGGTATTACGCTAAACAGTGGGAAACGGGAAAAGCTAGAAATGTTGAATGCTGGAAAATTAGAAGTGCCCGCATCGCAATAAATGTCATAACAGTAAAAAGGGATTTGAAGAGATTGAATTTCGAAAAGATGAGTTTATCAAACCACATAGACAATGGCTGAAATACGAAGGGAAAAAGTCGGATATCAAATCTCGCAGACGAAAAACTGTATTAAAAAAAGCGGTAACCATTATTTTCAGACCAAACCGAGAAAAAATGGCTCAAAGGATGAGCCTTTCTGAACATCCTTTTGGAACCTTGAAACGAATACAGGGAAGTTATTACTTTTTACTTCGTGGAAATCGGAAAACACAGGGAGAGTTTGCCCTTTTTTCATTAGGTTACAACCTACAACGGTTATTAAACCACCTAGGATTTAAAAAGATGATGAAACAACTGATATCAACAGGTTGTTTCGGTCTGAATTTTTGTACGATATTCATTATCCAGCAACTAGATCATTCAACTTTGGAGTTGGCATAAAAAGAGCGGGAAGGCTGTTCGATATTATCGGACAGCCTGCCTGATGGTAGGACACAATATTCTGATCGGTGCACTTGGTGTATTTATCCTTTGGTTTGGATGGTATGGTTTCAATGGCGCAGCAGCAACAGATACCATGCAGTTATCACAGATTTTTGCAACAACAACGATCGCACCTGCAGTAGCAACCTGTACAGCAATGCTGTATACATGGATTAGAAATGGAAAGCCGGATGTTTCCATGTCCTTAAACGGATCTCTGGCAGGTCTTGTAGCAATTACAGCCGGATGTGCGAATGTAGATGCAATAGGAGCCTTTGTGATTGGTGCGATAGCAGGTGTCCTTGTTTGTGTGGCAGTATACTTTATTGAAGATAAATTAAAAGTAGATGATCCGGTCGGAGCAGTTGCAGTACACGGATGCAATGGTATCTGGGGAACAATTGCAGTAGGATTTTTTGATTACAATGACGGTTTATTATATGGTGGTGGTGTACATCATTTATTGATCCAGTTACTCGGTATCGCATGTATTGCGGGCTGGACGATCATCACAATGACAATTGTATTTACTGTTCTTAAGAAAACAATCGGACTGAGAGTATCGGCTCAGGAAGAAATGGAAGGTCTTGACTCATCTGAACATGGTCTTGAATCAGGATATCCGGATTTTGTAAGCAGAGAAATTCATTAAGATGCACGAATCTATTCGGTTAGATTCGTGGAATCTAATCCCCTTAGTTAGTATATAAACACAAAAAAACCAGCGTATGCTGGTTTTTTTTGTTTGCGTGGAAACCGGCAGAACAGCAAGAAACATAAAAAATAGAGAATAAAATTTTATAAAACAGCAATATACTAAAAAAACTGAACAATTATTATGATAATACGATATTGACAGAAAATTCAGGGGGGGGTATAATAAAACTACATTGGGAGAGTAGGAGTGACTGGAAGTGGTTCCAGGCAGCAACAACTGTTCGAAATCGCTTCAGGTCAAATTTTTTACATTGACACAGTCAGGATAAGGAATCGGAGGACAAGCGAATGAGAAAGGGTACAGGAAGAAGAACAATTGCATTTTTATTAGCACTTCTGATCGTAATCACATGTCCGGGCGAAGCAGTCAATGCGTACGGGATGATTTCATATAAAGATGCATCCGCAGAACGTGTAGGGCTGGATGTAACAGAAGCAGACAAGCAGGATGAGTCTGTCTCTGCGGATGCGAAGAAAACAGAGAACACGGATGTAGAAGACGAGAGTGACAGGACAGGATCCGAAGAGAAAGCATCCGATACAGAGACTGCTGGCACGAAGACAACCGAAGTGACTGAGGCAACAGAGAATACAGAAACAACCGGAAGCACGGAAGCAACGGAGACAATTGAAGCGACCGAAACAGAAGAATCAGAGGACAGCGCAGATCATCCGGCATACCAGGCAGAAGATTTGAGATTTCTCGTCCAGTCCAAAGAGGACTTCGGGGATTTTTTACTGACAGACGGCATCACCTATGATGAGGAACACTATACACTGTCCGTGATCGATGACGATGATTTTGACTGTGAATATGTCGGGGATTATGTGATCCGGTATCGTCTGACTGCAAAAGAAGCAGGCTACGAGGATATTGAGTTTACAAGGACGATCACCATATACGCGGACGAGCAGTACATGCACGACGGTGTCCTGATCTACGGACATACTGGCGATATGGAGATGGAGCTTGCAGAAGATGCAGAGGATGGTATTGCTGCCTATGCGGTAAGTACTGTCAATGTTGTCGGTACCGGGGTATTTATGGATTATTTTAAATGTAAATCCTGGGATTGGGCTACCGGTACAGAAGTCATGTATGCAGAGAACGTGAATGGCTATAACCGTTTGGTCTACTGTCTTGAGTCTAACAGGGCAACACCGGGTGGCAGTAACGTAAATTCCGGAGCATTTTCAGATACGCTGCAAAAACAGTTAAACTACGTTTTGTACCACGGCGCACGTTATTACGGCTATCGGTGCTTTACAGAAAAATACCAGGGGTATAACGCAAACGAAGATTACTATATCACCAGTATGGCAGTACATATGCTGAACGCATGGGCTGGAAATGAACCTGGGTATATCTTTACCAATGCAATGGTAGAGAGAATGAGTGCAGATGGACAGAGACTTTACTGGAAAGTATTCGCTCTGGTAAATGATGCCATGTCGGATGGCAGCACTTATTGGAATGAAGCAATGTGGTCAAACAACACGGTGACACTCAAACCGGAAACAACAAGTACCTGGACTTATAACAGTACAACAGGCAGATATGAATCGGAATCATTTTGTCCATACTTTAAAGACATCTATGGATATACAGGAAGAAATGTCATTTCCTGTGTGGATCAGAATGGAAAGCGAGTGGGAACGGTAAGGTTTCTTGGCAGTGGTATGTTTGAGTCTTTCAGGATCTCGCTGACAGAAGCGGAATATACACAGCTTCAGAAAACAGGTGGAACACTGAAAGCAACTGTACAGTTCCGTGGATATGTGCAAAAAGCAACGAGATACATATACAATGGTAAAAAATGGAAACAGCCGACCGCTATGATACAGCTTGATGGCAGTGAGCGGACAAGAAATCTGGCCGTAACAGCGACCGTTAAGCAGAATCTGGCAAATGTCTACGTACAGAAAGTAGAAGAAAATACGAACATATCATTGTCTGACGGTTTCGAATTTGATATCTACGAATGGAACAAAAACAGCAAAGCATATACCAAATTAGGCAGTCTGACATGGAAGAAACCTTATTATACAAATGATTCACTGAAACTGCCAATTACGGTTATCAATCAGGGAAAATTCAAAGTAGTTGAGACGAAAGCAGACGCTTCACATAAAGTTGGCTGGTCAAAAGAATTTGTGGCAACGAGTAACAACCTGAATATTTATCTGACAGCGACGAACGAACCAAATCCGTCGAAAGTCAAAATAATAAAAACAGGGAGCGATACAGGGAAAGCGTTAGCAGGTGCAGAATTTACACTGTATAAAGACAAAGACTGCACCGATCCAGTGAAAGTGGATGGAAAGGCAGTTACAGTCACTTCTGGTACAGACGGCGTGGCAGAAACAGCTCAATTTGTCAGAACGCAGACCTCCTACTGGGTAAAAGAGACGAAAGCGCCGGATGGATATAAGCTGGCAGAGGAACCAAAGCAGGTGGTCGTTCCGGCAGGTGGAACAGGAACGGTAAGATTTGAGGACGAACGGAGCCAGTACCGGGTGAAAGTCGTAAAGACCTGTACACAGGACAAATCCTATCTGGAGGGTGCAGTTTACGGTGTTTATTCAGAAAGATCCTGCAGTAGCTTAAGTCTTCTGACAAAAGTAGGACCGACAGGTACTGGCGGAGTAGCAGTCAGTGATCCAATCGATTATGATCCGAATGTGACAACGATTTATCTGAAAGAGCTTGTTGCACCGAAATATCATAAGCTGAGTTCAACAGTTTATACATTAAAGGTATCCTCTGCCATTGATAATGGTGGAGTCGTTACACTTACTGCAACGGATGAGGTGCAGACAACGACGGCACTGATCCACAAAGTGGGCGAGGATGGAAAGGGACTTGCCGGAGCAGAGTTTGCTCTTTATAAAGATGAAAACTGCACGGAAGAAGTAGTAAAGATAGGACCTACAAATGGTTCGGGAAATGCAGAATCAAAAACGTTCCATCCAACACAGGATACTTACTATCTGAAAGAGACCAGACAGCCAACCAATTATCCAGCACAGCCGGATAAAGTATACAAGGTGAGTGTGCAGGACGGCAAGGCAACAGCTGGCATTGAGTATACGGTAACGAATACAAATAAGATCCAGATTGTAGCATACAAATACGAAGTTGGTTCCGGGACAAAGATGCCGTTGCGTGGAGCAGAGTTTACGATTTATAGTGATGCTGCTTGTAAAAATCGGATAGCAACGATGGAACCGACGAATTCCTTGGGTTATGTGAAGTCAGGGACTTTTGCATATACAGGACCGTACTGCTATGTGAAGGAGACAAAAGCACCGACAGGATATAAGCTTTCTTCGGAAGTGAAAAAAGTCGATGTGAGCAATGTAGTAAAAGATGGAACCATCCCAAGTGTGGCTTTCTACGATGAGCCGTATGATGTGACGGTGGAAGTGCTGAAGGTTGATGCAGATGATGGTACTACACCATTGGAGGGAGCAACCTTTGCAATCTGCACATCAGACACGGCAAACAACGGCAATAAAGTGGCAGAGGGAACGACAGGGAAAGATGGAAAGCTGACACTGAGTTTCCATCCGACACAGGAAAGCTATTGGCTGATCGAGACGAAACATCCGGATGGATATACAGGTACTAAGGAAAAAAAGCAGATAAATATATCTGATACCCGGGAAGGAACGGTCGTAAAGAAATTTAAAGTTACAAATAAGAAAAGAATAAATTCATTTCCTTTGGAAGTAAATAAGAGTATCGAAGATGTGAAGGATCCGCTTATTCTTCCGGAAATTCAATTTGAGGTATGTGTAAGAGATAAGGCGACGGGAGAGATTCGCGTATTAAAAGAGTTCTGGACGGATAAAGATGGGCATGCATATGTAGATGATATAGAATATATAGATGATGTAAACACTGAATATTATCTGAAAGAAATAGGATATAAATTTGACGAAAATAGTCCGTCGCCACCGTGGATACCGAATTCCAATAAAGACTATTGCAAACAATGGATTGGTCGTACATTTTCATTTACACCGAATGGAATAAGGCGTGTAGAGCTAAATATATCGAACGAGAAACTTACGACGCTGGACTCAAAAATACGAATCAGAAAAGTAGATAATAATGGTAATCCTTTGAAAGGCGCAATATTCAGAATTTACACAGATCGGGATTGTAAAGATTTGGTACGTGAGACGAATCCTACAGGTGATGATGGATATACAGAAGTCACAATGGATTACGGAAATAATTGGAATCGAAGATATTTCGTTAAAGAGTTTAAATATCCAGATGGTGGTCCGTGGCAAGAGCTTACGGATCCGAAAGAAGTCTTTCTTACGAGTGCTGGTAATGGCGCGGTGACAGATGTTGAATTTGTAAATACACCAGAAAAACCATCACTGACTATCTACAAATATGACAGTGAGACCGGGAAACCGCTGCAGGGAGCAGAGTTTAATATTAAATTTTTTGGCATTGATAACACTGCTGCCAAGGCAGTGTGGAAGACAAATGAAGATGGAATAATTGAAATTCCACAAGGGGATTATTTGTTTACGTATGGTGGCCTGACTATAGGAAAAGTGTTCACCATCACAGAGATTACCGCACCGAACGGCTATAAATCAGCCTCTCCAGTTACCACAACATTAAAGGCAGGCGAGAACCGGATTGAGATTGCAGATGATCCGAAGACCTATGATCTTCAGATCACCAAGGAGGATAAAACGGGGAAAAAGATAGCCGGAGCTGTATTTGGAATTTATCCGACGGAGGACTGTAAGGAAGAAGACAGACTGGCTCTGGCTACGACGGATGCATCGGGAATTGCTAAAGTAAATATTCCAAATAGTGATCTGTCAAAGGTATACAGAAGTGTATGGATCAGGGAGGAATATGTACCAGATGGATATGTTTAGACAGAGAACCACGTTATAGACAATTAGCATTGGAACGAATCAATACGATTAGTTTTGTAAACGAACCTGTAACTGGCATTCCAATCGAGATTTAT
>ENA-OQHF01000428-OQHF01000428.1-human-gut-metagenome-genome-assembly--contig:-NODE-428-length-26545-cov-3.625483_pt1 | contig 26545 bp, 11 predicted proteins | sample MGYA00242559_ERZ504709 | MGnify/ENA primary metagenome ERZ504709 (study PRJEB26092, sample SAMD00036203) | human gut metagenome | host: Homo sapiens | study: EMG produced TPA metagenomics assembly of... | reverse complement strand
ACGCCAACTATTCCAAGGTACGGACCGGCAGGTGCGCGGGCTGGTGCTGAACGCGCTGGCGCGGCCTGCCGGATGGCGAGACGGTGCTTGATCGCAAGAGCGTCGAACGGCTGTGGAAAGACCACGTGCAGCTGGACAAATGCATCGCGTCGCTTGACGAGGACGGTCTGATCGAAATCCTGCCCGGGGGAGGGGTGCGGCTGCCGGTGTAACGTACACGGCATGCGTGGTGCGTGCGGCCGCGGTGCCGCACGGAGGATGACACGCTAGACTGGGAGCCATGGCTTACAAGACCTCCCCGCGGACCGGTAAGAAACGTACGAAACAACAGCAGGCGATGTATCGCCGCCGCCGCATCGTTTTCGGTATCGCGACGGTGCTGGTGCTGAGCTTCATCGTATTCTGCCTGTATTCGCTGACGCAGGGCGTCGTCGCTGTCAACCGCGAAATCCACCATGCCGATGTTTACGCGATCTCCCGCAAGGAGGTGCCGTCGCCGACCCAACAGCAGAAAAGCAGCGTTCCCGATTGCGACGCATCCAACGTCGCGCTGTCGCTTACTCCGGCCGCATCGAGCTTCGGTGTGGGCGGCACGATGGACTTCACCGCTTCCGTGAAATACAACGGTTCCGGCAAGGCTGGCTGTCTGATCGACGTGTCCCAGGCGGGCATGGTGCTGACGATCAAGTCGGGCAAGGACGTGGTCTGGAAATCGAACGTATGCCCCGTGGACACGGATTACCGGCTGATAGCCAAGGGCGACGAGGTCAAGCAGACGATCACTTGGCCGGGCGTGCGTTCCGGCAGCGAATGCGCCGACGCGGCGGACCTGCCGAACGTGGACCGTGGCGTGTATTCGGCCCAACTGTCGGTCAAAGGACATGCGAAAACCAAGTCGGAACCGGTCGGCATCACAGTGGAATAAAATCTACAGGCTATGCTATTCTTATGACTTTGCGTAGATGCGTGTCATATAGCGGGCACGCTGACAAGGAAGAGGCGCCCGCGTATTAGGCATATGGTGGCCAATGAGAGCGCTTCCGGGGAAACATATCGATACGATTAGCGAGCGATAAGGAACGTCCATTGGCTGAGGCTACGACGAACACCACCACCATCATCGCACGCGCCGACCAGCATGATATTGATCTGCACAAGGCGTCGGACCGTGTGAATTTCGGCTCCATCCGCGAGCCCATTGATGTACCCTACCTGTTGGGTGTACAGACTGACAGCTTTGACTGGCTCATCGGCAACGAGCGCTGGCAGAAGCGAGTCCAGGAGGATCTGGCGAACGGCACCAACACCGTGCCGCACACCTCCGGTCTTGATGAGGTCTTCCAGGAGATCTCCCCGATCGAGAACTTCGCTCAGACCATGAGCCTGACCTTCTCCGATCCGTACTTCGAAGAGCCGCGCCACACCGTGCAGGAGTGCAAGGAGAAGGATTACACCTACTCCGCACCGCTGTACGTGAACGCCGAATTCGAAAACGGCGACACCGGCGAAATCAAGTCCCAGACCGTGTTCATGGGCGATTTCCCGCTGCAGACCCCGCACGGCACCTTCATCATCGGCGGCACCGAGCGAGTGATCGTGTCCCAGCTCGTGCGTTCCCCGGGCGTGTACTTCGACCGTTCCCAGGACCGTACCTCCGATAAGGAGGTCTTCGGCGCGAAGATCATCCCGAGCCGTGGCGCATGGCTCGAGTTCGAGATCGACAAGCGCGACGTCCTCGGCGTGCGCGTGGACCGCAAGCGCAAGCAGTCCGCCATCGTGTTCCTCATGGCCATCGGCATGACCAAGGATGAGATCGCCGACGCTTTCAAGGACTACCCGCTGGTCATGGACGCGCTCGTCAAGGAGACCGTGCAGACCCAGGACGAGGCCCTGACCGACCTGTACCGCAAGATCCGTCCGGCTGACACCCCGACCCCGGAAGCCGGCAAGAACCTGCTGGACTCCTTCTACTTCAACACCAAGCGTTACGATCTGGCCCGCGTCGGCCGTTACAAGATCAACCGCAAGCTTGGTCTGGAAAAGGACATCAACGACCGCAGCCTGTCCCGCGAAGACATCATCGCCACCATCAAGTACCTGGTCACCCTGCATGCGGGCGATACCAAGTTCCCGGGCAAGCGCGACGGCAAGGACGTTGACCTGCGCGTGGACGTCGACGATATCGACCACTTCGGCAACCGTCGTATCCGCCAGGTCGGCGAGCTGATCCAGAACCAGCTGCGCACCGGCCTGAGCCGTATGGAGCGTGTGGTCCGCGAGCGTATGACCACCCAGGATCCGGAGGCCATCACCCCGCAGTCCCTGATCAACATCCGTCCGGTGAACGCCACCATCAAGGAGTTCTTCGGCACTTCCCAGCTCTCCCAGTTCATGGATCAGAACAACCCGCTGTCCGGTGTGACGAACAAGCGTCGTCTTTCCGCACTGGGCCCCGGCGGTCTGTCCCGCGACCGCGCCTCCATGGAGGTGCGCGACGTGCACCCGTCCCACTTCGGCCGTATGTGCCCGATCGAGTCTCCTGAAGGCCCGAACATCGGTCTGATCGGCTCCCTGGCAACCTTCGGCCGCGTCAACCCGTTCGGCTTCATCGAGACCCCGTACCGTAAGGTCATCAACGGCCATGTGACCGACGAGGTCGAATACATGACCGCAGACCGCGATGCCGAGCACGTGATCGCACAGGCCAACCAGGAACTCGACGAGAACGGCAACTTCGTCAAGAAGCAGGCTCTTGCCCGAGTCGGCGAAGAAGAAGCAGTCGATGTGCCCGTCAGCTCCGTTGACTACATGGACGTTTCCCCGCGTCAGATGGTTTCCGTCGGCGCCTCCCTGATTCCGTTCCTGGAGCACGATGAGGGCCACCGAGCGCTGATGGGTACCAACTGCAGCGTCAGGCCGTGCCGCTGATCGAATCCGAGCGCCCGCTGGTGGGCACCGGTGCCGAATGGCGTGCGGCCGTCGATTCCGGCGATGTCATTCTGGCTGAGAAGCCGGGTGTGGTGACGTATGTTTCCGCCGACATCATCCGTGTGATGAACGACGACGGCACCACCAGCTCCTACAAGCTGGCCAAGTTCCTGCGTTCCAACCAGACCACCTGCTACAACCAGGTTCCGCTGATCCACGACGGCGAACGTGTGGAAGCCGGTACCGTGCTTGCCGATGGTCCGGCCACCCAGAAGGGCGAAATGGCACTGGGCAAGAACCTGCTCATCGCCTTCATGCCGTGGAACGGCTACAACTACGAGGATGCTGTGATCATCTCCCAGCGTCTCGTGCAGGACGACACCCTGAGCTCCATCCACATCGAGGAATATGAGATCGACGCCCGCGAAACCAAGCTGGGTGCCGAAGAGATCACCCGCGATCTGCCGAACGTCGGCGAGGACGCGGTGGCCAACCTCGACGAGCGTGGCATCATTCGCATCGGTGCCGAGGTCGAAGCCGGCGACATTCTGGTGGGCAAGGTCACCCCGAAGGGCGAGACCGAGCTGACTCCGGAAGAGCGTCTGCTCCGCGCCATCTTCGGCGAGAAGAGCCGCGAGGTGCGTGACACCTCGCTGCGCGTGCCTCACGGCGAAACCGGTACTGTGATCGCCGTCAAGGAGATCACTCGCGAGGATGCCGAGGAAGACGGCGACGAGCTGCCGAACGGCGTGAACCAGATGATCCGCGTCTACATCGCGCAGCATCGTAAGATCACCCAGGGCGACAAGCTGTCTGGCCGCCACGGCAACAAGGGTGTTATCTCCCGCATTCTGCCGGAAGAGGATATGCCGTTCCTTGCCGACGGTACTCCGGTCGACATCATGCTGAACCCGCTGGGCGTGCCTTCTCGAATGAACCTTGGCCAGGTGCTGGAACTGCACTTGGGCTGGATCGCGCACGCCGGCTGGGACATCTCCCTTGATCCGGATGCCGAAGCCGCTTGGAAGAAGTACATTCCGCAGGGCGCCGAAAAGGGCGAGCCGGGCACTCCGGTGGCAACTCCGGTGTTCGACGGCGTTCGTCCGGAAACCATCAAGGGCCTGCTGTCCTGCACCCTTCCGGATCGCGACGGCAACAAGCTGGTCGGCGACGACGGCAAGGCTGTGCTGTTCGACGGCCGTACCGGCGAACCGTATCCGAAGCCGATCTCCGTTGGCTACATGTACATGCTGAAGCTGCACCACTTGGTCGACGACAAGATCCACGCGCGTTCCACTGGCCCGTACTCCATGATCACCCAGCAGCCGTTGGGCGGTAAGGCTCAGTTCGGTGGCCAGCGTTTCGGCGAGATGGAAGTGTGGGCCCTCGAGGCCTATGGCGCCGCCTACACGCTGCATGAAATGATGACCACCAAGTCCGATGACGTCGACGGCCGCGTGCGTGTCTACGGCGCCATCGTGAAGGGCGACAACCTGCCGCCGGCAGGCATTCCGGAATCCTTCAAGGTGCTGCTTAAGGAAATGCAGTCCCTGTCGCTGAACGTCGAAGTGCTCAACGCCGAAGGCGTGGCCATTGACATGAAGGACGAGGACGACGATCCGTCTACTTCCTCCGACGATTTGGGCTTCAACATTGGCGCACGTCCTGACGCGGCCGCCAAGGAAGACCAGGTTGTGGAAGAACCTGAATTCCAGTGATCCCAAGGCTGGTCGCGTTGCCTGACAGCGCGGCGCGACCAGCCTGATGAAACGTGATTAAGCATTAAGAATCGATAGACAGGACAATAGAGTGCTGGACGTCAACGAATTTGACAAACTGAGGATTGGCCTGGCCACCGCCGACGATATCCGTAACTGGAGCCACGGTGAGGTCAAGAAGCCTGAAACCATCAACTACCGTACCCTGAAGCCGGAGAAAGACGGCCTGTTCGGCGAGCAGATCTTCGGACCTACCCGCGACTGGGAATGCGCCTGCGGCAAGTACAAGCGCGTGCGCTTCAAGGGCATCGTCTGCGAACGCTGCGGCGTGGAAGTCACCAAGAGCCGTGTGCGTCGTGAGCGCATGGGCCACATCGAGCTCGCCGCTCCGGTGACCCACATCTGGTTCTTCAAGGGTGTGCCGTCCCGACTGGGCTACCTGCTGGACATCGCGCCGAAGGACCTCGAGAAGGTCATCTACTTCGCGGCCTACATGGTCACCAAGGTGGACGAAGAGCAGCGTCATCAGGACCTGCCGGACCTGCAGCAGGAGTTCGACAACGAGATCGCCAACCTCGAGAAGCGCCGCAACGCCGAAATCGAGGAGCGCGCCAAGAAGGTCGAAGCCGATTTGGCCGAGCTCGAAGCCGAAGGCGAAGCCAAGGGCTCCGCACGTGCCAAGCTGCGCAACAGCGCCGAGCGTGAAATGGCCGCCATCCGTACCCGCTACGACGAGCAGATCCAGCGTCTGAGCGCCGTGTTCGACCGCTTCAAGACCCTGAAGCCGGGAGACATGGAAGGCGACGTCGACCTGTGGCGTGAGATGGAAGACCGCTACGGCGATTACTTCGAAGGCTGCATGGGCGCCGAAGCCATCAAGAAGCGTCTGCAGGACTTCGACCTCGAGGCAGCCTCCAAGCAGCTGCGCGAAGAGATCGACACGGGCACCGGCCAGCGCAAGGCCCGCGCCCTGAAGCGTCTGAAGGTCGTCAACGCGTTCCTGACCACCGGCAACAAGCCGGAGGCCATGGTGCTCGACGTGATCCCGGTCATCCCGCCGGACCTGCGCCCGATGGTGCAGCTCGACGGTGGCCGTTTCGCCACCTCCGACCTCAACGACCTCTACCGTCGTGTGATCAACCGTAACAACCGTCTGAAGCGCCTCATCGAGCTCGGCGCCCCGGAGATCATGCTCAACAACGAGAAGCGCATGCTCCAGGAAGCCGTCGACTCCCTGTTCGACAACGGCCGTCGTGGCCGTCCGGTCACCGGCGCTTCGAACCGTCCGCTCAAGTCCCTGAGCGACATGCTCAAGGGCAAGCAGGGCCGTTTCCGTCAAAACCTGCTCGGTAAGCGTGTGGATTACTCTGGCCGTTCCGTGATCGTGGTCGGCCCGTCCCTGCGCATGCACCAGTGCGGTCTGCCGAAGCCGATGGCCCTCGAGCTGTTCAAGCCGTTCGTCATCAAGCGCCTCGTGGACCAGGGCTTCGCGCAGAACATGAAGAGCGCCAAGCGCCTCGTGGACCGTGCGGACTCCGAAGTGTGGGGCGTGCTCGAAGAGGTCATCTCCGAGCATCCGGTGCTCCTGAACCGTGCACCTACGCTGCACCGTCTGGGCATCCAGGCATTCGAGCCGATCCTGGTGGAAGGCAAGGCCATCCACCTGCCGCCGCTTGCCTGCGCCGCATTCAACGCCGACTTCGATGGTGACCAGATGGCAGTCCACCTGCCGCTGTCCGCCGAAGCCCAGGCTGAGGCCCGTTCCCTGATGATGGCTTCCGACAACATCCTGAAGCCGGCAGACGGCCACACCGTGACCATGCCGAGCCAGGACATGATCCTCGGTCTGTACTACCTGACCACCGTCATCGACGGCGCCAAGGGCCAGGGCCGCGTGTTCTCCTCGCTGGAAGAGGCCGAAATGGCGCTCGACAAGCACGAGATCGACATGCAGGCCAAGGTGCTCATCCGCCTTCCGCAGGACTTCGTGCTGCCGAAGGACTGGGAGCCGGGCGAGGTCAAGGTCGTCGATCCGGAACCGGGCAGCCCGGACGTGGTCAAGGAGGAGCGTTTCCATGACGGCTCCGTCCTGTTCGCCACCTCCTACGGCCGTATCCTGTTCAACGGCACCTTGCCGGTCGACTACCCGTTCGTCAACGAGCAGGCGCCGAAGAAGCGTCTGAGCAAGATCGTCGACGACATCGCGACCCGTTACTCCACCGCTCAGGTGGCCGTGACGCTGGACGCCCTGAAGGATCTGGGCTTCACCCGCGCACCGTGGTCCGGCGTGTCCTTCGCGTTCTCCGACGTTATCCAGCCGCCGGAACTGGACGAGTACATCGAAAAGTACGAAGGCGAAGCCGACAAGGTTAACGAGAACTACGAAATCGGTATGCTCACCGAAGAGGAGCGTCGTCAGGAACTGGTCGACCTGTGGACCAAGTGCACCAGCGAGGTCTCCGAGGCGGTTGAGGAACACTTCGATTCCAAGAACAACCTGGCCATCATCGTGCAGTCCGGTGCACGAGGAAACATGATGCAGATCAACCAGATCGCAGGTATGCGAGGCTTGGTGGCAAACCCGAAGGGCGAGATCATTCCTCGACCGGTCAAGTCCAACTACCGTAAGGGCCTGTCCGTGCTGGAATACTTCATCTCCCAGCACGGCGCGCGTAAGGGTCTGGCCGATACCGCACTGCGTACCGCAGAGTCTGGCTACCTGACCCGTCGTCTGGTGGACGTCTCCCAGGACGTGATCGTGCGCGAGGAGGACTGCGGCACCAAGCGCGGCCTGACCATGAAGGTCGGCGAACGCGATGCCGAAGGCAACCTGCACCTGGTCAAGGCCGCCGACGGTGGCCCGTACTCCCGTCTGCTCGCGGCCGACGTCATCGACCCGGCCGACGGCGAGACCGTGCTGTACAAGGCCGGCGACGCCCTGTCCATGGACGTGCTCAACGATCTCGTTGCCCACGGCGTGGAAGAGGTCAAGGCCCGTTCCGTGCTGACCTGCGAATCCAAGCGTGGCGTGTGCGCCAAGTGCTACGGCTGGTCCCTGGCCACCAACAAGCTGGTGGACGTCGGCGAGGCCGTCGGCATCGTGGCAGCACAGTCCATCGGTGAGCCTGGTACCCAGCTGACGCTGCGTTCCTTCCACTCCGGCGGCGTCGCTTCCGCTTCCGATATCACCCAGGGTCTTCCGCGTGTCACCGAGCTTTTCGAAGCCCGTACCCCGAAGGGCGAGGCTCCGATCGCGGAGTTCGCCGGCGTGGTCAAGGTGGAAGACACCGAGCGCGGCCGTCAGGTCATCCTGAAGCCGGACGACGATTCCGTCGAGCCGATCGCCTACCCGGTGACCCGTCGCGCCCCGATGATGGTCAAAGACGGCGATCATGTCGAAGCCGGCACCCAGCTGATCGAAGGCTCCGTCGATCCTAAGAAGATCCTGCGCATCCTCGGCCCGCGTGCAGCCCAGGTGAACATTGTGGAGGAAGTGCACACCGTGTACCGCTCCCAGGGCGTGGATATCCACGATAAGCACATCGAGGTCATCGTGCACCAGATGCTGCGTCGTATCACGGTGATCGATTCCGGCGATACCGACCTTCTTCCGGGTGAACTGGTGGATCAGGCCCGCTTCAAGGCCGCCAATATGAAGGCCGTGAAGGAAGGTGGCAAGCCTGCTGCCGGTCGTCCGGAGCTGATGGGCATCACCAAGGCCTCGCTGGCAACCGATTCCTGGCTGTCCGCGGCTTCCTTCCAGGAGACCACCCGCGTGCTTACCGAAGCCGCTCTGAGCCAGAAGGTCGATGACCTCAAGGGCCTCAAGGAGAACGTCATCATCGGTAAGCTCATCCCGGCAGGTACCGGCCTTGCCCGTTACCGTAACGCCGTGGTCGAGCCTGACAAGGCCATTCGCGACACCATCTACCCGAACTTCGGTTTGGGCGGCGACGAGTCCGATGCCGCCTTCGGCGACGCCGATCTGTCCGAAGTCGACTTCTCGAACATCGACTTCGGAGATCTGAAGCTCGGCGACGACTTCAATCCGGATGACTTCCTGGACGACAACGGCGGCCAGACCGATCTGGGCGACACCCTGTGAGATTCCCCTCACGATAGTCGACAGACGAATCATCTGATATAGCGAAGGCGGAACCGACCAATACCGGTCGGTTCCGCCTTTCGCTATATCTATATGTCGTGGGATTGCGAGGTTGTGGATTAATCGCGGGGGAGGGTTTCGCAGTCGTCTTTTGACGAGTTACAGCATAATATTTTGAGACGGAATATGCGAGCATCGTATTGCAGAATGAGTATCGTCAGACGGCATGGACGTCACCTTCCTACAATGGGAATATGAGTTTTCTACCTTACCCGCCGCCGCCCGAACCAGGGTGGTATGACGATGACGTCACGGTGATGGCGCAACCCACAGCCGAACCCGTCGACAATGCCGCCGATTCCTTGGAAACACGCGAACGGCTCGCCGCACAGAACGAATCGGGCGACCACGATATGCAGGATGTTTCCGTTGCGAAGGGCGACGCTGCCGTTTCGGACGAGGACGATATCGACTGGGACGGCACCGTGCTTTCCGAAGCCTTCACCATGAAGCAGCCGAAGCACACGTACGTGCTGGACAACGAGCAGACCGGACAGCAGGTGATCGTGGATATGGGCGTGCTCCTTGGCCGCAAGCCTTCGGCCGAAGTGCCCGCCGGCGCCAAATCGGTCAAGCTGGAGGATCCGACGCGCACAATCTCACGCAACCATGCGGCGATCAGCTTCGACCAGGATGGCACGCTGTGGATAGAGGATTACGGTTCGCTCAACGGCACGTACATCATCCAAGACGATGTCGAAACCAAAGTGGAACACAAGCCGATGCAGCTGGAGGCGCCATGCACGGTGCGTATCGGCGACCAGTTCTTCCAATTCCGCAAACAGTGAGGGCGTTTGTCAGTGAAGACACGATTACGCTGACGGACTGCGTTGACGATTTGTGTTGACAGCGTCGGCGCGGACGGTTAGCGGTAAGACGATAAGGGGTTGTCACGGAGATTCCCGCGACAACCCCTTATGTTTCAAATGGTCTGATAATCGGCGTTAGCTCACTGCTGGCGCAGACGAATGGCCGCGTTGATGGCCGAATCGTTCAACTGGCCAAGCCAGGCAAGCAATTCCGGATAGATGTACGGATTGCGCGCAAGACACGGACGAAGCTCCGGCGCTTCGCTGGCGATACGGGCCATCAACATCTGATCGGTGGTGGTCATGGCCAGTTCCGCGGTGAACCCCGCGTCTGCCGGCGATTCCTGGGCCGCGGCATACTGCTGTTCGGCATACTGCTGTTCCGGTTCGTTCTGCGGCTGGCTCGATGAATAATCGGCCACTTCGGACAAATCGGCGGGATTCATGTATGGGTCGACATACTCGGTCGAAGCCTCGTTGGACGCCGCATAGGCAGCGTCCTGACCGTATTGCTGGTTCACCGGCTGTTCCGGCTGATACTGCTGCTCCTGCTGGAACTGTTCCGCCACTGCCGGCTGATACTGCTGCTCCGGCTGGACCTGTTCGGCAACCGGTTCGGCCATTGGCTGGGCCGTCGGCTCGGCAATCAGATGCGGCTGCACGCCATTTTGCGGAACCGGCCAGCCCATCGCCACCAGCTGCTGGCGGGCGCGCTCATCGCCGAATTCGGCGACCCAACGCTTCAGACCCGGGTACGCTCGCGGATTGGCAACGACATTCGCACCGAATTCCGGATTCTCGTACGCGATTTTCGCCAGGAACACGGGATCGGCGTTCGGATCCTGCACGGCCGCCACCGCGGCATCGAAATCGACCATCATGATCTCCTTGTCTCGTGGTCTGTAACCATCTTATTGAATGACTCGTAACGTTTGCAACGTACCGTCCAGCACATCGTCGATATCCTCGTCATCGCCGATCTTGCTGACGTTCCAATCCTCGTCGCACGGCATATCGGAACGCATATCCACCACGATGACGGTGATGTTGTCGCGGCCGCCGGCGTTCAGCGCGGCATGTACCAGCATGTCCGCGGCCATCTGCGGGTCAGCGTACGCCGCCGCGATCTCGGCAAGCTGCTCACGGCCGATCTGCGCATGCAGCCCATCGGAACAGATGATGAACCGTCCGTCCGCACGCGCGGCGTACCAGTCAGGCTGGATGCCGGCAGGCGCGCCGACACATTGCGTGATGATGTTGCGCGGAATGCAACGGCTCGCCTCATCGGGCAGCATCTGCCCCGAATCGATGGCGTTCTGCCGTTCCGAATGGTCGCGGGTGATGCACGTCAGCGAATCCGCCAGCCACGCGCCATTGCCGTCGGCGCGCATATGGTACGTGCGGGAATCGCCCACATTGACGATGTAACACCGTTCGTCGGAACATATCGCGTCATCGCCGACACGCGTCGGCAGCAGCACGCCGCTGATGGTAGTGCCCGCAACGCCGCCGAGCTGCTCACCCAGACGGAGCACCTCCTGCTGGGCAAGGATCAGCGTTTCGTCAATCGCGTCAAGATCGCGCGTCGGCAGTTCGGCCAAACGCGCGAACCGTTCCGCAACATCGGAACTGGCCTGCTTGCCGCCCTTGCCGCCACCCATGCCGTCGCACACCACATACACGCCGTTGCCTGCGCAGGCGCTGTCCTGGTTGTCTTTCCTACGCAAGCCGATATTGCTGTTCAGACCGACCTCAATATGTTTGACGTTCATGAGTCCCGCCCTTTCACACCGATTTTCCGCAAGCGGATTTTCCGGAAGTGGAACACGTCCGCAAGCGATAGTTTCGCCCGCCACCTGCGGAACGTCGGCAGCGAGCCGAGCATGAACTTTCGTTCTTCGGCGATGTCATGCCAGTAGCGTTCCGCATGCTCCTGCGTGACATCGCCTCCGGAGAAGGCCGCGTAATCAGCCTCCCTGCCCAGCTCGAGCAGTGTATTGGCATCGAAGCCCATCTGTTCGGCGATGGCCTGCGCCTGCTCGTTTCTGGTGCCTTGGACGTCAAGGCCGCTTTGCCGGGCAAGCGCCGCGACCGCCTGCCATCCGGCAGCGACGCGTTGCGATGCGCTGCCATGCCTGCGAGCCCGAGCCAGGGCGATCGCCTTGATGGCGAGCAGCAGGCCGCAGACGATGAGCACCGTCCACAGAGGGCTGCCGTAGATGGCGACTTTTCTGACGATTCTGCCGAAACGCTGCCAGAACAGGCTCGTCGGCGTCTCGTCGGCCATGCTGCCGCCAAGCGACGTTTTGCCCTTGGCTTGGTTGTCGTCACGCAGCGGATCGGTAAGCGGCACCGGAGGCTGACGCACCAAGGTCTGCGGATTGGGCGGAGTGAGATTCTGGTTCTCGTCGGGAACCTTCGTTTCCTTCGGTGTCGGGTAGAACGCCACCCATCCGTAACCGTCCAGCTTGATCTCCACCCAAGCGGTCACATCGTTGCCGGTGAATTTCGTGGTGGTGGTTTTGCCATGCTTCTCGGTGCGGCTGTCACTGATCTCGCCCTCGTCGTTCTTCGGCAGGAAGCCCAGCACCACGCGGCTCGGCAAGCCGAGACTGCGGGCCATAAGCGCCATCGCGGAAGCGTATTGCTCGCTGTCTCCAACCATCGCACTGCCGGCGAGCAGCTGGTCGATACGATAGTTGCCGTGACCGGCTCTGGATGGGTAATCGCCATTCAAACCATGGGAGAACCAGCCGGATTCCCTGAGCTTGTCGGCAAGAGACTGCGCGGCCTCGCCGCCCTTGGACTGGCCGCCCGCAATCGCGGTGGCCAGCTTATCCACGCAATCGGGCACATCCTCCGCCTTGGGCTGGCTGATGGAGGAAGCATTCGCCTTGGCGATCTCCTTATCCGTCGGCGTCCGTGGAATGACGCCGGTTTCCGTATAGGACAATCCCGGAGAGGTGCGCGAAGGGTAGATCGCCGACATGGTGTCGGTGTTGTAGTAGAACGAATCGGCGTCCGACGATGTGGCGAACTTCACGCTGGAAGCCGCGCCGGCCATCGGCAGCCAATAGTCGCTCAAACCGTCATCGACCGTGAATTTCGCGGTGAACCGCTTGCCGGTGGCGTTGTTTGTGATGGAATCGCCCACACGATGGTAGTTGGAGGAATCCGAAGCCATGGTGGAATCGGACAGGTTCCACACATTGCCGTCGAAACGGTCCATAACCGCCAAACGCACCGTGGAACCGGCCGGCAGATCGTCGACGGTCAGCAGCACATCGTCCTTATGGTTCTTGATATACGAACGCATGCCGCTCAACGGGCTGGTGTAATCGTACGGGCTCAGCGGCGGATCATAATGGTCGCGCAGAATGGTGCGGTTTTGCCCGACCACCAAGCATCCGCCGATCGCCACAGCCGAAGCCAGCAGCACGATGACTACGGAACTGAGCCAACGGCCCAATTCCAACAGTTTCCAACGCGCGCTGACCCAAACCACCAGCACGACCGCCATAATCGTGCCGATCGCCATACGGTAGAAGCCGCTCGACGTGCCAAGCAGCGCACAGATCGCGAGATTCGCCACGACGGGAACGACCGCGACCATCGTAAGCCGGCCATCCTCCGCAACCGCGAAGATACCGGCCAGCAGCGCGGCCCACAGGCAAATCGTCCACACGGCGAGCAGCGAGCCGTCGCCGGTGCCGGTCGGCGGGTCGATGGCCAGCAGGTATTTGAACGAGCCGAGCATCCGCATCCACCCTTGCGTCAACGTGCGCAATGTGGGAATGACATGGGCGATGGTGGTGCCATTCAGGAAGATGACCGGGCCGACCACCAGCTGCGCACACGCCATGAACAACATCTGCCACCACAGGCGCAACGCGGGAACGAGACCGGCAAGCGCCACGAGCGAGCCGATGATGGTGGCGGGGATTGCGGCGCTCGTCCAAGACAGGGCGGAGCCGTATACGTCGATGAGGTTGGCTGGCTGCGGCGATGGTCAGTAGGGCGGCGACCGTGAGGCTTGCGTATTGCGCGGCGTGCGGCTGGTTGGTGTTGGGCATGGCTGGGGACTTGCCGCTGCGGGACATCCAGATGACGGAGTGGGTGGAGTCCGCCCATGAGCCGGTGCCTGTGCCGGTTGCCATGCCAGTGTTGGTGTTGGCGGAGTTGGTGCCTGTGCCGGTGAGGTTGCCGGTGAAATTGCCGGTGTTGGTGAATGTGGTGCTCATGCCAGCACCCCCATGATCATGGGGAGGTCGTTGAGGTCTCCCACGGTTGCCAAGGTGAAGTCGGAGTAGCGTTTGATGGCGCGCGGTTGGCCGGTTGCGGCTTGAAGCACCACGCAGGTTGCGGAGCGGGGGAGTGCGAGGACCATGTGTTTGATGTCGTCGATGGTTTTGAGCCTGCCGACGGTGAAGAAGTAGAAGGATGCGTCGGGGGCATGTTCGAGAGTGGTTTGCGCGAGGTTGGGATTGTCGTCGATGTCAGGGTCGATGCCGCTGCAGCCATCGAGAAATTCCGTGGCGTTGCGCGGAATGGCGTGCGTGGAACCGGCATGCGCGGTGACTGGTCGGTTCTGCTGCAGGCATTGCACGCCGATGGAGGCGTGGACGGATACGGCCAGTTCGAATTCCTGGGAATCGATGTAATCATCCGGGTTCACGCTGATGGTCAGAGCGGTGTCGGTACGGCGGGTGGCTTCGTATTGGCGGATCATAAGCGATCCGGTTTTCGCGGAGCTGAGCCAATGCACGTTGCGTACGTCATCGCCGGGCTCGTATTCGCGCAGGCCGTAGAAGTCGAGGTCGTCGTCGACGATTTCGCCGCTTGGCTGACCTTCCAAATCGCGTGGAATGCCGGCGTTCAGGGTGCTGAGCAGCACGGTCTGCGGATGAATGAACACGTTGATCTGGTCCACGAGTTTCTTTTCGTGGCGGATCAGACCGAACGGGTCGCCTTTGCGGATGGATAGCGGGCCGATGGGCAGCACCGCGCGGCTGACGGCGGTGAATTCCACAGTCGTCTGGCGTGACTGGCCCGCGGCGAGCATGGGAATGGCGAACCGTTCGTGGTTGTCTCCGATGGGCAGGTCGCCGCGCGCCGACGTGGTGGGGGTGCGGCCCGGATTGTCCACGCAGACGTCGACTTTCACCGTGTCTGACACCGTGACACGTCTGCTGGACACGTCGATGGTGGCTTGGAACGAGGTGTTGCCAAGGGAAAGCATGACCGCCGCGGCCAGCATGACCGCGAACACCACCGCCATGGCCAGCAGCTCATGCCACCCCAGCAGGACGAACGCCACCAGCGAGGCGACGGCGAGCGCCGCCACCGCCCAGCCAAGCGGCGACACGTATGAGGTGGCCAGTCGCTTGATGCGATGTTTGAGGCGGCGTAGGGATCGTTGGATGGTCCGTCTGCGCTGCACTGTGTGCGAATGCCGCATTCCTTGACCTTTCGGATTGTGTGGTGCGTATGCCGGGGTGGATTGTGTTTCAGGCGTTGGCGCCCAGGGTCGGGGCCGGCACGTCTTCGAGGATCTGGCCGATCATCTGTTCGGGGGTATTTCCGGCGAAGGTGGCTTCGGCGGTGAGGGTGATGCGGTGCGCGAGCACGGGTACGGCGAGGTTTTTGACGTCGTCGGGCACTACGTAGCCGCGGTTGTCGGAGGCGGCCCATACGCGCGCGCAGCGGGTCAAGGCGAGCGCGCCTCGCATGGAGGAGCCGACTTGGATGCGTTCGTTGTGGCGGGTGGCTTCCACCAGTCGCACGATGTATTCGAGGATCGCGTCGTCGAGATGCACGGTTTCGCTGATGTTGCGCATGCGCAGCACGTCTTCGCCGGTGAGCACCGGATGCACGGTGGCGGCGCGGTCGGTGACGTTGACCTGTTTCAGGATGTTGACGCTCACGTCGTGGCTTGGATAGCCGATGGTGGTTTTGATGAGGAAACGGTCCATCTGCGCTTCCGGCAGCTTGTAGGTGCCGAGCTGTTCGATCGGGTTCTGGGTGGCGATGACCATGAACGGCTGCGGCACCGGGTGGGTGACGCCGTCGACGGTGACCTTCTGCTCTTCCATGACTTCGAGTAGTGCGGACTGTGTTTTCGGTGAGGCGCGGTTGATTTCGTCGGCGAGCACGATGGACGCGAAGATCGGGCCTTCGCGGTATTCGAATTCGCCGCGCTTCTGGTCGTAGTAGGTGACGCCGACCACGTCGGACGGCAGCAGGTCCGGGGTGAACTGGATACGTTTGAACGACATGTCGATGGAGTTGGCAAGGCCTCGCGCCAGCTGGGTTTTGCCGGTGCCCGGGTTGTCTTCGAGCAGGATGTGCCCGCCGACCACCATGGCTGTGGCGCATTGGCGGATGGGTGCTTCCTTGCCGACCACGACCTGGGAGACGTTGTCTACGAGCTTGGCGAACTTCTCATGGAATTCGGTGATGTCTTTGCTGGGTGCGGTCATCATGGACGTGTCGACGACCGGCTGGGATTGTTTGACGGGCTGTACAGGCTGGCTGGGCTGGACGGGTTGGGTTGGCTGGACGGGCTGCTGCGCGGGCATTGCGACTGCCGGATTGGCGGCCGATTGGCGAAGGTTCTGCGGCATCGGCTGACGGAACCGCGGCTGGTTCGGCGTTGCCGGGGCGGACTGTTGCGGCAACGCCGGTTGGGCGGTGCCGTGCGCGCTCAGCAGCGTGCCCTCCGGATCCTCATCGGCTTGCGGCTGCTCCGGCAGATTCGGCGTGTGGAACGCCGGCTGCTGCTGGCCGGGTTGGCTGGGAACGCTTGGATTATGGCCGATGGAACCCAGCTGGGTGGCATCATCGAAATCGTTGCTCATGGGTTGCTCCTTGCTTGTTGTGTTGCTCGTGTGGATGGTTCGTTGTGTTTGCGATTGCTGTGATCGTCCGTTTCACCATCTGGCGTAGTAGGCCAGGCCGCGGATCCAAGGCTTGGATGCGCCGTCGACGGTGGACAGGGCGACGGAGGATGCCACAGGCCGGTCATTCCGCGTGGCCGCTTCGCCTTCCGTGGACGCGTCAGAATCCGATGGCTCCGACGGTTTTGATGGTTCTGAAGGTTCCGACGGTTCGGGTTTCGGCGTGGGAGCCTTGTACCTGTCATGGTCCAGCAGTGTGCCGCCATTGTCCTCGTTGTTGAGCGCGGTGTCGGTGCCCACCACCTTCGCCTTCCACGCGTAATCGACTCCGGTCGGCAGCACATCCTTGACGTTCAGTTTGTCGGAGCCCAATACCCAGGCGACGTCATAGGATTTGCCGTCCGCGGTGAAGGTGATCACGGTTCTGCCGGGCTGGCCGTACATGTTCACCGATCCGCCGCTGACCTTGATGATGTTCGGATCATTGGCGTCCCACGTCAGCATCGGCGCCTTGACGGCGGCCTTCACCTTGCGGACGTATGCCGGATCGGCCCTGCCGGACTTGGAGGTGCTTGCCGCGCCATTGAAATGCTGCGTGACGGAACCCGAGGAACAGAACTGCCATTCCTTGAGCGGGAAATCGTGCGATCGTTCGGAAGCGCCGGCATGGTAGGAGCCGAGTCCGTCCGCGCTCACCGTGAACCCGTCGGCGTGGCCGTTCTCCTTCCAACTGACTACGCACACGTCGTCATGCCCCTTGACGCTGACCGATTCGGGCGCCTTCACCGCGTATTTCGGTGTGAAACGTACGGTCGAATCGTCACTGGTCGTTTTCTCCTTGCCGACCACCGCCGCCTTGATGGTGTATTCCCTGGTGTTGAGATCATGGTCCGGAATCTTGAAATCGTAGGATCCGGAACATCCGTCGATGCTTGCGCTGACATCTCCGGAAATCTCGACGGCCTTGCATCCCGCGTTGCGGGTGTTGCCCACGGATTCGACGGTGACGGTTCCCGTGGTGTCGTCGTTCGTCACGGAGATCTTCGGCGCATCGGGCTTGCCCCACGGCTTGACAGCGTCGGACGCCTTGGACGGTTGGCTCCAATTCACCTTGTTGTGGGCGCGTACCGTCGCCGTGTACGAGTCGCCGTCGGAAATCGCGTTGTTATCGAAAACAAAATCGATTCCGGTGGAATTTGTCGTCTGCTTGGACGGCGCGTTCCTGCCGGACAAAGTCACCTCGTAATTGTCCACCGACGAGAAATTGCCGTCCGGAGCCTTCCACGTGACGCTCACCGTGTTGCCCTTCACACTGGCCGTCACATCCGTCGGCGCATCAGGCAGCTTGTCCGGCGTGCCCTCGACGGCGTTGGAATCCTTGGACCAGCCGACCTCGTTCCTGGCCTGCACCTTGAACGAGTAGGTCTTGCCGTTCTTCAACCCGTCGATGAGACAGGAGGTCTTCTGCCCGCACGAGCGCTCGCCGGACGCGTCTCCGCCCCACATCACCTTGTATTCGGTGATCGGGCTGCCGTTGGCCGAACCGGCCGTCCAGCTCAGATTCACGGCGCCATCCTGCGGGTCGCCGGACACCGCGGAAAGCAGCGGCGCATCAGGCTTGTCCATCACCGAAACGCTGATGGTGCCGGTCACCTCACGTTCCTTTGTTTTGGTGGCGTCGCGCACGGTGACGACCACCTTGTTGGTGTTCGCGCCGATGTCGGAAGCCGCCCTGATGGACACCACGCCGTTGGACGGGCAATCCACCGTCAGCTTCGACGCGCCATCGGACGTGCATCCGGTCACCGTCAGCGGAGTGTCGGGGAACGGATTGTACGCGTCGGACAGCAGATTCACCTGCTCGCTGGAACCGGCCTTGATTTTCACGGTCTTCTCGGTGACACGGGCGAGCGGCCTGTTGGACGCGGTGACGCGCACGGTCATACCGGCGCTCACCGTACCCTTCGCATATTTGATCGAGACGGGCACGCTCACTGTGGTGTCCGGCGTGGCCGTCTTGTCCGCGGACACGGTCAACGTGCCGGAGGGAGACACTCTGGCATCCACACTGCCGGAATTCACGCCGCCGGAATACGAGTACTGCTTCTCATCCTCGTACAGGCCCGACGCCGAATGGGTCAGCGCCGTCAGATCGATGGTAGTGGCCTTCTCGCCGGCCACCACATCGACAGTGGAGGATGAGAACGTCGGCGGCGGAACCTCACGTCCGATCACCGTGATCGGAAGCGTGAGCACCGCCGAATTGACGATCTTCACCTTGTCGTTCTTGTCTCGCTTGCCGTCCACCGCGGTGAAGGTGATGGACGCGGGACCCGCGTAATCCTTCGGCGCGGTGAACCTCAACGTCTGGTCGTTGACGTACAGGTCGCCGTCCGCGGCCTTCGTGGCGCTCACCGAATCGGCGCCGTCCACATACGCGGTCTTGCCCGCGCCCACACGCACGTAGTCGGCGATGTTGATGGTGATGGTCTCACGCGCATTGACCTTCAACGCCGGCGCCTTCGGACGTAGAACCGGCGGAAACACGCCATATGCGGGCACTTGGATGAACGCGGTGGACGTAATGCCGTACGTCGTGTTCGTGACGGTGTACGGCACCGCGCGCGCCTCGTCGGTCAGATCAACGGTGATGATGGTGGAATCCTTGCCGCCCTTGACATGCGCATGGTCGGTCGCGGAAGGATCCACGCCCACCTGAAGCTCGTCGGCGGTGCCGGACGGATTGCGATCCACTGCGAACGTCCACGTCCACGGATTTCTTGTCGATCGTGGCGGCGGCCGGAACACGGTAATCGTACGCGGTCGGCGGGTCGATGGCGGCGTTCTCGTCGACATTCACCGTCAACGTCGCCGAATCGGACAGGCCGGCCTTGTCCTTGACGGTGTAGACCACGTAATACGTGCCCGCCTGCTTCGGCGTGGTGAACGACAGCATGTTGTCAACGACCTGAATGCCGCCGATGCCTTGCGATTCCACGTCCTTGGCCACGGTCAGATCAGTATTGTCCCCGGAAATGTCGTTCTGCGCCACCGGCACGGTGGCCGCGGTGTTCGGACGCAGCGTGATCTCGTCGTCGCGCGCGTACACACCCGAATCGGCTCCGGATTTGAACACGCCCACACGCACCTGCGCGGTGGCCCTCTGACCGGTCCAATCCTCCACGGCGTAGGAGAACGTGTCCGTTCCGGACGAATCGGCATACGCCTCATACACCAGATACGTGGCGCCCACCTCGCTGATACGGCCCAGTTTCGGCGCTTTGTTGCCCAAGCCGAGCAGCTGCACGTCATCGCCGTCAGCGTCGATGCCGGTGAGCGTGATCGGAATCTGCACCTTCTGACCGGCCGCCACCTGCGCCTCGACGTCGGACGGTGTCGGAGCCGCCTTGTTGGACGCGTCCTTCTGATGCACGTTGATGGTGATGGTGGCCGAGGCCGCGTTGCCGAGATTGTCCTTCACCGTGTAGGTGACGGGGAAGGAGCCGGTTTGTCTGGTGGCCTGATAGCGCACGGTGTCGCCGGACACGAACACCAGACCCTTGAACGTGTTCTTGTCATACTGCAAATCGTTCTGCAGGCTCACCGTGGTGCCGTCGGAATACGTGACATGGTCGAGCACGTCCACGGACACGATGCCTTCGGTGCGCACCTGTGTGGTGATGTTCTCGGCCTTCGGCACGGAATTCGACGTGGTCAGCGCCGGCGGCTGCAGGACGATGACGCCGGTCGACGATCCGGCCGCGTTGGCCACGGTGTAGGAGATCCGCACCGGCTCGGTAGGCACCTGACGCGCGGTGATATAGACGCGCTTGTTGCTCACCACACCGGTTTTGATGCCGCTTTGCGCGTCCGCGGTGACGCTGGTCACCGACAGCACGCCGCCCATCGGGTCGACGTCGTTGGCAAGCGGCTCCACGATCGCGGTATTGTCCGCACCTAGCAGCGCCACGTCGTTCGCCGCGATTGGCTTGGCGTCGTCTCCGGCCACCGCCTGCACCTCCACACGAGCCAGACCGGTCGACGGAATGGAACCCTGCGTGATGGTGTACGGCACATAGTAGGTGCCGGGATTGGAGGCGGTGAACGTGATCGACATGTCGGTGGCGTTCATGGTGGTGGCCGCGCCGGACGGCGTCTCCACCGCGGTCAATTCGGCCGGTTCGACGGACGTGCCGTGCACGTACGGTTTGAGCGCGATGGTGGTGCGGGTGTCGGGCGTGGTCTGTTTGACCACGGGGTCGATGACCGCGCCCAGCGTGTTCGCCGGCTTCACGGAGAAGTAGATCATGCCGATGCCGGTCTGCTGGCCGTCGGACACCGTGACCTCGATGCCCGCCCTGCCGGACGACATCGAACCGGCGTTGAAGACCAATTGTCCGTCGGCTCGCGTGGACACCGTCACCTGATCGGTGTTCTGCGGCGATGCCGACACCAAGGTCAGCGGATCGCCGTCGGGGTCGGAGAAGCTGCCCAACGCGTTCGCGGTGTACGAAGCACCCTGCTCCACGTCGATTTCCGGCGGAGTGTCGCTCTGCAGCGGCGCATGGTCGTCGCCGCCGGCCAGCGTGAGCGACACGGTGGCGCTGGACGTCTGCCCGCGCCCGTCGGAAATCTCATAGCTGAAGGACACGTTGCCCGCGGCGGCACCGGAGGCGTCGAGCTGCAGATACCGGCCGTCATACACGGGGGAGACGGTGATGTTCGCGCCATCCGGAGCGCTCACCGACGTGATGCGCAGCACAGAACAGTCGGTCTGCTCGTCGTTGCGCAACACGTCGAGAATCTGCTGCGATCCCACGCGCGCGCCGAACGAATCGTCCACGGCCTTGATCTGCCCCGACTGCGCCGAACAGTTCTTGCTGAAATTATGCTGGTTGTTGGCGCTGTCGTTGTTCTGCTGCTGTTGCTTCGACTGCTTGGTCTCCACCTTGTTCCACTGGATTTTGATGACCTTGGTGGACTCCTGCGGATTCCACACATTGCCGTTGACCACGTCGTTGAGCACCACCAGACGATGGTTGGTGCGGAACACGAGCTGCGAGGTGGGATTGACATCTTCCAACGAGGAAAACTGTGCGTCCTTGTCGTTCGCCGCGCACACCCTGATGTAATTGTTGGCCTTCTGCGACCACGCGGCGAACACGCAGCCATTGGTGGACACCGGCTGCGCGGCATCGCCCTTGCCGGCATTCGGCAGCTGCGTGACCTTTTTACTACCCAAATCGACCATGGCGATGCCCCGCGGCGTGGAAACCGCCACCCAGCCAGTCTGCCTGCCATCCGTGGACGGCGCCTGCAACGTCGCCTGACCCTGCAGGCCGATATCCGCGCTGCCCTTCGGCCAGAACACCTTGCCGGCACCGGCTACGACCGGCGTCTTGCCGACCACGGTGAACGATTCGACATTCGTGGCGCCCTTGATCGTCGCATCCTTGCCGGGTGTTCCCTGAGGTCCGTCGACACTGAGCACCGCGCCGTCGGACGTGCGGTAGCCGTAGACGACACCGTCATGCGTCACCGCGATACGGCCACCCGACCCCAGCTTCATCTTCGGCGAATCGGTGGTCGGATTCATGGATTTCACATCATCGGCGGACCCGACCCACACATTGCCCGTCTTGACGTTGATGAACGCCGCGGTGTTGCCTCCGACGACGGTCCGCATATCCGATTTGATGGTGGTGTTGCCGTTTTCGCTGACGGTGGAGGCCTCGATGTTGCTGGCCTTCGTACCTTCGGAGATCACGGTGGAGCCATCATGCTGGGCCACGTCGAACCGGGCCGCAGTGGAGGCGACGCCCGCGTCGGCGTCCCGGTTGCGCACGTTGAAACGGGCGGCCTTGCGGTCTTTGAGCGAAGTGACCCACACGGTGCCATCGTCGAGCTGCACGTGACGTTGCGTCACCGAACTGACGATGACGGCTCCGGCGACGATGCCCAGCAACAGCAGCAGCATGACGATCGGCGTGATCCACCGGCGACTGCCGGAAGGCAGCAGCTTGCGCAGCATCGACCCGAATCGCAACTGCCGTTCGTACGATTGCGCCGACTGGTTCTCGGCGTTCCTATGCTTGCTCATCGACTGGCTCTTCCCTGATGTGCCCAAACTTTGCTTGACCGCGCATCCGACCGCATGCGCCTACCTGTTTGCCCGCATGCATGCCGGGCTGTATTGGTTCGTATCGGTTCATGTCACCCGCATCCGGCCGCAAACTCACGGCTTGGCCGCGCACGCGATCATGGGATTCTCGGACATCTGCCGGTCCGCGCGAACCAGACTCACCTGCACGCACGTCTGCGCGCCGTCGGCCGGATCGATTTCGATACGCGTCGACTCCGTGGTGGTGCCCTGCGCGTTCGGGTCGGTTCCCGAATCGCCGACCAGCGACCACGCGTACGAATCGCCATCCTTCGGAGAAGGATTGACCCACGTGAACCGCACTTTGCCGTCGGCGGTGTATTCGCCCGTAAGATCCTGCACGCTCGGCACACTGCCCGACGTGATCGCCGAATCGGGATCGTCCTCGGCATGGTTCTGGGTGCCATGGTTCTGCACCTGCACCTTGCTGTTGTCGGAAGCCGCATCCATATTCGGCATGACGACGGTGACGAACGCCAACGCCATCACGACCACGGCGGCCGCCGCAGCAACCGTGACGGCCAACGGCTTCACCCACCGGGCATGCTGTTTCGCAACCGGGGCGGACTGGTCGAATGTGGAAATCTGCGCGTACATGTTCTGCGGATAATCCGGCACACCCTCGACGGTGGTCTGCACGGCACGGCCATACAAGGCCTGTTGCACGCGCTGCATGTCGCGCGCGAACTCCAACGCGGAATAGTAACGATCCTCGGGCGTACGGCTCAAGGCCTTACGCAACACCCGTTCCACTTCGGCCGGCACGTCGGGACGGTTGAGCTTGGGCAGCGGATTGTTGAGAATGACGGACTTGAGCCGTTCGGCCCGCACCTGCCGTTGGGAATCGCCCAGCACATCGGCGTAGAAATACTCGTACGGCGATTGGCCGATCAGCATGGCGAACAGCGTGGCGCCAAGCGAATAGATATCGGACGATTCATTGCCGCCACCGCCTTGGGCAAGCACCTCCGGCGCGGCCCACGCGATGGTGAAGCCGACACCCGGACGCCCATAGACGGACCCGGCGATGCCGAAATCGGCGAGCATGGGCATATTGTGCGCGTTGATGAGAATATTGCTGGGCTTGATGTCTCGATGGATGATGCCTTTGCGATGCGCGGTGAACAGCGCGCTCGCCAGATCGATACCGACGGTGAGCATCTGGTCGGCGGTGAGACGGCCATGCTCGAGGAACGTCTTGTAATTGCCGCCCGGAGCGTATTCGAACACGGTGTAGCCGCGCCCGTTGACGGTCACGCCGTTCTCATAGACGGAAAGAATGTAGGGGTGTGTGGAGATCTGCCCCATGAAATTCGCTTCGGAACGGAAGCGGACCGCGGCACGTGGGTCGAGCGTGTTCTTGCTGATTTTGATGGCCACCTGACGGGCCGGGGAAAGCTGCTGGTACAGGTACACGTCGGCTTCGGAACCGGAGCCCAGCCGTTTGATCAGTGTGTAGCCGGGAATCTGAGGGGGAATGCTCCTTGAGGCTTCCATGCTTCCTCTTTCTTGTAGTTCCTGCCCGGTTCCGTGCGTTGCGTCTATGCTTCGACTGTACTCGTCGTCATGGGCAGGCCGTCTGTTCGCTGTTGAACCTTCCCGGGCTGCGCCGCTAGTCAATCTTATTGGTGGCGGTGTCCGAAAAACTTTGTAGAGGGTATCGATGTCCATATATAAAGATGGCGGTGTCCACGATGACGTTTTCAGGACGGCTTCGGACGATGATATGCGATTCGTGGCCGGACCGTTCGGCTAAGCTGGGGAGACATGATGGATGTGGACGATCTCGATGGCGCGACATTGGTTGCGGGGGCACCCCGCAGCGGCAAGACCCGGTTCGCGCTGGACATGCTGGTCGCCGCGATGAAGCGGCATGGCGACGCGTACGCCGTGATGACGGTCTCCGGCAGACAGGTGGCCGACCGGCTCGGCGACACCGTGATCCGCGAACTGTCCGCGATCTCGCAGGCACGCCCCGTCACCACCCTGCCAGCCGTCGCGTTCCGCATCATGACCGCCGTGCGATCGCATGCCGGACAACCCCTGCCGAAACTGCTCAACGGGGCCGAACAGGACGTGGTCATCCGCCGCGTGCTCGCCAAGCATGCCGAACATGCCGAGCACGGCGACGAATGCTCCACCTGCGCGCTATTGCGCACCTACTTCGTGGTCGCCGACTGGTCGGGCATGGTGGTGGACGACGCCACCGACGCCTTCGCCAACCAGCTGCGCGACATGCTTGCCCGCATGAACGAGATCGGCGCGAAACCGGAACTCGAAGACGCGCTGATTTCCCGCGCTGCCGACGAACACGGCACGCTTGACGAACGACGCGAACGACTGCGCGTGCAATGGCGGCTCGCCTTCGCGCTGCGTGCCGAATACAACCAGGCCATCAACGAGGCATATCCGGACCAATACCGTCTCGACGCCTCGCAGCTCATGATCGACGCCGCGGCCGCCGTGAACGAAGCCGAAACGTCCGACCTGCCGAAACTCGTCATCGTCGACGATTTCCAGGACGCCACACTCGCCGGCTTCGACTTTCTCACCGCATTGCGCAACCGTGGCGTGCGTCTGTTGCTCGTCGGCAACCCCGACGAGGCGGTGCAGACGTTCCGCGGATCGTACCCTGAATATCTGTTCAACATGGCGCAATCGCGATTGGGCGCGCGACTGGTACGGCTGGAACCGTCCCATATGGCCGAAGGTACGGACCTGGCCGCGGTGGCGAGCCGCGTGAGCCTGACCATCGCCAGCACGGAATCGACCGACGACGCGCTGGCGAACCGCCCCGGCAAAATGCCGGCCATCGCCATACCGGAGACGCGCGACGGCAGTCTTGAAGCCGCGATGTACCGTTCCACCGTCGAAGAACTCGACGACGTGGTGTGGAAAATCAAAACCGAACATCTCGAACACGGCCGCGACTGGAACGACATGGCCGTGATCGCCCACGACAACGCCACCGTGCGCACGTTCGGCGAACGGCTACGCGCCGACGGCGTGCCCGTACGCTATTCGAGCGTGACCCGCCCCCTCAAGGACGAGCCGTTCGTGCAGGGCCTGTTCTCCATGATCGAACTGGCCGAACTGAAACGGCAAGGCATCGCCACCTCGTCCATGAACCTCGACACGGCCGGCGCATACGTGCGCTCACGCGTCGCATCAATCATGAACTCGCCGCTGATCACCACCCCCGGCGAACGTCCGGCTCGGCTGTGCGTGGTCGAATCGGCGATGAACGCGCTCGGCTCGCTGGCCACGGTTTTGCATGACGATACAGCCGATCCGACCACGTCCGACACGTCCGGACGCGCGCTGCTGCCACAGCTGATCGACGATTGGAACGATTACGTCGAGACCTTCCGCACCGCACGCGCGGCGGTATCGGCGTCGGACGTGGAAAACGCTGCCGACATGGGCCTGTCGGCAATCGACACCGACGACCGGCTGATGACGGGAGAGCGTGCCGCTGAGGATGCGGACGAACCATCCTTCGGCATGAACGCGCTGTACATCCTGCTATTGGAAGGCGACACCGACCGCGTGCTCGACGCGATCGCCTCCGTACTGGGCCGCAAAGACCCCCAAGCGCAAGCCTTCGCACGCCTGTGGAAAGCGCTCGACGATACCCTGCGGTCGGAGGCACGCCTGACATCCCACGAACCGCAATACATGCTCGACTGTGCATGGCAGGCGTTCGGCAAAGCCGAAAATCTGGCAGAAAAACGGCGTTGCACAACAACGCCGAAGGCCGCGCGGCCAACGACCGGCTCGACACCGCGATGCGCCTGTTCAGCTACGCGTCCGGCGGCGAATCGAAACGGCGTGACAGCAGCGCACACCATCGACGCGTTCATCGAACA
>ENA-OQHF01000426-OQHF01000426.1-human-gut-metagenome-genome-assembly--contig:-NODE-426-length-26585-cov-3.967533_pt1 | contig 26585 bp, 34 predicted proteins | sample MGYA00242559_ERZ504709 | MGnify/ENA primary metagenome ERZ504709 (study PRJEB26092, sample SAMD00036203) | human gut metagenome | host: Homo sapiens | study: EMG produced TPA metagenomics assembly of... | reverse complement strand
ATGATCATGTCGATCTTTCCAGCTTGGCAATCTTCAATCATCTGATTGAATTCCTTGCGGTTTTTCACGGAAGTCGCCGAAATTCCCTCATCGGCATAGATCCGAACCAGCACCCAGTTTGGATGCTTTGCAATACACTCGGAGTAGTATTGCTGTTGAATTTCAAAACTCTCCGCTTGCATTTCAGACATGGTACTGACACGGCAATATGGAGCTACCCTCAGCTCAACATCTTCGGAGTTCTGAGGCTGCATGTCCTCGCGAGCTGGCATCCGTTCTACTGCTTGCCCCTCTTGGAAAGCGTCACGAATTCTTTGCTTTCGATCCTCATTTTTTTGTTTCGCGAGCCAAATGCAGGACCTCCTTCTGTGCGATATCTAGAGTAGAAGGCATAAACAGGCGGAATCAGTTCAGCACGACCGGAAGGTGTGTAGACCGAAAGCCCGGCACTTGCGAATTTGCGGCCAACTTCGAGAATGGCCTCTCCACGGGCCAAACGTAACAAATTCTTTACCAGCACACATTCGTAAAGGCCATGCCGCCTATCCCGAGCCAGCGTCTTGATGCTTTGCCGGTTCCCATCAGTGCCATACTCAAAAACAGGGAGCTCTGCTACGACCTCCAAGCCGAGGCCTTTTGCGGTTGTGCGGAGTCCGGCCAGCTGTGCTTGCATGAGACTGTTATTTACCTCCGAAGCTGGCCCTCCAATTCTTGCGTATATAATGCAGCGTTTCATCGTGCTTTTTCCTCCGACTCAAACTTATGCACCAACCGATAAAATGTCGATGCGCTGACGCCCAACTGCCTATAGCACTCGACAGCCGTGATTTCTCCTTGCTTCCACTTGGGGTAATAGATATCCCAATCCTTTACAGAACACTTTGGCCGCCCAAATTTGACACCCTTTAGATGCGCGGCGGCAATACCTTCCGCCTGTGCCTTCGACTTGGTATCAACTTCCAGCTGAGCGCCGAAAGATAGTACGGCGAGGACAATATCCGTGATTACACTACCGAGCAGATCTTTGTATCGGGTCGTATCCAAAATGGGCGTGTCCAGGACAACGATGTCCACACCAAGCGTTTTGGTAAGATATTCCCACTCGGTGCGAATTCCAGAGTAATTACGGCCAAAACGATCAATGCTTTTAACGACCAAGATATCACCATTACGCAAAATGCTATTTCGTAGCGACATGTAGTTTGTTCGCTCAAAACTACGGCCGCTCTGCTTGTCCACATAGATATCACGCTCTTCAATGCCGTACTCGAGCAATTCAAGGACCTGACGATCCTCATTTTGCTCAGCTGTGGATACACGAGCATATCCAAATTTCTTATTGCTCATGGCATTACTCCTTAGACCGGAACATACCCATGACACCACCGAGATCCGCAAGATCATCAGCCGCCAGCGTTGGACTCTCCGACTTTGGGGACGTGGGTTGTGATACAGCTTGGAGTTCTCCACTTGCGACCATCTCGCGGACAACATCTTTGACGATGCTCACCACCCAGTCGCGGCCAAACTCGTTGGCCGCTTCTGGGCAGCTTGTGTAATGCAGGACCGCATTGACGACTAGTTCGGACATGCTGCGTGGTCGTTGCCGCAAAATATCGAGTGCGCGTCGGTGCCGAAAGTCCATTTCATTGAACTGGAGCACAACACGAGGCTTACTATTACTGCCCATTCGACGCTACCTCACTCTGATAGAGGAGTTCATAGCCGTGTGCATTGGCATGAATATCTTCGATGAAAATGGGGAATGCTACTTTATTTCCCCTCTCAATCATTCCTCTCAGGAGAAGAGAGCCACCACCAGCAAACACGCATTTGCTGGTCGTTACATCGATTCCACGCTCACGCAGGAAGTTATAGAACTCCGAAAGGAACTCTCCTGTCATGCTGCGAATCAGCTGTTGTACTTCACCGGGAAGGACGGTAGGCTGATTGCGAATTACTTCATCAATATCGCAGTCCTCTAAGATCCGGGCATAGAGCGCATTGCACTTGCTCGTAATGCTGTTGTAGAGGGTGATGACCCCCTTTTCAAAACTTTCGACCACCGCCAGGTCAGGACGTCCATTCCGCAGCTTGAGCACGTCAATGGTAAAGCCGCCAATGTCGATGATATAGGCAACAGAATAGGTCTTGAGTGTACTGTACTGTGTTACAGCAGCCGCAAATGCCTGAGGGTAGCTGAGGACTTTGCTGATGCGGATCGAGTAGTATTTTCCATTGTACTCGAAGTCAATGGCCTCACGGCGCCGCAGAAAGTACTGCTCAAAGCGACTGTGGAGCTGTTCATAGTGCGCCGGGGGCAATCCAATCAGGAGCGTAATGTCAATTGGATCCAGCGTTTCAGCTGCCTTGCGCCGCTCCAGTTCCTTGGCGATAGCGAAGAGAGTCAGGACATAGAACCGCTCGTCTTCGGTTTTGTCGCGCAGATAAGAAATGCGCTGTTCTGTCAGCGTATAGTAGCGCCCGTTCCAGCAGATATAGTCCGTTTTGAATCCTTGTAGCCCTTCGGACGAAATCAGGCCGGAGGTGAAAAGCGCGTTCGGGGTCTTGATCGATTTATTGCCGTGATCGACAGAGATAATCATGGATTGGAACCTCCTCATTTCGTTTAACAAAGTGCGTGTGATGTCGCACTCGAAGCATCTAAAAGAAATTACGCATAGTGTTCTCATAGAACAACAACTACACTAAATGTTTTTCCTTTAGGCATTTATGCCCAGTCTTTCAGAAGATCGTGGAGCTTTTTGAGCGCACCGTTGACAGATTTCAGCGCTGCGTTCATATGGCACCCTTCCTGACGGGCGATCTCACGGATCGTCATATTCTCCATCAGCATGTGGATTCTGCGCTGCTGGATCGGGGTAAGTTGCGCGATTGCTGCATACAGCGCAGCGACCTGCTCATCCCATAGCAACGTATCTTCCATCGGGTTCTGCTCATAAGACTTCGGCATTTCGAAAAGGTCCTCGATTGGTGTCCAATCACGGTGATATACTTCTTTGCGATGGACGCGCTGCGTTTCATTCTGAAGAGCGCGCCATTCTTCATACAGCTCATCGCTGACAGGAATTTCCTGATAAATGCCATAGTAGTCTTTGATTCTGATAGTTTTCATTTTTACCTCCAAGTCGTTTCGTTTGCGGATGCGAACGAACGACTTGAAGGCGGGCCACGAGCCCGATTGCCAGCGCCGGACATGGATCATGCTCCCAGTCAAGGCAACAAAAAAGCCGGCCACTCTCATTTTCGAGAATGGTCGGCTCTTTGTTCCGGTATTGGCTGGCGCACAAGGGTATGAAAAAAGCCCCTCGGATCATAGACCCGAGAGGCTATAGGTGCTCCAGCATAATCCATTATACCTGCTGAGTCTCTACACTACAATTTCGTTTGGCTCTCAATTTCCTCCCGATTTTCTATCATGTTTTCTCTCATCTGACTGCCACATTGTCTCTCATTTGTCTCTCACGAGACTTCCACCTGAGCGGTGACGCTACCGCTTTGCTGCAGGTGCTCCCTGATGATCAGATCGGGGATTACGACACACCAGAGGTTTGCTGCATAGGCACGGATAGCGGGCTTGATGTGCCGATAGTATGTAGATGAGGAGATTCCGAGGTTGAGATATGCTTCCTCATTTGAGGTGCAGTAGACATCAAAGTACCTTGCCTGGAGGATGTTGAAATAGGTGCCTCCATTGGGCGGGGTGTCCTTCACGAGCACCAGGGCATCCTCCATGACGGACAGAAGCTGCATGGAGTGGCCCATCTCGGCAAGGCGATCGGCGATGCGTTTCCGGTCAGTGTCACGGTCATAGTCGATGGCCAGATTGATGAAGTCGGAGATGCTTTGCCGTCTACCTTCATAGCACTCTTCTTCCATCTCACCGATGCGAGAGGCAGTCCTTCGAACGGCGGGGCCGTAAATCTGGAGCAGCGCCAAGGTCTTATCAATATCCTCCTCGGTGAGGGTACTGGTGATGTCAAAGGTTTTCAAGTAGCTCTGGAATTTACTCATTATTCGTCCTTTCTGCCAGGCCTCTTTAATGGTAAAAGTTGAAGGAGCCAAGAACTTTGGCATAGGCCTTGGACTTATTGTGGAGGATGCGCTTTTCGCCATCCGCCTTGATTTTACGATCTTTCAGGTAGAGATAGAGTGCGAAGGCTCCATTTTCCTTCACGACGATCAGGTCACCGTCATTGATCTCGGCTGCCCTCTGACAGAACAACACGCTGCCGGTGGAAATGCCGTGCTCCTGATAGCGATGTCCATCGGCCATAATGCAAAAACACTTTTTGGGAATCAGACCAGAAAATCCATCGATCTGGATGGAGCCATAGCCATTGCTCAAAACGGGGTGTCTGGCTTGAGTCGTTTCAACTGCTGCGTTTATAGTCAATACCTCCTCAGTGATACATAACAGAGGGCATCTTGTATTCAACCTCCCGATGGGCAGGCATCTTCAGCCCCGTGGTGAGTGCGGCGAAATTGATGGCATGGAGGCCATAGCGGCGACGGATGTCTTCCATAGTGCGCTCCAGGATGAGACGCTTGTTGTGCTTGGTAAAGTCTGACCAGAGATCGAGCTGGATCGGCGTGCCAGACGGGATAAGGTCGATTGCGCTGATGGTCAGAGACCGGATATTGTTGTTCCAGGTATGCTTCTTGCAGAACAGCTCAAAGCCTGCCGCTGCAATTTCCGTGTAGCTCTGCGTTGGAAATGTCAGTTTTCCTTGGTATTCCCGTTGCGAGAGGGTGTTGTCGCGGACGCTGATGCGGACCCGTGTGGCAGCCAGCTTATTCTTCCGGAGCTTCAGCCCAACTTCCTGAGAAAGCTCCATGAGAACATGGCGCACTTCATCTTTCGAGAACAAGTCATCCGTGCAGGTAATGCCGTGACCAACGCTTTTGATGGGGATTTCGTAGTCGCATGGCATAACGCGCGATTGATCCAGTCCATTGGCAAACACCCACAGCTTTTCACCATTGACGCCAAGCCGGTGAATTAGCATCGCCCGATCCGCTTGGGCCAGATCTCCGATGGTGCGGATCCCGTAGAGCCGAATCTTTTCCGTCGTTGCTCGCCCCACATAGAGCAGGTCTGAAACAGGGAGCGGCCAGATTTGATCTTTGAAGGATTCCCGCGTTATGACAGTCACGGCATCTGGCTTTTTCATGTCTGAGCCGAGTTTCGCGAAGATCTTATTGAAGCTGACGCCAATGGAAACGGTGAGTCCGATTTCTTCTTTCACAGTAGTCCGAATCTCGTTGGCGATTTCAAGCGGAGTTTTCTGCTGGAGAAGCGGAGACCCAGTCAGTTCAATCCAGCTCTCATCAATGCCAAATGACTCGACTTCCGGAGAGTATCGCAAATAGATAGAGCGGACAATTTTGGAGAATTTCAGATATTGTTCCATATGCGGTTCTACAATCGTCAGTTGTGGACATTTTTGCTTTGCCTCCCAAATCACTTCACCTGTCTTCACCCCACATTGCTTTGCCAATTGGTTCTTCGCAAGAACGATTCCATGTCGATCCTCTGTGCTGCCGCAAACCGCAATGTACTTTCCACGCAATTCCGGATGCAGCATACATTCAATACTCGCATAGCAGTTGTTGAGGTCACTATGCAATACAACTCGGCCTTCCATATTCGGCATACCTCCTGTCCATAACCTTCAAGAAATAGTTCCATCAAGTTCCTAAAAGTTCCTATTGACAAGTTCCAGTTCGCAGAATATAATGAACCTAAAGTTCCAACCAAGTTCTATTAAGTTCCGATAAGTTCTAATAACAAAATAGCAGGTCAGAAAATGGTTTGTCAATAGAACTTTCAAAAACTTTCCAAACCTGCGAGAGGAGACGGTTATGAAAACGACTGGTGAAAAGATTCGAGAGAGCCGCACGCATCTGGGCCTTACGCAAACAGAGCTGGCCGATAAGATTGGTGTCACGCTGCGCACGATTACCAAATACGAAAAACAAGGTGTAATGCCTCGCGGTGTAAATCTTCAGAGGTTGGCAGAGGTGCTGGGTGTTTCCACGGCATATCTAAGCAACGATGAGATCGTAGATCCCAACTATGGACTTGAAGAGGCACCATACATCGAGAGCGCAAGAGCAGCCTATGGCCGTAAAGGGGCAACTGATGTAGAGCAGCTGCTGACACAAACGCGTGCTCTCTTTGCTGGTGGAGATGTCCCTGAGCAGGATAAGGAGCTTTTCTTCCAAGCAGTCACTGAGGCGTATTTTGCTAATAAGCAGCGAGCCAGCGAGAAGTTCACCCGTAAAGACTACAAAAAGTAAGCAGGAATATTCTGAGTGTACGGATTTTTGGACAACCCTTGTGGTACTGTCAGGCTGTATAATAGAAAACTACTTTCTGAAGTGAGGCGAGTGGATTGCTGACGATGACGATTAGGCAGGAAGTAAGTCGATTGAAAATGAAATATCAGACAGATGACCCGTATGAGATCTGCGAGTATTTGGATATCCAGGTGATGGAACGTCCAATGGGAAAGAGTCCCCGTTCCTGCAAGGGCTTTTTCCTGGTTTCTTCTCGGTGCAAACTGATTGTAATCAACAGTGATTTGCCCGACAGCATTCAACGGATCATCATTGCGCACGAGCTGGGGCATGCAGTCCTCCACAGCGATTCTGCCATTAACACCTTCCATGAGTTTGCGATGTTTGAGGATACAAATCGAATGGAGTATGAGGCAAATGTGTTTGCTGCGGAGTTCATGCTCAGCGATGACACCGTCTTAGAAGCGCTGGAGATGCAAATGGACTTTTATCAGACAGCGAAGTGTTTGTATGTGCCACCTGAGTTACTGGACTTCAAGCTCCGGATTCTACAATGCCAAGGTGTAAGAATCATAGCTCCGTATATCGCGCATGGGGATTTCCTCAAGCGAGATCTGGAGCAGCCGTTGAGTTAAGTATGCTGCCAGGTGAGGCATATAAGGTCTATGTGAGCGTTTTTGTAGAGCATCGTTCGGATGGGACAATGCTGCCTAGGGAAATCATCTGGGAGGATGGCCAGAAATATGAAATAGACCGCGTGATCGATATTCGCCCAGCCTATGCTGCAAAAGCCGGCGGGCAAGGCGATCGTTACACCATCCAAGTCAATGGTGCAAGAACATATCTCTATTTTGAACGATCCACCAATCTAACGGGTAATACGATAGGCCGTTGGTTTGTGGAACGAAAGGTGCCATTGAGGGATCTACTTTAGAGCCCATGACATTGGAGAAACTTGTGAGGAGGGAAAAAATGTATAGCGCTGCATTACAGAGGTACTATAACGAGCACGAGCATTTGCCATACACCTTTTATGCTCAGCCAAAACGCTTCACTCAGTATGCGATAGAAAAGAGAGGCGAGCTTTTGGCAACAGCGTATAACTATATCGAGCCGGATGCGAAAGGCACAAGAGACTTCGTTGAATATTCTTCTGCCGACTTTACTGTAACGGATTTCCATTCTGCTGACCGAGTCTGCGTGGTTATGAGGCTTCCGGAACCTACAATGCCATTGCACTGTAAGATGATCGGCTGCTCCATTAAGTTCGATGGCAGTTGCCCCGTATGGCGTACAGTCGAGTTGACGGAGCGGGGTAGCTTTCTCCTATGTGGCTGGAATGCGGATCATACGCATATGGTAATTAGTGAGGTGGGTGCAGAAACGGAAGAATGTGTTCGGCGAATGACAGAGGAATTGAGCTTTCCAATTATGATTGATATAAAATCATTCAAGCTGTAACCCCAATTATGTGTGACAAACATGAAAAGGAGGAGACGCATCAGATGCGTCTCCTCCTTTTTGAAGTGACATAGTACTATAAACTCGTCTATTTACTTGCTGAACGCTCTCCACAGGAACGTGACGATCTGGGCGCGGGTGCAGTCATTGTCCGGCGCAAAGGATGTCTCGCTCATGCCCGTGGTCACGCCGTTCATGTAGCACCACGCCACCGATTCATACGCCCATTCGGGCACATCGGTGAACGGCAGGTGGAACATCCACGCGCCCGTGAAGCCCTTGCCCTGCGCCTGAGCGCAGCGGTAGATCATGGCCGCAGCCTGCGCACGGGTGCAGACGCCGTTCGTGCCGAAGGTCGTCTCCGTCAGGCCGGTGACGATGCCGCAGCTCGCCGCCCAGCGGACTGCCTCGGCATAATACGCGCCCTCGTCCACATCGGCAAACGGCATCAGGTAATTCACCACGGGGGAACCCGCCGCGCGCCAGAGGAAGGTCACAATCTGGGCGCGGGTGCAGGGCTGGTTCGGTGTAAAGGGGCTGTTACCAACGCCGCCGGTGATGCCGTTCTCCGCCGCCCACTTGACGGCCTCGAAGTAATAGGCATCGTTCGGCACGTCGGCGAACGGGCTGACCTCGACCGACTTTACAAAGCTCGCCTTGACCTCCACGCGCCGTGCGGGCATCATGAAGCGGTATCTGCCGTTGCCGAGGTCGGTGAGCGTGAGCTCGTCGCCGCGGCTGTCGATGACGGTGAGGCTCTCCAGCTCGCAGCCCTCGTCGGGCGTGACCGTGACGGTCACGCGCTCACCGCGCTCGGCGTAGCGCGGGCTGACGGCGATCTTGCCGTTCTCCGCGGCCGGCGCGCTGACGGCATAGGTCGGGCCGGGGTCATCATAGCTCGGGGCGGGCGGGTTCGCCGTCCACTTGGCGTAGAGCGTCGTATCCGCCATTACGGTGTCATTGGCAAAATCCCACGGAGTCTGCAACGTGCTGTCCTCGTACCAGCCGCCGAAGGTATAGCCGGACTTCGTTGGGTCGGCGGGCTTGGTGACGGTGCTGCCAGCATCGGACGGTGCACAGGGTCTACCGCGCTGCCGTCCAGCTGGTTTTAAAGGTGACGGTATAAGTCTGCACCCACTTAGCCGTGAGGGTCATGGCGCGCGTGACCGTATCCGTGTCGAAGTTCCATTTGGCTTCGCTGCCGCTGTTATCGTAATACCAGCCGCCGAAACGGTAGCCCTCCTTGGTCGGGGTGGCGGGCGCGGTAAGTTTGCCGCCGTTATCGATGATTGCCGTCGTTCTCGCGCCCTCGTTATCAAAGGTCGCGACGAACTTCAGCGCGGTGATCGAAACACCCTCGGCTATCGTGCCGCCCTCGCCGGTGATGACGGTTCCAGTAAACTCGCCGCCGGTGATGGAGCCGTTGTTGGTGACCTCGCCGGTAAACTTGCCCTTTTCGATGATGCCGTTGTTATTGAGCACAGAACCCTTAAACTCGGTGACGACCTCATCGCTACCGGTGATCTTGAGCGTGGCTCCATAATTTGAGCTATTATTGAGCACCACTTCGCCCGCGATCACGCCGCCGCCGGAATGCAGATTTTGGGAAGCACGCGAATTGCTGGGCACCTCCATGTATATACCGCTTCCGATGCTGGCGGTGCAGTTTTCGCCGATCTTCGCGCTGCCCTCTATGGTAAGGCTTCCTTCAGCAAATATACCGCCGCCATAGGTCGCTCCGCCGGCGGTATTCTCGGCGCTGCAATTCCGGATGGCAGCCTGATCCTTTAGGGTGAGTGACGCTTGGTCGCTGACATAGACGCCGCCGCCGTAGCTCATTCCATTTTGAGGAGATGTCACCTTGCAGCGCTCGATCACGGCATTGTCGCCCATGGTAAATGTAGTAGTTTTGTTGTTGTAAGCTAAATAGACGCCGCCGCCCGCGGCGCGCCGGCTGTCCGTGATGCATTCGCAATCGCAGATAGCCGCATTGCCGGACATGGTAAATACTCCGAGAGCATACACGCCGCCGCCTGATGCATACGAGGTGTCTTTCGAGGCGGCTTTGCAGTAGCGGATGGCGGCGCTGCCTCTCATATTGAAAACGGCATTATCATCCCTCATATACACGCCGCCGCCGCGGTCCGCTGCACAACCGATGATGCTGCCGCCGGTCATGACAAATTCGCCCTCAACATACACACCGCCGCCGTAGACCGCCGAGCAGCCGACGATGCTGCCGCCCCCCATGTTCAGTGTGCCGCCGGGTTCGATATAGACAGCACCGCCGTAGTATGCGGTGTAGCCATAAGCGCCGCTACCGAACTGGATCGGATATCCTGTGCCGCCGGTGATGACGCCGCCGGGGACGGATTTGGTTCCGTTCTCGTTCAGCACCCAAAGGCCGTCGGCGTTTGGTTCAAAGTTGTGCGGCACGGTCGGGTTGCTGTCGGTGATGGTCAGGTTGCCGCCGCCTTCCACCGTGATCCAGCTATCGCCGCCGGACGTGTCGGTCAGGTTCAGCACATGGCCGTTCAGGTCGAGAGTGAGGTTGTGGTGAACCGTCATGCCGCCGGGATAGTTGATGTCATTCAGCAGCTTGATGCTGCCGCCTGTAATCAGCGCACTATAAATGTCCTCAATCGTCGTCTCTTCGGCGCCGGTGCTCCGCAGCGTCAGTTGGATGGTAGATTCCTTTTGGATGTTATAGTCCGGTAGCGTGTGGCCATCCTCCAGCTCCGTGACGCCAATGGTGCGCTTCTGCTGATGGGGCGGGATGCCTTCCTTGTCCTGAATTTTCTCCTTTACAGCTTCAATGCTGTCGGTGGATTCCACCTCCAGCGTGATGGTCTTGCTGGTCGGTGTCTTGACAAAGATCTGCATGGCGCTCGCGCTCACGCTTAAGGCAAAACACAGCGTCAGCGCCATTAGGACGCCGAATAATCGTTTCTTCATCGTGATCCCTCCATGATGAAAGTTTATGGTGCATCCATTAGGATGCACCAAGGGGATATCCCCTTGCCAAAAATTTATTTTTCCGTCAGGGCCTCAAAGCCCTTTTCCGCCTGTTGGACGGTCTTCTGGATGATGCTTGCTGCCATCGCGTGTAAATCTAACTGCAAAACGGCTGCTGTGACTGCCGCCCGCTTCTCCTTCGGCACGTCATAGAGTTTCAATGAACAGTCCAGAAAGCGGGAGATCTTGGCGTCCATCGTGAAATACACGTCGCAGGGAACCGACATGAAGCCCCGCATGATACTGGCGGACGCGATCTCCATTTCGTAGAAGTCCTTGGGCTGCGCCCTCCGGCTGATAAGGCCCGAAAATAACTTGCAGCCGTTTCGTTGTGCTTTTGTAAAGATACGCCGCGATGGAAGGCAGGGAGTATGCCATCACATACAGCTCCCGCAGCGGCTCGGTCAGCTCGGCAATGTGAAGCTGGAGGGCCGTTTCCACGGCGTACAGGAGTACAGGGTCTTGTTCCCCGCTGTGCTGTCCCGCCAGAGCGAATTGCCCGCTGAACATCCGCTTTACCAGCTCCAGCAGCAGCGCCTCCTTACTGGGAAAAACATGGAAGAACGAACTCTGTCCGATGCCCGCCGCCTTTGCGATCTCGCCGGTGGTGGTTTTCGTGTAGCCCTTTTCCAGAAACAGCGTTACCGCTCCCCGCAGGACCTTCTGCTGGGTCACCAGACCGTTTAACAGTTTTCCTCTTGGCAAAATAATCAGCTCCTAACACCATGCTTGCGATTGCACTTTTATAATAACATACCCAAGTTTATGGTGCAAGCAAAAGCTCATTGTGATTCTGTTTTCAGAGTAATGTGCAAACCCTACCAGCGCTATATAGTAAAAATACCAAGGAAGATCGCGTTCAAGGGGAGGAATGACACAATACTCGTGAGTTGATTTTTGCCCAGAAAGCAGAAATGGGTATTATGGCGAATGGATGGATCTAATGGTATCCTATCTCCGTACTTATTAGATTTCATCTCCGATGCGGAGCTTCATAAGCTGTGAGCCAATTCATATTGGCACTTCTGGGCGAACAAAATGTTTCGCCTCTCATTTTGCGCTTTGATTTGATTTTCAGATCAGAGCGCTCTTTTTTGTCCAAATTCCGCATTGCGGGTTTGAGAAATATTTATTTGAAAGGTGGAACAAGCAAATGATGGAAAGTAAAGTATTCGCGGACAACTTCAGTCGTAGCTTCAGCGAGTCGGGGGACTTCTTTCAGTTCCTCAGCGCTCGGCAGGCCCGCAGCAAGTGGATGACAGCCCCGTCCAAGGAACTCCGGTTTGAGCCGGTGGAACGGGGATCCACGCTCGGAAATCTGTATATGCAGATCTACGACCACAACGGCGATGCAGATGTTCTGGAGGACACAATGGAGAATACCAGCCTCCTGCTGAAGGTAGATGGTAAGGACTATCCGGTCCGTTCCTGTGCGATCAAGACAGTTCTCGAGCGCGCACGCATCTCTGGGCATGCACTCAACAAAGTTTCCAAGACGGTATTCGCCGAGATCCTCAACTACTGCATGGGCGTTGCCTCTGGTGACAGCCTGATCAAAATCGCAGATGAGAAGGTATCGGCAGTACATGGTGGCGATCCGAAAGACTACACCGTTATGGAGATGCTACCTCTATTTAAGGCAACGAGCGACTTTCTCAACCGTGAGTATCCCGGAAACACTTTTATGACAGCCCACTTCGATCACTCCATTGCGACAGCAATCTGGCGTCTGGATGGGCAGGCAGACAATCTTCTTGATACATATCATAGGGAGATTGCTGTCAAAGGCTTGCAAACCGAGAAAATGGTTCCTGCGCTGCGCTTTTCCACCTCCGATGTGGGTATGAGCGGCGCAAATCTCTATCCGATTTTTCTGGTTGGTGCCGAGAGCCGTATTGTTCCATTGGGGTACTCCATTCGCACCGAACACAAGAATGGTGTGGATATGCAGTATTTTGAGGAACAGCTCAGATTGGTCTATGCGCAATTTGAAAAGGCGCTGGACAAGCAAGTGCAGCTCATGAACATCGAGATCCGCTATCCCGTCACTACACTCATGCGTGTCCTGAAAAGAATCAAGGCCCCGAAGAAAGCCTCCTATGAAGCTATGGACTATTTCGTAGCAATTCATGGAGACAGTCCTTGCACGGCCTATGAACTCTTCATGCAGATGAGCGATGTGATCTTCTCTGCGCAGTGTGACGGTGCCTCTGGGCTGAGGATTGCTCAGTTGGAGGAGATTGTATCTCGTGCCTTGAATGTGAATTGGCATGAGTATGATCATCCCGGTGACTTTAAGTGGTAAGAGGTGGTGATCTCACATGAAGAATATAACCTTCGAAGGCATCAGCACCTTACAACGTCTACACCTTTGCTGGCAGATCAGAAAGCAGATTGGAAAGATACATCAACCTATCAAAGTTGAATTCCATCAGCCGATTTGCCACGAGCAGTATTCTTCCCTCTGGTACGGCGGCCTGGTGGTATCTATCAAGGTGCGCGGGTGTGTTTTTGCCATTCACGCCTGCGGAGATATCTACGCCACACTTTACGATAAGAGTGATGGTACAGAATTACTCTATGTCAAAGATAAGAGTAACTCTGGACGTTTTGGCGTTGATGTTTTGCCATATCTGAAGACGGACCATGCCTTATATGCTGCCATGGGTGATACGCATAAACGGTATCGACTCGATATGGAACACAATAACTGGTGGGAGTGCTTTGTCTACACGCCAGACGGCGAATTCCATGACATGATGTGGGCATTAGATAGTGACCACATCTTCGAGGGAGTTGAGGTAGTACTCTCCGCTATGGATTCAGTCATAAAAGATATCACCGAAAACAAGGAGCGGATTGAATATGGAAAAGACTCGGCATTTTATTGTTGATACGCCAGTAGGACAACTCGCGATTTACGCTAAGCACGATAAGACTGACTGTGCAGCAGACTATCCAGGCGTTTTCATCGACTATGTACGCAAGGATGGCGCTACAGCGATCCTGGCTTGCGTAGAATACGATCCAAACAAGGAAGCACTTCAGACTGTTGTCTACGGCAACTGTGCATCTGACGAGCCGACTGAGATCGTCGAGCACTACAATACTGATTTTGAAGAGTAAGGAGGATAGATTATGCCTAATTGGGCGTTTGGGTATGTAAATGTCACCGGTACACGGGATGGCATTAAGTCGTTCATTGAACGGTTTGTCAGCGAAGACGATCCTTCAACCATTCCAGGCAAGCGTTTCTTTGCACGGAGCTTCATCCAGTCGAAAAGACAGGCATTCATTGATGAGGCTATGAAAGAATTCTCCGAGCCTGCCGTCGATGCCAAAGCAAGTTACTCGTTTGTCGCGTCGTTCGCATGGTCAGCATACAGTTGCTTGATCGGTGGATATCCTCAGAATTCTCCTAGTGAGTGCCTGACTCTCTCAGAGGCCTGCGCAGAAGATGGCGTTTCTGTCATGATCCAGACCTCAGAGCCGGGAATATGTTTTGAGGAACACATTACCTGCGATGACACAGGGACGGTAGAGCACACCGAAAAAGATCTACTTGCTTATAAGTGTCGGCATTGCGGGGAGATAACAAGCTTTGCCTCGTTCGAGGATCCTGATGATCAGGAATGCCCAGAATGTGGCAATTGTGGGTTTGATCGCTGCGAGGAGGTGTAGGCTATGGGGCTGAACCTGAACTACACGCCAAACAGATTGGTGGACATCACAACTCTAACAGAGGATCAATGGCTCAGTTGGAGGCGAAAAGGAATTGGCGGCAGCGATGTAGCTGTCGCCCTTAATTCCTCCCCATATCGCACGGCACGAGACCTTTATTATGACAAAATTGGGGTCGTCATGTCAGATGATGGGCCGGACAAAAGCATCACATTCCAGATTGGGCATTTGCTCGAAGATGTGGTAGCTCAAATCTTCGCAAAGAAGACCGGACTATCTGTGTATGAAGACCACTGGATGTACCAACACCCGTTTTTCCCCTTCCTGATTGCCGATGTGGATCGTTTTGTAACCCTGCCGGATGGACGTAAGGCCATCTTAGAGTGCAAAACGGCGCACTATGACATGCAATTCAAGTGGGCGAACGGAGCAGTCCCTCGCCACTATGAATTGCAGGTTCGGCACTACATGTCGGTGATGAATATCGATGTTGCATTCATTGCCTGCCTGTTCTCAAATAATGAGAATGACTTTGTATGGCAAAAGATTGAGCGTGACCTCGAGGAAGAAGAGAACACGATCATGGAGCTGTCGGCATTCTGGAATAATCACGTCATGGCTCGTGTGGAGCCGCCCCTGGTCGAAAAGCCAGATGCGGTTTTGGAGTCGCTCCGTCGCTATTTCGGCCCTGCTGACAAGTCCGAACCGACCGTGGATCTTGACCGCAAGTTTGTGGTGAACCTCAAGGAAATCCTGGCACTCAAAGAGGAAAAGAGAGGTTTAGATGCTCAGGTAAAAGCACTTGAGACTCGCATCAAATCCCTCTATGCTCCCATCGTCGAAGAGATGGGTACCGCATGCAAAGGAACCTGTGAACAGGGCGGCGAGTGTTTCAAAGTATCCTACAATCCTCTGTATCGCGAAGGAATATCAAAGGACCGTTTATCCGCTCTGCGAGCTCAGTATCCTGATATCTATGATGAGTTTGTGGATCAGACGGAATCAAGAATCTTTAAGGTGGTCAAATCGGCCATCGCATAAGGAGTGATCAAATGCTATGTCGATATGAAAGAACCATCTTTAAGTCCGATAAGGGCTTCTGCATTTTTGCCTACAGTACTTCTGATGAGTCTGTTCCAAAGGAAGCCCGTAATCGGTCTTACTACCATGACGACAAGATTCATTTCACGGCCATCGGCTATCATCTGATTGCTACGGATGCCGTGGAAGTGGAACTGGATGGAACGTGGGAGAATTCCAAACACGGTTTACAGCTGTCGGTTTCAATGTGTAAGGAAGTCGTGCCGAGAGATCAAGCCGGCATCCTTGCTTACCTGAGCAGCGGTATCATCAAAGGAATTGGCCCTGAGACCGCAAAGGCCATTGTCGCTCGCTTTGGCGATAAGACGATGGAGGTTTTGGAGAAAGCGCCGGACAAGCTGCTTAGCGTCAAGGGGATTGCCCAGAAAAAGCTCAAGGCTATCATCAAATCCTATGGGGAAACGAAAGCCTTGAGTGATCTCATGATATACTTGGCGCCTTTCGGTGTTTCGATGAATAAGGTTGCGATGATCCGAGAAGAGTTCGGAGATAACAGCCTGAGAATCGTGAAGACGGATCCATTCCAACTCTGTAAGATCAAAGGCTTTGGCTTCATGACAGTCGATTCCGTTGCCCGTAAAACAAAAGTCAGCTTAAAGCACCCTTTGCGATACTCCGGTGCGATCAACTATGTGCTGGATGAGGCACGCGTATCTGGGCATCTTTTTCTATCCGTTGATGAGACGGTTGGCCAGTGCTATGAGCTTCTCAATATGGGCTGCGATGATGAAGTGGTTTCCGAAGAGGAAATCCGCCAAGCGATCTCAAATGAACGTGTGGAATCCCGTATCTATGTTGAGGGAAGCCGTGTATACCTGAGTTACGAGCGCATGTGCGAAGTTAAGTCAGCTAAGCGCATTGTGTCCATGATACTCCAAGAGGGCTTTACAAAGATCGACGATCTGGACAGCAAAATCGACAATGCGGAGAGGACCTTGCATCAAAGACTGGCTCCTTCGCAACGTAATGCTGTGAAGCTGTGCCTCTCGCATCCGATCTCCATCATGACCGGAGGCCCCGGCAGCGGAAAGACCACAACACTACGATTCATACTGGATATCTATAAAGCTGCGTTCCCTGCGAATGAAGTCCTACTGGCTGCACCTACTGGCCGTGCCAGTCGGCGCATGGCAGAACAGACGGGAATGTACGCCTCTACACTTCACTCGGCGCTTGGCCTTGTGACGGATGAAGACAGCCCGCTGAACGACAAAGAGTTACTATCAGCAGACTTGGTAGTCGTTGATGAGTTTTCAATGGTGGACATGCGCCTTGCGTATATCCTCCTTGATCGTATCAAGTCGGGCGCTCAGCTGATTATTGTCGGTGATGCTGACCAGCTCCCATCTGTTGGCGCGGGTAATGTGCTGCGAGAGATGATTCGAAGTGAAAAGGTTCCTACGGCAGTCTTAGAGACTGTTTTCCGCCAGGCATCTAATAGCCGTATCATCACAAACGCCTATGCCATCAACCACAACGACACACATCTTCAGTTCGGGGATGACTTTCAGTTTTTGGAAGTTCAGAACTCGGAAGAGGCTGCGCAGTTGGTCATCAAGAACTATCTGCAGGAAGTCTCTTTGCATGGTATTGAGGACGTGCAGATTCTCTCACCTCTCCGTAAGCGAGGTGCGGTTGCGGCAAATGCGTTGAATGAGACCATTCGAGACCTTGTCAACCCGCCAAACAACCTGAAGAAAGAGGTTAAGTGTGGCAGTCGAGTATTTCGAGTTGGTGACCGCATTATGCAGACGGCAAATCGAATCAATGTGTCAAATGGCGATGTCGGCGTCATAACCGACATGAAGAAAGAGGATGATGAGACGATCACATGCGTGAGGCTTTTGGATGGAAGGACACTACAGTACACGCAGGAAATGCTGGAGGATTTGGAGTTCTCCTACTGTACGACCATTCATAAGAGCCAAGGGCAGGAGTATCCTGTCATCATTGTTCCTCTTTTGAAAGAGCACTATATCATGCTGCGGCGGAATTTGCTCTATACTGCTGTGACCAGAGCTAAGGCGAAGGTCATCCTGATTGGGCAAAAGCAGGCAGTCTTTGTTGCGATCCATAAATGTGATGTGGGTCAAAGGAATACGGTACTCGCGGATCGAATCGTGGCTTATTATAACCGCGAGCTGAGTCGGCGAGTAGCGTGATTATTAGAGAAATGGGGTGGTCAAAAGCTGCCTCATTTCTACATTTATTGTGAAAGGACATTACCATGAGTGAATCGAACTTTAATGTGATCCCTGCCATCAACGCTGTCGATGGTTTTAACCCCGCTGATTTCGTGCGTACTACCGTGGGTGAGGAAGGCGAAAACGATCTCTACCTTGATGTCAAGTATCGCCTTCTTTGGTTCCGCCTGCACCATCCGAATGGGAAGATCGACCCGGAGCTTATCCGGGTTGATGAGAAGAATGCGATCGTATGCTGCAGGATCTATGCTGATAAGGCTGACCCAGCTGACCAGTTCATTGGGAAGGCGTATTCTCAGCGTTTCTCAACGGAAGACCGCTTTGGCGATCGCTTCTTGGAGATCGCCGAAACAGTCGCAAAGGGCCGCGCTTTGGCTGATGCAGGTTATGGTACGCAGTTCTGTATGAATGGTGATGCGCTGGCCGGTATTATCGCGGATGCCCCAATCAAGATGCCTCCTGATGAAGATGCAGGACACCCTGGTAGTGTCGTGGCGAGTTTTACCGCTCAACCGACAACGGATCCTCCAGTCTTCTCTCAGACGGCGACGGCGCCTAAATCTACCCAGCCTACTCAGCAGCAGGTTCAGCCTCCTGTGCAGCAGTCTCATGCTCCTGCTCCGGAGCCCCCCAAAACGCTGGATGAGTACTTGCGTGTCATGACCATTGAACAGGCGAAAGCCGTCAAGGTTGATTTTGGCCGCTTTAGTGGCTGGTCTCTTGGCGAAATCGCTATGAAGAGCCCAGGTGACCTCGCGTGGTATGTGAAGAACTATTCCGGCCATAATCTCGCACTGAAAGCAGGTGCTACAAAGCTTTTGGAAACGGTAGGCCAGATGGCCAGCTGATTCTTCCCCTAGCTAAGGGAGGTGGTTTAGATGGGCAGAATACCTGATCTGCCATGTGATATTGAGCAAGTGGTTGATCTTCTTGGCATCGAAGTCATACGAGATACCGGGACTCAACTGCATTGCAGGTGTCCATTCTGTGCAGATCGGAAAGCTCATATGAATGTCAAGATCCGCGATAATGTGTTTCGGTGTAACCGCTGTGGTAAAGGTGGGGCATCCTCCATCTTTATGCGGAGTACTGTGATGTCAATCTCCATACGGCTTACGAAGAACTCTGCAAAATATTCGGGCCAGATGGAGGTGAACCGGTGCGCAAATGCAAGCGGAAGCCTCGCTCCATAGAAACGGTAGAACTCCCTATTGCCTCGGCTGAGGTACGGGATAATACGTATTCCAACCTTCTCTCATTATTGACTCTATGCCCAACACATCAATCCGCTTTGAAAGAGCGCGGGCTAAAATCAGAGGAGATGGAGCTGCTATGCTATCGAACGACGCCCACAACACGTTTGAAACGGATTGTTACAGAGCTGTTGGAGCGTGGCTGCATTCTTGATGGGGTTCCCGGATTTTATTGCCAGAAGGACTCTGGCCAATGGGTGTTGGATATCCGAGGTTCGGGAATCATGCTACCCGACCGAAACCTGCTCGGCCAAATTGAAGCCATTCAGGTTCGGCTCGATAAGGTCTATAACCAGAAATTCTATAACCTGACGAGTGTTGACCAGTACTACGGAACACAGTCAAAGTGCTGCCCGCATTATGTCGGCGTTCATGAAGGCGATGAAGTGGTTTGCCTTACAGAGGGAGTTATGAAGTCTGACCTTGCCTACAGCTTTGCGCAGGGTTCACCTTATGAGTGTGGTTTCGTGGGCCTTACAGGCATACCGAGCTATTCTCAGTACGAACGAGCCCTTGAAGAACTAGACTCCATTGGCGTGAAGAGAATCAACGTCATGGTCGATTCGGATTATCAGGTCAAAGAGGAAGTTCGGAAAGCGCGTGATCGTTATATTGAGATGGGTGCGGCTGCCGGTTTTGAAATGGCACCGATTACTTGGACACAAAAGCAAAAGGGTGTGGATGACCTTTACAAGCACCTTTTCCGAGACAAATGATTTGAGAGCTGCAGCGGGTTGCTGCAGCTCTCTCCATTAATTTGCAAAATCTTATATGGAGGACGACACATGAGCGTTGAAATATATATTTGTGATCTTAAACCTGAGGTTCAGGAGCAGGTTCTATCTGAGCTCAATTTGAGTTCTGATAAGGATGGAAACTATGACCTATTCCCGCTTTTCGTTGTTGAAAAGCCGGAGCCGTAAAACACTTGGAGATTTTAGGTTAACCACCGTGAGTTGCAGCGATTTGCTACAACTCACACATAATTTTCTGAAAGGAACAATAGATATGGAAGTCTTTTTGATTATGCCGACCACGCCGGAAGGAAAGGCAAAACTTAGCAAGGAACTGGCCAAGTTCCACGCAGAGCAAGCGCTAAAGATGGTGCAGAAATTGCCCTGCTCTACGGAACAAAAGTTGGAGCTTATCGATGCAGTAGTTGAACATTTACGTTCCAAGCAATAGTGTCAACTTGTTTATCCGATTTGCTATAAACAAGTTTAAGCTGCCGCCCTGAGTGAAATCAGGGTGGCGGCTTTTTGCATTATAGCTTGACGTATGACAAGTGATGAAGTACGATAATGGGAGTGAGAATGTACATATGCAGCTTATGAAGGAAAAACAGGAGTTGACCCATTTGTCATGGTCTGTCCACCGTAATTCTATCGAAATTGGTGGGTCTTTTCTGAAGGCGTATGGGAAATGATTTGGAAAAGGTGGAGCGCATATGAAGATTTTTGCAATTCGAGATGAATCGACGCAGGAGCAGAAGGATCTGGCGTACCTCCTGTATTACAAGCAGGAAAAGCAGTTCTATATTGAGCTGCCTGAAAATGCGGATGCATGGGAAACGCCGCTGTTGCTGGACTCCTTTGTGAAGCGTGGGGAAACCACAGTCAATTCCTATTGGAGCAAGATCTGGGTTCAGCAGCGGATCGTTCCGATCGACCGCCAGAACATCGGTGAGATTCTGCGCGACAATCATCTGAAGGAATATGATGAGTATGAGCTTCTGATGCTGGCAATGGGGCGATGCGCACAGGATGATTACTACCTTGTTCCCATTAACGAGAAGGAGCTTCCGGAAGAAATTACGCGGCGGTTCTCAAAGAGAATTGAAGATGTGCTGCCGCTGGAGAACCATTGCCTGCTGGTATTTTTCCGGGATGGCGCAGTGAAGAAATGCGATTTGCAGAAGCATTTTGAAAAGACAAGAGCATTTCAGATTCTTCTCAAGAAGCCGGACTATTTTCAGCATGTGCAGATGCAGACGGGCGGATATGGCGTTGCATGGGATGTGAACATGACCGTCTCGGATGCGATGCTCTACCGGATCGGCAAAAGCGTTCCGCTGACGATGGAAGACTTCCGGAACTTTGCCGCGCACAGAATCATCAACGCATCGGAAGCGGCGGAGATATTAGGTTGCTCCCGGCAGAACATCATTGACCTTACAAAACGCGGGAAGCTTCATCCGATCAAAACATCGGAAAAGAGCACGCTGTATCTCAAAAGTGAAGTCCTGAAACGAAACTGGCAGTGAGAATACGTTATACCCCTTTATACCCTTTTGAAAGGGGTATAAAGGGGTATAACGTTCTTTGGAGAACTTTTCAAAAAAATCTCATTTGCACCTTTTCAAATGAGTTCCAATCCGTTACAATATATCTAACAACCTAACAATGTAATGCGAGGTGTTGCTATGAAAACAACAGACCAGCCGCAGGTGAAGCAATACGTCATCTATTCCCGCAAATCCAAATTTACCGGGAAAGGCGAAAGTATTGAGAACCAGATTGAGCTGTGCCGCCAATATATTGCAATGCACTTTGGCGAAGACGAGGCGGAGCATGCGCTTGTATATGAGGACGAGGGGTTTTCCGGCGGCAATCTGGAGCGTCCGCAGTTCAAGCAGATGATGAAGGATTCCCAGAAGATTGAGTTCGCTGCTATTGTCGTCTATCGCCTTGACCGTATCAGCCGCAATATTGGTGACTTTGCAAAGCTCATCGAGGATCTGGGTGACCGGCACATTGACTTCATTTCCATCCGGGAACAGTTCGACACGTCCTCTCCAATGGGGCGTGCAATGATGTATATCGCGTCAGTGTTCTCCCAGCTGGAGCGAGAAACCATAGCCGAGCGTATCCGCGACAACATGCATGAGCTGTCCAAGACCGGACGCTGGCTGGGCGGGACGACACCAACTGGCTACGCTTCGGAAAGCTTGTCCAGCGTAACAGTAGATGGCAAGGTTAAAAAAGCTTGTAAGCTCAAACCTATTCCGGAGGAGATTCAGCTGGTAAAGACAATTTTTTCTGTGTTCACGGAAAGTGGCTCCCTCAGTAAAACTGACCAGTACTTATTAGAGCACCGCTGTGTCACAAAGCGCGGCAAGCAGTTCACACGCTTTGCCATCCGGGGTATTCTGACAAATCCGGTTTATATGATTGCTGACGATACGGCGTATCAGTATCTCAAGGAGAACAACGTAGACCTTTTTGCTGAGCCATCGGAGTTTGACGGTGAGCACGGTATTATGGCCTACAACCGCACGCTCCAACGCCCTGGCAAGGCTACTCAGATTCGCCCGATGGAAGATTGGATTGTGGCAGTGGGGAAACATCCCGGCATTATCTCCGGTGCAAACTGGGTACGAGTACAGTCTATGCTGGACGTGAACAAATCCAAGAGCTATCGCAAACCGCGCAGCAATGTGGCGCTTTTGTCCGGCCTTCTGCGTTGTGGCGAGTGCGGTGACTATATGCGCCCGAAACTGACTGGTCGCACTAATGCTAATGGGGAGTTGATTTACACCTATATGTGCTCCACCAAAGAGCGCAGTCATGGTACTGTCTGTAGTATGAAAAACTGCAACGGCAACACTCTAGATGCTAAGATTGTTGAGGAAATACGTAAGGTTGCCACCGACAAAAAAGACTTTGGCCAGTTACTGTCAAAAACCAAGAAAGTAATCAATGACAACAAAGCAAGTTATGAAGCTGAGTTGACTTTATTAGTGAAGAACCATGCTGAAACAGAAGCCCGCATCAAACGACTGGTGGAATCTCTGTCCGTTGCCAGCGAGACCTCGGCCAAATACGTCATGGAGCAGATCGATGAGCTGCACCGGCAGAGCGAACAGGAGCAGACAAGAATTGCTGAATTGGAAAAGCTTGCTAGGCAGAGTAATGCTCTGAGCCAAAATCTATTTTTCTATAGAGATATGATTGAGTCATTCGCCGACACGGTGGATTCGACTACTATTGAAGAACGGCGTCGCCTGCTGCGTACTATCGTCAAAAAAGTGGTTTGGGACGGCAAAACGTCTATGTATACCTCTTTGCGGAGGATGGAGAGCTGAATTTGCCGCCCATAGGGCAGCTTATGTGTCCGTCAGGAGAGGATAGCGAATGAGATTCTGATGTACTTTCGCAGTCGGAAGAAATTACAGGGCGAGGTGTCGCTCAACGATTCGCTCGATTCCGACGCCGACGGCGAGTCGCTCTACCTCATGGATGTCGTCGGCGTCGAGGACACGATGTATTTGGACATTCAGGACCGCGACGACTGCCTGCGCGTGCGAAGGCTCGTGCACGAGTGCCTGACCGAGCGAGAGGAAGAGGTCATCATCTCGCGTTACGGCCTCGGCGGCCGGATGCCCCGCACACAGCGTGAGGTCGCCAAAAAGCTCGGCATCTCGAGGAGCTATGTATCGCGCATTGAAAAGCGCGCGCTGCAAAAGCTGGAGGAAGCCCTCGGTGAACGGGAATAAAAAACGCGGGGCGCATTAGCGCCCCGCTTATGGTATTAAGGAGATAAACCGACAGAACAATATCGCCCTGCTATATTATTACGCTGGCTCAGAAACTTTTTCATCGGTGCCGCCAAGTGCGGCCATAAGCGAGTTCAACCAATTGGAGATTTGATCGTTTCCTTGAGTATTATCACACCAGGCCTGATAAAATGCTGGAATTTTAAAGTCGTTGGAGTTCAGTGTGTTTCTGCCGGAGCCGTCGTTTTTAAGATAAGTTTCTGCAAATTGCGCCACAAGTGTGGAATATTGTAAGATCAATTCGATGATGTATTCTTTGGCGCACTTTACATGGTCGGCGCTGTAATCGAAATTGGCAAACGAACGCTCTGCTGTTAAAGGCTTGCCTGCGTGGTTTAATGTATGCCGGATATGTTCTTGATACTTTTCGTGTTCGGTCATGGAAAATCCCCCTTTCTGAATAATGGCAGAGGGCGGCAGCATTTTATGCTGTCGCCCTCTTGATTACCGAACAGCAAAGACGGGCGGGGCTGTCAACGGCGGCGCATTTGCGCCGTTCATCTTGACTGTTGACAGGCTCGGCTGGATTTGCTATTTATTTCCTCACCATTCCTGTGTCTTGGCTTCCTTCCGGATTTTCATTATCTGTATTTGATATATACTGCCAGGAATTACAGAAACCAACGCAAAAATACCAAAGATTATAGATTGCTTTGTAACTGCGAATAGTGCAAACATGAGCAGTAGAAATAGCCACGGATTGCGTAAGTTGCGATAATATTTTTCTTTATCGTCATAAGAGGTATGGAGTTCAAAAGGCTTTCCATCATTTGCTTTTTCCACAATCAAGATTTCTCGATTAAAAGTTGTTGCGTTTGTCGCAATACGACCGTCCCTTTCTGCCCATGGACGCCAACGGACTTTGCCAACAGAATAGTTTAGATTGATATTTTTGAAAAACACTTTATATCCCATATCCTCTAAAAAATTAGCGTAGGCTATGGAATTCTCTTTTGATTTCTCTCCGACAAATTCTACGCAATAGGTTACTTCATCAGGCTTGCATTTTTCAAATTCGTATAACAGTTTTCCTGTCCGAACAAGTCGATAACCCTTTTCAGACATTTTGTTTAGCCATTTTTCCTGCGTATTTAGCAATCCGCCAAAAAAGCGATAACATTTTTTACTCATACTGTAACTCCAATAATTTCACTTGCAATGCTTACAAGTTCATTTAGTCTTGCAAGCTCTTTTTCTGCAATTTCTTTTCCCTGTGCTGTAATGTGGTATTCTTTTTTTCTTCCCTCACTATCTCCATAAGGTTCAATCCACTTCTTGTCCTGCAAAGAGTTTAATGCTCCATATAAAGTGCCTGCTCCTAACGAAAGCCGCCCGCCCGTTTTTTCTTCAACAAACTGCATAACGGCGTATCCGTGTTTTGGTGTATAAAGAGAGAGTAAAATATAAAAGGTCACTTCTGTAAGTGCGCCACTTTTTGCATTGTCTCTCATAGTCCAGCCTCCTTATTACGATTACTGTAATAAATATATCACTAACCGTAATATAAGTCAAGCAGATTCAAGGAAATTATTTAAGGGGCATGAAAATGGAGCAGCAACATTTTCGTGTTACTGCTCCACTTTGATACAGAATAGTAGGGTACGCTGTTCTCAATTTGTGTTGTTGCTTCTTTACCGTATATGAGCATTGGCGCAGGGAATGTCCCCTGTGAGAAGCGATGCCGCATTTATCGTTTTGCCTTATTTTGCCGTGCTTTTATAGAGCGAACTGCTTTTTGCCGCTGACGAGGTCCTTCCACAGCGGGGACATGCCGCGTAAGTATTCTACGACCTCGGGCACGGCATTGAGGATGCGGTCGATTTCCTCGTCGGTGTTCCACTCGCACAGACTCAGGCGCAGCGAGCCGTGCGCCACGTCATGCGGGCGACCGATGGCCAGCAGCACATGGCTTGGGTCGAGCGAGCCGGATGTGCACGCGCTGCCGGACGACGCGCAGATGCCCTTCACGTCGAGCAGGAGCAGCAGGCTTTCGCCCTCGACGCCCTCGACGCAGAAGCTTACGTTGCCGGGCAGGCGATTCACGGGATCGCCGTTGAGCGCGCTGTGCGGGATCTTGGACAGGCCGTCGATCAGGCGGTCGCGCAGGGCGCTGACCCTTTTCGCGTTCTCGTCGAGGTGCGCGCAGGCGTCTTCGAGCGCCGCAGCCATGCCCATGATGGCGGGGATGTTCTCCGTACCCGCGCGCTTGCCGCGCTCCTGCGCGCCGCCTTCGATGAGGTTCGTCAGGAAGACGCCCTGACGGGCGTACAGCACGCCGGTGCCCTTCGGACCGTGGAACTTGTGCGCGGAGAGTGACAGCAGGTCGATGTTCTGCGCCTTGACGTCAATGGGCAGATGCCCCGCGGCCTGCACGGCGTCGGTGTGGAACAGCACGCCCGCCTCGCGGCAGACGGCGCCGATCTCGCTGATCGGCAGGATGGAGCCGATCTCGTTGTTGGCGTACATGACGGAAACCAGGCACGTATCCTCGCGGATGGCGTCTTTCATCTGCTGCGCCGTCACGGTGCCGATGGGGCCGACGGGGAGAAGCTCGACCTCGAAGCCCTCTTTTTCAAGCTTTTTCAGCGTGTGTAGCACGGCGTGGTGCTCTGAATGCGGTCGAAATGATGTGCTTTTTGCCTTTGCGTTCGCCGAGGTGCGCGGCGGAGAGGATGGCCTGATTGTCGGCCTCGCTGCCGCCGGAGGTGAAGTAAATTTCGCGCGGGGAGGCGTTCAGGCACTTGGCGATGCGGTCGCGCGCGCTGAGCAGCACCCGGCCGCCTGCTGGCCGACGGAATGCAGGCTTGAGGGGTTGCCATAGATCGTCTCCAGATAGGGGAGCATGGCGTCGATCGCGGCACGGCTCATTTGGGTCGTCGCGGCGTTGTCCGCGTAATAGTGGCCATTGAGATAAATCCTATCTTATAAGTATGTTGATATGATACACAGGGCATCGCTCGCTTTGGTCAATGATTTTGGATCGCGAGGGGA
>ENA-OQHF01000425-OQHF01000425.1-human-gut-metagenome-genome-assembly--contig:-NODE-425-length-26673-cov-6.745348_pt1 | contig 26673 bp, 18 predicted proteins | sample MGYA00242559_ERZ504709 | MGnify/ENA primary metagenome ERZ504709 (study PRJEB26092, sample SAMD00036203) | human gut metagenome | host: Homo sapiens | study: EMG produced TPA metagenomics assembly of... | reverse complement strand
CATCAAGCGAAGCGAAGATGACGGAGAGGTTTAGCTCGTTACATTCTCAGGAGGTTCCATTCCATGCCCGGCGATCTACACAACCACACCACCTATTCCGACGGTTCCGTGCCCGTGGCCCGGCTGCCCCTGATGGCAGCCCGGGTGGGGCTGGATGCCATGGCCATCTCTGACCACGATACGCTGCGCAGCGTGCAGTATGCCTACGACCACCCGGTGCAGGATGGGGTAAAGCTCATCCCGGCCACCGAGCTCACCGGCTACGATTATGAGCGCCAGCACCGGGTCCACCTGCTGGCCTACTGGCCTGACCCCGAGAGCGAGGCCCTGCGCCGCCACTGCGATATCATGCGCCAGCGCCGCAACGAGTGCTGTTTGCAGAGCGCCCGGGAGCTGGAAGCCATCTTCCCCCAGTTCCGCACCGAGCAGGCGCTGGAATACGCCAGAGACAGCGGCGTGCTCTATAAGAGCGGCATCATGCAGGCGCTACGGGAGCTGGGCCTTGCCGACAGCATCTACGGTGAGCGCTACCATGAGCTGTTCGGCTGGAACCCGCGGGGCAGGGTGCTCCACTCGCCCGAGTACATCCCGGTGCGGGAGGTGCTGGCCACAGCCAGAGCCGCCGGTGCCGTGGTGGTGTTCGCCCACCCCACCGTGTACAAGAGTATGCCCCTGCTCCGGGAACTGGTCAGGGAGGGGATGGTGGACGGCATCGAGATCGACCACCCCAGCAACAGCCCCGAGGACAAGGCCGAGTGTGCCGCCCTCTGTGGGCAGTATCACCTCATCCACACCGGCGGCACCGACTTCCACGGGGCCAACCACAAAAAGGTCTACCCCGTGGGCACCTGCACCACCCCCGATGACCAGATCGCGCGGATCGAGGAGCTGGCGAGGAAGAGAAAAAAGTAAACCGATTTGAGCATTCTTATGAGAACTGCCAAGGCCTCGCCCTTCGGGAGAGGTGGCATTGCGTCAGCAATGACGGAGAGGGTGAGTTCGGTAAAGTCCGTGAGCATCCTCACCCTCTCAGTCTCGCTTTGCTCGACAGCTCCCCCGAAGGGGGAGCCCTTGGCAAAGAGGGCAGGTTCCGCCTCTTGCAGGAACGTTGTTTTTGTAGTATACTGTGGGCAAGTCAAAAAGAGAGGATGTTTTCCATGAGCAAATCTTTCAGTTTCCCCAATGTGGGCACCTGTTCCAAGCAGACAAACATCGTGCTGAACGATGACCACACCATCGAGTCCGTTGAGGTCATCGGCGGCTGCAACGGCAACCTCAAGGGCATCAGCCGCCTGCTCAAGGGCATGAAGGCTGAGGATGCCATCGCCCGCATGGAGGGTACCACCTGCGGCCCCCGCCCCACCAGCTGCCCCGACCAGATCGCCAAGAACCTGAAAAAGGCTTTGGCAGAACTGTAACTTTACCCGTTACAGAAAAACAAAAAGCAGAGCATCCCGCTGAATCAGGTGGGATGCTCTGCTTTTTATGCGTAAAGAGTTATTGTGCAGACAAGGCGGATTGGAGACGTTGTGTATTGTACTCTTCAATAGAACTCTGAAGCTTCAGATACCCTTCTTTCTCTGGAATCTGCGATACCAGATAGCGTGTATCTTCAATCCTTATGCGGGCGTTTCCGACCAGCAAAAGATGAGACAGTAGTGAATTTTTTGCATCCATCTTTGAGAGATTGTTATTTAGATAAATGTAATCGAAAAGGGGCTCTGTGAACTGAGGTTCAGCAAAGGAAAGGATGGTTTGAATATAAGAGTCACAGATATTAGGGAGTTTTCCATTGTGGGTATAAGCATACTCAACGATGTAGTTCTTGAGAATCTCCGTATAACTCCGCAGCAAGTTCATAATGAGCTGATAACCAGATTCATAGTCCAGAATACTTTCATTCATCAGGCTCTGTACGAATTCAAAGTAGCTTTGATATGCACGGAGAACGGCGTTAAACCTTTGCATATCACACTCCTGGTCAGAAAGATATTGAAAGAGCTCCTCCGCTTGATGAATCAGATCACTGCCCCTATTGACAACTTCAAGAAGTTGTGTCTTTTTTATATCCTCAGTATTCCGGCGAACTTCTTGGAGGTCAGTAGACAATTGGTTCAGCTTTTTATTGACAACTGCAAAGCCAACGGCACTGACACCAAGATTTGCGGCAGAGAGCCCAACATTCAGAAAGGACAAATTCTGAACGACAGACATTCCTTGCGTGAGCTTATCAACATTGACAGAAAGTTCCTCCGTGAGTTCAAGAACCTTCTTAACATCTTTCCCGACCTTCTTTACTTCACGCCGCACAGCTTCGGTCTGTACATTGTTTACCAGAGAGGAAACTGTACCAAGGCCACCGACTGAGGGAATGTTTGACAGGACATTCTCGAATGTTTTCTGAGGAACATCTTTTGCCATACATTTGACCATTTCGGCAATTTTTGCATCTGTTTCTCTTCCAACGCATTCTATAAATTTCTGCCCGAATTCATTCGTCCGAAGCATACTGCTCGGAACTTGTATACAAATCTCCTTGAGATCTTTCTGGGCATTCAATGAACTGTAAATACTAGGGATACTCATGCTTCATCTGTCCTTTCACGGTCTACGGCGCATCCATAAATCAGACTGGTCAGTGCGTAGATCATTTTCTTTTTTAGGGTTTCCTTATCGCTCTTGAGCATCTTTTGACCATCAGAGAGGTTGTTAAAAAGGGTGTTTGGAAGTTCTGAGGTGAGATCGAAAGAAAAATGAAGAACCGGATGCTCGGCATCGGCGGAGATCATTTGGTTATAGAGACCTAAAAATAATTCTACAAAATCAATCAGAAGTTCGAAGTCAAGGCTTTCCTTGGAAAATTCCATGCCTGTAAATTTTTGATAATATCGCTGTGCCTGTGATTGGTCAGCAAGAACAGATTTGGATTTCTTCAAAAGTCCCTTTAGGATTTCCTTCAGGTAAGTCGTATAACGTAGGGGAATTTCCTCTACAGGAATATGATGCGAGACAGAATATTCTGATAGTGTCTTAAAGAAGACCTCCTTTGCAATCTCTGGGCTTCTTGCGATGGATTGTTCGGATAAACGCTCCATACTGGCGATAAAACGATCAGCTTGTTCGGCGGAAAGCGCCTTGATTTTGTCTTCAAAGAGCTGAGTTGCATTATTAAGGCCAAAACTGAGAGCAGCGGTTTTATTCAGAGCATAGTTACGGACAAACATCCAACCGATGGCTTCCGTCAGGGAAGCGGCAGTTGTGGCATTTACCGCATTTCCGATGCCGGGAATTAGACCGACTGTAAGCTGGGAAAGATTACGCCCAGCAATAGCACTTGCACAACTTCCCAAGATGGAACTGGCGGCAGATTTGGTCAGTTTCATATTGAACACGCCGCCTAGACTGATTAACATGCCAATCTGGATAGGTGTAATAAAAATAGAATCGCTCAATGGAATTTTAGGAACAGCTCCAATACTGCCGCAAGCGACTGCAGCACCGTGAATAATTACCTGGCAACTGTTGTAATCCTTTTTGGAAATGAGTTCCTTTATCTCTTTTACCGGACCGGAACGTTTAACAGCTGAACTGATTGGTTTCGGACTGCCGTCTTTTAAAGCAGTCAAGAGACTCTGAAGAAAATAACCATCTGGAGATGAAATTCCAGTTATGGTAACGATTTCATTGGGCTCTACAACAAGGCGCAGAGCGGTATCGAGTACAGTGCTATAACATAATTCGGAATACTCACTATAGTAGGTGGGCTTATTCGTTCTTGAAAAATAACAGCCATCCTCAACAAATAAAACGCCTGCCTTGCAATTTGAGAAAGCAGAATTGTCCCAAAAAGCAAGAACCTTATCATAAAGAAGAGGCAAACTCAATCCTTTGAAAATATTATTTAACTGTTTGTCTGTAAGTTCATCTTCCAGATGAAACCTGTCAGGATGAGGACAACTCTTTTGATGATTTTTTTGAATCCATAGGATGAGAGAAGAATTATCAGACATGATTCGACCTTCCTTACACTATAAATACCCTTATATATGCGCTGACAATACTTTGATCTGAGTATATCACACTGCCCGACAAAAACAACTGATTTTTTTCCATTCACCGGGCCTATACTTTGCTGTGTATGAAACAATACAGCAAGGAGCAGAGCATGAGCATTTGGGAAGCATTCGGCATGGGCAGACACAAGGGGGTTTCGCGGGAGGCAGGGCTGCTGCTGGACGAAGCCGTGGAGCTTGCGGGCAGCATGGGCTGTGCCCGGGCGGATACCGGGCACCTGCTGCTTGCCATGCTGCAGACCGACCGCGGCCCGGCGGGGCGGTTTCTGGCGGGCAAGAACATCACCGAGCCCGCCGTGCGCCGGCAGCTGGCCGAGAGCCGCACCAACCCGGCCCGGCAGCTGGACAGAAAGGCGCTGGCCCCGGATCTGCGCCGGGCCATGGATTATGCCCTCATCGGGGCACAGAACGCCCACCTGCCCAAGGCGGAGCCGGAGCATCTGCTCTGCGCCATGCTGGAGGATACCGACTGCGCGGCGGGGGTGCTGCTGGCCTCCATGGGGGTGCAGCTGGCCGAGGCCGTGCGGGAGTGCCGTCAGATCTCGGGGCAGTTCATCCTGCCCGGCACGCCCCGGGCCAGCGCCATGCCCCGGGGCAGCCGTGCCAGCGATAAGTATTGCCGCGACCTGACCCGCCGCGCGGTGGACGGCGAGCTGGACCCGGTGTTCTGCCGGGATGCGGAGCTGGACCGGATGGTGGAGATCCTGTGCCGCCGCCAGAAGAACAACCCCTGTCTGGTGGGGGAGCCGGGCGTGGGCAAAACGGCCCTTGCCGAGGGCCTTGCCCAGCGCATCGCCAGCCGGAACGTGCCCCGGATGCTGCAGGGGCGGCGGCTGCTGGCGCTGGATATGGCCAGCCTTGTGGCGGGCACCAAGTACCGGGGCGACTTTGAGGAGCGGTTCAAGACCCTTCTGGAGGAGCTTGTGCGGGACGGCAGCGCCATCCTGTTTGTGGACGAGTTCCACACCATCGTGGGAGCCGGCGCGGCAGAGGGGGCCATTGATGCGGCCAGCATCCTGAAGCCCGTGCTGGCCCGGGGGGAGCTGCAGCTCATCGGGGCCACCACCGATCAGGAGTTCCGCACCCATATCCAGAAAGATGCCGCGCTGGAGCGCCGCTTTGGCCGGGTGCAGATCGAAGAGCCTACCCCGGCGCAGGCTGCGGCGATCCTGGAGGGCCTTGCCCCCCGCTACGAGCGCTACCACAGCGTGCATCTGCCGCCCGAGACGCTGCGGGAGGCTGTGGAGCTCTCGGTGCGGTACCTGCCGGGGCGCTTCCTGCCCGATAAGGCCATCGACCTTGTGGACGAGGCCTGTGCCGCTGCCCGCATCCGCGCCGAGCGGGAGGGGAAAGCAGATCCCACCCTCACCCGGGAGGATATTGCCCGGGTGGTGGCGCAGGCCAGCGGCGTGCCTGTGGAGCGGGTGGGGGAGAAGGAACGGGAACGGCTGGACAAGCTGGAATCCCGCCTCAACGCCGAGATCGTGGGCCAGCAGAAGGCCGTGGCGGCGGTGGCCGGGGCCATCCGGCGCAGCCGCACCGGGCTGGGGGAGCCGGGCCGCCCCATGGGGGCCATGCTCTTTCTGGGGCCCACCGGCGTGGGCAAGACCGCCCTTGCCAAGGCCCTTGCCGCCAGCTGGTTCGGCAGCGAAAAAGCTCTGCTCAAGTTCGATATGTCGGAGTATCAGGAGCAGCACACCACGGCCCGCCTGCTGGGCGCGCCTCCGGGCTACCTTGGCCACGATGAGGGCGGCCAGCTCACCGAAGCCGTCCGCCGCCGCCCCTACAGCGTGGTGCTCTTTGACGAGATCGAAAAGGCCCACCCGGATATCCAGAATATCCTGCTGCAGATCCTGGAGGACGGCCAGCTCACCGATGCCATGGGCCGCAAGGCCGATTTCCGCAATACCATCGTCCTGCTCACCTCCAACCTGGGGGCACGCTTTCTGGCGGGGCAGAGCGCCCCGCTGGGTTTTGCGGCGGGCAGCGAGGCCGTGTTCGAGAAGCAGTCGGCCCAGGCCATTGAGGAAGCCAAGAAGTGGTTCCGGCCCGAGCTGGTGGGGCGGCTGGATGAGCTCATCGTGTTCCGCCCCCTTGCCGAGGACAGCCTGTGTGCCATCGCCGAGAAGCTGCTGGGCCAGCTGGAAGCCCGTGCCGCCCGCAATGGGTATCAGCTGACCCATACGCCCCGGGTGGGGGCAGTGCTGGCCGCAAGGGCGCGCTCGCCCTATGGGGCCCGGGAGCTGCGGCGGCAGGTGGACCGCGCCGTGGAACAGGCCCTCGCCAACCAGATCGCCTCCGGCACGGCCCACACCGGCCAGCACTGGACCGCCGACTGCACGGTGGATGGGGCAATCGTGTTGGAAGAGGGGGAAGCAGTAGAGCAAACCATCGGCTAAACCCCTCAGTCACGCTGCCCTTACAGATGCATTGGCTCCCCCTTCGGGGGAGCTGGCGAGCGAAGCGAGACTGAGAGGGTGAGCCCGTTTCCCCCTTGCATCCTCCGGCGTTTTCGTTTATCATAGAGAAAGCGAAACGCCCCAAGGAGGAAACCATGCGCTATTTGTTTTTACTGAATCCCGCTGCGGGTAAGCAGGACTGCACTGTTCAGCTCATCCCGCAGATCAGAGCCGCTGCCGCCCGGGCCGGGTGGAGTGAGGCGGATTATACCATCCACACCACCGAATATGCGGGCCACGCCCGGGAGCTGGCCCGTGCAGCAGCCCAGGAGGCAGCGCAGGCAGGGGACAGTCTGCGCATCTGGACAGCGGGCGGCGATGGCACCTTCATGGAAGCCATGACCGGCGTGCAGGGCTTTGCCAACGCCGCCGTGGGCTGCCTGCCCTACGGCAGCGGCAACGACTTCCTGCGCACCTACGGCACCCGGGCAGAGTTCACCGACCTCGATGCCCAGCTGGCGGGCGGGGAAGTGACCATCGACCTGCTGGAGACCAGTCTGGGCCTGTCCGCCACCATCTGCGCGGCGGGTCTGGACGCGCAGGTGGCCTACGGCATCCCCAAGTTCCGGCGCATCCCCCTGTGCGGCGGCGAGATGTCCTACCTGCTCTCCATCGTGGAGCAGCTCTGCGGGCACATCGGCCGCAGGGTCACCTTTACCATTGATGATGAGGAACTGACCGTGGACTGCCTGATGTGCGCCATCTGCAATGGCCGGGCCTATGGCGGCGGTTTCCTTGCCGCCCCCGAGGCCGACCCCGCCGACGGCTGGCTGGACGTGATGATTGTCCGCAGGGTGGGGCGGCTGACCATTGCCAAGCTGCTGGGGATGTACAAGAGCGGCCGGCATTTTGTGAACGGCCAGCTCACCGAGGAAGCAAAGCCCTACTTCCTCTACCGCCGTGCCCGGCGGGTGGCGCTGCGCCCCGCCGATGGCCGCGGCCCCATCGTTGCCACCGCAGACGGCGAGTGCGCCCCCTGTGATGCGGTGGAGGCTGTTCTGCGCCCCCTGAGCGGCCGCATCCTCCTGCCCGTCCCGGCGTATGAGCGGTTTGTGGCGAAAAGAAGCAGTGCGGACGCAAAATAAGAAGATGTTTGGATGAAAAAGAGCAGTCTCTCCGGAAAAGAGAACTGCTCTTTTTTCGATGTAAGGATACTTTTTCGGGTGGTCACAAATTGTTCAAAAAGAAAAATCAAAAAGGTCTTGATTTTTCAGTTCAAGATGAGTACAATACACTTAGCACTCAGAGAAAAGGAGTGCTAAACAACCGGAAGCCCAGCAGAAACGGGCCGAAGGTGCCAAAAAAGTTTTCATTATATTTTATTATAGGAGGGCAAGAACTATGAAGATCATTCCTCTTGCAGACCGTGTTGTTATCAAGGCCGTTGAAGTCGAGGAGACCACCAAGGGCGGCCTCATCCTGACCGGCAGCGCCAAGGAGAAGCCCCAGGTGGCTGAGGTCGTGGCTGTTGGCCCCGGCGGCATCGTGGACGGCAATGAAGTCAAGATGACCGTGAAGGTCGGCGATAAGGTCCTGACCAGCAAGTACTCCGGTACTGAGGTCAAGGTGGACGGCGAGGAGTGCACCATCGTGCGTCAGGGCGATATCCTGGCCATCGTGGAGTAAGTTTCCCCTCTGAAATTGAAATTTGAGCTTTGAAGGAGCGATTTGATTATGGCAAAACAGATCAAGCAGGGCGAGGATGCCCGCAAGGCACTGTGTGCCGGTATTGATACCCTGGCAAATACCGTGAAGATCACCCTGGGCCCCAAGGGCCGCAATGTGGTGCTGGGCAAGAAGTTCGGCGCACCCGTCATCACCAACGATGGCGTGACCATTGCCAAGGAGATCGAGCTGAAGGACGAGTTCGAGAACATGGGCGCACAGCTGGTGCGTGAGGTCGCAACCAAGACCAACGATGCCGCAGGCGACGGCACCACCACCGCAACCGTTCTGGCACAGGCCATGGTCACCGAGGGCATGAAGAACGTTACCGCCGGTGCCAACCCCATGGATATCCGCCGCGGCATGAGCAAGGCTGTTGCCAAGGCTGTTGAGACCATCAAGGCCCACAGCCAGAAGGTCAAGGACAGCAACGATATCGCCCGCGTCGGCACCATTTCTGCCGGTGACCCCGAGATCGGCCGCCTGATCGCCGAGGCTATGGAGAAGGTCACCTCCGACGGTGTCATCACCATCGAGGAGAACAAGACCACCGCCGAGACCTACAATGAGATCGTGGAAGGTATGCAGTTTGACCGCGGCTACCTGACCCCCTATATGGTCACCGATACCGACAAGATGGAGGCTGTTCTGGACAACGCCGCCATCCTGATCACCGATAAGAAGATCAGCGTCATCCAGGATCTGGTCCCCCTGCTGGAGCAGGTCATGCAGAACGGCATGAAGCTGCTGATCGTGGCTGAGGACATCGAGGGCGAGGCTCTGTCCACCCTGATCGTCAACCGCCTGCGCGGTACCCTGAATGTCTGCGCTGTCAAGGCTCCCGGATTTGGCGACCGCCGCAAGGAGATGCTGCAGGATATCGCTATCCTGACCGGCGGCACCGTTGTGTCCGCTGATCTGGGCTATGAGCTGAAGGACGCTACCGTCCAGATGCTGGGCCATGCCCGTCAGGTCAAGGTCACCAAGGAGAATACCACCATCGTGGGCGGTGCAGGCGATAAGGATGCCATTGCAGCCCGCATTGCACAGATCCGCAACCAGATCGAGGCTTCCACCAGCGATTTCGACCGTGAGAAGCTGCAGGAGCGCCTGGCAAAGCTGGCCGGCGGTGTTGCAGTTATCAAGGTCGGTGCTGCTACCGAGGTCGAGATGAAGGATAAGAAGCTGCGCATCGAGGACGCTCTGAACGCAACCAAGGCTGCTGTTCAGGAAGGCGTTGTCGCTGGCGGCGGCACCGCTCCCATCAATGCCATCCCCGCTGTGCGCGCCCTGTGCGACACGCTGGAAGGCGACGAGCGCACCGGTGCCAAGATCGTCCTGAAGGCTCTGGAGGCACCTCTGCGCCAGATCGCCAAGAACGCCGGTCTGGAAGGCAGCGTCATCATCGACAAGATCATTTCTGCCAACAAGCCCAACTACGGCTTCGACGCTCAGAACGAGGTCTTTGTTGAGGATATGATCGCCGCCGGCATCGTTGACCCCACCAAGGTCACCCGTTCCGCTCTGGAGAACGCAGCATCCGTTGCTGAGATGGTGCTGACCACCGAGAGCCTGGTCGCTGACCTGCCCGAACCCCCCGCTGCTCCCGCAGCCGGTGGTGACATGGGCGGCATGGGCGGCATGTACTAATAACCGACTAAAAACCGCATGAACACTTGATTTTTGGAGCGTGCGGAAACGGATTTACGCCAAACTTACGCCACTTGCGCCAAAAATCAAAGCGCACTATAGGGTAACAGAATCGGCACTCGCTGAAAAGCGGGTGCCGATTTTTGTATCACGAAAAGCTGATGGATGCTGCACGCTACACACCGTCAGCTTTTTCGTTTACAGGGGAAAAAGTGGGTGGTATAATAGAAATAGAGTTTTGTAAGAGCGCCTTCATAGTCAAGACTATAAAAAATACGGATAAGCATAAAACCGGTGGATGATATGAAAATTCTGGATAACATCACCAATACCGTTCGAGATGATCTGCGGGTGGAAATCAAAAAAGGCAGCAGGGTGTCTATTGCGGCAGCCTGCTTTTCGATGTATGCCTATAAAGAGCTGAAGAAGCAGCTGGAAACCATAGATGAGTTTGAATTTATCTTTACATCCCCTACGTTTGTGAAGGAAAAGGCTGAAAAGCAGAAGCGGGAGTTCTACATTCCCCGCATTTCCCGGGAAACAAGCCTTTACGGTACAGAGTTTGAAATCAAACTGCGCAATGAGATGACCCAGAGAGCCATCGCAAAGGAATGCGCAGACTGGATCAGAAGAAAGGCTACGTTCAAATCGAACACCACCGGCGAAAATATGGCTGGCTTTATGACCGTGGATTCCGGCGCAGCACAGACCGCCTATATGCCGATTGGCGGCTTTACAACGGTCGATATTGGCTGTGAGCGTGGAAATAACAGCTACAACATGGTCAACTGCATGGAGGCTCCGTTTGCACAGCAGTACATGAAGCTGTTTGATACTCTTTGGAACGACCGGGACAAAATGCAGGATGTCACAGATGTAGTTCTGGAGAATATCAGCACGGCTTATGCTGAAAATTCCCCGGAGTTCATCTATTTTATGACGCTGTATCATGTGTTCAGCGAGTTTTTGGACGACATCTCAGAAGACGAACTGCCGAATGAGGCAACCGGCTTCAAGCAGAGCAAAATCTGGAGTCTGCTGTACGACTTCCAGAAGGATGCGGTGCTTGCCATCATCAATAAGCTGGAAAAGTACAACGGCTGCATCCTTGCGGACAGTGTTGGCCTTGGCAAGACCTTTACCGCACTGGCTGTCGTAAAGTATTATGAGAATCGAAACAAGTCGGTTCTTGTGCTGTGCCCCAAAAAACTGGCGGAAAACTGGAACACCTACAAGGACAACTATGTGAACAACCCGATTGCATCGGATCGGCTGAACTATGATGTCCTGTTCCACACAGACCTGTCCAGAAGCGGCGGAAAATCGAATGGCCTCGATCTGGATCGCCTGAACTGGGGCAACTACGATCTGGTCGTCATTGATGAATCCCACAACTTCCGCAACGGCATCGGTACGCACAGCAAGACGCAGGACAACCGTTACCAGCGTCTGATGGATAAGGTGATCCGTGCCGGAGTTAAGACCAAGGTGCTGATGCTTTCGGCAACGCCGGTCAACAACCGCTTTGTGGATTTGAAAAATCAGCTCGCCCTTGCCTATGAGGGAAGCTCCGAGTATCTGGATGAAAGGCTGAACACCTCAAAGAGCATTGAGGACATCTTCAAGCAGGCGCAGAAAGCCTTTAACGCATGGAGCAAGCTGAAACCAGAAGAGAGAACCACGGATGCGCTGCTGCGGACATTGGATTTCGACTTCTTTGAGCTGCTGGACAGTGTGACCATCGCACGTTCTCGGAAGCATATCGAGAAGTACTACAACACCAACGCTATCGGAAAGTTCCCGGAGCGGTTGAAGCCGATTTCCGTCCGTCCATGCCTGACAGACCTGAATAATGCCATCAACTACAATGAGATTTACGAGCAGCTGATACAGTTGAGCTTGTGCGTCTATATGCCCTCCAACTATATCTTCGCAAGTAAGATCCAGAAATATCAGGAGCTGACGCACAATAAGGGCGAGAATCTGACCCAGAGAGGTCGTGAACAGGGCATTTGCAGGCTGATGAGTATTAACCTGCTGAAACGGCTGGAAAGCTCTGTATGCTCGTTCCAGTTGACCCTGACGCGCATCAAGAAGCTGATTGATGGTACGATTCAGTCCATTGACCAGTTTGAACGCTCCGGCCATGCCGATCTGGATATGTACGACATGGCTGGAGACGATTTTGACATGGACGATGAAACACTGACATTTTTTCACCGTCGGCAAGAAATGTCAAAATCGCCATTGCAGATATGGACTGGAAGAGTTGGCGCGATGAACTTCGGAAAGATGCGGAAATTCTGGAACTGCTGACCTTTATGGTGGCAGACATTACGCCGCAGCATGACACAAAGCTGCAAGAACTGTTCAAGCTGCTGTCTGAAAAAATTGAGCATCCGATCAATGCCGGCAACAGGAAAGTGCTGATTTTCTCTGCGTTTTCGGATACGGCAGAGTACCTATTTGACAACGTGAGTACGTTCGTAAAGCAGAAATATGGGCTGAACACCGCTGTCATTACTGGCTCGATTGACGGGCGTACTACGATCAAAGGCTTCAAGGCAACGCTCAACAACGTGCTGACCTGCTTTTCTCCCGTTTCCAAAGACCGGGATGTTCTGATGCCAGGTAGTACCACGGAAATTGATGTGCTGATTGCGACAGACTGCATTTCTGAAGGTCAGAACTTGCAGGACTGCGATTATCTGATCAACTATGACATTCACTGGAACCCGGTACGCATTATCCAGCGTTTTGGACGAATCGACCGTATCGGCAGCAGGAACCAGTACATCCAGCTTGTGAATTTCTGGCCCGATCTGACGCTGGACGATTACATCAACCTGAAATCCCGTGTGGAGACCCGCATGAAAATCACCGTTATGACCTCTACCGGCGATGATGACCTTATCAACCCAGAAGAAAAGGGCGATTTGGAGTACCGCAAAGCACAGCTGAAACGCTTGCAGGAAGAGGTCGTGGACATCGAAGATATGTCGGACGGAATCTCCATTATGGATCTGGGACTGAACGAGTTCCGGCTCGACCTGCTGGATTACATCAAACACAACGGCGATCTGGACAAGAAGCCCCGTGGACTTCATGCGGTGGTTCCAGCTACGGATGAACTGCCGGAAGGCGTGATCTTCGTTCTGAAAAACATCAATAACAGCGTCAATGCGGATAACCGCAACCGTATCCATCCGTTCTACATGGTCTACATCGGAATGGATGGGCAGATCATCTGCGACTATCTGAACCCCAAAAAGATGCTGGACGATATTCGGCTGCTGTGCCGTGGAAAGTCTGAGCCGATCAAAGAGGTGTACGAACGCTTCAATCGGGAAACAGACGACGGAAAGGACATGGCAGAAATGTCCGAATTGCTGAGTGAAGCCATTGATTCGATCATTGATGTTAAGGAAGAAAGCGATATCGACAGCCTGTTCTCTGCGGGCGGAACAACGGCATTGCTCAGTCAGGTGTCCGGGCTGGATGACTTTGAGCTGATTTGTTTTCTTGTCGTGAAATGAACACATAGAGGTGAAAAACGTGCTGGACTTGCCTGTATCTACCGAGTTCAATAAACGCATCCCGAAGCAGAAGTTCTATGAGAACATCGCTGTCACCCCAGCTATGAAGAAAGCCTTTGTCGAGCAGATCAGGATCATCTACTGGCGCAATAAGATTGCGACCACTACCCTGAATCTGGCTGCTGGTGGGCAAGTGACGGAGATCGAGGTATTCGAGGTGCGGCTGTCTGCCCCGGAGCTGGACGAGATTGTGCTGCGCCAGATCGACCGGGAAATTCCGTATCACATCCTCTTTCTGCTGGAATACGAGGGCAAGTATCGTGCTGTCATCGGCTACAAGGAGGCTGCGGCGGGCAAGACGGCCTTTAGGGTAGACCGCTATTATTCTACGGACTGGATGGACGAAGACGACCTGCCGGTGCATCTGGAAGGGCTTACGCTGGATGCCGTATACGAGAACTTTGTCCGTCAGATTGCAGGCGATGCGCTTGGCGTAGGAGAAAACACTTCCCTGAAAGACAGCGTAGAGCAGCAGAAGCAGCGTGAGCAGCTGGAAAAACAGATTGTGGCACTGGAAGCTAAAATCCGTAAGGAAAAGCAACCGAAGAAGAAGTTTGAACTGGTACAGGAACTGCAAATTGTGCGACGGCAACTGGAGGTGTAATTATCGATAGCGAAAAGAAATTCATGCCCATTCTTCCCGAATCGTTGCAAAAGAGCATTGCTTTGACAGAAAATTTATCACAGGCACTTACACCATTTGTTGAACAGCAATCGCAAATTCAATGTGCAGCGGTGCCACTCATAAATAGCCTTCAACAAGTTGTGAGTAGTCCTGCAGTACAGGATTTTCAAAGAACCACTGCTATTTTAGCATCAAATTGTAGTGCGGTAACGCAGGCGGCTTCAACGTTATCCTCTGCAATTTCATCAGTTACGCTCAATGCTGACAGGTGGCTTCTCGCTAACAACACGGTCAATGCCTTTCAGAATCTATATGATAACAACTTCCTTCAATCCATTACACAATCAACCCAAAATATATTAGCGTCTTACACTGTTGCGGCAACTCAAATTGCAAATTCACCGGCATTGCAATGGATATCCAGTATTGATTTTTCTCCATTGCAGGCTGTCTTACAGAATTTGCATATTGAGGATAGCGTTTTTGACTCCTATTATCGTAAAATTGATGAAATCTGTCTGGCGGCATTATATGAATGCAAATGGTTCCCGTATGCAAGTTGGTCAGCAGATTTTGGGTTGGTTGAAGATATCTACAGGGTTTTGTTCTCTAGCAGAGGGTGTAGCAAGCGTAGAGAAAAGCGTATCGATAAACTGATTCTCAGTTATTACACTACTCAAGAACTAAAAGATATCAAACGTGAATGGAGAAATTCTGATCTCGCACCTCATATTAAAAAAATTCTTGGGCAAGCGATTGAAGCGCATATTAGAGGAGAGTATGCGCTATCGATAGCGTGTTTGTCAACTATGTGGGAAGGTCTAATTCACCATAAGTTACATATCACTGGACGCTATAGTCAGAAGAAAACTGGTCAAGGGTTGGTTGCGTTGATAGAAGAAAATAATTTTGACCCCGTGTTCGGAGAATTTTATGAGAAGCTGATTGTTTGTGACTGTAATACTGTAGATGAAGTGGTAGAAGGTGTTCCAAACCGCAACGGCGTTTCACATAGCAAATACAAAAAGTACCCTAATAAAAAAGCTTCCTTGAATGCAATATTGATAACCGATTTCATTATACATTTGGAGCCGAAACAGGAAATGGAGGAGTCAGCAAATGGACAACCATAAAATGCACAGCCTTGACGGTGTACAGCGCAACATTGAGCTGATCGGCAAGCTGTTCCCCAATGCAATTACAGAGGTAAAACGTGACGGCAAAGTAGAACACGCTATTGATTTTGACGTTCTGCGGCAGGAGCTTTCTGATTCCATCGTGGAAGGCCGGGAAGAGCGTTACCAGTTTACATGGCCGGACAAGAAAAAGGCGATGCTGGCGGCAAATGCGCCCATCACGGCAACTCTGCGTCCCGTTGTGGCGGATAGCGTGGGCAAGGATGGCACACCCGGCGGCTTTGACAGTGAGAACCTCTACATCGAGGGCGATAATCTGGAAGTGCTGAAGCTCTTGCAGGAAACCTATCTGGGCAAGGTCAAGATGATCTACATTGATCCGCCGTACAATACGGGCAACGACTTCGTGTACAACGATGACTTTTCGCAGAGTGCGGAAGAGTACATGGCGGGGAGTGGCCAGTATGATGAAGAAGGCAACCGTATGGTAACAAATACGGAGAGCAATGGCCGTTTTCATACGGATTGGCTCAATATGATTTATCCACGCTTAAGATTGGCAAAAGATTTGCTTGCAGATGATGGTGTTATTTTTATTTCGATTGATGATAATGAACAAGAAAATCTAAAGAAATGCTGCGATGAAATTTTTGGTGCGGATAATTTTATAGCCCAAATGGTTTGGCAAAAGAGAACTTCTCCCGATGCAAGAAGAATTGTTAGTGCAGGACATGAATATGTGCTTGCATATATAAAAAATTCGGAGATAGGTCATGAAGTGTTAAATCCGTTGCCGTTTGATGATGCGGATTATGCGAGATATAAGAACCCGGACAATGATCCAAATGGACCATGGATTTCGACTGATTGTACTGCGCAAGGCGGACATGGTACAAAAGATCAATTCTATGATATGGTAACTCCAGCGGGACGTGTTGTAAAATTACAAGAGGGTCTGTGCTGGAGGTATACGAAAAAAAGAATGGAAGAAGAGATAGCGGCAGGGCATATTTGGTTTGGTTCGGATGGAAAGGGTGTTCCGAGAAAAAAGACGTATCTTTCGGATAGAGCAGGAAAAACCATGTGGACATGGTGGCCAAATACAGAAGTTGGACATACGCAAGAGGCAACTAAAGAAATAGCAACTCTTTTGGGACAATCAGGAATAATGGATTTTCCAAAGCCAATTCGATTGATGAAAAGAATAGTTCATATAGCGTCGAAAAAGGATTCAATTATTCTCGATTTCTTCTCCGGTTCTGCTACTACTGCCCATGCCGTAATGAAATTGAACGCCGAAGATGGCGGACACCGAAAGTTTATCATGGTGCAGTTGCCGGAAAAGACGGACGAGAAGAGCGAAGCGTACAAGGCTGGCTATAAGAACATCTGCGAAATCGGCAAGGAGCGTATCCGCCGTGCGGGCAAGCAAATTTTGTCTGCGGGGGGACAGCTGTCAATGGATGGAGTGCGGCTTGACACAAACTCCACTCTCAACACGCCAAACTCCACACTGGATGTGGGTTTCCGGTGTTTGCGGTTGGACAGCAGCAATATGGAAAACGTCTACTATACGCCGGATGAAGTCAGCCAGCAGGATATGTTCTCGCTGGTGGATAACGTAAAACCTGACCGCACTCCGGAAGATTTGCTGTTCCAGGTGATGCTGGATTTGGGCGTGCTGCTGTCCAGCCCCATTGAGGTGAAAGAGATTGCGGGTAAAAAGGTGTTCAACGTGGCAGATGGTTTCCTGCTGGCCTGCTTTGACCATGATGTGACGGAAGAAACCGTCAAGGCGATTGCTCAGATGAAGCCTTACTATGCCGTGTTCCGTGACAGCTCCATGGCAAACGACAGTGTTGCAACGAACTTTGACCAGATTTTTGAAACGTATAGCCCGGAAACGGTAAGGAAGGTGCTGTAATGACGGCGAAAATTCAATATCCAAAAATCGATCTCTACCACTATACATCCATCGGTTCGCTTTTTTCCATCCTGCAAAACGAAACCATCCGCCTGACGGATTACCGTTTCTTGAACGATACGAAAGAACTGTCCTATGCGTTGGACTGGTTGAAAGATTGTCTTGCACCTAAAGCCGAAGAAGAATTCGGCAAAAAAGCTCTGACAGCAGTCGATAACATTGAACATGGGAAAATGGAACGCATAAAGAGTGTAAGTGATGGATCGCCGTATATGCAGCGATATTTATGCGATATTCACTATTATATTTTGTCATTGTCTCGGCGATATGATGACCTTGCAATGTGGCGTATGTATGCAAAAGATGGCTGCTGTATAAAGTTTAATAGCCAAAAATTGAAAGAATTCTTTTATGGATTTCGTGATGCAAATCTTGAAAATGGTCTTATGAATCCAATAGATGGAGAAGTTCGATACGAAATCAATAAAGTGACTGAGCTTGTAATAAATGATGTACATAATCTAAAAAATGAGCTGATGCTATATGATGATATATTAAGATTTTGCTTGCTCGTCAAGTCACCATCGTTTTCCTTTGAACATGAGTATCGAATGGGAATTCCGTTTGAAGATCAATACTTAGGCGAAAATTGCTCAAAAGAATTTTCACTATCAGGAACAACGATACGTCCGCAGCTGGAATTGAAAAATTTCCCGGTAAGAGATATTATCGAAGAAATTACGATCAGTCCGTTTGTTACCTCCGAGTTGACGAAAATTGGAATACAGGAACTTTTGATTTCAAAAGGAATTTCTCCTGATGTGGTGAGGCTGTCGCAGATTCCCATAAGATGAGAAAGGAAGATTACTGTGATGGAGAAAAGAGAAGAGAAAGAGCTTCGCAGTTCCGCAGCAGAGTATTTGACCTTTGTGGCTTCTACGGGTGAGAGCGATGCAAGCTATGAAATGCGCTATGAGGATGAGAATATCTGGCTGACGCAGAAGATGATGGCGGCATTATATGATGTGTCAAAGCAGACGATTTCCCAGCACATCAAACGCATTTATGCGGATGGGGAACTCGCTCCGGAGGCAACTGTCAAGAAATACTTGACAGTTCAAACCGAAGGTGACCGGCAGATCAGCCGCAAGCAGGATCATTACAATCTTCAAATGATTATTGCAGTCGGCTTCAAGGTGAACAACCAGCGGGCGGTGCAGTTCCGCAAGTGGGCGGGGCAGATCGTCAAGGACCACACCATTCAGGGCTGGACAATGGATGTGGAACGGCTGAAAAAAGGCCACATGTTCACGGATGAATATTTTGAGCGTCAGTTGCAGCAGATTCGTGAAATTCGCCTGTCGGAGCGCAAGTTCTACCAGAAAGTGACGGATTTGTACGCAACATCGTTCGATTACGACAAGGATGCCAAGACGACCCGGCTGTTCTTCCAGACGGTTCAGAATAAGATGCACTATGCTGTGCATCGCCACACGGCGGCAGAACTGATCGTGGAGCGTGCCGATGCAAACAAGGAACACATGGGGCTTACCACATGGGAAAATGCGCCGGATGGGAAAATCCTGAAAGCGGATGTGACAATAGCCAAAAACTACCTGAGCAAAGAGGAAATGAACTATCTGGAGCGCATCGTGTCGCTCTATCTGGATTATGCTGAGTTACAGGCGGAACGCAAGATTCCCATGAGCATGGAGGACTGGGCAAAGCGGCTGGATGGTTTTCTGGAGTTCAACGGCAACGAACTGCTGACCGGGCCGGGTAAAATCAGCGCAGAGCAGGCCAAACTCCATGCAGAAACCGAATACGAAAAGTATCGTGTCATTCAGGATCGCCTGTATGAGAGCGATTTTGACCGGTTCCTGATGCTGGAGCAGGAGGTAAACCACAAAGATGAAGTTTAGTTTTAAGATTCAGCAGTACCAGACTGACGCTGTGGATGCGGTGGCACGGGTCTTTCAGGGGCAACCCTACAATGCAGGCGTGTCATACCTGCGTGATATGGGAAACCTGTCTGCACAGCCGCAGCAGCTGAGCCTTGTTTCCAACGGGGACGATGCAACACAGGTGGAGTTACAGGATTTGATCAACGATTCCGGCTTTAAGAACGAAACGCTCCAACTGACCGAGCAAGAGTTGCTTCAGAACATCCGCACATTGCAAGCAGAAGCAAACGTCCATCAGTCGGAAAAGCTGGTTGCCCCGCTGGGCAGGTGTTCTCTGGATATTGAGATGGAAACCGGCACGGGTAAGACTTATGTTTACATCAAGACCATGTTTGAGCTGAACAAGCGGTATGGTTGGAGCAAATTTATCGTTGTTGTGCCGAGTATCGCCATCCGTGAAGGCGTGAAAAAGTCCTTTGAGATCACCGCTGATCACTTTATGGAGTGCTACGGCAAAAAAGCACGGTTTTTTATCTATAACAGCAGCAACCTGAATCAGCTGGATTCGTTTTCCAGCAATTCCGGGATTAACGTCATGATCATCAACACGCAGGCGTTTGCCGCCTCCATGAACGAGGACAAGAACGTGGAAGGCCGCAAGGGAGATGCTGCGGCGCGTATCATCTACACCAAGCGGGACGAGTTCGGTTCCCGCCGCCCGATTGATGTGATTGCCGCCAACCGCCCGATCCTGATTCTGGACGAACCGCAGAAGATGGGCAAAGAGGACTCCGCTACCCAGAAAGCCCTGAAAAAGTTCAATCCACTTTTCACACTGAATTACTCTGCTACCCACGCCAAGCAGCACAATCTGATCTACGTTTTGGATGCGTTGGACGCTTACAATAAGCGACTGGTCAAGAAAATCGAAGTCAAAGGCTTTGAGGTCAAAAATCTTCGTGGTACGGACAAGTATCTGTATCTGGAAAGCATCATCATTTCCCCGAAGAATCCGCCACGAGCAAAAGTGGAGATGGAGGTCAGCCACCAGAACGGCACGAAGCGAGAGTTCCATATGCTGGATGTGGGCGATAATCTCTATTATAAATCCGGGGAAATGGAGCAGTACAAGGGCTTCGTAGTGTCGGAAATCGACCCGATCACGGGTGTTGTGACTTTTACGAACGGCGATACCATCCGCAAAGGTGATGTTACCGGCGACGTTTCCGAAAACGATATGCGCCGGGTACAGATCCATGAAACGATCCTTTCGCACTTTGAAAAAGAGCAGGAACTTTTCAAACTGGGCATCAAGACGCTTTCGCTGTTCTTCATCGACGAAGTGGCAAAATACCGCCAGTACGATGAAGACGGAAACGAGCTGCTGGGCGAGTACGGCAAGATTTTTGAGCAGGAGTATCTTTCGGTTCTGAATGAGCATCGCACCCTGTTCGACCCTGCTTATACAGCCTATCTGGATTCAACCGATGTGCATGATGTCCACAAGGGCTATTTCAGCATCGACAAGAAAGGTCACAGCGTCAACAGTTCGGTCAAGCGTGGCTCAGATATGTCGGATGACATTTCTGCCTATGACCTGATCCTGAAAAATAAGGAACGTCTGCTGTCCTTTGAAGAGCCGACCCGGTTCATCTTCTCCCACTCTGCCCTGCGGGAAGGCTGGGATAACCCGAATGTGTTCCAAATCTGCACCCTGAAGCACAGCGACAGCACCACGCAGAAGCGGCAGGAAGTAGGCCGTGGTCTGCGTCTGTGCGTGAATAAGGACGGAAACCGCATGGATGCGGAAGTGCTGGGAGATAAGGTGCAGGATATCAACGTCCTGACCGTTATTGCCAGCGAGAGCTATGCAGGATTTGTAGACGGACTGCAAAAGCAGACCGAAGCAGTGCTGTATGATCGCCCCCGCAAGGCAGACATTGCATATTTCACCGGCAAGACCATCAGGTTGGATGGCAAAATTGTCAAGGTGGATGACCGTCAGGCACGGGCAATTTATCAGTATCTTGTCCGCAATAACTATGTGGATGAGCAGGATAATGTCACGCAGGACTACCAGGACGATGTGCAGACCGGAACACTTGCACCGGTGCCGGAAACGCTGAAGCCCATTGAAGAGGGCGTGCACACGCTTGTGCAGGCAATTTATGATGACAGTATGCTCAAGTCTATGTTTGAGGATGGCAACAAGCCGAAAGTGCTGGAAAATCCGCTGAACGACCGGTTTGAAAGGCAGAGTTCCAGAAGCTCTGGCAGACGATCAACCACAAATACGCCTATACGGTGGATTTTGATTCTGAGGAACTGATCCGGAAAGCAATCGAATACATCGACAGGGAACTGTACGTCAGTCGCCTGCAATATACCGTTACCTATGCCGGGCAGAAAGATGTCCTGAGTGCCGATATGGTGCGAGAAGGCAGCAGCTTCAGCGATGCCAAGAGCAGAACCAAAAAAATTAGAACATGACTACGCAGGTCAGGGTTGCGTATGACCTGATCGGCAAAATTGCAGAGGGCACAACGCTGACCCGGCATACCGTTGCACGGATTTTGCAGGGCATCAAGCCGACGACCTTTGCGATGTACCAGAACAACCCAGAAGAATTTATCGCAAAGGTGATCCGGCTGGTCAAGGAGCAGAAAGCTACCATGATCGTGGAGCATATCACCTATGATACCATTGAGGGCAGCTACGACAGCAGTATCTTTACGGCAGAGAAACACGCTCTGACGATGGATAAGGCTTACAAGGCACAAAAGGCGATTCAGGATTACGTTTTCACCGATGGCACAGCGGAAAAGAGCGTGGAACGGAAGTTTGCGGAAAATCTGGACGGTGCAGAGGAAGTCTTTATCTATGCAAAACTGCCGAAAGGCTTCTATATTCCGACCCCGGTTGGACACTACTCCCCGGACTGGGCAATCGTGTTCCATGAGGGCAAGGTGAAACACATCTATTTTGTAGCAGAAACCAAAGGCACGATGGAAAGCCTGAACTTGCGCCCAATCGAGAAGTCCAAGATCGACTGCGCCAAGAAGCTCTTCGCAAAATTGTCAGATGGTCTTGTGACATACGACCATGTGGACAGCTATCAAGAGCTGATGAATAAGGTACTGCAGTGACCAGTACAAAATGAATCATGAAGCGGCTGTTTGCGTAGATGCAGATGGCCGCTTCTGCATTTGACATCCTGATCGGGAGTGTGAGCGATAATATAGGGCTGCGATGAGTTTGAACGAATCAGCGATGCAATCGCACAGCCTGCATCCACAGGATGCAGTTCAAGGGTTTGGGATTTCCCAACAAGTATTTTGCAGAGCAAAATAAGCAGATGTATATACGTCTGCATTGCTTGCGGGCGCTATGAAGCCTTTCAACCTGCCATCCAATTTTGAAAATTATTTTGCAAGCCAGACCGTCCGTTTTCAAGTTTAACTTGAAGCGGACGGTTATTTTTCTGCACAAGAACTGCGCTGACTGTGCTTCCTCGCTGACGCTGAATAAGCAAATTTTCTTGAGAAAAATTTGCTTTAGGAAAATCGGCGTTGATTCATTCAATATCGCATCAAACCGGACCTATTACTTCCGGTTTTGAATGTAAAAAGCGGAACTAATAGGTCCTAAAAATTCTTTTGAAAGTGTGATAAGCTACCAGCAAGACACCAATTGAACCTTGAAAACCGAATGACCGTCTGCATGGGATACCCGGCCATGACCCCCAAGTGGGAAAGCCGGAAAACGCCGCCAAAAGGGGGCAGGAAATCCATGCAGAGAGAACGGCACTCAAAATTTGAAATTACGTTGATACGCAAAACCAGAACCAATAGTTCCGATTTTGCCTTGAAATTCACTTCATATTTTTTAAAAACCGGAACTACCAGTTCCTAAAAATAAAATTTACGATGTGATATAATTTTTTCAATGGTTTGCAGCAAGGAACCGGAAGCATCACTTCCGCCTTTTTTACAACCAAAAACCGGAGGTACGACCTCCTAAAAAATCTTCTATGAATGTGTTAGTCTAATTTCAGAGCCTACATCGAACCTTGGAAAACAGGATGACCGTCTGCATGGGATACCCGGCGAAGACCCCGCAAGGGAGAGCCGGAAAACGCCGCTGGAAAGGGACAGGAATGCCATGCAGAGAGAACGGCGTAAGAATAATGATATTCTATTTCATTTCAGAAAGGATGATTTGCCTATGACAAAACTGAGCCAACTTAAAATTGACCCGGAGTTCCAGAATCAAATCAACCCTCCGTCGTTTGAGGAAACCCACCAACTGGAAATGAACATCCTCAAGGAGGAACGTGTACTGAATCCGATCATCACGTGGAACGGCTATATTGTGGATGGACATACACGCTATCAAGTCCTTCGGAAATATCCGTTCATTCCATTTGAAGTCATCGAAAAAGAATTTGCTAACCGCTATGAAGCACTCGTATGGATCTGTAAAAATCAGCTCGGGCGGCGAAACCTGACCCCAGAACAGAAAAAGTTCCTGATCGGAAAGCAGGCAGAAGCGGAAAAGCAAATCAAATCGGTTCACGGCAATCAGTATACTTTGGCATCTGAAAGTGGTCTGGTTCAAAATGAACCAGACCGCACAAAGCACGGTTCACGGTCGAAAGTCGCTGCGGAACATGGAACATCCGAAAGTTATGTTTACCGTGCAGAGCAATTTGCAAAAGGTGTGGAAGCAGCGGAGGAAGCAGTGCCCGGAGCGCAGGAAGAAATCCTGAGTGGAAAACTCCGGGCAACCGACCGTGAAATTTCCTCGATTGCAAAGGTTCCAAAGGAAAAGCGTCCCGAAGTTGTGGCAGAGCTGCGTAAGCCTAAAGCCGAACGGGATTCCAGTATCACGGATTCTTATTCAAAGGACAATGCGTTTATAACGACCTTTAAGCAAAACATTCAGGGGCATAAGAAAGGACTCAACAAGGAAGAAAAACAGAATCTCAAGGATGCCGTCAAGAGCATCTATTCACCTCGCCGTTTGGCAGATGGCGAAGCCATGATGTGCGAGATTCAGGGAGCGCAGGAGGACTTTGTCCGGCGGTGGGAAATGTGTTTTCGTGAATACCCCGATATTCTTACCGAACCGAAGAACAATGAGAAGCTGCTGATTTTTATTGACCGTGCCAGCCGGTATCTTCAGGCTGTAAAAGACAGACTGAATGATGACAAAGAACAACACTCCTAACCCGACAGATGGTCGTATGAAAGATAAGAAGGTGAATGCCATTTCAGATTATTTGAAACCCAATATGCCGCTGCCCCAGTATCTGCCCTATGCCCGGTTTTTGTTAGATACTGATTTGAGCCACACGGCAAAGCTGCTCTACACGCTTCTGCTCGACCGTGCCACACTCTCACAGAAAAACAACTGGGTGGACAATCAGGGGCGTATTTATGTGATCTATCCGCTTTCCAATCTGGCAAAAGATTTGGACTGCTGTATCTCCAGCGTGACACGCTCTTTCACAGAACTTGAAAAAGCCAACCTTGTCGAACGAGTGCGCTACGGCTTTTCTAAACCCAGCCACATTCTGCTCAAAGTTCCGCATACTGTGCAGAATTGCGCAGTCGCAGTATGCACCAGCGCACAAGCTGACTGTGCAGAAACGCACAGTATGATTGCGCAAAAATGCACACCTAACCAACGTAATAAGAACAACCTGAATGATAACCACCTGATAAAATCAAACAATGCTTGTCTATCGTTGGGAGAATACCGGAATGTCTTTCTGACGGAAAAGGAGTATAAGCGGCTCAAGGCTGACTTTGCAGGGCTGGACAGTCTGATTGAGCAGTTGTCCGCTTATATCCAGTCCACTGGCAAAAAGTATGCAGACCATGCCGCAACGCTGCGTATCTGGGCAAAGCGGAGGCAATCAGAGAAAAAGACAGCACCGGGTATTCCAGATTACACCTTTGCGGAAGGAGAAAGCCTATAAAGACGATTGAAAAGATTTTGGAACAATCCGTTTCCAGTATACCCGAAAACGCAATGGATTATTATGGGGCAGATGGTTTGCTCTACTGCGGCAAGTGTCATACGCCAAAAGAAGCCTTCTTTGCCAAGGGTCTTGTCCTGATGGGAAAGAACAGACACCCCGTAGAATGTTCCTGTCGCAAAGCGGAATGGGAACAACAGGAAACCGCTATTAAGGAACGGAAGCATCTCGACCTTGTGCGGCGACTGAAAGCAGATGGCTTTTCGGATTCTGCGATGCTGGATTGGACATTTGCAAACGACAATGGGCGCAGCCCACAGATGCACCATGCACACCGCTATGTGGAGCAGTGGCAGACCATGTGCGCAGAGAACATTGGATTGCTTCTCTGGGGTGGTGTCGGCACCGGTAAGAGTTTCCTTGCCGGGTGCATCGCAAACGCTCTGGTGGAGCAGGAAGTGCCTGTGCGTATGACAAACTTCGCTCGAATCCTGAACGAGTTGAACAACAGCTTTTCCGGTCGGAATGAAGTCGTAGACCGACTGTGCCGCTATCCGCTGCTCATCATTGACGATTTCGGTATGGAGCGTGGCACCGAGTACGCACTGGAACAGATCTACAACATTGTAGACAGTCGCTACCGGAGCCGGAAGCCCCTGATCGTCACGACCAATCTGACACTGGACGAGATACGGCACCCACAGGATACTGCTCACGCCCGAATCTATGACCGCCTGTTGGAAATGTGCGTTCCGATTTCCTGCATTGGGGTCAGCTTGCGCAGGGAAACCGCACAGGAGAAGCTGGAACGGCTGAAAGCATTGATTGGATGAATCGGAAAGAAAGCTTGAAAAACTTGCTGGCACACAGCACAGCTACAAGGAAAGGAAAATGCCTATGAAAGAAATCCCGATTTGGGAAAAGAGCAATCTGACGCTGGAAGAAGCTGCGGCTTACTCTGGCATTGGCATCAACAAACTGCGTGAAATTACGAATGAAGATAAATGCAAATTCGTCCTTTGGGTGGGAAACAAGCGTCTGATCAAACGTCGCCTGTTCGATTGCTTTGTCGAGCAAGCATATTCTATTTGAGAGGTTGCCAAAGGCTGCAAATGTGAAACCGTCCTTTTCTCATTCGCTGCGGGTGGAAATCGCATGGTTGATGTGTTATACTGACACTGACCTTATAGATGCGCTTTTCACAGAAAGGAGCTTCTAAATGCCTGAAAAGCGCAAGGATAGCAAGGGCCGTGTTTTGAAGGATGGCGAAAGCCAGAGAGTAAATGGCACCTACGACTATCGTTATACCGATATCCACAAGAAGCGGCGCTGTATTTACGCAAAATCCCTGACAGAGCTGCGGAAGAAAGAGGAAGAATTACGGAGAGATCTGGCAGATGGCATCGACTACGCCGCCGGAGAGATGACGGTGGCTGATCTGGTTGACCGCTATATGAATCTGAAACGTGGGTTGAAGCCCAATTCGTTGCGCTCGTACAACACGGCGGTCAAGCGAATCCATGCCGACCCCTTCGGGCAAAAAGCCATCAAAACGGTAAAATTGTCCGATGCGAAAGGCTGGTTCGTGTTTCTGCATGACAGCGGTTTCAAGCAAAACACCATAGGAATCCTGCAAAGCGTTGTCAGACCGGCGTTTG